>JAAIGE0100385319.1_pt1 | contig 13192 bp, 10 predicted proteins | sample 6487951 | NCBI WGS metagenome assembly JAAIGE01 (sample SAMN13974128, study PRJNA590717) | phyllosphere metagenome | biome: tomato field; feature: multiple bacterial spot infested tomato fields; material: tomato leaves; isolation source: leaves from tomato fields | host: Solanum lycopersicum ... | reverse complement strand
CTACTACGATTCGACCTACGTGCCGGCCGACAAGGACGGGACCGGCGCGATGATGGAATATTACGACAAGCGCTGCCTGCCGATCTTCCCGTTCGACAACAAGTTCTCCTGCGCGTTCGTCTCGCTCGGCAACAAGGCCTATTTCCTGCGCTACGCCGACCGGCCGCCGGAAACACCGCAATGCTGCCAGTTCTCGCTCAAGAATCACCCGCCCCGGGTCGATTTCATCAAGCACCTGCCCTACAACGCCGTCGAGAGCCGGCATGTCGGCGATTCGCTGCAGGCCTACTCGTACCGGGTCGGGGGCAAGCTCAACATCCTGTTCGGCTACGCCTTCGACAAGGCCGCGACGCCGGACGCCGTCGACACCGCGGCGGCACCTTACCGTCACCCGCAATCCTTCTACTTCTCGGGCGTGCCGACCGATCCGCCGAATGCCCCGATCGTCAGCCAGAACTATACGAACTTCCGCATGCAGCGGCCCGATCCCGAGGCCACCTGGGCCCAGGTCGCCCGGATGTGCCCGGCTCAGCCCGAATGGTGCTGCCTGTTCTCGACCGATTGCCCCGGCCGCAAGCTGACGCAATCGGCCCGGCCGCCCGAATGGACCGATTTCACCACGCCGCCCCGGGCACCGGCGGCGCTGGAGGAGAAGAAGCCGTGAGCTACCTCGATCTCCCACGCCTGAGCTTCTACGGACGCGTCCAGATCGACGTGTCGACGATCAACAATACCGTCCAGAACTACGACATCGCGTCCTTCACCGAGCAGGACCAGACGATGGCCGGCAACGGCGGCTGGAATCCGGAGGGGACCGGCGTGTTCCGGTTCGTCGGGTGCCGGATCACCGGGGCGGTGCTGCCGGGAGGCCGGGCCGTCGGCCCGGGCGGGGATCCGGTGATCGGCATGGGGCTCGGCAACGCGAACGACCGGGTGCCGGGCAAGCTCGTCGATCTCGATCCCCAGCAGCAGATGTGCTCCGAGATCTGGGGTCTGCAACTGCGCCTCGCCGATGCGGATGACGGAGACGTCTTCGTCGGCGATTACGCCCCGGCGGCCTTCTCCGATCTCTGGCCCCGGCAGTTGCACAGGGACCTGCCGAGCGACCAGGTGCTCGCCGCCGCCTATCGGTCGGTGCTGACCGGCCTGCGCTGGGGCGACACGCGCGGCTCGGCCGTAATCGCGGCACTCCGCGCGCGCTCGGAGGCCGACCGGCTCGCCGTCACCATGAACCTGTTCGGCTACGGCCGCGACCCGGCCAGCCCGCGCTACACCTACGCGACGGTGGCGGGCGCCATCGGCCCGGCGCTGGCCGGCGAACCCCGGCACTTCGTCATGGGCCGCCATCTGGTTCCCCCGGCCTCCGGCGCGCGGGTCGGCCAGTTCGCCGCGACGGTCGACGAGGCCCGCAGGGAGGTGACGGCGGATTTCGGCAATTGCCTGCCGGTCACCGGGGCGGAGGGCGAGCTGGCCGATCTCGGACCGCTCTACCTGGCAATTCCCTACCAGGAGACGGAAACGGTCGTGCAGGAGGTCGCACAGAGCGAGATCGCCATGCTCGGCGAGGTCGCCTACCGGACGCCCGGCTGGTACCGGGACGGGGCCGGCATCCAGGCCTTCGCGCCGGATGCCTGGCCCGCCGCGATCGCCGATCGGCCCCTGCTGCTCGTGAGCCCGATCGCAGGCGACCGCTTTGCCGTGCTGGCGCAGGAGACCTTGGGAGGCCTCTATGTCCAGGCCGACGACCGGGTGGTGCGGCTCGAGCCCGGGGCGATGCAGGAGGTGGCGCTCTATGCCAGCCGCTACGGACGCCCGCTTGCCACGACGATCACGCTCGCCGACACGATCGGGACCCTCGGCCTGACGGGAAGCGGGTCGGGCTATCCGCCGACCCCGCAGGTCGCGCAGCCGCCGCATCAGGTCGCCTTCGACAAGACGGTGACGTCCGGCCCGGACGGGCGGGCGGTGCTGCCCCTGACGGGGGGACGGCTCACGCCCGCCTCCCCGCGCGGCTACATCGACGCCCAGCTCTACGGGATCGGCTACACCCTGCCCGGCACTCCCGCCGCCGATGCCGGTGACCGGTACAACTTCATCAGCGTGCTGCTCTTCAGCCCGGTCGAGATGCCGAAGGCGCCGACCTGGTTCCGCGACGTCCAGCCGATCATGCAGCAATACGCCAATCTCTACCCGATCATGAGCAAGCGGCTGTTCCGGATCGACGATTACGACACGGTGGTGGAGAACCTCAACCTGCTCACCTTCGCCTTCGCCCTGCCGATGACGGACCCGAACCACATGCCGGTGACGCGCGACCTGTCGGACGGCGCGCGGGCGCTGATCCTCACCTGGATGACGGAGCGCGGGCCCGACGGAAAACCGCTCAAGGGCGACCCGGGCACGGCGCAGGCCCGGTCCGAACCCCTGGCGGTCCTGCCGCCGGTCGCCCTCGACCTGCATCCGATCCAGGCCCGGGGCAAGACCGCGGTGCTCCTGGAAATGGCAGCGCGGCAGTCCGCGGAGATGATGTCATGATCCGGATCGAGCGTCACTTCATCGAGCGGGTCCGGGCGGCGGCGACCCCGACGGATCTCCACGACCTCGTGCAGCGGGCGATCCAGCTCGAGCACAGCACGATCCCGCCCTACCTCACCGCGATGTTCTCCCTGGCGGCGGGCAAGAACGAGCGCATCGCCCATCTGATCCGCTCGATCGTGGTCGAGGAGATGCTGCACATGTGCATCGCCTCGAACATCCTGATCGCGATCGGGGGCCGTCCGGCGATCAACCGGCCGGACTTCATCCCGGTCTATCCGGGCCCCCTGCCGATGTCGATCGGCGGCAAGGACTTCACCGTCGGCATCCGCGCCTTCTCGAAGGAACTCGTGGCGCAGGTGTTCATGAAGATCGAGGAACCGGAGCATCCGATCCCGGTCCAGGAGGCGCAGCGCGCCGCCGCCGCCCCGACCTACGGGACGATCGGCGAGTTCTACGCCGCCCTGAAGGACAAGCTGAGGGAACTGGTCGAGACCTCCGGCACCGACGTTTTCGTCGTCGGCCCGGACCAGCAGGTCCTGTCGTGGTTCCCCGGCGCGCAGCTCTTCCCGATCGTCGACCTCGCGACGGCCGAGGCCGGGATCGACCTGATCGTCGAGCAGGGCGAGGGCACGGCCACCGACCCGTTCGACGCGCCGGACGAGCCGGCCCATTACTACCGCTTCGGCGAGATCGTGCACGGGCGCGAGATCGTCGCGACCGAAACCGGCTACGCCTGGGCGGGCGCGCCGGTGCCCTTCGACGCGACCGGAGTCTTTCCGCTCAAGCCGGATTGCAAGATCGCCGATTTCGCCCCGGGAACCCAGGCGCATGAGCGGATCCTGGCCTTCGCCACCGGCTACAGCAGCCTGCTGAACGTCCTGCACACGGCCTTCAACGGCCGCCCCGACGCGATCAACGACGCGATGGGAGTGATGTACAACCTCAAGGTCACCGCCACCCAGCTGATGACGACCCCGGTCGGCGACGGAAGCGGGCTCACCGTGGGGCCGAGCTTCGAATACGTCCGGGCGTCCTGAGGGGCGCCCTCGTCTCGGTCACGGCGCGCGGACAGAAGCGGCCAGTCCGCCGCGCCACTCGATCGGCCGCCAGGGAGGAACAATCGTGGACCAGAAGACCCAGCGCTACATCGTTCTCCCCTCCTACGGCTTCACCGGTCCCGCTCTCAAGGCGGGAAAGCTCGGCGGACCGGGCGGGGTCCGGCGCCTCGACGCACGGCCGGGCCTTTCCCCCGGGGATGCCGGCCGCGACGAGGCGGCGACCACCGTCAAGGTTCTCGATGAGATCAGCGATGACGGGCCGAAACTCGTCGAGATGACCCCCGAGGCGGAGCTGAACCTGAGGGCCGAGATCCCCGGGCTCAAGATCGTGCCGATCGTCACCTACGAGAAGATGCGCTTCGCCCCGGAGGTCGCATCGGCGGCCGCATCGGCGGGGCCTGCCGATGGACCGGCACGGATCGTGCTCACGGTCGTGGACAAGAAGACCGGCGCGGCGCTCCCCGGCGCGACCGTGATCGCCTTCACGGATTACCGGGATCGCGTCGGGGACGACGGCGTGACCGATGCCGGCGGGACGGTGACCCTGCGGATCCGGCCCGGATCGACGATCGACCGGCTCTACGTCTACGGTCCCGCCCGGTACTGGGGTCACTTCGCCAGCAACGTCGCGATCGGCGAGCAGCACACGGTCCGGATCGCCCCGATCGACCTCGCGGCGCCCGGTCTCCTCCAGGACTTCTACGGCGACGCCCCCCCTGATGCGGGGAGCGGCATTCGCGTCGGCATCATCGATTCCGGCGTCGCCAAGCGGCACCCGGCCCTGCCGAACGTCAGCGGAGGTGCGAACCTGGTCTTGGAGGAAATCAAGAGCGGCCACGCTACCCGGGACGACTGGGGACCCGCCAAGAAGGATGGCGCCCACGGCACGCACGTCGCCGGCATCGTCGGTGCCCGTCCCAACGACGCTTACTCTCTCGGCGGCGTGGCGCCGGGCGTCGAGTTGCGCAGCTACAGGGTCTTCCCGAATGCCGGAGGAGGCGCGACGAACTACGACATCATGAAGGCAATCGACCTCGCCGTGTCGGATGGCTGCCAGGTGATCAATCTCAGCCTCGGCGGCGGTCCGTCGGACGAGGGGGTCCGCGCGGCGATCGGGAAGGCATCCGACGCCGGGACGCTGGTGGTGGCGGCGGCCGGCAACGACGGACGCAGGCCGGTGAGCTTCCCGGCACGCCTGGACATCTGCCTCGCCGTGGCGGCGATGGGCCGCAAGTCGATGGTCGTGACGGATTCGTCGGAGACGGGCGACATCGACTCGCCCTACGGCACCGACGAGGAGGCCTTCGTGGCGGCGTTCTCGAATTGCGGGCCGCAGATCGACGTCGTCGGACCCGGCGTCGGGATCATCTCGACCCTGCCCGACGACACGTTCGGGGTCATGAGCGGAACCTCGATGGCCTGTCCCGCGGTGGCCGGCTTCGCGGCCCGCCTGCTGGCGGCCGATCCGGCTCTCCGCGGTGGCCCAGACGTCGACCGGGTCTCGCGGCTGAAGGCCAAGCTGTTCGCGCTCGCCCGGCCGCAGGGTTTCGGCCGCGACTACGAGGGGGCCGGCCTTCCTCTGGATGCGGCAGCGATCGCAGTCGCCGGAGCGCCCGCGGCCGTGATAGGCTCCGCGGGCGCGGGCGGGCCTGCCACTGCGGCGGAGATCACCGTCGCCGGAGGCCCTGCGGGCCCGGAAGTCGGATGACGTCCATGAGCGATACGGAAACCCAGCGCATGATCCTGCAGCGCGTGGATCCGGGAGCGGCCCCGTCGGAGACCGCCGTGAGCAAGGTCGAGGCCGACCCGCAGGTCGCCCTGATCGAGCGGGCCTCGCCCTCGTCGATGCTGGTCGAGGGTGCCCCGGCGGCGATCGACCACCTCGTCGGCACGCTCGACGGGTGGAACGCCATCCCGATGACCACCTTCGACCGGCCGACGACGCGCCCCCGGATCCTGCGCCGTCCCGACGAAGCCTGAGGGCGGCGGATCAAGACCCTTCCGGGAACACCTCGTCCCGGAAGGGTCCGAGGCAGCGCGCGAGGTCGGGCGGGACCGGCCGCCCGGCCGCGATGCGCTCGCGCGCGAAGTCCCGCAGCATCGCGGCGAGGTGCGGGTTGGCGCGCGCGTCGAGGCCGACGATCGGGTCGAGGGGCAGGCCGACGAACACCGCCTTGAGGATCATCTGATTCCAGCGCGGCTCGGCGAAGGTCTCCGCCGGGTACGGGTTGTGGTGCGCCAAAACCGCGAAGACCGGCGTCACGGCGCTGCGCAGGGCCTCCGCGGCGACCTCCTCGAGCAGGGGCGCGCCGGGATAAAGCGGCAGCCCGCGCAGGTAGGTCACGTGCTCGCGCAGGTCGGCTCGCCGGCAGAGATCGGCCAAGGTCGCGGCGAAGTGGGCATCGTCGCGATGGCTCGCGAGGAGGAGACCGATCCGGCCGGCCTGATCGATGCCGAGGCCGTCGGGAACGAAGCCGGGACGCAAGGCCTGCGCGGCCGCCACGTCCTCCGGCCCGAGCGGCAGGAGCGAGCGACCGAGCCGCCGCGGCGCCCAGGCCAAGCCGTCGCATAGCGGTTCGGGCGTCCGAGCCGCCCCGATCCGCGCCACGGTCTCGCGGTACCAGGCTAGCCCCTCCGGGGCGACGGCCCGCGCGAGCCAAGCCTCGATCAGCGCGAGGAGCCCCCTCGTCCGTTCCGCCGGCGCGTCGGCACACGAGAATCCGGACATCGGCCGTCAGGTCCCCGGGACGATGCGTTGCAGCAGGAGGGTCAGCCCGAATCCGGCCAGGCAGGCCAGGGCGAGGCCCGGCGAGACCGGCGCCACCAGGGCGGCGTCGACCAGGGAGATCGCGGCGATCAGGCGGGTCACGGCGGCGGGCACCCGCCCCGGCCGCGCAGGGTCGCGCAGGAGCCGGATCGCCGAGAGGTCGATGGCGGCGAGGAGGAGGCAGGCGAGCAGCCCCGCCGCCAGACCGGCCGGTCCGGCCGTCACCGCCAGGACGAGGGCGGTGACGGGGCCGAGGGCCAGGATCGCGAGCGGCCAGAGCGCGCCGATGCGGTCGAGGCTTTCCTGCCGGGCCGCGTAGGTCAAGCCGACAACGTGCGCGAAGACCGCGAGCGCGCCGGCGAGGACCGGGGTCGCGGTGGCGTTCCCGGCTGCCGCCGCCGCCGCAACGTAGAGGGCGGCCCGACACCCGCCCATCACGACCGGGCTCAGCGAAAAACCCTTGTGATGGACGTCGTAGGCGACGATCAGCGCGGCGAGGCCGGCCGCCGCCGCAAGCGCACCGGGCCCCTGCCGGGCCATCAGCGCGAGGCCGAGTCCCAGGAGGGCGAAGCCGGCGGCGAAGACCGTGCGCGCCGCGACCCGCCCGGACGGGATCGGCCGCGAGGGCCGCTCCCGGGCGTCGATGGCGCGGTCGCAGGCGTCGTTGAGGAACATGCCGCCGACGTAGAACAGCGACATCGCCGCCACGACCTCCGCCGCGGCGCCGGCGGGCAGGCCGCCGGCCAGGGAAGCGGCGGCGAGGACGTTGGTCCAGACCGTCGGCAGGTTCGAGACCCGCCCGAGCCGCAGCCAGGCAGCGGCGCGGGAGAGCGGCGCGGCAGGCGCGGTCAGCTGCATTGACGGATCTCCCGCAGCACGAAATCCAGTTCGCGGGCGATGCTCGCGGCCTTATCGTCGAGCCGGAGCGCCTCGGGCAGGATGTCCCAGGTATAGGTCTCGACCTCGAGATGCGGGGAGAGGTCGCCGTCGCGGGCGGCGGCGAGGAGGGTGACCAGGTCGCCTTGCGTCGAGCCGATCGCCCCGAGGCCGGGATGGAAGACCGGGACGTGGCAATGGATGCGCCACTCGCCCCGCGCCCCGCCGTCGCAGAAGGCGGCCTCGGCGTCGGGCAGGTCGAGATGGCGCTCCAGGCCGGATCGGTTGCGCACGACCACCTGGTGCAGGTAGCGGCCGGTATCGAAGCGCATCAGGTCGGACAGCAGGTCGGCGGTCATCGCCGGGACGCGCAGGGCCGAGGAGAGCTGGATCTTCGGCAGGGCGATGCCGGCGGCACGGATCCAGCGGCAGGACGCAACGGGATCCTCGAACTCGACCGCGCCGTGGCAGACGTCGTAGCAGAGGCCGAGATGGCGTCGCAGGGCCGCCTCGGCCGCTTGCCGCGACAGCCCGGTCAGGGCGGCGAAGGCGGCCACCGCCTCGGCACCGAAGCATTGCTCCTCGAGGAAGACGCAGGCCTCCTCCGTGGTCTCGAGGAGGCAGCACGGCTCCGGCTCGAGGGCGAGCACGATGCGGCGCCCGGTCCGGCGCTCGATCTCGACGAGGTCGGCCGCCGCGCCGAGGAAGTTGCGGCCCATCCGGTCGAGCGCCCCCTCGATCCGGCCGACCGGCCGGAACGCGCCCGGCACCGTCGAGACGCTGCCCTCCAGGCCGTCGGGGAGCAAACCAGCGAGGATCCAGGCCGCCTCGCGGGTGAAGCGGCGGCGCTCGGGCTCGCGCCAATCCGGCTCGTAGACGCGCGCCTTGACCGGGACGCCGTGGAAGGGTCCGTACGGAAAGGCGTTGACGGTGAAGACGTAGGCGCCGAGCGCCGCGATCCGGTCGCGGAACTCCGCCAGCGCTCCGGGGGCCGCGAGGTCCCGGGCGGCCAGGGCCGAGAGCCTCAGGCCGATCCCGATGGCGGCGTCCGGGCAGACCTGCGCCTTGATGGGCGGGAGATGGCCGACGATCCCGTCGACGATCTCCGCCAGGGTCTCCCCGGCATGGATGTTGGTGCAGTAGCCGAGATGCAGGTCCCCGGCGGCGCCCGCGATGTGCATGGTCAGCCGCGATCGCCGGGACGGGCCGCCTGCCGGGACGCGCCAGTCGTCCCGATGCCGCCCGCCGGTCGAAATCTCTCCCGATGCAAAATTAAACGTCTGGGTTTAACAATAGATCGGCTCGATCCCCACCCCGAATCCATGGCACCATCCCTTTATCGACAACATCACCAGAAATTATTCCGGCAACCACTGCGAACAGCTCAACCGACGTCGATGATGATGGGATCGTCGGGCAAGATCGTCAAGCGCATAAAGAATAACTCGGATCTTGCATCGCTGCGAACCACGTGACATGAAAGGACCTCATCGAGATGAGGCAGGCCCCAACCAGCCTGACGCTGGGACATCGTCGCGACATCGGGGCCGACTTGGCGTTCGATCCCAGCGTTCGATCCCGCGCGGAGCGCCCGCATGCACCCCACCCTGGTGATCCTGGCCGTCGGCCTCACCGCGCGCCTGATCGGCGCGTGCACGCCCCACCTGCGCGGTCTCGCGGCATCGGGCGGGCAGCGCAACCTCGCGGCCCTGCTGCCGGCGGTGACCTGCAGCATGCAGGCGACCTTCACCACCGGTCTGACGCCCCGGGATCACGGCATCGTCGGCAACGGCTGGCTGTTTCGCGACCTGATGGAAATCCTGTTCTGGCGGCAATCGAACCGCCTCGTCGGCGGGGAGCCGGTCTGGGAGGAGGCGCGCCGGCGCGACCCGTCCTTCACCTGCGCCAACCTGTTCTGGTGGTTCAACATGGCGGCGAGCCACGATATCGGGGTGACGCCGCGGCCGCGCTACAAGGCCGACGGGCGCAAGCTGCCGGACATCTACACCAGGCCGGGCGAGCTGCGCGACGAATTGCAGGCGGCGCTGGGGACCTTCCCGCTGTTCCAGTTCTGGGGGCCCGGCGCCGCGATCCGCTCGACGCGCTGGATCGCCGACGCGACCCGGCACGTGATGGCAACGCGCCGGCCCACCCTCACGCTCTGCTACCTGCCCCATCTCGACTACGACCTCCAGCGCTTCGGGCCGGACCCGGCGCAGCCGGAAGTTGCGCGGGCGCTCGCCGACCTCGACGCGGTGGTGGGCGATCTCCTCGCCGCCGCCGGCGACCGGCGGATCCTCGTCCTGTCCGAATACGGCCTGACCCCGGTGAGCCGGCCGGTCGCCATCAACCGCCGCCTGCGGGAGGCCGGCCTGCTCGCGGTCCGGGACGAGGACGGGGGCGAGCTCCTCGACCCGATCGCCTCGCGGGCCTTCGCGGTCGCCGACCACCAGGTCGCGCATCTCTATCTCGCCGCGGATGTCGACCGGGACGCGGTGCGGGACCTCGTGGCGGCGCTGCCGGGGGTCGAGGCCGTGCTCGGGCCGCGGGAGAAGCAGGCGGCCGGGCTCGACCACCCGAATGCCGGCGACCTCGTCGCCGTCGCGCAGGCCGATGCCTGGTTCACCTACTATTACTGGCTCGACGACGCCCGGGCCCCGGATTTCGCCCGGACGGTCGAGATTCACCGCAAGCCCGGCTACGACCCGGCCGAACTCTTCCTCGACCCGCGGCTGCGCCTGCCGAAGGCCGCGATCGCCGGCCGGCTGCTGCGGCGCCGGCTGGGATTCCGCACGCTGATGGATGTCATCCCCCTCGATCCCGGCCTCGTGCGGGGCTCGCACGGCCGCCCGACCGACCAGGCCGAGGACGGGCCGGTGCTGCTCTCCAGCGTGCCGCGCCTCCTCGGGGACAAGGAGACGCTGCCGGCGACGGCGGTCAAGGGGCTGATCCTCGACCATCTCTTCTCCGACGCGGCGCCCGCCCGGCGCTGCGCCATCCGCGAGGTTGTCGCACCATGACCGGACCCGTGACGAGGCCGCCCGTTCCATCCTGCGAGGACGCCGCGGCGGGAGCCGCCGGCTATGCCTGCGAGGAGGCCGCCGGGGCGGAGGCGGGCTATGCCTGCCCCTGCTGCGGCGACCGCCTGCCGGCGGACCTCATCGCGCGGATCCTGGCCGGGGCGAAGGCCGGGCCCATCGCGGACCCGGGCGCGAGGCCTTCCGGCCTGCCGGCCTCCGGGCGCCGCTTCATCGATCCCCACGCCCACATGATCTCGCGCACGACCGACGATTACGAGGCCATGGCCCGGGCCGGCGTCGCCGCGGTGATCGAGCCCGCCTTCTGGCTCGGCCAGCCGCGTACCAGCGTCGGCAGCTACGTGGATTACCTGTCGGCCATCACGGGCTTCGAGCGCTTCCGTGCCGGCCAGTTCGGCATCCGGCACTACTGCACGATCGGGCTCAACCCGAAGGAGGCCAACGACCCGGAACTCGCCGAGGCGGTGATGGAGATCTTGCCCGGCTTCGCGCTCAAGGAGGGGGTCGTGGCCCTGGGCGAGCTCGGCTACGACGAGCAGACCCCGGCGGAAGATCGCTGCTTCCGGGCCCAGATCGAGCTCGCCCGGTCGCTCGGCTTTCCGATCCTGATCCACACGCCCCACCGCGACAAGACCCGCGGCACCCTGCGCACCCTCGACGTGCTGCGCGAGCACGGTTTCGATCCGGCGCACTGCGTCGTCGACCACCTCAACGAGGAGACCGTGGCGACCGCGCTCGATCGCGGCTTCTGGGCCGCGTTCTCGATCTATCCGGGCACCAAGATGGGCAACGAGCGCATGACCGAGATCGTGCGGCGCTTCGGGCCCGAGCGGCTGATCGTCGATTCGGCCTGCGACTGGGGCGTCTCGGACCCGCTCGCGGTGCCCAAGACGGCTGCCCTGATGGCGATGCGCGGCATCCCGGAGGCCGATATCCACCGCGTGACCTACGCCAACGCGCTGAGTGTCTACGGGCTGAACGGCGAGATGCAAGAAGAGCACTGGCGCGATCCGAACCCGATCGACCAGCGCCTGCTGTTTGAGGGCAACAGCGTGCTGCGCGGCGGCCAGGCCGCGCGGGTCGACGCCCCTCCGCCCGATCCCCTGGTGATCCGCTGATCGGACGCGACGCGCCCGGCCGACGCAAAGTCCATTGACAGTCAGACGGCAAAAACGGAATGCTCAAAAGACAATAAAATTCTGTCCCGGCGAGCATACATCTCTTCCTAATATTTTCCTGAACGGAAAAAACTTTTCCAGCTTCCATACGATGGCACGGCCTGCGCCGCGCCATCGCGTCCGGGCGACCGGATCCGGACCATGCGAGGGACGCCATGGACGCCACATCCGCCACCGCCACCGCCACCGCGCCGGTGAACCTGATCTCGCGCTGGTTCATCAAGCCCGGCCAGGAGGCGGAGGCGTCCGCCGCCCTCGCGCGGCTGGCGCAGGACGTCCGGGCGCAGGAGCCCGACACGCTGACCTACCTCGTGCATCGGCCCGCGGGCGATGCGCGGCTGCAATCCCTGCCGCCGTCCGAGCCGGGCGCGGTGGTGTTCTTCGAGAGCTACCGGAGCACGGAGGCCTTCCTGCGCCACGTCAACGGACCGGTCTTCCAGAACTTCGTCGCCAGTCATGGCGACCTGTTCGTGCCGATCGGCGAATCACATCCGGTGCCGTTCGCGACGGTCGAGTTCCTGCGCAAGGAGGCGGGCTTCGTCCGGACGGGCGATCCTCCGGAGGAGGCCGACCCCACGGCCAACCATTTCCCAGCGGTGATGTTCGAGGTCATCGCCACCGATCTCGCAGCGGCGAAAGCCTTTTATACGCGGGTCTTCGGGTGGCAGTACGAGGCTGGGACGAGCGGCTTCCAGTACATCCACTTCCCGGCCGGCGCCCCGCCGCTCCTCGGCGGGCTCGGGCAGGCCGACCCCGACATTCCCGGCTTCGAGCCCGGGCGCAACTTCTATCTGCTCGTGCCGCGGATCGAGCCGTTCCTCGAACGGGCCATCGCAGCGGGCGGCTCGTCCCTGATGCCGCCTGCGAGCGTCGACGGCTACCGCTTCGCCATGTTCCGCGACCCGGAGGGCAATCCCGTCGGTCTCATCGAGCCGTTCCAGGGTTGATCCGCTCCCATACGAGGCTTTTCGGGCATGAGCTACCTGTCTTCCCTGCGCCTGCACTTCGCCGGCGAGTTCCAGGCGAACGTCTCGACCGTCAACAACGATCCGGCGCATTTCCACAACGCGACGTTCCAGCACAGCTACCAGGCGCTGCAAGGACCGCGGATGAACCCGCCGAACGGCTGGTTCAACCCGGAAGGCGACGCCTCCTTCCGGCTGCTCGGCTGCACCGTCACCTCGGCCTGGACCACGGCCGGACCCGCCGATCCCCGGGACCCGGTCCTCGCCTGCATCGTGGCGGATTCCGACGGCGCCGTACCGGCCAAGCTCGTCGATCTCGATCCCGAGCAGCAGCTCGTCTCGGAGATCTGGGGCCTGGAGGTGCGGATCGCCGACACGCACGGCGACACCCTGCTGCGCGGCCGCTACGTTCCGGCCGCCTTCACCGACATCTGGGACCGCGCCAGCGGCGGCAGCGGCGGTGACATGGCGGCGGGCGCGGCCTACCAGTCGGTGCTGGAGGATCTGCACTGGTCCAAGGGAATCGAGACATCGCCGTTCCTCGCCGCCCTCCGGCAGGCGTCGCAGGCGAGCGGGCGCCTGTCGATCAAGTTCAACCTCGACGGCCTCAACGCCGATTTCCAGTCGCCGCGCTTCATGTCCGGCCGGATCGTCGGGACCATCGGCCCCGCGGCACCGGGCGAGCCCTGCCACCTGGTGGTCGGGCGCCATTTCCTGGCGGTTGCCATGGCGGGGGGCAACTTCTTCACTCCGGTCGGCGGCCTCAACCATT
>JAAIGE0100968348.1_pt1 | contig 13194 bp, 10 predicted proteins | sample 6487951 | NCBI WGS metagenome assembly JAAIGE01 (sample SAMN13974128, study PRJNA590717) | phyllosphere metagenome | biome: tomato field; feature: multiple bacterial spot infested tomato fields; material: tomato leaves; isolation source: leaves from tomato fields | host: Solanum lycopersicum ... | reverse complement strand
GCGCGACGCTTGATGCTCAAGGCGGATTAGGGCTGCTGGCGGGGCAGACAGCTATGTCCCACGCATTAGAAAAAGCTCAAGAGTTTGGGATTGGCTGCTCGGTGGTACGTAATAGCTCCCACTTTGGCGCTGCAGGATTTTACGCAAGTATGGCGCTTGACCAAGGACTGATTGGGATGGCGATGACCAACCTTGGCGGTGAACCGGTAGCCCATCCATTAGGAAGCGTCGCGCCTTTGCTGGGTACCAACCCAATAAGTTTCGCAACTCAATCGGCCAAAGGGAAAGTGCCTTTTGTACTCGACATGAGCACTACCGTCTGCGCGAGCGGGAAACTTAAACAAGCGCTCAGGCTAGATAAGCAGATACCTGATGGCTGGTTATTCGATAAGTACGGGCGATCCTCAAACAACCCCCAAGATTACCTGGATGGGAAAGCAAGCTTACCAATGCTGGGCGGCGCTTTCCCTGACCAAGGTGGACATAAGGGTTTGGGCTTAGGAATTATGGTAGAGGTGCTCTGTGGTGCGCTGGCTGGTGCTCATACCAGTGCTATGAAAGAGGCTCAAGGGCGCAACAACGTCGGACACTTTTTCTTAGCTATTAACCCTGATTTCTTCGGGAGCGCAAGTGGCTTTACCGAAAGTATTGACGCACTACTTGCCACTATCAGCGGTGCTGAAGTGCATAGCGTCTACGCACCTTTAATGTATCCTGGCCAGCCCGACGCGATCACCAAAGCCGAGCGGCTAGCAAATGGTATTCCGCTCGATAGTGCGCTCCTCTCGCAGCTCGATGGAATAGCTGATAAATACGAGCTTGCTACCTTAAAGAGGGCTGCAGAATGAGCGTCGGTGTCGGTATCGTGGGTATGGGAGTTATCTCTCATTACTATTTAAAAGCTTTTGAGAGCCAAGATAAATGTAAGCTTGTGGCAGTTTGCGATAAGGATCCTGGAAGGCTACAGGCCTACAACGAATTTTCCGATATTCGTTCCTACACAAATTACAAATCGCTGCTGGACGATCCGGCCGTTGAAGCGGTTATCATTAACCTTCCGAATAATCTGCATTTCAAGGCATGTATGGATTCTCTGAAGGCCGGGAAACATGTGTGCTGCGAAAAGCCTTTGACGTTGGATTTACCGGAGGCTGAGCAGTTGCGGGCCGAGGCGCGCCGCTTGAACCTTACATTGTTGACAGCGTTTCATCGACGTTACAACAACCATCTGATCGCTGCTTTAGAACGCAATGTTTTCGATAGCGCAGTTCACGTTCGTGCGCGCTATCACGAACGTATCGAGGATCACGCTGGACGTGACACTTGGTATTTAGATGCCGCGTCATGTGGCGGCGGCTGTATCGCAGACAACGGTCCTAACGTATTCGATACACTTCATGTGGCGCTTGGCTCCTTGCGGGTCGAAAGCGTAAGTGTCCGTCGTGGTGAAACCGGTATTGATATGGGTGCGGAGATATCACTTAGCACACGCCGAGGATTACCGGTCACTGTCGAGCTTAGTTGGGACTATGACGGCGGTGAGCAAAAGGATCTAGTAATCACCTATTCAGACGGTTCCACCGCTACGGTCGACCTGCTCCAAGGCTCCGTCGGTTTTAAGACATCTCTTTATCACGAATACGAAGGAGTACTACGCGATCTTGCCCGTTCGATCCATGGGATTCCGGAGGATGGCTCCATTGGCGTGGATGCCGTGCGGCTTGTCCGTGATTGTTATGAGCTAGCAGGCAAAGGGGTGTGAGTTTGGTCTCCCATAGCGTTCCATCCAAGGGCCCAACGACAGGTCTGTTGCTAAAGCGTCTTTTTCATAAGCAAGAGACGCGTGGTATGACGTTGATCCAATTTCAATCCCGCTGTGTGCGTCGTAACGAGATACATGAACTTGTCTCGACCGATCAAGTAGACGCCCAAGCCGGCGACCGTATCAATCGCGTTGGTTTTATCGGCTTCGTTGAGATTGTTCAGCCAGGCGTTATTGAGGTCGGTGATGCATTTAGCGTAAACGGGCGCTACGTAGGGAGCGTCCTCGGATTCGATGAATGCCACTTTCCTAATCATTACAACATTCTCATAGCATGTTCTGAATTGCTATCGAGTAGTGATTTAGAGGAGTGTGTTATAGGTGGCAATATAGAGTTTACGGAGGTGCTATGACAGCAGTTTTCGAGGTTGAAGTGACCGGTGCAGCTCGTGCGGCCTTCCCAGGCGCGGCGGTTTTAGCAGTTCGCCACGAGAAAGTACCTGAAACAGTTGATATGCTTGATTGGTCGGTATGCCAGTCTGTCTGGTGCCATGTAGGGAAAGAAGAGCTGCTAGCCCACCCGGCGGTTAAGCCTTTCTGCGATTACTATTTCCGGGTCGATATCAACCCTCGTAAGACTCCGCCATCAGTAGCTAATTTTATATATCGCGCGTTTTGTAGGGATAGCGCGCGTATTCCTAAAGTAAATAGGATCGTTGATGTTGTTAATTGGGTAGCTGTTTCAACCATGACCTCTCTCGGTGCCTTCGATACACGGCTGATCAGCGGTGCTATTCGCTTGGATGTCAGCCGAGATGGCGATTTTTACGAACCTGTGGGCGGCGAGAGTTCGGAATCGATTCCGGGTGGGCGGCTAGTGCTAAGAGATAGCGAAAAAATCCTCTCTCTGTTTTCTATTCGCGACACTTCGCACACAGCAATTAATACGGACACCGAAAACTTGCTTTTGTTGGGCTGTGTTTTGCCCGGGATTAATCCCGGGCAAGTCCGCGCCGCGTTGAGCCTCCTTGAGCGGAAACTCGAAGGTGACCTGGTTCGCCCGGACTTGCATGTTTCCCCAAAAGGGCCATGGTATGGACAGTATGGTGGTAGCTACATCGCTGAAACACTGTCGCCGCCCATAGCCGAACTATCCGAGCGCTATTTAGGAATCATATCCAGTAAAGCCTTCCAACAGCGTTATCAATCTTTGCTTAAAAACTATGTGGGCCGCCAGACCCCTTTGACCTTGGCCGAAAATCTCTCAAAGCGTATTGGTATTAAGACGTACCTAAAGAGAGAAGACCTCGCTCATACCGGCGCGCATAAGATTAATAATGCGCTCGGGCAAGCGCTGCTGGCACAAGTTATGGGCAAGCGTCGAATTATCGCAGAGACTGGTGCTGGTCAACATGGAGTTGCTACCGCTGCAGCGTGCGCGCTGCTGGGAATCGAATGCGTAATCTACATGGGCCTGCGTGATATGGAGAGGCAGGCGCTTAACGTGCAGCGTATGCGTCTGATGGGCGCTACCGTCGTCGCAGCAGAAGGTGGCAGTCAGACACTCAAAGACGCTATCAATGATGCGCTCCGAGATTGGGTGGCTAACGCCGATACCACTTATTACCTGCTCGGGTCGGCGTTAGGTCCGCACCCGTATCCAGCGATTGTACGGCATTTTCAAAGCGTGATTGGCGATGAAGCGAAACGGCAATTTGCTTCCGCAGAGAATGGGAGTTTGCCGGATGCGGTTGTCGCTTGCGTCGGCGGAGGTTCAAACGCGATAGGGCTATTTTCCGCGTTCATAGATGACTCTGGTGTGATCCTTTGCGGGGTTGAAGCTGCTGGGAAGGGCGAAGCTTCCGGTCACCACTCGATCCGCTTTGGAGAGTCGGGTCAGAGTCGGCTCGGTGTTTTGCAGGGATGCCAGTCTTACGTTCTACAAAATGAACATGGACAAATTCTTGAAACGCATAGCGTGGCGCCTGGATTGGATTACGCGATGGTCGGTCCAGAACATTCGCAGTTGCGAGATGAAGCGCGTGCTCAGTATCTGCATGCGACCGATGAGGAAGCTATCGAGGCACTGAAACTTCTATCGCGTTGCGAGGGGATTATTCCCGCGTTGGAGAGCGCACATGCAGTAGCCGGTGCGGTGAAGTTAGCTAAGACGCTTCCCAAGACGGCCAGGATCATCATCAACATCAGCGGTCGCGGCGACAAAGACATGGAAACAATTACACGTGTGGTCGCCGAGACGGGTATGGAGGAGGTCGGTAATGAACCCAATTGATCGGTGTTTCGCTCGCTTGGCTGACAATGGGCGTAAGGCCCTGATGCCGTACCTAACTGCCGGCTACCCAGCAATTGATTCTCTGCACGGGTTGGTCGCGGCTGCAGTGGAGGGTGGTGCGGATATCATCGAAGTCGGTATCCCGTTTTCGGACCCTGTCGCTGATGGCCCTGTCATTCAAGGCACCAGTCAGCGCGCAATCGAAAATGGAATGACCCCGTCGCTTGCCCTTCAACAGCTTTCGACGCTGCCTAAGAACGAAGGCTCTCCCCCGATAGTGGTCATGACCTACACAAACGTGTTGATGAGCCTTGGTTATGCGAGGTTCGCTGCAATGGCCGTTGAGGCCGGGGTCAGCGGCGTGATTGTCCCCGATATGCCTGTTGAAGCAAGCGATGAGTTGCGCGTGCACCTAGCAACTGCGGGGGTCCACATGATCTTTATGGTTACTCCGAACCTTAGTGACGCGCGCCTTCAGCGTATCTCTTCCCAAGCGAGTGGTTTTCTGTACTTGGTCTCGGTACTTGGCACCACAGGGGAACGGAGCGGTACTGCTGATATCGCTGAGTTCGTCGCGAGGGTAAAGAGGCACACGGATCTACCCCTGGCGGTAGGCTTCGGGGTAGGAACACCGGAGCAAGCGCAGCACTTCTGGGGCATGGTTGACGGCGTCATCATTGGTAGCGCTTTAGCTCGGCGGCTAACTGATGCTGATCAAGCTCAGAAGGAGGTACAGCAGTACCTTGCGACGTTCAATGATCGGGTCGTTAGTCATGCCACCTGTTAAACGGCTTATCAAAGTCTGTGGCGTGCGAACGCCGGCTGACGTGCAAGCCTGTCTGGACGCGGGTACCGACATGATCGGCCTAGTTTTAGTCCCCGGCTCGAGGCGGGTTTTGAATGAGCATCAGGCGCTCTCGCTGCGCGAAAGGATTCGTAAAAACGCGCAGGTGGTGGGCGTCTTCATGGACCAGCCCTGGGATGAGGTTAGGCGTTTGAGCGAAGCGCTATCTTTGGACTACGTCCAGCTACATGGCAGTGAGACGGGGCCACAGTGGGACCTTTTGGGCCGGCGCACCATCAGGCGTGTCCGGCCTGAGTCCTATCGCCCTGGCTGCCTGCCGCCAACCGAGCTACCGCTGGTGGACGCCGGAGCGGGGAACGGTGTGGCATTCGCCTGGCCAAACGGGACTACGTATCCAGGAGCGTTGATTGCAGGCGGGCTAACAGCTACCAGTGTGGGACCTCTTATCGAGCGTCTCCAACCTCTGGGTGTCGATGTATCGTCCGGCGTTGAAGATGAATCTGGAGTTAAGTCCCCAAGGCTTATAGAAGAATTCTGCCGCATCGCGCGAGAATCGTTAAATCAGATTTAGCGTTCCACTCAATATTAGTCAATAACGCAACAGCGCACGACTGTATGACGCGGCATCCGGCTGCGTGACTGCCAACGCCTGGAGGAAATTAAAGTGTCACGGAACATGCAGCTCGTTTTATCCAAATTGGTGGAAGGTGTACCTCTGCAGCCGCCTGAACTTCAGGACACTTTCAGATCAATAATGCGCGGGGAGATTCCTGAATCGCTTGTCGCCGCCCTTCTGGTCAAGTTTCCAGCGCATGGTGTCTCATCTGCTGAACTTACCGCCGCTGCCAGGGTAGTGCGTGAGTTTATCATCCCGGTTGCTCCGAAGGATGAGCTGCCTTTAATTGACTTATGTGGAACCGGGGGTAGCTCGACACATATTTTTAATGTTTCCACCACTGCTAGCTTTGTTGCCGCAGCTGCCGGCTGCTACGTAGCGAAACACGGCAATAGAAGCATTAGCTCCTGTTGTGGTAGTGCCGATGTTTTAGAGGCAGTCGGTCTTAATCTGAAACTTAACTCTGCGGAGCTAGCCCTATGCTTGGAGGAAATAGGTATCGCATTTATGTTCACTCCGATGCATCGCCCGGCTTTACCTACTTTAAATAAAATACGCAAGGAGCTGGCTGTCCGAACAGTATTCAATGTGCTTGGCCCCCTTACCAATCCAGCTGGCGCGAAAACTCAGTTAGTCGGGGTGTTTGATCGATCTTTGACAGCGGTGACTGCTGAAAGCTTAAAAGCATTGGGAAGCCACCGCGCATTCGTTGTTCATGGGGAGGAGGGTCTTGATGAAATTTCAATTTCAGGAAGGACATTTATTGCGGAGCTAAGGGCCGGAACGATCACCGAGTTCATATTGCACCCCCATGACCTTGATATTGAAGTTGCCTCGTTAAGTGCGATACAGGTGAACAGCGTCGAGCAAGCCAAGGATGTCTTTATGGGAGTTCTTCATAACGAGTTGGGGCCAGCAAAAGACATCGTTGTTATCAATGCCGCTGCAGCACTATATTTAAGTGGAAAGACCGAGTCTCTCATCGACGGTGTTCGGTTAGCTGCTCAGACGCTGGAGTCTGGAAGCGCGCTACGTAAGTACGAATCTCTAGTGGCCTATACACAACGCTACACGCGCTAGGCAGCGCGTGCGACTGAGGATAGATTTATGAGCGAATTAATCGGAACGGTTGCTGTTGTGGGTCTTGGTTATGTTGGTTTGCCTCTGGCGGTAGAGTTTGGAAAGCGGTTAAACACTATTGGTTTCGATATTTCTACCACTGCTATTGAACAGTACCGGGACGCAGTTGACCCCAGCGGTGAATTAACTTCGGAGCAGTTGCAGTCCGCCATTCACTTATCCTATACCCATGTGCCAGAATCCCTTGGGCAGGCCGATATTATCATTGTTGCAGTACCCACTCCTGTAGACGTTGCTCATCAGCCCGACCTCACGCCTCTCCTTAACGCAGCAGAATGTGTTGGGAAGCACATGCGGCGTGGAGCTTTAGTCATCTTCGAATCTACCGTTTACCCCGGCGCTACGGAAGAGAGATGCATACCGGTACTCGAGCAGCACTCTGGTCTTACTTGGATGCGCGACTTTAATGTCGGCTACTCGCCTGAGCGAATTAATCCGGGAGATAGAACGCATACTTTGACGCGTGTTGTAAAGGTCGTGTCGGGGGATTGCAGTGAGTCGTTGGAACGTGTGGCTCAGCTATATGAACTCATCGTTGAGCCAGGTGTCCACCGAGCAGCCTCAATCAAGGTGGCCGAGGCTGCAAAGGTAATCGAGAACACACAGCGAGATCTTAATATCGCACTGATGAACGAGCTGTCAATAATATTTTCTGAACTGGCAATCGATACTTCGCAGGTTCTGGCGGCGGCAGGAACTAAATGGAATTTTCTAAATTTCAAACCCGGACTGGTGGGTGGACATTGCATAGGTGTTGACCCTTACTACCTGACCTATAAGGCCGAAGCTAGTGGCTATCATCCGCAGGTCATTTTAGCCGGTCGCCGTATCAATGATGGCATGGGTAAATGGATTGCAGAGAAGGTTATCAAGATGTTGATTGCATCCGGTCGCACCATCAAAGGAGCAACGGTTAATATCCTGGGAGTAACCTTCAAAGAAAATTGCAGCGATGTCCGGAATTCTAAGGTAGTCGACGTCGTCCAGGAGTTGACGTCGTATGGTGTTACTGTTCATATCCATGATCCGCTAGCCGATCCCCGTAAAGTCCAGCAGGAGTACGGATTGTCGCTAACGTGTTGGGACGGAATGCCGCAGGCTGAGGCGTTAGTGGTAGCGGTGCCCCACGATGAATTTAAAGGAAGTTACCGAGATAAGTTAGGCGATAAAATACTTCCGCAGGGTTGCGTAGTCGACGTGAAGTCTGTACTCGATCGCCAACATTTTCTTGATTGCGGTTACAGCTTTTGGCGTCTCTAGCTAGTTAGCCTCAAGATACATAGTCCAGCAGCGTTCTATGTTTCCGGTTCGTCTGGAGTAGTTCGCTGCGTCCTAATAGGGTTTGAAATCGTTCCGCAGATACTTCACAGGCCACGCAGCGTGGCCTTTTCGTTTATTCCAACAGGCCCTTGAGCACATCCATCGCCTTGCTCTTGGGCTGAAGCTGAGTCTGCGGGTAGACAAGGGCCTTCGACAGGGCCGCCATCTCCCGATCAGCGACTTTAGCAGCGAGGCGCACATCGCCACCGTTGAAGAGGGTCTCCGCCTGCAGGAATGTCTGTCTCACCTCGCCATACTCGATCGCGGTCGCCATCCACGGCATGTTCTCTAGGTTCGCGGCGACTGCGATAGCGACGTCGGACATCGGTCGTGCCGGCTGGGGAGCAGCGCGGTGCTTGGGCTCGATGAAGGACGTCTCGGTTTCGTATCCGATCGGCGCAGCTGGTGGTGGACTGCCTGCCGGCTCTACCGCCCAGGGATCAGGTGTGTCGAGGAAGGCCGCGAGAATGTCCTCTTCCTCCGCGGGCATCGGCGTCGCTGGCTGCGAACCACCACGCCCGCCAGAGCTGCCGCCCTGGTAGCTGTCGTCCGCGCCGTGGTCATCACGGCCAACCGGATCAGGATCCATAGCGAACGCGTCCAGCCCGGCGAGATCGCCAAGCTTGGCAACGGCGACTTCGCCCGACCGGCTCATCCTCGCAATAGCGGCAAAGGCTGCGAGGGTATCGCGGGTGCTCCGGATCGGCTGTTCGGTCGCGATGGCCAGCAGGCCTTCGGCCGGTTCGATGACGTCTGAAAGCAGCTCGCTTGCCACCAGGTTGGGACCCAATAGCGCTGTCATCTCGGCGTCGGCAACGTAGTGTTCGGCAATCCGCCTGATAGCGAGCTGAGAGGAGAAGTAGAGGTTCATCTCCCTCAGCATGTGGCGGGCATCGTCGCGCAGCATCAGTGCGAGGTCTTCCCACTCACGCCGGGGTGAATGCTTCATGAGATAGGCCATCTCGTCCTCGGTCGGGATCTTGACCTTCGCGAGCCGCATCATGAACCAGTCATCGAGGTATCGGTATAGCGGGTCCTTATGCTTCTCCGCGATGCCGTGGTTAAAAACCTGCGTCTCCCTCAGCTTGCCCTTATACAGCATCATCGCCTGAGCCATTTCCTGGGCCTGCAGCGCCGTTCGGGTCAGACGATCCCGTTCCTCAAGGTTGCCTTTACCGGTGGCGTAAATGTTACCAAGGTCGCCGTAACGCTCGTATTGGCTTCGTGCGATGAAGCGAGCCTTACCAGCCATCTTGATGGCGAACTCGGTAGTTTCTTCGTCATCGAGGTACATGAACTCCTTGGTCGCGGAGTTCGCGATAATCTGCAGCGTCGTTTTCTTCTCACGCTCCAGCATACCGGGCAGATCCTGCGTCCCGGTCAGGATCGCGAAACCCAGGCCGCGCCCCTGGGCGTTGGCCATCTCCTGGCCTTCCGCGACCATGTAGGCGTTTTCGTCGTTCGCGATGCCGTAGGGGATCTCGGAGTTCGTAGGCAGGCGGTGCACAATGTCGTTCACCGAGCCTTCGAACACGGTGCCCAGGCCAACCACCATGCCGTTGCGCGCCGCCGTCTGGACGATCTTGCCCAGGTTCGCGAGCTCCTCGCCCGACTTCTCCATCGAGGGAAGGAGGGTGAGCAGGATCCGACCGTTGAGCACGGCGTCCTGGTACTCGATCTCGCCCTGGCCGACCAGGTAGATGTGCCCATAGGTGTCCGACAGGGAGGCGAGCGAGCGGGTGAAGTAGGCCTGGGCGAAGCCGAACTGGCGCGTCACCTCGTCAGGCTGCTGGCTCACCGGCTTTTTCCGATCGTAGCCGGCGAGGGACTCCAGGTATGCCTTCAGCGCGTCCCGACTGCGCTTGCCGATGTGGTTGTCGGTGAATAGCTCGACGAATTTGTTGAAGGCGAGATAGTCACGGACAACGCCCGGGTCGATCTGGATGCGGCCAAGCATGGCCAGGTCCGTCAGCGCCGGCATGATACTGGCGACCAGGGCGATAGCTCGCTCCTGGAACAGCTTGTTGTCGCCCTGTGAAGGCGGCATCAGCGAGACGAGCAGCTGCGTCTTCGACTCAGCACTGCCCTTGGAGAAGATGGCCGCGTCATTCGAACGGCGCTCGGCTGGATCGCCCTTACCTTCCTGCAGGCCGGTGATGTAGTTCGTCACGCGGAAGTCCAGATCTCGACCGAAGATCCGGCAGTGTGTGGCCATCTGGATCATCGCCTTAGGCGCTGCCTTGGCGTCTTGGAAAGCAACCGCTGAACCGACCGCAAGGAAGTTGACGACCCAGGAGACGATCCGCTCGGTCTTACCGGCCCCCGTGGTGCCGAGCAGCCACCAATGCTGCGTGAGCGTCTTGAAGCTCATCCACACTTCGATGCCGCCTTTCAGCAGCCTGCCTGCGTAGAAGCTCCCGCGCGCCTTGTAGTAGCCGTTGTTAAGCCCGGGTTTCGGGTCATTCAAGTCGGGTTTATTGGCCGCTAGCGGAAGGTGAATGGGCAACACGTCTTTGGGGAGGACCAACGCAAGCCAAAGGACGAAGAACACGACAGCGCACGGTGCAATGGTGGCCGGCCAGAGCAAGATCAAAGCGGTCGACGCAACAGCCCAGCCAGGAAGGATCCGGGGATGGGCAAGTCCATCCCATCCCTTGCGCCATAACGAACGCGGGTCGATGACCGTCCTTTGCGTGTCGATCTCAAACCGGGAATCAACGATTCTACTCATAGGCACCTGCGCAACGTGGCACGGGGATAGCTGCCAGCACGGCAAGCGTTTGTTGAGGACGGCGGGCAGCCCCGCTTCGACGGGACAGGCGCGGTTTCACGTTAGGTCTCATCGTCTTTGCCTACCCGCTCATACGGGGTCTGAACTGGCGGCTGCGTCGCCTGCGCGGCTTTGCGGGGCGGGCCTGGCTTGTTGCCGCGGGCGGCCTCCTCCTGCTCCGCTCGGAGCAGGTCGTTCGCTTCACGAACGCGACGTTTTTGGGCTTCTTCCGAGTGTTCGCCGGGATCGATCCAATGCTCGATGGACATGACCTTGCGGAACTCGATGACCGCACCGGCCACCATCGGGACCGTGATGGCTTTCCCCTGGAGCTTCTCGATCTGGGAGTGTGCCCATAGGCCTGCCACTTCCCAAAACGGGCATTGGCCGTCCTGGCTTGCCAGCAGGAAATAGAGGTCCTTGTTGACCGGACGCATCCACAGGAGGTTGGCGTGCATCAGGCGGCCGGCTGACCGTGCCCAGGTCATCAATTCGGCAAGGACGTTGTAGGTGTGGGCGTGGCGCTGGGTGATCTCCGTAATCCTTGGATGCTCACCGTACTTGGCGATGAGCTTGTCGACGCCGGCGGTGTTAGCCCTGTGAGGAGTGACCAGCTTGCCGTTGCCATCGTAGCTGCCCTCTACCCAACTGAAGGCGACCTGCTCGATCATCGCCCAGGCCTCCGCCAGCTCACCGTTTCCCTGCGTGATGAAGATTGCGTAGAGCGCCTTCTCAAGCGGGGGAAGCGCGTCGACACCCCGCCACAGCGGCCCCAGCTGAGCGGTGAACGCTTTCTCAGCACGATCTAGGCTGAAGGCGACATAGCGATAGTGGGGAAGCTTCGAGCGCTTGGCGGTGATCTTCAGCAGTTTCTCATCGGGAGAAAATGCTGGGATGGCAATCATCTTCGTCTCATCCGGTGTTTCGTCCGGGTCGACCAGTGCCTTCCTTGTCCAGAGTATCTGGTTGTCCAGGGCGAAATCGATTGGCAATACATAGGTCGCCCAAGGCCCGATATGGGGATGCATCTTCAGGATGTTCTTCTTATGAACAATGGCGGAGGCTGGAAAATGCTTGGCCTGAATCGCTATCAGGTCGTATACGTCCTTGATGTTTCTGTTGTACTTGAAGCGGACGATCTTGCGACTTTCTCTGAATCCCAGCGCGAGCATCAGCGGAATCGCAACCGCGCGCCAGACGTAGCCGTGCTGCTCCATGAGCATGATCAAGGCCTTGATGCCATATTGCGAGGGATTGATCGTCTTGATGGCATTGCGTGCGACCACAATGCTGTGCAGCTCATTGCTGGTCATCAAAAAAGAGAGGTGCTGATAGACGCCGAAGAGATGGTATGAAGTCCAAAAGCTTGCCCACATTATCGCGGGTCGTGCTATCCACCACAGGCCAAATACGATAATGCTCGTGGCGAAAGTGAAGACAAATATGTCTTGCAGAAAGTTACTTGGCTTATCCGAATCGTTCATCGGCGCGCATCCGCAGAGTAAAGTAGTTCAAACGCCTTTTCGAGTTTGCGTCGATATATCGCGTTCTTGTCTTGTGAACGCGAGTGATAGTTCGCTAGAGCGGTGAGATATTCCTCCGGCGTGGAGATGGGCTGATCGGCGACCGCCTGAGTGACGAGCCAAGCTGCGACCTTGGCGTTTGTGCACCCGTTGTTCCGCAGCTCTTCGCGGGAGATTCCCATCGCCGCCAGGCGCTGCAGATGCACGGTATTGATCTGGAACGGCCCAATGTCGGTCGACCCGTTCTGGTTCGGGCGGCTGTCCTTGCCTACCGTGCCGCCCTCGACGATCAGCACGGCCAGTAGGATATCCGGATGCACTCGAAAGGCCCGGGACACGTCGAGCAGGCACGAGGCGGAGAGGGGCACAAGCCCCGCCCTTGGCGCAGTGGAGGACGACCAGGCTGATGGCACCGTAAGCAGGCCCAGGGCGAGCACCAGGCAACGCCCTACTAATGCGCCAGTGCTAATACGGCCGCGGCGCATGGGTCTTGGTCTCCACTGCCTCAAGCGCTACTTCGCGGTGTGGGCTCTGGGCGCGGAGAGCGCTGTCCGTCGATACCTCAAGGCCGCGATAAAGGCGCTCAAAGGAATCGAAGACCGGGTCCAGGGGGTAGCCGCTGACGATGATCTCCCGGCGCTGGGCCGCCGGCAGCTGGCGGACGTATTCCATGGTCTCGGCCATACCCTGGGTCCAGCAGCGGGCGAGCATCTTGCCCGCCTGCGAAAGCAGGGTTGTGCCGAGGTACCCGCGCTCCTCCTCGGTCAGCGACCACCTGGCCGTCGCCTCCGCAAGGGTGCCATCCACGACACGCTCTGAGAGGTAGTCGGTGACCATCTGCGCGACGCTCGCTGGATCCTCATGAAAGTACGAGAAGGCGTGGTACTCGGTCATGACGTCAGCGGTGGCCAGAGACAGGCCTTGGATGATCTTCCAGTCGGTCGATACCGGCATCAGCGGCGAGG
>JAAIGE0101526460.1_pt1 | contig 13196 bp, 17 predicted proteins | sample 6487951 | NCBI WGS metagenome assembly JAAIGE01 (sample SAMN13974128, study PRJNA590717) | phyllosphere metagenome | biome: tomato field; feature: multiple bacterial spot infested tomato fields; material: tomato leaves; isolation source: leaves from tomato fields | host: Solanum lycopersicum ... | reverse complement strand
GTCAGAAGCACCACCCGCCACCGCCAACAACATGGGCTACGGCCCGGTCAAGCCCCTCGCGGTCAGACTCAACGAGTCCACCCGCACCCAGCTGGACATCATCGCCCAGCTGCGTGATCGTAACGTGACCGACGAGGTCCGCCTCGCCATCGACGCATGGATCGAGCAGGCGAAAGCCGACCCGGCCCTGCAGCAGCGCGCCCAGGCCGCGCGCGAAGAGATCGAACGCGAAGCCAGCACCAAACGCGAGGCCATCGCGGCGATCTTCGACGCCCCAGTCACACTGCCGAAGGCGAGTCGGTCGCGCGCAGCCGCTGGCTGAGTAGCGCCACCCGAAGGTAGCCGGCCAGGATCGAGCGCAGTCGCGTTCTCCTGGCCGGCCGCCGCCTCACACTCACTCATCCCATCGCTCGTTTGTGTTCTGCGATCTGCAGAGAACTCATCCGGTTCTCGGCCGCTCACACAAAGGAGAAGAAGACATGGTGCGAGGCGTTCTCATCCCCGCGGCAGACAGCCAGGACCTCACCGCGTGCGAGCTGATCGAGCTCGAGACCGGTCCCATCGTCACGCCGAAATGCGAGGGCATCCAGGTCCGGGTCAGATCAGGTATCCCTCCGGGGGTTCCGTGATATCGCCCATCTGCCTCGCCCGTCGGAAGGCCTCTGATGCGGAGTCGGTATCGCCAAGCTCATGGTAGACGAGGCCTAAGTTGAAGGCGGAGAAGCCGTCACCTTGATCCACGCCACGCCGGTAAGCGTTGATCGCACCAAGGTGGTCGCCCCTCTCCTCGAGAAGGTTTCCGAGGAGGATGGCGGCCCCGTAGACGTTCTCGTTCACGAGCTTCACCAAAACCTCGTGAGCATCATCGTCAGCGCTCAGAGCGAGGAGGGTTTCCGCGAGCGGCACTCCGAACGCCGCTGCATTCGATGCGTACCCCCGCCGCAGATACGGCAACGCCTCTTCCATGGCTCCCCCCCGGCGCAAGGCGTCGCCCAGAAGTCCATCACGCCAGGGGGTGGCGAGAAGCTGGTCGTCGAAGGTCAGCTTCAGGAACTTGGCGGCCTGTTCATGGTCGCCCATCCAAAGCAGGCTCTCGCCGAGCGCGAGCGCCGCGTCAAGATAGCCCAACTCGAGCGACTGACGGAACACCTCGATCGCCTCCAGCTCACCGCCGCTCTGACCCCAGAGTGCGCCGGCAAGGTTGTAGAGAGCTTCGCCGTCATCCTCAGTGTCTTCAATTGCGTCAAGCGCCTCCTCGGAGATCACCAGATCACCATGAGCAAGGTCAGACGGTCTGAGATGAGGAGTACGCCTCAACTCACGAACGAAGTCTACGTAGCGCCCGTGGGCCAATAGGTCACCGAGCATCGTTGCCTCCGCTGATCAGCCCGCATCCCCACGCCCTCACCATGCAATGCTCCCATTGGGATTCCACAAGAAACTGTTTCCTCGATTCTTGCTGTCTGTCACCGCGGCGCGTTTCCAATCACGGGCCGAGTGCGTCAGATCATCAGACTTTGCAGCGCCATGACCAGTGCGAACAGACCGAGAGCGCAGCTGAAGAGGCCAACGAGCGTCAGAGACCACGGGCGTTGCCCCCATCTCAGCAACCGCATCCCTCTCCCTCTCAGAATGATCTCCTCGCGTCGGAGGATGGACTCCGCGAGCGGCTTCCTGAATCGGATGACAAGGACCCCAGTGACGATCAACGCAACACCGGCGATGATGTTCGGCGCAGCGGTCTGACTATCCCAACTCACTGTTTACTTCCCTCGCAGTCTCCGGCGTCTCGGGTCTTTCTCCCGGCATGCCGCGTCCTGGTCGACTGACCCGCGGTCAACCCGAGCGCCGCACGAATGTCTCCGATGATGCGTGGGCGCGAAAGACATGAGTACGTTTTCCAACGGCTCACGGCGATTCGCCACGGCCTCATTGTCCCAGCGCCAGCTTGCTGATGATCTGACTCAGCTGCTCGTTCGACGCCATTCGTGGTATCAGCTTGTCGAAACTCAGCACGAGTATGTCGAGCGATTGGGGACTCTGCCCGCTGAGGAGCGTCGCGCGGAGCGTGCGATACCTGCGGCCAAAGTACTCGTAGGTGCCCACCTCGTAATGCGCGTCCTCCGCCGCAATGCGGGCCAGAAGGCGGGGCAACGAGCCCTTCTTCCAGAGAGAGATCGACGTCGAGTCGATGACGGCCACCATCCCCCGAGTCCTGGCCAGGAGCGGATCTGTCGCGCCCAGTGCCCGCAACTGCCCAACCTGATCGGGCCCGCTCGTGATCGGCACGACGATGGCATTCGGGAACTCAGAGGTCAGCCATCGGACGCTCGTGAGTGTCAGGAAGTGGATGCCGAAAGTCACGGCTGCGAGCAGTGCGCCGGTGAAGCCGAGCGGAACGAGTATGACGATCACCGCCAACGCGGTGCTCGAGCCCACAATGAGTTCCCCGGTGCTCCATGCGACGACGAATCGCCCAAGAACGGTGGCGAGCGTGACAGCAAGCACCAGGCCGACGATCAGAGGCCGTCGCCAACGCGGCCGTTCGTCGGTCAATGCAAGCGCCTCTGCGGACGGGGCGTCTGCTGCGCGCGGGCGGAGGTCAAGGGCGGCCTTGCGTGTCTTTATCGGAGTTGTCCGTCCGTAATGTGAGGCCCACGAGGATCAGCACAGGACCCACCCAGCCGAACCACAGCGCATACCACCAGCTGTAATCAGGCGACACGCCTAACGCGATTGCACACACAGTGATGACGACGCCTCCGGCAACGGTGATCCAAGCCTGACGGCCGATCCTAGGAAACTTCATCTCTCCCCATTTCTCGGACCGTCCTTCATGATGCGAATCGTCGGGTTGCCTAACGCGCTACTGGGCGAGGCGCCCTGGGCGGCAGTTGCGATAGGCGTGAGTGCCGTTCGCACGTCGGCGATGAACTCGTGTAGGCGGTTCTTCCCCAAGGCGAGTCGCCCCTTCGGCCCTGGCTCATCGAGGCGGAAGTCGTACGTCACGCCATCGGTGAACGCGAGCCGCGCAACCGGCTCCAGGAAGCCTCCCATTACGCGCAGCACGGTTGCACGTGCGAGTTGGCCTGACGAGTAGGTGGCAACGATGTGCGCCTCGTGGCCTGTGCGGATCTCGAGCACCCCCGGCTTCAAGAGCACGAACCCCTGGCTGATCTTCTGCCCCTTGCCCAACTCATCCGAGGCAGCACACTTGTAGGCGCCGAAAAACAGGTACTTCACACCGTCGAACTCCTGCGCAACCCTATGAATCGCGCGAAGGTGGTTCGACCAGACGAAAGCGGTGAAGCTGCCCAGGATGAGCGACATGCTGAACATGAATGCGATGCTCGGCCCCTCGCCCCAGTAGATGCTCATCGCCCCAAGTGCCGCGCACATGAGCGACAAAGAGGCAGTGCCCGTGCCGGACATGAAACGGACACCGCGGGCCTGCGTCGGCGCGAACGACATGGGCACCTTTTCGACTTCTTTGGTCCGGTTCACCGCGGCTCCTTCTGCCTTGATATGGCAGGAGCGAGCCGGCGCCGCATGTTGGTGATGATCACGGCTTGTGGAAAGTGACGGCGTGTTCGAGTGGGTGGGTTTGACCGGCGAAGAGTTCACGAACGAACCGGCGCACGTCAGCCCTCGAGTTCGTTCCAAGTCTCCATTCGTACCATCCGTCGTCCTCTTCTCCGTCGGGCTCCCACTCCAGCCCGTCGGAGACATCAAGGGCCATCAGCTCTGCTTCGATCCTCTCGAGCTCGGCATGGACGCCCTCTCGTGGGACGCCCGTCGCCGGGTCCAACAGGTTCACCCGAAGCGCAGCCTCGAGCGGCCACGACGCGACATCGCTCAGATCCTCCAGCTCTACTCCGAGGGGTCCCAACCCGTTGACTTCGACGTACTCATCGACGCTCATGCTCGAGCGCTCGGAAAGAACCCAGACCTCGTCCCGCTCGTACACACCATCCAAAACCGGACAGAAGAGGTCGATACGAAGCACTCGACCGTCTGCCACCTGTCGCGCGTAAAAGGCGCTCCCGGGGACGCTGTCGGCGTCGTTACCGTTGAACAAGACAATCGCCTCTCGAAGCGACGCATCGCGACTCTCCCACACCACTCTCAAGGACCACATCGTGACAGGGAGGTATTCGCCAACTTCGGCGTTTGAGTCCTGACGCGCCACGCTGAAGGGGCCGGGCCACCGTTTGAGTGCAGCATCCGCCTCCGGGATCACCGAACCGATGGACTTGCGGGCACGCCGTGATGCTGCCGATGCCGGGAGCTCACCCCTCCACACGACTGTGCTCTCCTCCTCCGGAGAGATGGGAAACTCTTGTTCCCCCACCAGTCGCCAGCCTGCCCAGCGCGCACTCAGGTACTCCAGTGAAAGCGGTCGAAATAGAATCACCACGACCTGCTCAAACTTCGTCGTACGCTTGCCGGGAATCGCTCGGAACAGTCTCACGGCGCGGGCGGAGGTCACCGTGCGTGCGTCGAATCCGTGGGCCTCAACGACCCGCTCGATCTTCCGCGCGGCTCCTGGTACTCGTGCGCTCACTTACAGCTCCATCGTTGTCCGGGTGAGGCTAATTGCCATGCCGTGCGGCTGATGCGGTCAGCCCTGTCCGGGAGCGCCGTACATCCCGCCGTCGGGTAGGGGCGGGCAGGTGGCGGTGTCGGTCTGCGCCGCCACCTCGGCCCGCACGGCCACGTCGGCATCCATCTTCTTGAGGGTGTAGACGACACCCTCCTGTGCGCCTTCGGCGGGAATGAAACCGATGATCGCCGAGTCGGATCCCGGGCCATCCTCGACCAGAGGCCAGAAATGGGTGGTGATGAGGTCGGCCGGGGGGTTGTCGAGGAACCAGTTGCCGGCATCGGCGACCGTGGTGGCGGGAACCAGCCAGTAGCTCTTCAACTCTTCGTACGGTCCGCAAGGCCAGCTCGTGAACGAGTCGAAGCGCGGAGGCGTGCCGTCGACCGGGACGGCACCCGTGGGAAGGTTTGTCGCGTCCAGCCACGCTTGAGCTTGCGCCAGAGCCGCCGCCTCGCCTGCCGACGGTTCCGCCGACTCGCTCGTGGCGACGGGAGTCGGGTCTGCGCTTTCGTCAGCCGCATTCGCACCGGACGCACACCCCGTGAGTACGGCGCAGGCTAAGAGGATCACACCGGGTACCGCGAGGAGGCGAAGCCGCATAGGCCAAACATAGTGTGCCGCCCGCGTCGCGCGTCGAGCCGGATGCGGCGCGCGACCCGCGCGCGGCCCCGGCCGTCCTCGGAGCGCCCGCGCGTCGCCCCGAGTATGTGTCTCACTTGTGCACGTGGTTCGCCCGTTATGCGTGAACATCTGAGACACGCAGCGCATCGCGCCGCATCCGTGTCTCGCTTGTGCACGTGAATCGCCCGCTACGCGTGAACAATTGAGACACGCAAGGCCTCGCCCCTGCAAATGCGGGTGCGCGCGCCCTGAGGCGGCTGACGCGCCCTAAGCGAGGGTGAGGAACAGCTTCTCGAGCTCCTCCACCGTAAGTCGGTCGTCGGCGGCATCCCCATCCGCCGCGTCCCGGTCGGCAGGAGCGTCGGTAAGGCACTCGCGCATGGCGGTCGAGATGATCGCGAACCCGGCGCGGTCGATCGCGCTGCTGACCGCGGCGAGCTGGGTGATGACGTCGCGGCAGTCGCCGCCGTTTTCGACGGCGGTGATCACAGCGGCCAACTGGCCCTGCGCGCGCTTGAGTCGGTTGGCGGCCTTCTTCACGGCCTGTGCATCGTGTAGGGAGCGGTTGGAAGTGTCCATGGTGTCTCCTCGGTGACGGATTGGATCAGGCGGCGGTTCCGGCGGCCCAGGTGCGGTACCCGCCGTCGAGGTTACGGACATCATGGCCGAGCTGGGCAAGCAGCCGTGCCGCGGTGTGCCCGCGCTGGCCCACCTGGCAATGCACGACGATCGGCCGGTCGCCGAGCTCGCGGTGCCGGGCGCGGATCTCGTCGAGGGGCAGGTTCATCGCGCCGGGGATCGAGCCCGCGGCGTGTTCCGTCGGCGTGCGTACGTCGACCAGGATCGCGCCTTGGTCGAGCGCGGCGTCGAGTTCGTGCCACTGCAGCGAGCGCGTCGCGCCGGAAGCAGTGTTCTCCGCCACGTAGCCGAGCATGTTGATCGGATCCTTCGCGGAACCGTACTGCGGCGCGTAGGCGAGTTCCAGCTGCGACAGTGCGGTCGCTGTCAGCCCCGCCGCCATCGCGACGGCGATGATGTCGATGCGCTTGTCGACCCCCTCGCCGCCGACGATCTGTGCCCCGAGGATGTGGTCGGTCTCCGGGTCGACGAGCAGCTTCATCGCCATCGGCTGCGCACCCGGATAGTACGTGGCGTGCGACGAAGGATGCGTGTGGACGATGCGGTGCGGGCGCCCCGCATCCCGAAGCCGCCGTTCGTTCCAGCCGATCAACGCGACCGTGGTGCCCAGCAGTCCGAGGATGGCGGTGCCGAGAGCCGGCGCCGCGTCGCCCGGTTCGATCCCGGCGATGTCGTCCGCTGCGGCCCGGCCGTGCCGGTTCGCGAGGCCCGCCATGGTCACGAGCGTGGGTGCGCCGTCCAGGCTGTCGCGCTTCTCGACGCCGTCGCCCACGGCCCACACCTTCGGTGCCGAAGTGCGATGGCGCGCGTCGACCGCGATTCCGCCGGTCGGCCCGAGGCGGATGCCGGCAGCATCCGCAAGGCGTCGGTCGGGGCGCACGCCGCTCGCCTCGACCACCAGGACCGTCTCGACCGCGCTGCCGTCGCTCAGGTGGACGCGCCCGGGCTCCGCCCCTGTGACGGTCACCCCGAGTCGCACATCGACACCCGCGTCCCGAAGGAGAGAAAGGACAGGCGCGGCCATCTCGACGTCGAGCGGGGAGAGCACCCGCGTGCCGCGGGTCACGAGCGTCACCTGCGCGCCGCGGGCGAGGAGGTTCTCGACCGCTTCGAGCCCGATGAACCCGGCGCCCACGACCACGACGCGCGGCGACGGCCCGGCGGCGTCGAGCACCTCGAGAACCCGATCAACGTCTTCGACGCTGCGCAGCGTGTGCGTGGGCACCTGCTCGGCGGACGGGCCTGGGGTGGCCGTGGCCCCGGTGGCGATGACGAGTTGGTCGTAGTGCTCGATCCGCTCCGCATCCGACTCGAGGTCACGCACCGTCACCGTCTGTGACGCCGTATCGATTCCGACGACCTCGTGGCGCTTGTGCACGTCGAGGGCGAACCTGCTCGCCAGTGACTGGGGCGTCTGCAGCAACAGCGACGCGCGATCCGGGATCACGCCGCCGACGTGGTACGGCAGCCCGCAGTTGGCGAACGACACGTGCGCGCCGCGTTCGTACACGGTGATCTGCCGCGCCTCGTCGAGCCGACGAAGTCTCGTCGCCGCACTCATGCCCGCGGCGACGCCGCCGATGATGATCGTCCTCACGTGTGCAAATATACCCCCGGGGGTATTCTCCAAGCAAGCCACCGCGCAAGGCGGTGTTCCCGAGAAGAAACGGAGCAGGACAGATGTGTCGACAGGTGACGTGCCGCACGTGCGGCAAGACGACGTGGGCAGGATGCGGACAGCACGTCGACGAGGTGATGCGTGGCGTGCCCAAGCGTGACCGGTGCGAGGGCCACGAGTCGCAGCCCGCCGAGGGTGGACTCTTCGGGCGCCTCTTCCGCCGTTAGTCCCCGCGAGTCACGCGGGGCGGTGGCCTTGCTCGTCGAGCGATCGGCGGGCGCGCCGCAGGAGTTCGGCCAGCGTCTCGCGCTCGGCGTCGTCGAAGTCCGCGAGCATGAGGTCCTCGACCACCGCGATCTGCGGATCGAGGGAGGCGAGGGCGGCGGCGCCCGCATCCGTCAGGTGCAGCAGGATCCGCCTGCCGTGCGCCGGGTCGCTCTCTCGGCGCACGAAGCCCTCGGACACGAGCGGGTCGATGATGCCGGCCATCGTTTGCGCGCGCACGAAGGAGCGGCGGGCGAGCTCGGAACTGCTGATGCCGGGGCGCCGGTGGAGCACCGTGAGCGCCGTGTACTGCGCGCCCGTCATCCCTGCCGCCGCGCACGCGGCGAGGAACCGGGGGCGCAGGGCGAGCTCGAGCTGCTTGACCATGTAGACGAGACTGCCTCGCTGTGCCGACATCCGGGCCTCCTCTGCGGCGATCACGCTAGCGCACCCGCGGCGGGAATCTCGCAGCGCACGCATAGCCGTCGCCGGGTGTACGCCTCGGTGGACGCTCCTAGCATCGGCCGTGGTCTGATCGAAGGGGAGGCGTATGTCACTCGCGCGCAATCTCGGCATCGTCGCAGCGGCGTCTCTGGGTGTCGCGGCGGTACGGGCGAGCGGCTCCGCCTCGGACAGCATGTCGCCGCGGTCGGCGGGCACGATCGCTGTGCCCATCGGAGACCCGGTGCAGGTGCTCGACCTGTTCTACACGCGGATGAATCCCGACAAGCCCTTTCCGGATGCGGTGCTGATGCTGTTGGACAACGGCTCGTACCGCATCGTCTCCGACGGGGAGGACCATTGGGGCTCCTACCTCGCCGACCGGACCAGTGCGCCGCGCACCGTGCTGTTCGTGTCCTGGCCGTCGACGGACTGGGGCGGCGACGTCGCGCAGCACGTGCTCGACTTCGCCGCCGACGGATCCTTCGCGCAGCACCTGACCCTGCCCGGCGGGCGCACGAGTGAACAGGCCGGCACCTGGGGCGAGCGCCCCGATCCCCAGGCCTACGGCACGCATACCCCATGGAGCGCGTTGCGGCTGTCGGAGCGCTGATACGGATTCGGTTCACTCGCCGGATGCGATGACCTGAGCGCCGCGGGCATCGACGAGGAGCGCCTGGTCGTCGCGGAGCGGCTGCAGGCGGTGCTCGACGCCGTGGGTCTCGAGGATGCGATCGATCAGTTCCGGGGGATACGGCGGGAGCCGTCCGTCGGCGTGAGGAACGACGGTCGTGTCGACGAGTGCGAGGCCCTGCGTGTCCTGAAGCAGGGGGCCGTCAGTGGGATCGTCCATGAGTGAGGCGGGAGCGATGTCGGGGCCCGCGATGATCGACCCGGCGCTCGTGCCGATGTACGGGAGGCCGGCCCTCACATGGTCGATGATCACCGCGTCGTTGCCCGTCGTCTTGAGAGCCTCGAGCAGAGCGAAGGTGCTCCCGCTGGCGACGTACAGTGCATCGAGAGCGGCGAGTTCCGCATCCAGCTGATCCGGCTTCGTGTTCCGCGCATTGATCTCCCGCACGTCATGGCCGAGGGCGGACATGCGCGAGCGCTCCGCGGCGACGAAGGGTGCGCCAGCCAATCCTGCTTGCGCATCCGTGACGTAACCGACCGTGAGTCGGCGATCCGGATCCCCGCTCCCGTCCGCCAGGAAGGGCGCGAGGGCCCCGGATTGCCAGGACAGCAGGAGAAGCCTCATGCCTCGACGCTACGCGGCGCCTCCGACGCCCGCGGGCTGGGTGGGTGTTGACGGATATCCGTGCACCCTCTACTGTTTCAGGCATCCTGAAATATGCGCGAAGATGCGCAAGGAGGACACCGTGGCCGAATCCACCCGACTCTCGCTCACCATGGCCGACCTGGCCGGCTCCGCCGGCCGGACGTTCGGACCGTCATCATGGCGGCAGATCACGCAGGACGAGGTCGATCTCTTCGCGCGCGTGACCGGCGACGACAACCCCATCCATCTCGACGCCGAGGTCGCTGCGGCGACGCCGTTCGGCACGCGCATCGCACACGGCCTGCTCACGCTGAGCCTCGTCGTGCCGCTCATGGCGGAGGTCTTCGAGGTCGAGGACGCGGGCATGGGCATCAACTACGGGCTCAACCGCGTGCGCTTCCCCTCTCCCGTGCCGGTCGGCAGCCGCATCCGCGTCTCGGGAGAGGTGCGGACCGCGAGCGAGGTCGCCGGCGGGGTGCAGATCGAGGTGCCGGTGACCTTCGAGGTCGAGGATGCGGCGAAGCCCGCATGTGTGGCGGAGCTGGTTCTGCGCTACTACCACTGACGCGCCGAGCGGACGCTGCCGTCCGCGCTCGGCTCCGCGCCGCCGCGCGGGCGACATCGGACGAAGGGGTTCGGATGAGAGGCCACTACAGCGACGTGTGGCAGGAGGTCGCGCGCGCGTTCGGCGACCGCCCCGCGGTCATCACGCCCACGGGGACGATGACCTACGAGCGGTTCGCCCGCGACGCCGGCGCCCTGTCGGGGTATCTCGCACGGGCGGGGCTTCGCTCCGGGGACTCGGTCGCAATCCTCCTCTACAACCGTCCCGAGTACCTCGTGACGCTCTTCGCCTGCTTCGCCAGCGCGATCGCGCCCGTCCCGCTGAACTACCGGTACCGCGCGGTCGAGGTGCGCGCGCTGCTGGAGGACTCCGGTGCGAGGGTGCTCGTGTATCCCACGTCGCTCGCGGACGTGGTGCGAGATGCGCTGGAAGGCTGGGAACAAGCGCCGCAGCTCATCGTGATCGACGACGGACCGGGTCCCGTGCCCGCGGCCGGCACGACATGGACGGATGTGGTCGCCACGCCGCACGAGCTTCCCGCGACCCCGCCGGAGGGGGCGGAACTGCGCCTGTACACCGGCGGCACGACGGGCAAGCCGAAAGCGGTGGTCTGGGCCGCCGAGGACATCCTCGCGGTGCAGCTCTACTCCATCTACGGCACGGCGGGGCTTGCCACACCGACCTCGATGGCCGAGGTTCTCGCCGTCGCCGCGGACCCGCCGCCCACCCGCACGCTTCCGCTCGCGCCGTTCCTGCACGGTACGGCTCTGTTCACGTCGATGAACACTCTCGTGCTGGGCGGTACCGTGCTGATCCTGCCGTCGGCGCGATTCGACGCCGACGCCGCGGTGCGCTTCGCCCTCGACAAGCGGGCCACGCGCCTCATCATCGCCGGCGACGCCATCGGGCTGCCGCTCGTCGACGCGCTCGAACGCTCGGGTGTCTCGGGCTTCGGCGACGTCCGTTCCATCATCAGCTCCGGAATGCGCTTCAGCACCCAGGTGAAACGCCGGTTCCACGAGAGCGGCGACATCGTCATCACCGACCTGCTCGCCTCGACGGAGGGCGGACCCTACGCCGTCAACGTCACCGCATCCGCCGCCGATCTGCCTGGCGAGCTGCGCCTGCTGCCCGGTGCGGTCGTGCTGAACGAGGACCTGCAGCAGGTGCAGCACCTCGACGGGGGCCGCGGCATCCTGGCGTTCCGCGGCACGCTTCCGAAGGGCTACTTTCGCGACGAGGAGAAGACCCGGGCCACTTTCCCCGTCATCGACGGTGTGCGCCACGTCATGCCCGGCGACTGGGCGCTCTCCCACGGTGACGGGACGGTCGAGCTGCTCGGCCGGGGAAGCTCCGTCGTGAACACGGGTGGCGAGAAGGTCTACCCCGCGGAGGTGGAGGAGGCGCTGCTCGCCTTTCCCGCCATCGACGACGCTGTCGTGTTCGGCATGCCCGACCAGCGCTACGGGGAGGTGGTCACCGCGGTCGTGGTGCCCGCCGAAGGTGCAGCGATCGACGGCGATGCCCTGCGCGCGCACCTCGACGCCCGCCTGGCGGGGTACAAGAAGCCGCGCCACCTCGTGATCCGTGACAGCCTCGAGCGCAGCCCGCACGGCAAGGTCGACCTTCCGCGGCTCAAGGCCGGGTTGCAGGCGCTGGTCGGTGGCGTCGATGCGCCGACGGGCACCATGCGCATCGTGCACTGACGTCGGTCTCGCTAGGCCCCCCGATTCCCGCCCGCGAGACTGCACTTTCGCGACGAGATCACTGTGTTTACCCGTGATCTCGTGGTGGAAATGCGGTTTCGCGGAATCAGACGGGTCAAGGGTCGAGGTATCCGGGGTTGACCCTCACGCGACGTCAGGGCGCACGGTGGTCCCATGAGCGACTTCTCCAACGCCTTCGACATCAGTCCCGTGCCTGCTCCCGGACCCGCTGCCGTCGCCCCCGAGCTGTTCCGCGGGATCTACGGCATGCCCATGTTCGTCACGATCCCGACCCCCGATATCCCCGCATCCGTCGACTTCTGGACCCGCGGGCTGGGCTTCTTCGAACTGTTCGCGATTCCGGGGCAGCTCGTGCACCTGCGCCGCTGGGCGTTCCAGGACGTCTTGCTGGTGCCGGCCGCATCCGCGCAGCAGACTCCTCGGATGACGGTGAGCTTCGCCTGCGTGCTGGGACAGATCGAGGGCATCGCGGATGCGGTCCGCGCCGTGGATGCGGGCGCTGCGGCCGACCCGCACGACACGGCGTGGAACACACGCGACCTCGAGGTGCTGACGCCCGAGAACGTGCGGGTCGTGCTCACCGCAGCCAAGCCGTTCGATCCCGAGAGCGCCGAAGGGATCGCGCTACGGGCCGTGGGCATCGGCGTCGAGGGCGGTGAGAATGGTGAGCATGTCTGACGGGGCCGATCTCAGCGTCGGGCAGGCGGCGCGCCGGCTCGGTGTCACGGTGCGCACGTTGCATCACTGGGACGAGATCGGGCTCGCTGAACCCTCCGTGCGCGAGGACAGCGGTTATCGCCGGTACGCGGGCTCCGACATGGAGCGGTTGCAGCGCATCGTCGTCTACCGCGAGCTCGGGATCGGTCTCGAGGACATCCGCATCATCCTGGACGGGTCGGCGCTCGAGGCCGCCGACGTGCTGCGCACGCAACGTGCGCGCCTGGGGGAGCGCATCGAGGAGCTCCGGCGCCGCGGCGACGACGTCGAGCGGCTGATCGACGCCTACGAGAACGGCCTCACCCTCACCGTGCGCGAGCAAGTGGAGACGTTCGGCTCCGAGTGGGACCCGCGTTGGCCGCTGCAGGCACGTGAGCGATACGGCGACACCGCCCAGTGGCAGCAGTACGCGGAACGCTCGGCGAAGCGGGATGCGGCCGAGTGGGCGCGCATCGCGCGCACCGTGACCGCGCTGGACGCCGAGCTGGCGGCCGCCGTCGCAGCGGGTGTCGAGCCGGGGAGCGAGCGCGCCGACTCGCTCGTCGACCGCCACCGGGAGGTGTTCTCGCAGTACTTCCCGCTCACCCGCAGCATGCAGGTCTGCCTCGGCCGGATGTACGAAGCGGATCCCGCCTTCACCGCGCACTACGACGGCGTGCACCCCGGACTCGCGGCATGGCTGCGCCGTGCGATCGCCGCGATCGACGCGTTCCTCGACGCCC
>JAAIGE0100122521.1_pt1 | contig 13208 bp, 7 predicted proteins | sample 6487951 | NCBI WGS metagenome assembly JAAIGE01 (sample SAMN13974128, study PRJNA590717) | phyllosphere metagenome | biome: tomato field; feature: multiple bacterial spot infested tomato fields; material: tomato leaves; isolation source: leaves from tomato fields | host: Solanum lycopersicum ... | reverse complement strand
GACTAACCTTGCAGAAGGAGATATAGAAAGCGATCTAGTGTGGGAAGTCGGGGAGTATGAAAAAAATATAACAGCATATGAAAGATCGAAAATTCATGTTCATTATGTCCCTGCCTACCGTGATCCGGCCCAGCAACTGAAACAAACAGCCGGAACCATCATGCACCGTTTGATAAATGCGGTCGAATGGTCTGAAAAAATGGGCTCAACAGTTGACGAGGTAGCGGTATCAATTGGAAATCAATTTCAGGAAGAGCTGGGAGTCAAGACAATAACTTCATCCTTAGGAAAAAATTGGAAAACGCTTTTCAGTGGAGGATATTTCGAAGAACTTCAAATCAAGCCAGTAGTGAATGGCATTGAAGATGTATTAAAACATATCGATACTGTATTTTTACCCAGCCCGAACACTCAACCATTACCAACTGAAAGATTGAGTGATGGTATGAAATCACTATTTTATTTATCTTTAGTTAAATCTGCATTTGATATTGAAGATGAGATAATCAATTCGGAAGAAAAAGAATTATCAATATCAGTAGAAGCATTAGATCCTCCAAACTTAACAATAATATTAATTGAAGAGCCAGAAAACCATCTCTCACCACAATATTTAGGACGAATTGTTAAGCTATGTGAAGAGATATCTGAGAATGATCGAGCACAGATTTTATTAACAACACATGCACCATCTTTACTTAATAGAGTAGAGCCTGAAAACATAAGATATTTCCGTCTTAATGATAATAAAAATACAATCGTAAAGGAAATATTATTACCAAGCGAAGAAGAAGATGATGCAGACAGTGTCGATACTTTCACATATGTTAAGGAAGCCGTCAAAGCATATCCGGAAATATATTTTGCAAAGGTTGTCATTCTTGGTGAAGGAGATAGTGAAGAAATAGTCATACCTAAAATAGCTCAGGTAAATGGCATAGAGCTTGATACTTCATTGATAACATTTGCTCCATTAGGTGGGCGATATGTTAATCACTTTTGGAAATTACTCAATGAGCTTTCAATTCCTCATGTAACTCTTCTTGATTACGATTTAAGAAGAGGCGGTGGTGGATGGGGGCGAATAAAATACGTTATCAAACAATTAATCGCAAATGGATGTGATAAAAATATCATCCTCAATACCACTAAAGGAATGATATCCGATGCGGAACTCCAAGAAATGCATGAATGGGGAGAAGATGAAAATATTGAAAAATCTTGGATAAAGTTTTTCGAAGGCTATAATGTCTACTTTTCCTATCCTTATGATTTGGATTGGATAATGTTAAATGCTTTTCCGACAAGCTATCATTCTTTTATTCCTGATAATGGCGGTCCAAAAATACTCAAAAAGACAGATGCTAAATATATTGATAAAACAAAAAATGCTATAGCTTCAGTATTAAAGAAAGATGCAGAGGATATTGATATCAAGTCTTTTAAAGACCACGAAAAATATTACTGGTATCGATATTTATTCCTTGGTAGAGGCAAACCGTTTTCTCATAACTATGTCTTAAATAAGCTCGATAATGATTCATTAAAAAATGATGCACCGATTGTATTGAAAGAACTAATCAAAAAAGTGAGAGGATTACTTTAATGCCAACTATTAAAGATGCAGATTGGGTATTAAAGGATATCCAAGAAGTCGAAGATGAAGCAATGAAAGTGATACGGAATAGTACAGAGCATAATCTCGTTCTTGCAGGTCCCGGTTCAGGTAAAACTGAATTATTGGCTCAAAAAGCATGTTTTTTAATTGAAACGGGAAAATGTAGTAAGAAAAAAATCATCGCACTTTCTTTCAAAAAAGATGCGGCAAAAAACCTACAAGATCGAGTCAACTCACGGCTTGATTTAAAATTTAGGAATAAGTTTGAATCCACGACATTTGATGCTTTCTGTAAAAGTATTGTAGATAGATTTAAAGGTACTCTTCCGAAGTTTTATCGTCCTTCAGACGATTATGAAATTATTTCTCTTAATAAAAAAGAATTTATAGCAGAAATAAAAAGAGAAGCATTAGGTTTTGAGGGGTTGACATCATTTGAATTGAGTAAAATAAAGCATTCAAATTTTGAAGAAAAATACATTGTAATTCCTTATAAACAAGAAGCAAGGCATACCATTAATGGAAGGATAAGGTATTTTGTATGGGCTCATTTATTGAAAGGTAAGTCAAGAATTTCATTCAAAATGATAAATTACCTTGCTAATAGAATTATAAAGAAAAATAGTTTCCTATCAAACGCCATTAATTCAACATATAAATATGCCTTCATTGATGAGTTTCAAGATACAACATCTAAGCAATATGAGGTATTTAAAAGTATTTTCTTTGGTCGAGCTATAAAAATCACAGTAGTTGGTGATACAAAACAAAGAATAATGGGGTGGGCAGGAGCATTACCCAATGCTTTTGATATTTTTAGAAAAGACTTTGTCGTAGAAAAACATAATGAATTAGTAAGAAATAGAAGGTCATTAAAAAACTTGATAAGTTATCAAAGACTAATGGAAGCCTTCATGAATGAATCTGAAAAAAAAGCAGAGTTAATTTTAAATAAGGATGAGGGTTTAGCAAGGTTAATGCAGTTTGATGAAGTTGACCAAGAAGCATGTTACATTTCTTTACTTATTAAAAAATGGATTGATGAAGGCATCGAACCAAGGGATATATGTATTTTATCTAAAAGTGTGGCCGAACAGTACTCTCAAAAAATAATCTCAGAGTTAGATGGTTCAGGTGTGAAATGCCGTATTGAAAATGATTATCAAGAATTATTGAACGAAGCAATAGTACAATTGGTTCTACAGATTCTAATGTTTGTTTGTAATAGAAAATCTATTGAGTGCTGGGGAGCTACATTGGAACTTTTATGCAACATTAGAGGAGTAAGTAAAAGAGGTGATGTTACTCGTTTAGAAAAAGAGTTAAGTAATTTCATCAAGGCTAATAAGGAAGTTAAAAGTGATGTTGTTGATTATTTAAAAGGCTTACTAACAATATTTGGTATCCCTGAGTTAAAATCTTATTTTCCGCAATATATGATTGGTAATGGCTTAGAGCATAATATTAATACTCTATCTAAATATCTCGAAGCATTAGATATAAAAAATAATATGTCAAATGCTATAGATATGTTGAGTGGAAATAAAACTGTACCATTTATGACTATCCATAAAAGTAAAGGTTTAGAGTTTAAAAAGGTCGTTATAGTAGGACTTGAACCGGATGCTTACTTTGGTGAAAAAGAAGGACAGATAGAAAATCAAAAAACAGTTTTTGTAGGGTTTTCAAGAGCTATTGATGAAGTGTTCATGACTCGTTGTAAACTAAGGAGGGATAATTTTGGTAATGTCTCCAGACAAGACTTTAATAGAATACCGCTGATAACCGATATGCTAACTTATTGTGGTATCGAGGCTGAGAGCTATCCAAGTTGAACAGATGATGGCGATCTGAAATCGCCATCATTATTATTTTGTTTTTTGCATATTCAAATTGAAATTGCTTCCGATTTCGTTAATAACTTCCAGTGTTAACTGGCTTTTTGAAGATTTTATTATTTTATAGGATTGGTTTTTTCCATCTGCCATATTCTCCTCAATAGTTGGTAACTTTTTATTGTTTATCACCTCTATTTTCAGTGGATCAATGTTTTCGTTATTTAAACACAGCTTCATAGGTTTTGTTTTTAAGCTATTTAATGATGTGATTAACTCATTATCATATAGTTGCCAATCACCAGCACCGTCAGAAAGATAGTCTATGAATATATGGTCACCAAGAACATAAGAGTCAATTGAGATACTGCCATGAAAGTTGTATTTTCCATTAGAGAAGAAGGTCGTTTTGCCATTAACCCTAACGGTATTGCCTTTTACGGTGTAAGAGTAATTAGATAGCCAGCTTCCTACAATACTGTCATATCTTTGAGTAGAAGGGGAAGTCGGGTTGTAGTACGCATAGATTGCGAATACTGTCGCAATAATTCCGCATAAAGAAGCTGTAACTCCTGTTATTTTTAAAAACGAAGGAATTTTTCGACCCATGAAACATTACTCATATAATATAGATTGTTAGATGAGTAATTTTATCATCATATAGCTGCCTTTAACATAGTTGGTTAAGTTTTTGTACACCGTGCATTTCATTATTTACTGATTTCTTGGTTTTACTTTACAAAACAAATTACACTTTCCTATTATTTATTTTAAATCAATAAGTTACTAGCTGGGGTAAATATATGGAGCTATATGTTCATCTTAAGGTGAATATATGGTCGATTCGTTATTGTGGCCGCAATTAATAATGTTGTTAAAAATAATGGAAAATAAATTTGTAACATGCTAAAAAATTATATTACCTATAAATAAAAATTAAATCATGGGGTGGCAATGAAGAGTAAGTGTTTAGTTAAAAAGATAATGACGAAAGGGGGGGGGTGTATGATATTGAATTCAAGCTCTGGCCTGCCGTTATACTATCAAAATACATATCTTGGTTTGCTTGGGTGACAGAAAAATAAGTCGTTCAATACTATATTGAGAAACGCCTATGTTTTGATTTTTTTTGAAAAATACTTGATTAAGGAAAATATAATTATACTCGAAAGAGTAAGTAACAAAACCTTTTTAAGCTATATTATGTGAATTTAAACACTCAAGGAAACTATTATTATCAATTATATTACCAGTTTTTCCATGAGTATTGCCATATCAGAACTAACTATTTGACTATAGACACTAAATATAGTTGGTTTGAAGAGTCTTTATGTGAATTAGCTTCTATGTTCTGAGTTAAAAAAATGGCATCTGTTTGGAAAAAATCAAAGGTTTTACCAAATGCCAAAAATAATTACGGCTATGTCATAGAGAAATATATACAAAAGGTTATAAATAACCCCAAGAAAATATTTCCAAACAACAACTATTCAAAAAATGGCTTGATGAAAACATCGAGTATTCAGAACTTGAAAGATACGATAGAGATAAAAATGGAATTGTAGCAAATCACCTTTTGTCTCTATTCGAGAGAGAACCAACTTTATGGGAGTTAATGACCTATTGGAATAAATGGGAAATTAACCATAATGACTCAATCTATGAAGCTTTTGATAAATGGCTATCAATTCTTCCTGAAGAAAAAAAGCAGTAGCCCAAAAATTAATTAATGTGTTTTTACAGACTTCTTTTTTCAACGGAACGGCGAAAAAAGCAAGGGGCAAGAGAAGGGGAGCTTCTCTTAGTCATACCTTGCAGATTATATTATTTAATCCTCATTTCGTTGAGAAAATATCATATTTAGTACGAACTCTTTTTCTTCGTAATCACTAAAGTCTTCAAAATCCCACTCGTCCATTCTTTTGAATTGTGGGAAGAACTTAATGAAGCCATCAAAATTTTTTTGTTGAAAAAATTCAACTTCATCGCTTTTAAATAAAGGTATTATGAAGATGTAAGTTAGAAATGTATAATGAAATTCCCCTACGGCATAAGGAAGACCTTGTTTTTTGTTTTTAGAAATATAAACAATTAAGGCTGGTTCTGTGCAATAAAATTGGTAATTTTTTAATATGGCTATTTTAGGAAGTTTTTCATAAAATTTAGTAGGTGATTTTATCCATTCTATAGTTTTATTGAATTCACTTAAGTCTTTCCTGTCATGAATGACACTTAAAGAAAACTTCACGAGTGATTTATAAATATTTTGTTTGCGAATTTTTTGATGGAAAAATAAATCTACATTTTTAGGTGGTTCTGAATCAGAATTACAATTTTCTGGATTGGTTGGTGTATGTGCCAAAACGAAATCAACATGGCGGTCATGCCCATCAATAGTTCTATTAATATATTCAAAGGAAAAGTTCCTCCCTTTTATTTTAGAAACCTTGTTGTCTTTGTTTTTCACTCTAAAGAATGATGAGTATAATTTTAAGTATGTATCTATATCTCTTTCAATGTTCTGGTCGAAATACTCATTACAAAGATCACACTCTTCATTGAGAATTATTTTTTTATTGCCAAGGGACTCTGAAATTGCATGAGCTTCTTTTGAAAATGTTGTGGGCTTCTCGTTTTTATTATTACAAAATCGACATACTCTGTCAGCTTTGAATCCTTCGCCAATCTTTTTCTTTCCTTTAAATTCTTTCGGATCAATCCCATTTATAGAATATTGATCTATAAAGTCAATTAAATTAGAATTAAAACTTTCAATATAGGCATCTTTACTTAATTTATCAAGATGGACCAATGAAAGAGATGTTTGTAATTTAATTAATTGGGTCTGATTAACATTTTTTATCACTGGTAATAGATAAAAATTTTCATTTTCCTCAAGGGTGTTAATAAAAGTGTTTAATCGGTTCAGATTTGGAGATTTGTTTTTATATTTATTAATGTATTGGTTAATTCTAAATCTAAGCTCTTTGGTGTTTTTTATTAACGACAACACACATCCTATATCTTTATCGAATTCATATTTTGGGTCTAAAGCAAAAGTTATTTCACTCATTGAAAGAAAAAAATCATATGAATCAGACATTATCCCTAACATATGATGCTTATTCTTTGATATGAAGTTGAACCAAATTCTAATTTGTATTTGATACATTATAGCGATCCTTTTCTTAATAAATGTAGTGACATGTATCTCAGTTCATGATAAGCCAAGCCAATTGAAGTCAACAGTCTTTTTTAAGTATGTTGGGTGTATATTTAATTGTATAAATTAGATTTATTTTGTTAATTATCAATTAATTGCAGAATTGCAAGTGTACTGCTGCATCATGGGCGTGTGAGAAGGAAAGTCCTTTTCGGTTGGCTCTTGCATAAGGTTTTAACTCATCTTTGATGCGGTAAATTTCTGGCGGTCAACGCCCATGAAACCGAAAGGGATTCCAGGCGCGCAGGATAGTCAGATGATAACGAATAGGGCAGGGCATATGCCAGCCTGATGCGCAGACCGTGAACCTGACCGGCCAGGAGGCATCCTGGCAAATGGCAGGGCGACTGGCGACAGAAAAGTGTCACTTTTGCACTCTCTGATGTGCTGTTGCGAGGCGGCTCGCGATTTCTGACAGGATAGCGCACCGGGGGATTGCCGATCAGGCGGCTGCGCGCGGAGCGTGCGGTTCACCGGCAGGGTCGCGCGGATTAAAAGGAAATCAGTCCGCCGTGCCCGCCTGAAAAAGAGACACCGGTCAAAGAAGCGGCACGCACATCTGCACCCGGCGGACAAAAGTGGTTGAATCAACGGGTTACATTTTCAGCGCGCAAAATTTACCCGGCGCAGTCAGGTCAGCATCACGCCGTTATAGCGGCGACCGGGAGAGTTTGCCGGGATGATGACGTCGCGCTCAGGATGGAACGGAAAGTCTGAATGACGGCTTTAATGACCTTAATTATCAGGAGGATAAATGTCACTAACCCGTAGGCATTTCTTACACTCAGGCGCGGCGCTGGCTTTCGCTGCGACGTTTCCCGCCTTTGCAAACGTGCCTTACAGTTCGGGCGAGAAAAAACCTCAGCTGATTCCGCCGCCAGGCAGCGTCGATTGCCATATGCATCTGTACGACAGCCGCTGTCCTGCCGTGCCTGGCACAAAACTGATGAACCCGGCGAACGCCTCACTGGAAGACTATCGGAAGCTTCAGCAGAGACTGGGCATCAACCGGATGGTGATTGTCACGCCCTCCCGCTATGGAACCGATAACAGCGTCCTGCTGAATGGCCTGGCGGCGAGCGGGGGAAATGCGCGCGGCGTGGTGGTGCTGGACTCGTCGGTCAGCGATGATGAACTGCAGAAGCTGCATCAGGCGGGCGTCAGAGGAATCCGGTTCAATCTGCGTTACAGCGCGGTTAACCTCGATGATATGGAGAGGTTAGCAGCACGCGTGAATCCCCTGAACTGGCATATTCAGGTGGTGACCTCTGGTAAACACTTAACCGAACTGGAAAGCCGGCTGCAAAAACTCCCGACCCCGGTGGTGATCGATCATATGGGGCACGTGCCGCAGCCGGAGGGCATTACGTCGCCGGTGTTTGCCACGCTGCATCGGATGCTGGATGGCGGAAGAAGCTGGATAAAACTCTCCGGAATTTATATCGACTCCTTAACCGGCGCGCCGGGCTATAACGATGTGACGCCAGTGGCACAGAAACTGGTGCAGATTAACCCGGAACGGCTGCTGTGGGGCAGCGACTGGCCGCACCCGACCGAACCGGACAGCCATAAGCCGGACGATGCGGTGTTACTCGATCTGATGCAGGTCTGGGCGCCGGAGAGCCGGGATCGGCAGAGAATACTGCGTGATAATCCTGTTAAGCTCTATGACTTCTGACGCATCATTTAAAGGCGGCCAGGTCAGTTCAGCCCGTGCTGCAGCGCCCAGACCGCGGCTTCCAGCCGGGATTTAAGGTTCATCTTCTTCAGCAGATATTTGACGTGGACCTTAACGGTGCTTTCGCTGATGGCCAGCTTACGGGCGATCGCTTTATTGGTCATCCCGTCGCTGATCAGCTGCAGGATTTCGCGTTCGCGTCGGGTCAGCTGCGTGATGTCACGCGGCCGGGCAGGCCGGGCGTCGCGCAGCCGGATGACCAGGATTGGCGTTAACGCCTCGCTCAGCACGATCTGACCGGCCGCCGCCTGATGCAGGGCTTTCAGCAGCGCTTCCGGCTCCATATCTTTCAGCAGATAGCCATCGGCGCCGCGCTGCAGTGCACTGACGACATCCTCTTCCTCATCCGACACGCTGAACACCACCACCCGCCCGGAGAGGGGGGCTTCGCGCAGTCGGGTCAGGGTATCCAGCCCATTCAATCCCGGCATATTCAGATCCAGCAGGATCAGGTCAGGATCGTGCTGCTGCGCCAGCGCCACGCCCTGCGCACCGTTTCCCGCCTCGGCAACCACCTGCAGTCTCTCATCCAGCGCGATTAGCTGCTTCAGCCCGTTGCGCAGCATGGGGTGGTCGTCGATCAATAAAAGCGTAAATGTCTCTGCCGTCACCATGACTCCTGTTCCTGTCGCCGCTGCCCGTCCGGATCGGGCGTGGGCCTATCTTACCGGTGAGGCGGGGGCGCTATATACCCCCAAAGGACTACTCCTTTATTTCCATTTTCCCTCTCCCCGGCACGCCATTTTCAGTGCAGCCGATTAACCTTATGATTTGCAATGACTCTCTGCTGCCTCTCCGCTACTTATCCCGGCTGAGACAGGATGACCACGCCCGGATAACCTGCATTGCCGTTGATTTGTATCAAGCAAGCGGGCAGGGCGGATACGCAGGATATGCCCCATTATTCTTCTGCTGATGAGAGAGTCATGACCCAATCTGCCCCTTTGCAAACCCCGACGCGCGGCGCACCGATCCAGGAGTGGCAACCGGAAAATGCGGCCTTCTGGCAGGCGCGGGGTAAACGCATCGCCAGCCGCAACCTCTGGATCTCTGTCTTCTGTCTGCTGTTGAGCTTCTGCGTCTGGATGCTGTTCAGCACCGTCGCGGTTAACCTGAATAAGGTCGGCTTCCGCTTCAGTACCGAACAGCTCTTTCTGCTGACCGCGCTGCCGTCGGTCTCCGGCGCGCTGTTGCGTGTGCCTTACTCATTTGTGATTCCCGTCTTTGGCGGACGCCGCTGGACCGCCTTCAGCACCGGCATCCTGATCGTTCCCTGTCTGTGGCTCGGTTTTGCGGTAAGGGACAGCCAGACCTCCTTCGCCACCTTTATGGCGATCGCTCTGCTGTGCGGTTTCGGGGGGGCGAACTTCGCCTCCAGCATGGGCAATATCAGCTTCTTCTTTCCCAAAGCCCGTCAGGGCGGCGCGCTGGGCATCAATGGCGGCCTGGGGAACCTCGGCGTCAGCGTCATGCAGTTTGTTGCCCCGCTGGCGATCTCCTGCGCCATTTTTGGTTTTGCCGATGGGGAGCAAGTCACCGCGAGCGGCGATAGCCTCTGGCTGGAAAATGCGGCCTGGATCTGGGTGCCGTTTCTGGCCATCGGCACGCTGGCCGCCTGGCTGGGGATGAACGATCTGGCGGCAGCGAAATCCTCGCTGCGCGAACAGCTGCCGGTGCTGAAACGTCCGCACCTCTGGATCATGGCGCTGCTCTATCTGGCGACCTTCGGCTCCTTTATCGGCTTTTCAGCCGGCTTCGCCATGCTGACAAAGACGCAGTTTCCCGGCGTGGTGATTATGCACTACGCCTTTTTTGGCCCGCTGATTGGCGCACTGGCGCGCTCAGCAGGCGGCATGATCTCGGATCGCTTCGGCGGAACCCGCGTCACCCTGATCAACTACGTGCTGATGGCGCTGTTTGCTGCACTGCTGTTCCTCACGCTGCCGGGAGCCGGACATCAGGGATCGTTCATCGCCTTCTTCGCCTTGTTTATGGGCCTGTTCCTCACTTCCGGCCTCGGCAGCGGTTCCACCTACCAGATGATTGCCGTGATCTTCCGCCGGCTGACGCTGGAACGCATCAAAGCCGAAGGCGGTGACGAGGCGCTGGCACAGCGGGAAGCCGCCACAGAAACCTCCGCGGCGCTTGGCTTTATCTCCGCTATCGGCGCGCTGGGCGGCTTCTTTATTCCGCAGACCTTTGGCCTCTCGCTTGCCATGACCGGCTCTCCGGCCGGGGCGATGAAAATCTTTCTGGTTTTCTACCTCTGCTGTATCGCCGTCACCTGGCGGGTCTACGGACGAAAAGCGCGCGCCGGATAACGACAACGCCGGTGTGGCGCACCGGCACCCCCTTTATTTTCTGCAGCAGCACGCATGCAGAGTGAGCAATGTGACACCAGGCCTTCAGGAGCCTTCCGGATGAGCAAATTTCTCGATCGATTTCGCTATTTCAAACAGCTGGCTGAGCCCTTTTCCGGCCAGCATGGTCAGACGCTGAACAGCAACCGTGACTGGGAAGATGGCTACCGCAGTCGCTGGCAGCACGATAAAGTCGTGCGCTCCACCCACGGCGTTAACTGCACCGGCTCGTGCAGCTGGAAAATCTACGTCAAAAACGGGCTGGTCACCTGGGAGACCCAGCAGACTGACTACCCCCGCACCCGTCCCGATCTGCCGAACCATGAACCGCGCGGCTGTCCACGCGGTGCCAGCTACTCCTGGTATCTCTACAGCGCCAACCGCCTGAAATATCCGCTGATGCGTAAGACGCTGATCCAGCTCTGGCGCGAGGCGAAGGCGCAGCATAGCGATCCGGTGGAGGCCTGGGCCTCCATCATCCGCGATCCGGAAAAAGCGCGCAGCTATAAACAGGCGCGCGGACGCGGCGGGTTTGTGCGATCCAGCTGGCAGGAGGTGAATGAGCTGATTGCCGCCGCGAATATCTGCACGGCCAAAACCTACGGCCCTGATCGCGTGGTCGGCTTCTCGCCGATTCCGGCCATGTCGATGGTCTCCTATGCCGCCGGGGCGCGTTACCTGTCGTTAATTGGCGGCACCTGCCTGAGCTTCTATGACTGGTATTGTGACCTGCCACCGGCCTCACCGATGACCTGGGGCGAGCAGACCGACGTGCCGGAATCCGCCGACTGGTATAACGCTTCCTACATCATCGCCTGGGGCTCAAACGTGCCACAGACCCGCACCCCGGATGCGCACTTCTTTACCGAAGTCCGCTACAAGGGGACGAAAACCGTGGCGATCACCCCGGACTATGCCGAAGTCGCGAAGCTGTGCGACCAGTGGCTGAGTCCGAAGCAGGGCACCGACAGCGCGATGGCGCTGGCGATGGGCCACGTGATGCTGAAAGAGTTTCACCTCGACCGTGATGTCCCCTATTTCCGCGACTATGTGCGCCGCTACACCGACATGCCGATGCTGGTACTGCTGGAGCCGCGCGAAGGCGGATTTTATGCCGCGGGTCGCCAGCTGCGCGCCAGCGATCTGGTCGATGGGCTGGGTCAGAAAAACAACCCGGAATGGAAAACGGTGGCGCTGGATCAGACCACCGGCGATCTGGTGGCCCCTCAGGGCGCGATCGGCTTCCGCTGGGGTGAAAAAGGGAAATGGAATCTGGAGCAGCGCGATGGCCTGTCGCAAAAAGAGGTGGAGCTGCAGCTGAGTCTGCTCGGCAGTCACGATGAGGTGGTCGAGGTCGGTTTCCCTTACTTCGGCGGCATCACCAGCGACCATTTTAACAGCGTCGCGCTGGATGAGATCCTGCTGCATAAGCTGCCCGTCAGACGCCTGACGCTGGCAGATGGCAGCGAAGCCCGGGTCGCCAGCGTCTACGATCTGACCCTGGCGAACTACGGGCTGGATCGCGGTCTGGGCGATGCTCACTGCGCGCAAAACTATAATGAGATCAAAGCCTACAGTCCCGCCTGGGCGGAGCAGATCACCGGCGTCTCCCGGCAGAACATCATCCGCCTCGCGCGCGAGTTTGCCGGGAACGCGGAGAAAACCCACGGACGTTCAATGATCATTGTCGGTGCCGGTATGAACCACTGGTATCACATGGACATGAACTACCGGGGACTGATGAACCTGCTGATTTTCTGCGGCTGCGTCGGTCAGAGTGGCGGAGGCTGGGCGCATTACGTCGGTCAGGAGAAACTCCGTCCGCAGACCGGCTGGGCTCCGCTGGCCTTTGCCCTCGACTGGCAGCGTCCGCCACGCCAGATGAACAGCACCTCTTTCTTTTACAACCACTCCAGCCAGTGGCGCTATGAAACCCTGGCGACCGAAGAACTGCTCTCACCGCTGGCCGATAAAAGCCGCTTCAGCGGCAGCCTGATCGACCTTAACGTCCGATCCGAACGCATGGGCTGGCTGCCTTCCGCGCCGCAGCTTAACGTCAACCCGCTGCACATCGCCGCCCGGGCCAGCGCCGCCGGGCAGTCGGTAATTGACTATACCGTGGCGAGCCTGAAGCAGGGCACCCTGCGCTTTGCCGCTGAACAGCCGGACGATCCGCAGAACTTTCCGCGTAACCTGTTTGTCTGGCGCTCTAACCTGCTTGGCTCGTCAGGGAAAGGGCATGAGTACATGCTGAAGTATCTGCTCGGCACCGAAAACGGCATTCAGGGAAAAGATTTAGGCCAGCAGGGGCGCGTGAAGCCGGAGGAGGTCGAATGGCAGGCGCAGGGCGCCGAAGGAAAACTGGATCTGGTGGTGACCCTCGATTTCCGTATGTCGAGCACCTGCCTTTACTCCGACGTGGTGCTGCCGACCG
>JAAIGE0100028450.1_pt1 | contig 13214 bp, 11 predicted proteins | sample 6487951 | NCBI WGS metagenome assembly JAAIGE01 (sample SAMN13974128, study PRJNA590717) | phyllosphere metagenome | biome: tomato field; feature: multiple bacterial spot infested tomato fields; material: tomato leaves; isolation source: leaves from tomato fields | host: Solanum lycopersicum ... | reverse complement strand
TGCCGCTGCTTATTTCTGGGGCCGACTGATCGAGTGTCGAAACGGGCTACTCAGATGTGCTACGCTGCATAAAAAAATACACCTTTCACGGATTCGTTTGCTAATGAAGCCGTGAAAGGCTTTTAATGAACCGCTTTTTTATTCTATTTGTATTCAGATAAAAAAAGAAGCCCCTCGACTATCGAGGGGCTTCCATACGTTTATAGCGTTGTCGGTATTTAGTACCGGCAGTTGTGCCTTAGCAAAAATTACTTCGCGCTATCAGATGACATCGTCGAAGCCGAATCACCAGCCATCGAAGAATCTGTAGCCATCGTAGACGATGAATCAGACATCATGGTTGACGTAGAATCGGTCGAAGTCGTTTCAGTTTCAGTCTTTTTCGAGCTGCAAGAGGTTGCAAGGGCGATCATAGCCATGAAAAAGAAGGCAGATTTCGTAATTGCTTTCATAGTTTTGGGGCGTTTTTGTTTACGGGTGATTAATAAACCAATGTCGACGTTAATACTCGATAGGGAAAAAGGTAACCCAACTTTTTTTAACTTTTTTTTGGGTTACGTTTAAATTGATTTTGTATTAAGTAATGAGCCAAGGCGATGAAGGAAAGTAGGCGGCCCGTATTAACCGACGATGAATTGCTGGCGGGCTTGGCTACGGGTTCCGATGACGTGCTTAACCAACTGTACCGACGGTATTTCCCAATGGTGCTGCATCTGGTTACAAGCAATAGCGGAAGCGAAGACGATGCTAAAGATATTTACCAGGAGGCCATCGTTGTTTTATACGAGAAAGTGCAAAGCGGTTCATTAGAGCTGCATTGTCAGTTGAAAACGTACCTGTATTCTGTTGGCCGTCGTCTTTGGCTAAAGCAGTTGACGCAGCGCAATCGGTTTTTGGTTCGCGACGTAGAAACGCCCGCCGTCGATGACGATGCGGGACAGCAAATTGACAGTGATTTAAATGAGCATGAAGAGCGGGATCGACAGTTTGATTTAATGGCCGATTCACTCGAAAAGCTTGGTGAGCCCTGCCGCACACTGCTGGAAGATTTTTATATCCGGCATCTGAGCATGCAGGCAATAACGGATAAGTTTGGCTACACCAACGCGGACAACGCAAAGACGCAGAAATACAAATGCCTGATGCGACTGAAGCGATTGTTTTTTTCAGAGTACAAACAAAATTGAGGAGTATTCCGTATCCTGGTATCTGTGTACTTAACGAACGATGACAACAATGGAAACTAATGAGGAAAGAGATATCGAAGCAGCCTTACACGCTTATGGCGAACGGAACCGACTTCGGCAGAAACTAGCCGCCATTCATTCGAGTCTGGATATGGATGCTGTGCGGGAAGAGGTAAGTACGTACAGCATGGAGCAAGAGCCATCGGGCCAGGTTCGTTCGTTGTGGCGCACCTACCGTACGACACTGGCAGTTGCCGCTACCGTAGCCGCTATTACCACGTTCGGGTCTATCTTTCTGTATCATTCGTATCGGCAGAGCCATCAGCAACAGGAACAGCAATACAGTTTGCTCAGTAAAGAAATTCAGGCCGTTAAATCATCTCAACGCAAATTGATGAATGATCTTAACGGCAGAGGCCGGGCGTTATTTGTCAATCCGGCCCAGGTGTCCGGTTCTGGATTTATGCTGACAGCCGATGGCTATATGGTTACCAACAATCACATTGTTCGGGGAGCTGATTCGGTGTACGTGCAGAGTCCTGCCGGTGAAGTGTACAAAGCGCGGGTTGTTCACGCCGACCAGACGTACGATCTGGCTTTTCTACAACTCTGTGACGACAGTGCGTTTCGCGCTTTACCGTCGTTACCGTATAGCTTCGAGAACAGCCAGAGCGATCTGGGTGAACGCGTCTTTACCCTAGGCTATCCGCGTGAAGAAATCGTTTATGGCGAGGGCTACCTTAGCTCCGGTACTGGATACAGGGGCGATACAACGGCTTATCAGGTCGCTATTGGCGTCAATCCCGGTAACTCAGGTGGACCGCTGTTAGACGAAAAAGGGAACGTGATTGGCATAATCAGTGGCAAGCAGACAACGTCGGAAGGGGTAAGCTTCGCTGTCAAAACAAACTACCTGCTCAAAGCGCTGAATAATATTCCGGGCGATTCCCTAAAAGGATTACCCATACGGCTTAACCATAAAAATACCCTTGCTCGCTTACCCCGTAAATTACAGATCAAACGGATGCAAGCGTACGTGTATCAGGTGAAAGTCTTCAAGCATAAAGAGTAGCGGTTTCTCGAACAATTTACGGTATTGATAGTTTTATAGAGGTAAGTTCACAAACACTCAACTACTATGAAAAAATTAATGCTGCTGGCTGCTTCACTGATGTTCACGATCACCGTTGCTTCAGCTCAGGACACAAAACAAAACGCAAAAGAAACGGCTCGTCAAGCAGGTCAGACAGTTGATGCTGCGGCTGATAAAGCAGGTCGTGAGACCAAAAAAGCTGGCCGGAAGGTATCGAATGCCGCTAAAAATACGGCTGAAGATGTAAAAGACGGTACAAACAAAGCACTTAACAAAGCGGATCGGAAAATGAAAAAAGCCGAACGCAAAATGGATAACTCGAAATAACGAATCTTTGTCGTTTTTTAAGAGTAAAACGGTACCGTTACTATAAAGTAATGGTACCGTTTTTTATTGGCCAACTGAGAAACTTCATTTTGCCCTCGCAACGTTATCACCACAACGTTGCTTATCATCCTATATAATTTATTTTACTTGATGAACACCCCAGTTTCGGTACTTCTGTTTGGTATTACTCGTGACCTGACCGGTCAATCAGCTGTGTCTGTGCCGGTTAGTGAAGGCGCCCGCGTGAGTGACCTGCTTGATCAACTCTATCAGGAATACCCCAAATTGTCTGGCATTCGGTCCTTGTTGGTTGCTGTCAATGGCGAGTATGCGGAAGTAGACCAGGTGCTTACCAGCAAAGACGAGATTGCGCTGATTCCGCCCGTTAGCGGAGGTTAGTTGTAATCCGGTTACTGTAGCCCACTTTTCTTCTGACTGGTAATTTTTCTTGCACCATGATTTCTCTAACTAGCGACCCCATTGATGTTACTTCGGCTCTTACGTATCTGCAATCCGATCAGGCGGGAGCACTTGACTTATTTCTAGGCGTTGTCCGCGACAACACACAGGAGCGCCCGGTCGACCGGCTGGAATACGAAGCTTATGATCGTATGGCGATCAGCGAAATGCAGAAAATTGCGGATGAAGCGCATCGTCGCTGGCCTATCCTGCGCTATACAATCATTCATCGAAAAGGCGTATTAGCCATTGGCGAAACAGCTATCTTCATCGGGGTCGCAACTGCGCACCGTGCGGATGCTTTCGACGCATGTCGGTTCATGATCGACACGATCAAACAAACCGTGCCGATTTGGAAAAAAGAGGTTTTTACGGATGGTGAAGTCTGGGTCAACGCGCACCCCTAAACCCACGGAGGCATCTGGTGGATTACTTCTTCGCTTTGTTGATTAAATACGTACCCGCAATTGGATAATGATCTGAATAGCTGACGTAGTTAATTGTTTCAAAGTTTAGCAAAGAAATCTGTGGGTCGTGGAACTGGTGGTCGATGCGGATAAAGCCTGGTAGTTTATTATAACTGAAGCCAAAACCACGACCGGCATCTTCGTAACTATTCGGAAGTATGCGACGCATGCGCTCATAGACGACACTGTAAGGAGTGTCGTTATGATCGCCCGTGACGATCACCGGGAATTCGCTTTCCCGGATGTGTCGTTCAACCTGTTGCACCTGTTTACGTCGCTCGATGAAACCATAGCGGAGGGCACTGAGAACACCGTGCGTTTCGTGTTTGACACCGGTCAGTTTTTCCTGACGAAGCACTTTCCCAACCCGGATGCCCATTGATTGCAGGTGAACGTTGATGACGCGTACGGTATCATTCCCCACTTTTATATTGGCCCAAACTAAGCCGTTCCCTCTGCTGAATATTTCCCGTCCCGAGTGAATGATTGGGTAAATAGAAAAAATAGCTACGCCAACCGATCCGTTGGGAACGTTGGTCATCTCGGGATGCAGAAAAGCAGAATAGCTATAACCAGCTTCGCGTAATCTCCGAACGGCGTCGTAGTCGGGTGTTGTTGTTGACGAAAAAAACTCCTGAAAACACTTAACCGGAGCATCATACCGCACGGTGTAATCAATTATTCGCCGGACTCTGGGCGATCTGCCGATCCGCTCCCATTCAGTATCCAGTCCAAACGACTGGACATTATAACTAAATACTTTTAGCGGGATATAGTTGTTGGTCAACACTCCCGGCGAATTCCAGACAAAGGTTCGCTGGCCAAATAACAACACCCCGATAATAAGTACCAAACCCGATAGCCAACTCCGCCAGGGACGCCAGGTAAGCCAAAGTATGATGCATATACCGTTGAGAAGCCAGGCTACAGGTATTGAAATCATGACCATGCTGGCTGTCCAGTGTTCTGTAGGCAGCGAGTGTAAAAGCCAGTAGCTTAACAGGGTATATAAAGCAAGTAGTAAATTGAGTGACCAGAATAAAGATCGAAAAAAAAATGTAACGAGTCGACCAAGTTGGAAACGTACCGACATAGCGTTGTTGAGCAGCCCAAAATTCGTTTTCGGGCTAAAATTAGGGCATTAGCCAGACAAACACGCTATGTGACGCCGACGAGGGAGTTGCAAAACCGCAAAACATACTGTATATTTGCCCCATAATTACCGTATGGCGTTAGTGAAAAAAGGGAGTCAAACTCCCTTTTTTGTTAGCCCTACCTTATGGACGATAAAGCACAAATAACCGAACTATTACAGCCTTACCTGAACAATGGACAAATTTACATTGTTGATGTTCAGGTAGTTGGCCGGCAGGGTGGTCGAATCAAGGTTACCATTCTGCTGGACAGCGATGCTGGGATTACCATTGACGAATGCGCTGATATCAGCCGTCGGCTGGGTTTACAGATGGATGAGTCAAATTTCTTCGGCGAAGCTCCATTTACACTCGAAGTTTCTTCGCCGGGTGTCGATTTTCCATTAACGTTTCCACGGCAGTACATTCGTAATATAGGCAGAAACCTCGCCGTTTTGCTGACCAATGGTACAACCTATAAGGGCAAACTGGAATCAGCAGATGACACGGGTATTGTGTTGATTATTGAGCCGGAAAAGAAACCTAAGAGCAAAAAGAAGAAAGAAGCAAATCTGACTGTTGAAACCCCCGTTTCTGGCCCCGTGTCAGTGCCGTTTGAGCAGATCAAGAAGGCTGTCGTAGAAATATCATTCAAATGAAGTCGTAAGGATTAGCCATTAACGAAGGTACAAACACTCGTTGATGAACGCTTTACGAAACTAGACGAAACACTACCATGACCAGTGGATTATTAATCGAATCGTTTGCCGATTTCGCCCGGTCGAAAAACATTGACCGCCCCACCATGATCGCCATTCTGGAAGATGTCTTCCGGACGATGATTCGCAAAAAATACGGTACCGATGAGAACTTTGACGTGATCATCAACGCCGAAAGCGGTGATCTGGAAATGTGGAGAACGCGGGAAATTGTGGACGACGACTCAGAGGATATTTGGGATTATGATAAAATTCCACTCGCTGAGGCTCGCAAAATCCAGGACGACTTCGAGGTTGGCGAACAGGTTGCCGAAGAAGTGAAGCTGGAAGATTTTGGCCGTCGGGTCGTACAAACCGCTCGTCAAACGCTGATTCAGAAGATAAAGGATATGGAGAAAGAACTCCTTTATCAGAAATATAAGGATCAGGTGGGTGATCTGGTTACGGCTGAGGTGTATCAACTCCTAAAGCACGAAATCATCCTGGTTGATTCGGAAAATAACGAGCTGAGCTTACCTCGGACAGAGCAGATTTCGAAGGACCGGTACCGCAAAGGCGAACCCGTAAAAGCGGTTGTAAGCCGTGTTGACATGCTCAACGGTACACCCAAGATTATTTTGTCGCGCACTTCTCCCGTTTTTCTGGAGCGGTTATTTGAAGTCGAAGTTCCGGAAATTTATGACGGCTTAATCTCGATTCGTAAGATCGTCCGGGAGCCGGGCGAACGGGCTAAAGTAGCTGTTGAGTCGTACGATGATCGTATCGATCCCGTAGGTGCCTGTGTTGGGATGAAAGGATCGCGTATACACGGTATTGTGCGCGAGCTAGGTAACGAAAATATCGACGTTATCAACTATACCGAAAACCTCGAACTGCTGATAAGCCGGGCGTTGAGCCCCGCCAAGATCAGTTCGATGCAAATCGACCGCGATACGAAGCGCGTATCTGTTTTCCTGAAGCCTGATCAGGTTTCGCTGGCAATCGGTAAAGGTGGCCAGAATATTAAACTGGCGGGCCGACTGGTTGACATGGAAATTGATGTCTTCCGGGATAATGAAGGCCATGAAGACGACGAAGACGTTGACTTGATGGAGTTCTCTGACGAAATCGACGAGTGGATGATTGATGAACTTCGTAAAGTTGGTCTCGATACCGCCAAGAGTGTACTTGCCCTGAGCAAAGAAGAACTGGTGCGTCGTACCGATCTGGAGGAGGACACTGTCGAAGAGATTGTAAATATCCTCAAGCAGGAATTTGAGTAGGCCTGATAAACGATTGCCGAGTTAGAGATGAAGGCTGAAATAATACGCAGTTAGTCCTCACTTTTTAACTTTTCATTCTTCATTATCAGGAAAAGGGATTTTTATTGCCCTAACTGTTGTTCATACCATATCAACAACCATTAAATTTGCCGAATATAGACCGAACGTATGGCAGAAGATAAGTCAATGCGCCTGAGCCAAGTGGCAAAAATTCTCAACAAAGGACTTTCCTCTGTTGCGAATAGTCTGTCTGCCAAAGGGTTTAAGGTGGAAATTAATCCTAACACCAAAATCAACATGGAACAGTTGGAGGTGTTAGCGAAGGAGTATAAATCAACGGAACTCCTGAACGGAGCTCGCCGGTCCGAACCGTCGGTTGCGGTCGCCGAGCCACCGCGTCGTCGGGAGGAAGAGGTTATTTTGTACCGTCGTGATGACGCAGGTCGTCCTATTTCGGACGCGAAGGCGGACGCCCCTAAAACAGACGTCCCTCGGGTAGACACTCCTAAACCAGTGTCAGCCGAGTCAAAACCAGCTCCGCAAACCGCAGCAACCGGTTTGCCAGGGCTAAAAGTGATCGGCAAAATTGATCTTAACGCGAAACCAGCTCCGGCGGCTAAAGCTCCGGCTCCGCAGGTAGCGAAACCAGTAGAAACACCTCGTGTAGAGCCAGCTCAAGCGGAGGTTGCTAAACCAGTAACACCACAACCGGTAGTTGCACAGCCGCCTGTAGAAACACCGAAGCCGGTTCAACCTGCTGAGGTTAAGCCTACCGTTACACCACCTGTGGCAACCCCTGCTCCTGCGGTAGCTCCCAAAGTGGAGACTCCTCAGCCAGCACCCGTTGCGCAGCCTAAAATCGAGCCAGCTCCGGTCGCTCCTGTTCAGCCACGGCCTGAACCAGCGCAGCCAGTAGCTCGTACAGAAGCTCCTCGTGTGGAGACCCCTAAACCAGCTGAACCTGTAAATAATCCAGTTGCCAAGGTGGAACCGACGCGTCAGGAGAATCGTGATACTACTGCAAGCAGTCAGCCAAAAGCTGCTGCCCCTGTGCCAACTCCTCCAGTCGCGAATGACGCTGAGGAACCAGCAGCTAAAACCGAGACAATTCGGGCGGCTGGTAGCCATCAACTTGGTGGTTTGAAAATTCTTGGCAAGATTGAATTGCCTGTCAACAACCCGCGTCAGGGTGGTGGTGGCAATAGCAACGCCGATAAGAAAAAACGGAAACGCATTCGCGGTGGTCGCGATGGAGCTGTTGGTGGTACCAACCAGCCGAATCAAGGCGGTAATCAGCCACAAGGCCAAGGTAATCAAAACCGGAATGACCGTGGACCTCGTGACGGACAAGGTGATCGTAGTCCTGTAAACCGGGATAACAACCGGCCGCAGGGTGATCGCAACCAAGGTGGACAACGGGATAACAACCGACCACAGGGTGATCGTAACCAGGCACCGGCAAACCGTTCTGCGAATTCGAACAATAACGCCCAGCCGCAAGGTCAGGGTAACCAAAATCGGAACGCTCAGAGCCAGCCTTCGTCAGACAACCAAAATACCAACAACCGGACAGGTGGTGGTACTAACAACAATGGTCGTAGCGGTGGAAACCGTGATCGGGCAGGTGGTGGCAACAACAGTGGCCGTAGCGGAGGAAACCGTCGTGAAGCACCTACGCAAGCTGATGTTCGTAAGTCGATTCAGCAGACAAACGCCCGGATGCAGGGTAATTCGCCCAACCGGGGAGCTGACCGCCGACGTGACCGCCGGGCCGACCGGGCTGAACGTGATCGTTTAGCCAGCGAACAGGAGGAACTGGAAGCAAAAATCCTGAAAGTAACGGAGTTCGTGTCCGCAAACGATCTGGCTTCGCTTATGAACGTGTCGATCAACGAAGTTATCTCGGTTTGTTTGAACCTGGGTATGTTCGTCTCGATCAACCAGCGGTTAGATGCGGAAGCGATCACGGTTATTGCTGATGAATTTGGTTACGATGTACAGTTTGTATCGGCAGAAGATGAAACGGAAGCGGGTATTGACGTAACAGCGGACGAACCGGATGAGCTTCAGCCTCGTGCGCCAATCGTTACGATCATGGGTCACGTTGACCACGGTAAAACGTCGCTGCTTGATTACATTCGTCGTGCAAAAGTAGCCGCCGGTGAAGCCGGTGGTATCACGCAGCACATCGGTGCCTATAGCGTGAAAGCGACTGACGACCGGATGATCACGTTCCTTGATACACCGGGTCACGAAGCCTTTACGGCCATGCGGGCACGGGGCGCGAAAGTAACCGACGTCGTTATTATCGTAATTGCGGCTGACGACAGCGTGATGCCGCAGACGCGTGAAGCAATCAACCACGCACAAGTAGCCGGTGTACCTATCGTATTTGCTTTCTCGAAAGTAGATAAGCCGGGTGCCGAAGCTGACAAAATACGGACGGAGCTATCGGCTATGAACTTCCTCGTTGAAGAATGGGGTGGTAAGTACCAGGCTCAGGAAATTTCGTCTAAGTCAGGTATGGGCGTTGACGATCTGCTTGAAAAAGTACTGCTCGAAGCCGAATTACTTGAACTGAAAGCGAATCCGGACCGTCGGGCGCTTGGTACCGTTATCGAAGCATCGCTCGACAAAGGCCGTGGCTACGTATCGACAGTACTGGTTGAAAATGGTACGTTGCGTCAGGGAGATGTCATGCTTGTCGGTGCGCACTACGGTCGCATTCGGGCTATGACAAATGACCGGGGTGAGCGGATTAAAGAAGCAGGACCAGCACAACCCGTTCAGATTCTTGGGTTGCCAGGTGCTCCGCAGGCAGGTGACAAGTTTAACGTGATGGAAACGGAGCGCGAAGCCCGCGAAATTGCTAACAAACGGGAGCAACTGCTGCGCGAACAAACGCTACGTACCCGCAAGCACATTACACTCGAAGAGATTGGCCGTCGGAAAGCGATTGGCTCGTTCAAAGAGCTTAATGTGATTGTGAAAGGTGACGTGGACGGTTCGGTCGAAGCCTTGTCAGATTCGTTGTTGCAACTGTCTACGGAAGAAGTTCAGGTGAACATCATCCACAAAGCGGTTGGACAGATTTCCGAGTCAGATATCCTGCTGGCATCGGCTTCGGATGCGGTTATCGTCGGCTTCCAGGTGCGGCCATCGGCTAATGCCCGGCGGTTGGCAGAACAGGAACAGATTGAAATTCGTCTGTATTCAATCATCTACGACGCGATCAACGAAGTCAAAGATGCTATGGAAGGTCTACTAGCACCAACCACAGAAGAGGTTGTGACTGGTAATATCGAAGTCCGTGATGTGTTCAAGATCAGCAAAGTCGGTACAGTAGCCGGTTGTTATGTGACGGACGGTATCATCAAACGGAACAATAAAATCCGGGTTATTCGCGACTTTATCGTGATTCATACGGGTGAAATCAGCGCGCTGAAACGGTTCAAAGACGACGTTAACGAAGTGCGTTCAGGCTACGAATGTGGTCTAAGCGTCCGAAACTTCAATGACATTGAAGTGGGAGATACGATCGAAGCGTTCGAAATAAAAGAAGTGAAGCGTACGTTGTAATTCATCTGGACCAACGTTCTCAAGGTAGCCCCAGTCGTTTTTTTCGACTGGGGCTTTTTTTGTGGTTATGATTTAGTTACTGGAAAGGTACGTTAAATGATAGCAAGCATGGGTAGAACTGTTTTAGTATCGTACTTCCTATTGGTACAAACATTGGAGTAAGCGATTGGATAGAGACAAATAAGCGGGGAGCAGCGATGAAAATGTTAGTGATAAGTGATCTGCACGGACGAACTGTATGGCGGGAAGCCGCTATTGCCGATCATGATCAAGTTATTTTTTTAGGTGATTACACGGATAGTCGTGTTTTCGACGATTCAACCATCTATGAGAATTTAAAAGCGATCATCCAGCTTAAAAGTCAAACGCCTGACAAGTTTATACTGCTCATCGGAAACCACGACGCTCAATACCTGCATTACCCGCATTACCGATGTTCTGGCTTCCGCAGCAATGCACAGCCAGAGTTAAGCGCGATGTTTCGAGAATACAACCATCTGTTTCAGGTGTCTTATCAGCTTGGTGCCTATTTATTTAGCCATGCTGGCGTAACAAACAAATGGTTGGCACAACTATTGGCGAAAGCTGGGCAGGAGGCAATGTCAATTGAGCCTGGTTACGATCTGGCGGGATTACTTAACGCTGTCCACAAACAACCCTGGGAGATGCAACGGATTTTATTTGAGGTCGGGCCAAAGCGCGGAGGTAATGACGCCTTCAGCGGTCCTGTCTGGGCTGATCGTTCAGAAACCAGTGTCGACTACCTACAGGGGTTTCACCAGATCGTCGGGCATACGCCAACGGATACGTTCAGAACAATTGGCGATGCGATCAGCTCGATAACGTATACAGACGTGTTACAGACCAAAACAGCATTTTATGAAGTCATAATCCCTGATTAACTTGGGTTGTAAAAACCAAATTCATAGCTTGAGTCGTTACTAAGTAAGACCCGCGTTCGCGCACTCATTTCCTTGAAACACCCTGAATGAATTTCCTATATCCTTCGTTCCTTTTCGGCCTGCTGGCTGTATCGGTTCCCATTGCAATTCATCTTTTCAACTTCCGTCGAACGCGTCGGGTGTTCTTTACCAATGTTGCTCTGCTGCGTACCGTTCAGACCGAAACAAAGTCGTTCCGTCGGTTAAAGCACTGGCTTATTCTGGTAGCTCGCTGTTTATTCCTGATTTGTCTGGTACTAGCGTTTGCGCAGCCGTTTATTCCAAGTAAAAACAAGCTGGGCTTATCGCGGCAGGGTGTTACGAGCCTTTATCTGGACAACTCGTACAGTATGCAGAACGAGCGGAATACGAAGCGGTATCTGGACATTGCTACCGGAAGGCTGGACGAGTTACTGACGCTGTTTCGTAATGCGACATCGTTACAATTGCTCACCAACGATTTCTCGACGGCGGAGCAGCAAACGGGCTCTGCGGAGTCTGTGCGCGACCGGGTTACGTCCGTGCGGTTTGCCCATACGCCCCGAACGCTCGAAACGGTTTACCGGCGTCAACGAAATCTGCTAACTAGTCTTAATCCAGGGGGGCGTAATCAACTGTTTTGGTTTTCCGATTTTCAGAAAAGCACCGTCGGCGATTTGTCTCGCTTGACAATCGATACTACAGATCGCGTGTTTATTGTCCCACTGGATGCACAGGCTACAAAGAATGTTTACGTGGACTCCGTTTGGCTCAGTACGCCTTTCATTCGTGAACAACAGAACAACAGCTTGAACGTAAAACTAAATAACGGAGGTCGTGAAAACGTCAAGAACTTGCCTGTGCGGTTGTATCTGGACGATGCCCAGACGTCAACGGCGTCGGCAACGCTGCTACCGGGCGGTTCGGCTACCGTATCTCTAAACTTCAACGTGACCAAGAAAGGATACCATCGGGGACGGATTGTCTTCGAGGATTTTCCGATAACCTTCGACAATCAGTATTTCTTTGTCATTGAAGCATCTCCCGCCGTTCGGGTGCTGCACTTGTTTGAACAAAAGTCGGGGGCTCCCGGTCGCCCAACGGATTATGTGGACGCGGTTTACTCGAATGACAGCCTGTTTGTTCGCCGGAGTTTTAACGCACAGAACTTCGATGTTGGTCAGCTCAAAGAAACAGATTTAGTCGTGCTGGAAGGTGTTACCCAGGTCAACGGGGCGCTGCGCACGGAGTTAGAACGGTTTGTTCAGCAAGGCGGTAGTTTGACAATCATTCCGCCTACAAACCCCGATATGGCTTCGTACAAGCCGTTTCTGAACACACTCGGCGTCGGCAATGCGCAAAGTACGGTGAGTGCTGCCGGCGCGAATCCATCAAGCTTACCCATTGCCGACCCTGACCGGAGTAACCCATTTTTCCGGGATGTTTTCCAACAAAGCTACCAGTCGGAGCCATTAAATATGCCTAGCGCGGCCCCGGTTTGGCGGTGGAGTGCTGGTGAGCGGTTGCTTAGCTTACGGGATGGGAATCCGATGCTGACGCGCTCGAGAACAGGTCAGGGAAGTGTGTATATTCTGGCTAATCCCTTGGCAAGCGCTTATGGTAATTTGGCCGAACACGCTCTTTTTGTGCCGGTTATGTATAAGATGGCCGCTCTTAGCGTTCGGGCTCAGCGGACAGCTTATTCATTCGAGGATAACTTGATCACAATTCCCGTTTCAAATCCGTCGGAGCGGGCGGTTTATAAGTTAAAACACGACAAGCTGGAAATTATTCCGGTGCAGCGCACGGTAGGAAACCAACTGTTGATTGAAATGCCTAAAAGTAACGAGTTGTCGGCGGGGCAGGCGGTAGAAGCGGGCTATTACGAACTGCAACTCGATGGCAAAACCGAGCGCTTATTGGCATTCAACCACGGCAACAAAGAATCCGTCATGGATTTTTATTCGGCTGACGAGTTGCGCCGGGCTTTTGCTAATCAGCCTAACGTCGAAGTCTTCGATAGTATTCAGGACGGCGATTTTGTGCAGGTTCTGGAGCAGGAAAACTT
>JAAIGE0100704640.1_pt1 | contig 13218 bp, 11 predicted proteins | sample 6487951 | NCBI WGS metagenome assembly JAAIGE01 (sample SAMN13974128, study PRJNA590717) | phyllosphere metagenome | biome: tomato field; feature: multiple bacterial spot infested tomato fields; material: tomato leaves; isolation source: leaves from tomato fields | host: Solanum lycopersicum ... | reverse complement strand
CTCCGCGCCCGGACGCGCTGACGGGCTTACCCCGATTCGTCTTCGGAGCCGAATCGGGGTAAGCTTGGAGGGTTGCCACGGGGTGTGGCGCAGCTTGGTAGCGCGCGTCGTTCGGGACGACGAGGCCGCAGGTTCAAATCCTGTCACCCCGACAGCAGAGAGGCTCCGCCAGACGGCGGGGCCTCTCTTGTCATCACCCGAGAACGGAGCACGGATGCCCACTCCTCGCCTGGTCGCGTTCGACCTCGACGACACGCTCGCACCCTCGAAGAGCGCCATCGATCCCCGTATCGGCGAGCTGCTCCTCGACCTCGCGGGACGCGTCGAGGTGGCCATCATCTCGGGCGGGCAGCTCGCCCAGTTCACGGCTCAGGTCGTCGACCGCCTGCCCGAGGCGTCGTCCGAGCTGCTGTCGCACTTCCATCTTCTGCCGACCTGCGGCACGCAGTACTACCGCGTCTCCCCCGCCGGCATCGAGACGATCTACGCCCGCACCCTGAGCGACGACCAGAAGCAGCGGGCTCTCGCCGCGGTCGAGGGCGAGGCGCGGCGCCTCGGTCTCTGGGAGTCCGAGACCTGGGGTCCGATCCTCGAGGACCGCGGCTCGCAGATCACCTTCTCGGCGCTCGGCCAGCAGGCGCCCGTCGACGCGAAGTCGGCATGGGATCCCTCGGGCGAGAAGAAGAACAGCCTGCGCGAGGCCGTACAGGCCCTGCTGCCCGACCTCGAGGTGCGTTCCGGAGGCTCGACCTCGGTCGACATCACCGAACGCGGCATCGATAAGGCGTACGGCATGAACCAGCTCGCCGAGCAGACCGGCATCCCGCTCGATGACATGCTCTTCGTCGGCGACCGCCTCGATGAGCACGGCAACGACTACCCCGTGCTCGCGATGGGCGTCGAATGCCAGGCCGTCGAGGGCTGGCACGACACCGCCGCGTACCTCGAGCGCCTGATCCCGACGCTCCCCCTTCGCTGACTGCTCCCCCCTTAGCACCATTACCGCGAGACTGCAGTTTCGCGCCGAAACAGTGGGCTGACCCCACCCTCTCGGCGTGAAACTGCAGTCTCGCGGTATGGGCGGGGGTCAGGAGCGCGTGGACTCGGCGGCGTGGACCGCTGCCGACGACACCGGCGTCAGCCGCTGCAGCTGCGTCACGTGACGGGGCTCGAGCTCGTCGAGGCTCGAGACGCCCAGCAGCTGCATCGTGCGCTCGATCTCGGTGCGCAGAATAGCGATCGTGCGGTCGACGCCCTGGCGTCCACCCGCCATCAGGCCGTAGAGATAGGCGCGTCCGATGAGCGTGAACTTCGCGCCGAGCGCGACGGATGCCACGATGTCGGCACCGTTCATGATGCCGGTGTCGATCATCACGGTGGCGTCGGTCCCCACCTCGCGAACCACGTGCGGCAGCAGGTGGAACGGGATCGGGGCGCGGTCGAGCTGGCGGCCGCCGTGATTCGACAGGATGATGCCGTCGACGCCGAGGTCGATGAGCCGTTTCGAGTCGGCGACGTTCTGAACGCCCTTCACGACGATCTTTCCGGGCCACATGCTGCGGATGACCTCGAGGTCGTCGTAGCTGATCGTCGGGTCCATGGCCGAGTTGAGCAGCTCGCCGACGGTGCCGCCGGTGGTGGTGAGCGAGGCGAACTCGAGCTTGGGGGTGGTCAGGAAGTCGACCCACCACCACGGGCGCGGGATCGCGTTGACGATCGTGCCGACCGTCAGCTGCGGCGGGATCGAGAACCCGTTGCGCTTGTCGCGCAGGCGCGCGCCGGCGACCGGCGTGTCGACGGTGAACATGAGGGTGTCGAAGCCGGCCTCGGCGGCGCGCTTCACGAGCCCGTACGAGATGTCGCGGTCGCGCATGACGTACAGCTGGAACCAGTTGCGGCCGTGCGGGTTTGCGGCGCGGACACCTTCGATCGAGGTCGTGCCGAGCGTGGAGAGGGTGAACGGGATGCCGGCGGCACCTGCCGCGGAGGCACCGGCCGACTCGCCCTCGGTCTGCATGAGGCGCGTGAAGCCGGTCGGCGCGATGCCGAAGGGCAGCGCCGAGCGGCCGCCGAGAACCTCGAGAGACGTGTCGACCGACTCAGCGGGGCGGAGGATGTCGGGGTGGAACTCGATGTCTTCGAACGCCTGGCGCGCCCGGGCCAGCGACAGTTCGCCCTCGGCCGCGCCGTCGGTGTAGTCGAAGGCCGCCTTGGGCGTGCGGCGTTTGGCGATCGTGCGCAGATCGTCGATCGTCAGCGCTCCGGTGAGGCGCCGGCGGCGACCGTTCAGGTCGGGCGTCTTGAACTGCATGAGCTCGAGAAGCTCGGGGATCTTAGGTAGCTGGCGGGTGACCATGTCTCTCCTCCGTGCCGGCAGGCTGTCGGCGGGTCTGGGTGTCGTGGGGCGTGCGCTGAGGGCGAGGGGTTCGCCTCAGGGGCGGACGGGGTTCGCCGAGGCGTAGTAGCCGGTGATGTGGTCGTGGACGAGCGTGCGGGCGTCGTCGGCCCGGCCTGCCTCGATGGCCTCGACGATGCGCCGGTGCTCGCCCCGCAGGCGATCGGCGGTCGTGTCCCAGTCCGGCACACGCGAGGCGCCTTCGAGCACGTAGTCCTCGATCGACGAACGCAGTCCGGCCATCATCGCGGCGACGACGACGTTGCCGGAGGCCTCGGCCAGCGCGACGTGGAACTGGGCGTCGAGCGCGAGGAAGTCGGCGGGGGTGAGGGACGCGGCATCCATCGCCGTCAGCGCCTCGTGCGCAGCCTGCAGATCGGGGCTCTCGTCGCCGGCGAGCCGGCCGGCCACCCACTCTTCGAGCAGCAGACGCGTGTCGACGACGTGGGCGATGGCGAAGCCCTGCGCGGCCACCTGGAGTTTGAGCAGGGCCTGCATGCCGCCCGTCGGCCGGGCGACGACGATCGCGCCGGCGTTGGGTCCCGAACCGGTCGCGGTGCGGATGAGCCCCATGACCTCGAGTACGCGCAGCGCCTCGCGGACGCTCGACCTGCCCACTCCGAGCTGCGCGACGAGGTCACGCTCGGAAGGCAGCCGATCGCCGGGACCGAGCTTGCCGGCGAGCAGATCGGCCTCGATCTTCTCGAGCACGACACGCCATGCGCGCGCCGGGGCTTCGTCCGCCATGGCGTCCCTCTCCTTCGTGGTCGGACCACTGTAGCGCACGCATGAAACGGTACAAAATCTCGACTACGAGAGCCGACCACCCGACTCGCGCAGGTAGCACTCCGCGCACATCGACTCGTACGTGACCCGGTCGGCGGCGAGCTCGTCGATGGCCACCTGATCGCCGTCGAAGACGAAGCGCCCACCCACGAGTCGCGCGTTGAAGAGCGCCTTGCGGCCGCACCGGCAGATCGTCTTGAGCTCTTCGAGACTGTGCGAGAGCTCCATCAGACGCGCCGAGCCCGGAAAGGCGCGCGTCTGGAAGTCGGTGCGGATGCCGTAGGCCAGTACCGGCACGTTCTCGTCGACGACGATGCGCAAGAGGTCGTCGACCTGAGCCGGAGTGAGGAACTGCGCCTCGTCGAACAGCAGGCAGGCGACATCCGACCCCGTCTGCTGCCTGACGCGAGCGCGATGCACCGCGAACACCTCGCGAACGTCGTCATCGGGCGCGACGAGGAAGTCGACCTCGCGCGAGACTCCCAGCCGGCTCGCGATCTGCGAGGCGCCCTTGGTGTCGATCTCGGGCTTGGCCAGCAGGACGTGCTGGCCGCGCTCTTCGTAGTTGTACGCGGCCTGCAGCAGTGCGGTGGACTTGCCGGAGTTCATCGCTCCGTAGCGGAAGTAGAGCTTCGCCATGCCCGTCAGGGGTGCAGGGCGAGGGCGGATGCGGTCGCCTCGATCGAGGCGCGTGCCGCATCTGCACGCGGGTTCAACGGCTGACCGTAGCTCGGGATCAGCGTCGTCAGCTCGCGCTCCCATTCGCCGATGCGATCGGGGAAGCAGGTCTTGAGCAGGCCGAGCATGATGGATGCCGCCGTCGATGCGCCCGGCGAGGCTCCGAGGAGTCCGGCGATGGAGCCGTCGGCCGAGGTGACCACCTCGGTGCCGAACTGCAGCACACCGCCCTTCTTCGGATCCTTCTTCATCACCTGAGCGCGCTGGCCCGCCTGGATCAGCTCCCAGTCCTCGTCCTTCGCCGACGGCATGAACACCCGCAGCGACTCGACCTTCTTGCGGTGGTTCTTCGCGAGCTCGCCGACGAGGTAGGTGATGAGGCCCGGGTTGTCGACGGCCACCTTGAGCATCGGCAGCAGATTGTGCGGACGAACCTGGGCGACGATGTCGGTGAGACGGCCGTGCTTGAGGAACTTCGGGCTGAAGGTGGCGAACGGACCGAACAGCAGCGACGACTCGCCGTCGACGACGCGGGTGTCGAGGTGCGGCACCGACATGGGCGGAGCGCCGACCGACGCCTGGGAGTAAACCTTCGCCTTGTGCTGCGCGACGACCGCCGGGTTCGAGGTCTTGAGGAACTGCCCGCCGATGGGGAACACCCCGTAGCCCTTGATCTCGGGGATGCCCGACTTCTGCAGCAGCTTGATGGCCCAGCCGCCGGCACCCACGAAGACGAAACGGGCGTCGGTGTGACCGGGGGTGCGTCCGAGCGAGTTGCGCCAGTGCACGCGCCATCCGCCGTCTTTCAGCCGCGTCAGATCGCGCGCCTCACGGTTGACGATGACGTCGACGTCCTGCTCCTGCAGGTGGGTGAAGAGCTGACGGGTCAGCGCACCGAAGTCGACGTCGGTGCCGGCCGGCACGCGCGTGGCGGCGAACGGCTCGCCCTTGAGGCGCTTCTGCATGAGCAGCGGCGCCCACTGATTGATGACCCGCGAGTCTTCGGAGTACTCGATGCCCGCGAACAGCGGCTGGTCCTTCAGCGCCTCGTAGCGCTTCTTGAGGTAGGCGACGTCTTTCTCGCCGCGCACGAAGGTCATGTGCGGGGTCGCGTTGACGAAGGTCGACGGCTCGTCGAGGATGCCGCGCTCGATGAGCGAGGTCCACAGTTGCCGGCTCTGCTGGAACTGCTCGTTGATGCCGACGGCCTTCGCGGTGTCGATGGTGCCGTCGGGAGCCTCGGGCGTGTAGTTCAGCTCGCACAGGGCGGCGTGCCCGGTGCCGGCGTTGTTCCACGCGTTCGAGCTCTCTTGCGCCAGCTCCGACAGTCGCTCGACGACGACGATCTTCCACGAGGGCTCGAGCTGCTTCAGCAGCGTTCCCAGGGTGGCACTCATGATGCCACCGCCGATCAGGACGACGTCGACCTTTTCACTCACGATGCTCCAGTCTAGGCGCGTGGCGCCGGTCCCTCGGTCGAGCCGATGCGATCAGGCCCGAGCGCCGAGACGCTCGGCCACGAGCTCGGCGATCTGCACGGCGTTCAGGGCGGCGCCCTTGCGCAGGTTGTCGTTGCTGATGAACAGCGCGAGACCCTTGCCCGCCGGGGCCGACTGGTCTTCGCGGATACGCCCGACGTAGCTCGGGTCGTTGCCCGCCGCCTGCAACGGAGTGGGCACCTCTTCGAGGCTGACGCCGGGTGCGGAGGCCAGAATCTCCCGCGCGCGGTCGGGGGTGATCCCGCGCGCGAACTCGGCGTGAATGGTCAACGAGTGCCCGGTGAAGACCGGCACCCGCACGCACGTGCCCGCGACGCGGAGGTCCGGCAGCTCGAGGATCTTGCGGCTCTCGTTGCGCAGCTTCTTCTCTTCGTCGGTCTCGTTCCAGCCGTCGTCGACGAGGCTGCCCGCGAGCGGGATGACGTCGAACGCGATGGGCGCGACGTACTTCTCGGGCGCGGGGAACTCGACCGCCGCGCCGTCGTGCACGAGATCGAGCGCGTTCGGCTGGGCGACGACGGCCTCGACCTGCCCGAGCAGCTCGCGGGCGCCCGCGAGTCCCGAGCCCGAAACCGCCTGATACGTCGAGACGATGAGGCGCTCGAGTCCGGCCTCGGCGTCGAGCGGCTTGAGCACCGGCATCGCCGCCATCGTCGTGCAGTTGGGGTTGGCGATGATGCCCTTCGGCGGGTTCACGGCCGCGTGGGGGTTGACCTCGCTGACCACGAGAGGAACCTCGGGGTCCATGCGCCAGGCGCTCGAATTGTCGATGACGATCGCACCGGCCTCGGCGAAGCGGGGCGCGTGCGCGCGCGAGCCGGTGGCACCGGCGGAGAACAGCGCGACGTCGATGCCCGAGGCGTCGGCAGTGGCGACGTCTTCGATGACGACCTCGTGGCCGGCGAAATCGACGGTGGAACCCGCCGAGCGGGCGGTCGCGAACAGGCGCAGCTCGCGGATCGGGAAGCCCCGCTCGATCAGAATCTCGCGCATGACCGTGCCGACCTGGCCGGTGGCGCCGACGATCGCGACGGAGAGTCCGGAATCGGATATGCGGGTCATAGCTGTTCCTTGCGTGGAGCGGGTGCGGTTTCGGGCGATTCTACCGGCGGCCGAGGTGTGCTCCGGCGCGCGTGACGGCCGAGGTCGACAGCGATCCTGCCACGTCGGCGACAGGCACGGCCCGTCAGACGCCGGCGGGGCGGTTCCACTCCCCCGGCACCTCGAGAGCGCCGTACGTCAGGTCGACCCCGGCAGGTCCGATCGAGGCGGTGCACACCAGCAGAGACAGCGTGGGGACGCCGTAGGGCCGGTTGTCTCGGATGATCGCGGAATCGTCGGTGGCGGGCGTCGTCGCCGACGCCTGCAGCACGTCGATCCACGGGCGGACGTCGTCGGCGACCTCGAGTTCGGGGGCTGCGTCGGCGAACACCCCCAGCCACCGGCTGATGCGGGCCGTCCGCGGATCGTCGACGTCGTCGTGGGCGATCATGTGGGTGCCCGGCTCGAGGTCGACCGTCCGCAAGGTCGCGGCATCCCACATCGACACCCGCACCCCGCCCGGCGTCACGTCGACGAGGTTGAAACCGTGCGTGGGCGGTGCGGCGACCGGTGGCGTGCCGGCCACCGCATCGAGCACGAGGCCACCGCGGGAGGCGGCCGCGGCATCGCGAGGCAGGACGTCGGCCCGGTTGAGGACGACCGCGAGCCGGCCGCGTCGCGGGTCGGCGGCGAGCCAGGCGCCGCCAGCACGACGATCGCGCACACCGATCACTCCCGGGTGCGTCTCGGGCCACCACGGGCCCACGGGGTCCCAGGCGCGCGTCGGATCTTCGTCGCGCACGGCCAGCAATCGCACCGGCGATGAGGCGTCTTTCGGCACCTGGATGACGACGGTGCACATGGCGATCACTCGCTTTCGGCGCCCGGTGCCGGCGCAGAGCGCTCCGACCGGGGCCGTGGGAGGATCGGAAGCATGTTCATCGTAGTCGGGGTCACCGGGGGCATCGCCGCCTACAAGAGCGTGCAGATCGTCCGACTGCTCGTGCAGCAGGGCCACGACGTGCACGTCGTGCCGACCGAGGACTCCCTGCGGTTCATCGGCCTCACGACGTGGGAGGCGATCAGCCGCAACCCCGTCACGACGTCGGTGCACGACGACGTCGCACGCGTCCGCCACGTAAGCCTCGGCCAGAGCGCCGACCTCGTCATCGTCGCGCCCGCGACGGCCAACACGCTCGCTGCGATGACGGCGGGACTGGCATCCGATCTGCTCGGAACGACACTGCTCGCCACCGCTGCTCCCGTCGTCGTCGCCCCCGCGATGCACACCGAGATGTGGCGGCATCCGGCGACCACCGCGAACCTCGCGACACTGCGGGCGCGAGGCGTTCACGTCGTGGGTCCCGTCGACGGCCCCCTCACGGGCGGCGACAGCGGCCCCGGTCGGATGTCGGAGCCCGACGACATCGTCGCCGCGGCCCTCGCGATCGCGGCCGGGCGCACCGACGACCTCGCAGGGCTCCGCGTCGCGGTCTCGACCGGCGGCACGCGCGAACCGCTCGATCCGGTGCGTTACCTCGGCAACCGCTCGAGCGGCCGGCAGGGGGCCGAGATCGCCGCCGAGGCCGCTCGACGCGGCGCCGCCGTGACGCTGGTCGCCGCGGCCGTCGACGACGGCGTGCTCGCGGTGGTCTCGTCGCACCCGCTCGTCACCGTGCTCCGCGTCGAGACGGCGGCCGAGCTCGGTACGGCGATGACGGATGCCGCGGCCGACGCCGACGTCGTCGTCATGGTCGCCGCGGTCGCCGACTATCGCGCCGCGACCGTGTCGGACAGCAAGCTGCGCAAAGAGGACGGCCCGCTCGAGGCGATCGCCCTGGTACCCAACGACGACATCCTCGCCGGGCTCGCCGCGCGGCGGGCCCCGCGCCAGACCGTGGTCGGCTTCGCCGCCGAGACCGCCGACGACGACCTGCTCGAGCGCGCCCGGCGCAAACGCGACCGCAAGGGCGTCGACCTGCTCGTCGTCAACGAGGTCGGGTGGACGACGGGCTTCGGCGCAGCCGACAACGCCGTCGCCGTCATCGGCGCGAGCGGCGCTGTCGTCGCCGAGGCGTCGGGAACCAAGGCCGCCGTCGCCGCCGAGGTCTGGGACGCGATCGTCGCCGCCCGTGCCGAGCCGAAGGGGAACGCCCGGTCCGCCGACGAGCGGTCAGCCGACGCCGGCCTCACCGGACCCGCCGGGCACGCCGAAGCCTGACGGCGCCCCCTCCGACCGCGCGTCGTCCGCACGGCTGGAAGGGGTCGAGCGCGTCAGCGCAGTGCGTGCTCGGCGATGAACGCGCGCAGCGCGTCGGCGTCGTCGGGCATCTCGACGACGAACTGCGGCGCCTCGAGCATCGCTCGCACCTCGTCTTCGTAGGCCACGTCGATGCCGATCGCCTCGCGGATCGTCTCGGCGAACTTCTCGGGCTTGGCGGTCTCGAGCACGAGCATGGCCTCACCGGTGCGCACGTGGTCGCGCGCGACACCGACGCCGTCGGCCGTGTGGGGGTCGATGACCTCGCCCGTGCGCTCGTACACGGCGCGGATCGTCGCGAGACGATCGTCGTGGGTCGAGGTGCCGCTGACGAACCCGAACTCGTCGGTGAAGCGCGCCAGCTCGGAGGAGAAGTCGACGTAGCCCTGCGCGTCGAGGTCTCGCCACGCCGCCACGACACGCTCGGGATCGCGACCGACCAGCTCGAAGATGAAGCGCTCGAGGTTCGAGGCCTTCGAGATGTCCATCGACGGGCTCGAGGTCTGCAGGGTCTGCGCGGCCGCACGCGGACGGTAGACGCCCGTGCGGAAGAACTCGTCGAGAACGTTGTTCTCGTTCGCCGCGAGCACGAGACGCCGGATCGGCAGCCCCATGCGGCGCGCGTAGAACCCCGACAGGATGTTGCCGAAGTTGCCCGACGGCACCGTGAACGAGACCTCGGCCGTGCCCGCGGCATCCGTCGCCCTCAGCCACGCCCAGAAGTAGTACACGACCTGTGCGGTGATGCGCGCGAGGTTGATCGAGTTGACCGCGCCGAGATTGTGGGCGCGCTTGAGCTGCAGGTCTGCGGCGAGCTCTTTGACGAGGTTCTGGCAGTCGTCGAAGACGCCGTCGACAGCGATGTTGTGGATGCGCGGATCGTTGATCGAGAACATCTGTGCGCGCTGAAACGGGCTCATGCGACCCTGCGGCGACAGCATGAACACCGCGATGCGCTCTTTGCCCAGCAACGCGTGCTCGGCGGCGGAGCCGGTGTCGCCCGACGTCGCGCCGAGGACGTTCAGCACCGAGCCGGTGCGCTCGAGCGCGTACTCGACGACCTGCCCCAGGAACTGCATCGCCATGTCTTTGAACGCGAGCGTCGGCCCCTCCGAGAGCCCGACGAGGGTGATCCCGTCGCCGATCTCGCGCAGCGGCACCACGGCGTCGGGGAACGGGGCGTAGGCCGCCTCGGTCATGCGAGCGAGATCTTCGCGCGGGATGTCGTCGGCGAACAGCCCGAGGACCTCGGTGGCCAGCTGCGGGTAGGTCAGCGAACGCCAGCGCTCGAGGGTCTCGGCGTCGACGGTCGGCATCGTCTCGGGGACCGCGAGTCCGCCATCGGTCGCGAGCCCCTCGAGAAGGGTCGCCGTGTACGACAGCGGCTCGGCACCGCCGCGGGTGGAGATGTACGACACGCGCAGCCCTCAGCGACCGGTGCCGGCGTAGACGACGGCCTCGGTGTCGCCGTCGAGCCCGTAGGCGGTGTGCACGACGCGGGCGGCGCCGGCGAGGTCGTCGCCGCGCACCACGACCGAGATGCGGATCTCGGAGGTCGAGATCATCTCGATGTTGACCCCCGCCGTCGACAACGCTTCGAACAGCGTCGCCGAGACGCCCGAGTGGGTGCGCATGCCCGCCCCGACGACCGACAGCTTGCCGATCTGGTCGTCGTGGACGAGGCTCTCGAACCCGACCTCGGCCTGATCGCCCGCCAGGGCGCGCAGCGCGAGAGCGGCGTCGGTCTTGGGCAGGGTGAACGAGATGTCGGTGCGTCCCGTGGCGGCAGCCGACACGTTCTGGACGATCATGTCGACGTTCGCCCCGGACTTCGCCACGATCTTGAAGATCTCGGCAGCCTTGCCGGGCACATCGGGCACGCCGATGACCGTGATCTTCGCCTGGCTGAGGTCGGTCGCGACTCCCGCGACGATCGGCTCTTCCATCTGTTCTCCCTTCACACCCTCGGGCAACGCCATGCCCGGACCGAGCACGAACGTGCCCTGACCCGAACTGAACGTCGACCGCGAGTTGATCATGACTCCGTGGCGGCGCGCGTACTCGACCGCGCGGATGTAGAGGACCTTCGCACCGTTGGCGGCGAGCTCGAGCATCTCTTCGGCCGAGACCACGCCGAGCTTGCGGGCCTTGGGCACCACGCGCGGGTCGGCGGTGTAGATGCCGTCGACGTCGCTGTAGATCTCGCAGACGTCGGCCGACAGCGCGGCAGCCAGGGCCACCGCCGTCGTGTCGGAACCGCCGCGCCCGAGGGTGGTGATGTCGCGGGTGTCGCGGTTGAAACCCTGGAAGCCGGCGACGATGACGATCGCGCCCTCGTCGAGTGCTTCGCGCAGTCGCACCGGCGTGACGTCGACGATGCGCGCCGCGCCGTGCGTGGCATCCGTGATCATGCCCGCCTGGCTGCCGGTGAACGATCGCGCCTCGAAACCCATGGAGTGGATCGCCATGGCGAGCAGAGCCATCGAGATGCGCTCGCCCGAACTGAGCAGCATGTCGAGTTCGCGCGGAGCGGGGATCGGGGCGACCTCGCCGGCGAGCTCGAGCAGTTCGTCGGTCGTGTCGCCCATCGCGCTGACGGCGACGACGACGTCGTGGCCCGCTCGACGCGTGTCGACGATGCGCTTCGCGACCCGCTTGATGCTCTCGGCGTCGGCGACGGACGAGCCGCCGTACTTCTGCACGATCAATGCCATGTGGAGACTCCCGGGGCGTCGACGAAGCGACGCGATTGCCTCGGGCGCCCGGATGCCGCGCCCACCGCCCCATCTTACGGAGCCGGTCATGCGCCCGCCGCCATGTGACGATCAGCCGTCCGCGGGGCAGTCGCTGGTTAGGCTTGAAACCATGGCACGTCGCAGCTTCTTCACCTCGCTGCAGTCACTGGTCCGAACCTCCGAGACCGCGTCTCCCGCGACCGAGATCCTGCCGATCATCGACGACGCGTTCGCCGTCCGCGTGCTCGAGCTGGCCATCCGCATCGGCGAGACGATGCTGGTCGCGGGTGCACCGGCGAGCGAGGTGACCCTGACGATCGTGCGGGTCACCGGGATGTACGGCGTCGACCCCGTGCACGTCGACGTCACCTACAACTCGATCACCGTCGCGCATCACCGCAGCGGCGAGGACCGCCCCATCACGCTGATGCGCGTCGTGCGCGGGTCGGCGCCCGATCACCAGCGGTTGCAGCGACTGCAGGCGCTCGTGATCGAGATCCGCTCGGGTCTGGGACTGGATGCCGCCGCCCTCCGTTTCCGCGGCATCCGGCGCACCCCGTTCCGCTATCACCAGCCGGTGGTCGTCACCTCGCAGGCGCTGCTCGCCGTCGGCGTCGCGGTGACCTTCGGCGCCAACTGGCTCGTCGTCGTGCTGTCGTTCCTCGCGGCGGGCGCGGCGGCGTTCACCCAGTTCCTGCTCGGCAAGGCCCGGGTGCCGTTCTTCTTCAGCCAGATCGCCGGGGCCTTCGTGCTGACCATGGTCGCCGCGGCCTCTCCGCTGCTGCGGTCGACCGGATGGGACGCCGCGATGACGATGCGCCCGTCGGTCATCGTGGCCTCGGGCATCGTGCTCATGCTCGCCGGACTCACCGTCGTCGGCGCGGCGCAGGACGCCATCGACGGGTTCGCCCTGACCGCGCTCGGCCGCATCCTCGAGCTCATGACCCAGACGCTGGGCGTCGTGCTCGGCATCCTCGCCGGCATCGAGACCGCGCGCGTCGTGGGGCTGGGACTCGAGGCACCCACCTCGGCACTGCCGCTGGGTCCGATACCGCTGCAGTTCCTCGGCGCCGGCATCATCGCCCTCGCCGTCGCCGTGTTCAACGGTGCGGGAACACGCATCATCGTCGTCAGCGTCGCGCTGAGCGTCGTGGCATGGGCCGGCTACGTCGGCGCGGGCGCGATCGGCTTCGAGACCGCCGCGGCCAGTGGCGTCGGGGCGTTCGTCGGCAGCCTCGTCGGCATCGTCGCCGCCTACCGCCTGCACGTGCCGTCGGTCGCGATCACGACGGCCGCGATCCTGCCGCTGGTGCCCGGTGCCGCGGTGTTCCGCGGACTGCTCGGCGTCGTCGAGTCGGGCGACAGCGCGGCGACGCTTCTGCTCGGCTTCACCACCCTCGTGGGTGCCGCGACGATCGGCATCGCCCTCGCCGTGGGTGCGTCGCTCGGCATCTACCTCGGGCAGCCGCTGCGGGCCTCGCTCGGGTCGGTGATCCGTTCGCGGGCGCGCGTGCGTGTCTGAATCCGGTCGCCCTCGCGGCGCGGCGCGGCGTCGCGCGGGGCGGCCTGGAGCAGCCCAGACCTCCACTGCACGGGTCGACGCCGAGTGCACGGCATCCGTGCGTCGCAAAACCCTGCACTCGACGGGACCCCGTGCATTCGGCGAGAGCTCATCACGGCAGCCGTCGGTCGAATGCTCAGAGCTGGCGACGCCCCTCGAAGGCGCGCCCCAGGGTCACTTCATCGGCGTACTCGAGGTCGCCGCCGACCGGCAGGCCCGAGGCGAGACGGGTGACTCGGATCTCGAGCGTATGCAGCAGCCGG
>JAAIGE0101560780.1_pt1 | contig 13229 bp, 14 predicted proteins | sample 6487951 | NCBI WGS metagenome assembly JAAIGE01 (sample SAMN13974128, study PRJNA590717) | phyllosphere metagenome | biome: tomato field; feature: multiple bacterial spot infested tomato fields; material: tomato leaves; isolation source: leaves from tomato fields | host: Solanum lycopersicum ... | reverse complement strand
CCCGCCGACAGCTTAATATGGTCCTCACACTGTCCACGAAAAAATCAAAAACCATTAGGTGACTCGCAGCAAGGGGCAGATAACCACATATTACGGCATCCGCAGGGCCGAAAAATAGCAGAAAAAATTTGACAACGAAAAGCCGAATCGTTAGGATTGAGGCTGGCTTGAAGGAAGTTGAAGATGTCCCTTTTAACCATGACCGCGGAGACCCTGAGTCACGACCTTGGCGAGGAAGTCGAGGAAGTCATGGTTATCATCGGCAAGCATGAGGTTCAGGGGTTCGACTCCAAGACTATCAGCGATCTGCTGGGTGTGACTCAGGAGGAAGTCGAGGCGGTCCGGGAGGTCCAGCTTTACAAGAACATGCTTTTGCTGATGAAGGTCGAGCAGAGCAAGGGAAGAATCAATGTCGACTCGGGGTGGGATGGATTAGAGGAAGTGGCCTTGGGCCGACTCTTTGAGCGTGTTCAGCTTGAGCGCGATCCGGAGTTTCTATTGAAGGTAGCAGCCGTGGCAAACAAAGCACAGCGTCGAATCAGGCCGAACAATGTCCTGGACCCCGCCGCGGCTGGTACGCGTATCCCCTTGACTCTGACCCGGCGGACTGTCGAACGATTCAGCAGCGACGGGACTGGCGAGCGGGCCACCGAAGAAACCATGCGGATCAACGACGGCCGGATGACTCAGCCGAGTTTCGGTGACGTCGATGAACTGCTGAGCGTGAGTCAGCGACCGTTCCTCCCCAAGGAGATCGAGGTAAAGGCGGTGAATCATCCCGACCCGGACCCCGCGCAAATGCTGGAAGAGTACAAGGACTCGTGGGGCTAGACCCCCCGTAGGGCAGGAGGAGTAGGGGAACAGCAACAACCCTACCACGAGTCAACCCGAGTCAGGGCAGGAGGACACCCTTAGCCCCCACAAGAGGAATCCTACTATGCAGAAGAACAAGTCGACTCCCGGTAGCCGCGAGTATCGCAATGGGCAGGCTGTGAGTCCCGATGCCCTCGCGGCCTTTTACCGCAAGCGTTCCGAGTCGTTGCAGAACTCGCACACCACGACGCGGGAGCAGGAAGCCAAGATGATTCCGGCCCCCACCGCGCAACCGTCGGGAAGGCCCGAGGACATGGGCTGGATCGACTATATTATCAGTGCCCTCCGTGGGACGCCGGGGAAGAAATGATTCCTTACGTCGACGATCTGGAAAAGGACTTCGAGCGCAACAGCAGCGACTCGGGGGTTGAGACCGTTGACGTCAGCGCCGACCTTGGCGAGATTCGCACGAGGTTGAAGCACGACTCGGAGTTCTTCATCGAGTTCTTTCTGGCGGATAAGCTGGACTTGCCGGTGCCGGAACTGCATAAGGACGTCTGGCAGAAGATCACCGGAATCGCAGAACGAATTCTGCTGGCCATTCCACGTGATCATGCCAAGACGACTCTGGCAAAGCTGGGGGTTATCTGGCACTGGCTGTTCACTCGCCATCGATTCACTGTGTACCTTTCCAACACCAACGCGATTGCGAAGGGTGCGTGTAAGGATATTGTGGAATTTCTGCGGCATCCGAACTTTGTCGCTACCTTCGGCTCGGTCAAGGTAGTCAAGGAGTCGGAGAACGAGTCGCTCTGGATTTATGACCTGCCCATGCCGGGCGGCAAGTGGAAGCGAATCATTCTTCGTGCCATCGGCCAAGGCCAGCAGATGCGCGGTATCAACATCGACAACCAGCGCCCGGACTTGGCAGTCGTGGACGACGTGGAGGACAACGACAACACCGAGTCGGAGACCCTGCAGAAGAAACTGGATAAGTGGATTTTCGGCCCGTTCCTAAAGGCTCTGGCGAGGCACAAGAAGATCGTGTGGCTTGGAAACATGCTGCAAAAGACCTCGCTGCTCGCACGACTCAGCCGCAACCCCAAGTGGAATCCGGTGGTCTACGGGTGCTTGGTTAAGGACAAGGTGACGGGGGCGCTGCTTCCGCTCTGGCCGGGCAAGTGGACTGTCGAGTCGCTCAAGGAGGACTTCAAGGAGTATAAGGATCTGGGACTCATCGAGACCTGGATGTGCGAAATGATGAACATGCCGGGCCACGGCGAGAACGGATTCACGCAGGACCAGATCAACTATCAGGCTGCCCCGACTCCCGATGCGATTAAGGCGGCGTGGCTCACCATCGACCCGGCGTTCGGACTTAATTCCAACAACGACGAGTCGTGCGTATCGATTCACGTGCTGCCGGAGGACGGAGTCCCGATGACTGTCGCCGCTGTCCATGGCCATTGGGACGAGCGCCAGCTATTCGACGAAGCCTTTGCCCTCGCGCAATACTGGGGTGCTTGGACGTGGGGAATCGAAGCGATCGCAGCCCAGCGCCTGTTGATTCCGCTCTTCAACGTGTTCCTTGCTCAGAAGATGATGAATCATCACGTCGAACTTCTCCCCCTGATGGCGGGTAAGGGCGATCCTAAGGCGGCTCGGATTCGTGCGTTCGCGGGCATGATGGCAAGCGGGGAATGGGCGATCGAGGATGGGGACGTGGATATCACGACTCAGCTTCTCAACTACTCCTTCAAGAAGAAAGAGCAGGCAGACGATATCATCGACTCGTGCGCATATGGCCCGATCATGATGGAACTTTACCTCGCGCTAATCATGGCTAACTTTAACATGCAAGTCGAATCGTACGGTAACGTACGCTTTGGATCGGAGGTTGCAGGTGCTTGAACAAGGTATGACTCACGCCAAGATTCCCCTTCCCAAGACGGGGGTCCACGGCGCTCACCCTTTCCGCAATAAGGGGAACCACCAGAAGTTGCTGGAATATCTTCAACAGCGACTCCTCGTCGGCAAGCAGCAGCGCGATGCCAAGCTGGAACGCATGTGTCAGATCGACCGTGACGTGGCCGGTTGGATGCGACTCAGTGAAGAGGACAAGAAGCGGAAGGTCAAGAAGGCCAAGGACGGGACTCCCGCGGCCATGCAGATGAATCTGCCGCTGACTTTCGTCCATCTTGACGACATGATGACGTATTTCGCGGCGACGTTCAGCCCGAATCGTGGCATGTTCTACCACACCGGCAAGCCGGACGAGGCAAGCGAGGCGAATCAAATCGTCACGCTGATGAACAACCACGCGATCTACGCCGGGTACTATCGCGAGACGTTGCTCACGACGCTCAACATCATGAAGTATAACCTCGGCGGATTCCATTGCCACTGGGCGTCGGACTCCGGCCCCAAGCTGCAAAAGAATGCCCAGAATCAGGACGTCCTCACCACCGAACTCAAGTGGCAGGGCAATCGAATCGAAGCGCTCGACATGTACAACACCTGCTGGGACCCGTCGGTACACCCGACGAAACTGGCTGTCGATGGCGAATGGTGCGCCACGTTCAAGATGCGGAGTCACTACTGGCTCAAGTCCAAGGCATCGGCCAGCGTGTTCTTCAACGTCGAGGACTTGCTCGAAAGCGACTCGGGCATCCAGAACGCCACCTACTATCGGAATCCTCCGCAAGCCGCAAAGCTGACGGAAGATGAGATGGTCGCCGGCCTCGACTATGGTTCGTGGTTCAGCGAGACTCCCGATTACGCGCAGGCTTCGGGATTCGAGTTGGCCGAGATTCACATCCGACTCAACCCGACCGAGTTTGGCTTGATCGAGGGCACCGCCGCGCAACGTCAGCTGCGGAATCGCTATGAAGTCTGGCGCTTCACGGTGGCCAACGACATGCGAATCATCGACGCCACGTACATGAACAACATCCACGGCCAGCTGCCTTTCTACCTCGGCGTTATCAATGACGATCTGATGGGCCAGAGTCAGAAGGCCGTCAGCGAAATCATCACGCCGTTGCAGGACTTCGCCAGCTTCCTGCTCAATATCCACATCAATGCGAATCGTCGCAACGTGTGGGGCCTGACGGTCTACGATCCCACGATGGTCGACCTCGGAGCGATTCCGCCGGGCGAAGTCAACGCGCAGGTTCCGCTCAAGGCCGCCGGGTATGGCAAGGATGTTCGGACTGCGATCTGGCGGGACTCGGCGCTGCTCGATACCAAGCAGACGATGGGCGACCTCGAATCGGTGATGGGCATCATCAACCAGTTCTTCCCGACTCAGGGTCTGCCCGGCCAGATTGCCAGCATCGATCGTGCGGTCGACAGCCAAGTTGCAGCGGTGCAGCAAGGCGCGAATCGTCGGATGCACAAGACGGCCCGGCTGCTGGATGACACGCTGTTCCGTGGGCTGCGATTCGCCTGTTACTACAACATCATCCAGTATCAGCCGGACAACGTAACGGTCAATGACTTCTACGGTCGCCAGATCACGATCAGCTTGGATAAGCTGCGAATGACTGACCTGCCGTTTATCATCGGCCAGGGACTCAAAGCTCTCGATCGTCAGGCCGCGGCGTCCGCGTTGCAGAACCTGATCTTCGCACTGATTCAGAACCCGCTCGCTGCCCAGCGACTCGACCTGATCGCTCTGATCGACTACTGGACCAACATGCTCGATATCGACGTCGACATGAAGCAGTTCCATCTGCAACAGCAGCAGCCGACTCAGACTGGCCCCACCGCAGCCGAGGAGAACGGGGCCATCCCGCCTGAAGCCGCTGCGGCCGCCGGTGCTCCGAATCAGGATCAGGCAGCTGGCGCTATGCCGAATCCGGCCGGAGTTCAAGCATGATCGATCGGGCAGTTCTGGACGAACTCGCACCAGAGTTGAGGGCAGCGGTTGAATCGGCCGCCCTCACGATCCACAATTCGGGGGTACTCGACCGGCAACTTAGCGTGTCGTTCGAGTCCATCGTAGCCGGAGCCACCTCGGAAGACCCGACGGTTCTGGCGAATCGTATTCTCCAATATCGGCAGGAGAATCACGGTATCCTCGCCTTTCAGGCACTTGCCGAAACCATCAAGAAGGATCATCGCAATGCGTAAGCAGACTCTCCTCCTCCTCGCTTCGTCGTCCCTCCGCGGCTATCGTCCCTCCATCCGACTCGGCAAGCACGGCCACCCGATGCGCGACCCCGAAGGACATGCCGGTGGCGGCAATGAATCGATGGGCGGTGGGGATAACGGCGGCGGTAATGCCGGTAATTCCGGGGGCGGTAACGGCAATGCCGGGACTCAGGCAAATAACGGTGGCGAACAGTTCGACTACGGCTCATTCTGGAACAGTCCGCAGGAGGAAACGCCCGCCGCCGCCGGAAACGGAGGGTCTGCCGGTGGGAATCCGCCTGCGGGCACCCAGCAGAATCAGAACCAGAACGAAGGCAATGCTTTCGCGCAGGCTCTGGAAGGACTCAACTTCGGCTCTGACGTGTTCACCGCCGATGCCGTGGAGAAGATGAACAACGGCGACGCCACCGCTTTCAATGGCAACATGACTCAGTTCGGTCGCCAGGTGACGAAGCAGGCTACGATTCTGGCCGCGCAGCTGATGCAGCGGAACAACCAGAATATGGAAGCCAAGTTCGAGCAGATGATGGAAGCCCGATTCGGCCAGCGCGACACCGAGACGGATCTCTCCAAGGCGATTCCCAGCTATGGCAAGCCGGGCATGAAACCGATCATCGACGGCATCATGACTCAGGCGCTGAAGCTGACGAAGGGTGATCGCGGCAAGGCGATTCAGATGGCCAAGGGTATGCTCCAGTTTCAGGCGCAGAGCCTTGGCGAAGATTTCGGCATCACGACTCCGCCGGGCGGCGCGGGTAATGATTTCGGAACCGGTCAGTCGACCAATTGGACGGAAGAACTGCTGGGCCGGGATTAATCTCCCGGCTTCGGCCCAACAAGAAAGGAATCGGAAGTGATTCAGGGAATCTTCGCATCGAATCAGGCGATCGTGGGGGATCGGGTCGGGGATTTCTCGTCCGCGATTCTCCGCTATCAGCCGACCGGCACGGCGCTGCTGCTCGCACTCACGTCGGGTATGCAGAAGGCGGGCGCGGGCGACACCGTGTTCACGTGGTTCGAGGACTCGCATCAGTCGGGTCGTGCGGCAACCACGGGCGGCGGCACCACCAACACCGTCGGAGTCGATGACGGCTCGTTCTACATCCCCGGCACGGTGCTGATGGTCGAGGAAACGGGCGAACACATGCTCGTTGTCGCAACCGCCGGCAACTCGCTGACCGTGATTCGTGGCCTCGCCGGCACCAACGTCACGAACATCACCGATCAGATGCACGTTCAGCAGATCGGCAATGCTCACGAAGAAGCATCGGGTATGCCCGTTGCCGTGAGTCAGCAGGGCGCGCCCCGCATGAACTATGTTCAGATTTTCCGCAATTCGTGGGCAATCTCGGGCACGGCCAAGGCGGTCAGCTACCGACTCGGAAGCAAGCTGGCGAAGAACAAGAAGGAATGCGCCAGCTTCCACGCCGAGGACATGGAGCGGGCGTTCATCTGGGGCCGCAAGCACATCGGCACGTTCAACAACAAGCAGTTCCGTATGACCGACGGACTCAAGGCGCAGATCGAAAACTACGGCGGCGTCGTCGAGTCCGCGGCCACCGGGGGAGTCGCCGGCAACTATTCGCGCGTGGACTTGGAGGACTTCATCCGCCGAATCTTCGCGACGAACATCAAGGGTATGCCCAACGAGCGTATCGCGATGGGCGGCGATCAGGTGCTGGCCGTTCTGAATCAGATGACGATGCTCGACGGCACGTACAACATCAGTCAGGGCGAGACCAAGGTCGGCATCGCGGTCACGACGATTCAGACCCCGTTCGGCTCGCTGAAGCTGATGACCCACCCGCTGATGAACGAGAATCCGCTCTGGCAGGGCGAACTCTACGTGACTCACCCCGGCGCCGTCCGCAAGCGGGTTCTCCGCGAGACGAACGAGGAAGGGTACGACGCCGACGGCAAGCGAATCCAGGGCAAGGACGCTGACGAAGGCGTGATCACCACCGAAGCCGGAATCGAAGTCGGCGGCGCGAAGGTGATGGGCGTCCTCAAGAACGTTCGCCGCGCGGTCAAGTCGACCGCCGAGTAACGACTCTCCGCAAACTGGCAGCGCAGACCTGCCTTGTTTGTCTTATCTCACCGGACTCGCCAGAGGCCGGAAACCTGAAGGGAACGGAACGTGAGCAATCTCGCAAACCTCCTGTCGACGGCCAGCCGCAGCGCCGATTCGACGACGACCAATGCCTCCGCCACCAGCGAGAAGTCGCAGGCCGGGTCGGAACAGGGCAACCAGACCACGCAGCCGACGGGCTTCGAGGACGAATCGCGGGTCGGCAAGGAACAGAACACCAAGCCGCTCAGCGCCGACAGCGGGTTCTTCGATTCGGAATCCGACGACGACGTGGCCAGCAAGGGCGAACCCAAGCTGATCGCGACGAGTCTGCCGGTCCAGCGCTTCAAGATCGGCCGATTCCAGTTCGAGCGCGGCACCCTGTCGCTGTTCACCGACGAGGACGTCAGCGATTTCCGTTCGCTCGTGAAGCAGCTGCCGCCGGCCGACCGGAATCAGATCAAGATCATCGACCGCGAAGCCGCCGAGCGTCTCGTCCGTCCCATCGAGCCGGGCGTCACCAGCCAGTTCGACTCGTCCGTTGGCCGCCAGCGCGAAACCCTCGCAACCGGCGACAAGACCGTGGGCACCGATGCGATCGACCGTCCGACGCCGGAATCGTTCGCCAAGCAGGCCCAGACTGACAACAATGCCCCGGTCGGCGGCACCAACACGATTCCCCCGGGCGAGGACAAGCCCACGGACCAGGAATCGTCGGACAGCAAGTAATCCATTTGGGCGGCTTCTTCGGAGGTCGCCCATTTGTCTCGGGATAGAAGATGAGCACTTTCAGCCAGATCGTCGATGAAGCGATTCAAGAGACCAAGCGGCCCGACCTTTTGGTTGAGGCGACTGCGTACCTGAATCAGACGATCCGGGAAGTCCACTTCCGGCCCGATATCAACGCCCCCCTTTCCTACCGGGACAACTTCCGGGAGACTCAGATCGTCTCCACCGTGGAAGGCGGCATGTCCTGGGATATCCCGAATCCGGCTACCTTCCAGCGGATGGCGGGTGTGCGGTATCCTGACATCTGGAATCGCGACGGCAACCAGTGGGCCAAAGAGAAGGTGCCCAGCCGTGGCCTTCAGCCAGAGGATATGTTCTACTACCGAGTCGGCTCGACCTTCGTGTTCTCCAACTTTGGGGCCGTGGGTTCGAGGATCGACTTGGGTTGGTTCGAGTTTCCGAATCGCCTCAAATACTACCCCATCGCTCAGCGTCCGGCCATGTACGACGACGAACTGGGGTGGCTGTTTGCAGCGGCGATTGTCAGTCCCGAACAACGTGCCCTCGCGCGACTCAGGACCAGTAACTGGCTTACGCTTCGGTGGCATGACGTGCTGCTCGAAGGACTCAGGGCAAAAATCTATAAACGAGTCAGCGATGAAGCTCGTCAGCGTGTCAGCTACAGCTTGTTTCAGCAGCTGCGGCAGGGACTCTGGATCAGCGAAACCGTTGAACTCGGGGGGTAAGATGGATGGACGGACTCACCGCGGGCAGCATCGCAAAGCTGGTCGGGGAAGGTGGTATCTACGGACTCGGATGGATTCTGTTCATCTTCATGATGTTTCGGGAACTTCGCGAGCGTAAGCGCTACTCCGACCTGGTGATTCACATCATCCAGTATTTCACAAAGATTCGCATGGTGGAACAGGATGAACCTCCTCTCGATATTCCGTCCCAGCTTTTTGACCCAAACCAGCCACGTCGAACGACTCAACGACGCGCTCGACCGCCGGCTAGTCAGAATGACGATGCTGCGTGAAAACGTGGGTCAGGGCGAGGCTGAGCGAATCGTTCAGCAACGAGTAGCGGAAGCGACGGCTCATCACCTTCGCAAGATAGGAATCTGACATGGCTTTCGATTTTATCGAGGGATTCGACTATTATCCGACTGCCGTGAATGCGCGCGGCGTTGGGCTTGAGTCCACATGGATTCGGGCGGACGAAGGCGGCGGTGGTATCTCGGCGATGGCCAATGGTCGATTCATGCCGGGCAAGTCCATGCACCTTCAGGTCGCCCCCTTTCAGGCATGGTGGACGCGAGTCGTGCCACCCTCCCTCAAGAAAGTCGTGGGCATGGCGCTTCGGATCGAGACTCTGGGGGCTATGGCCAATGGCGTCGGGTCGCGGGTGTTTGGCCTGCTGAGTCAGTTCGACGAGGACCTGCTCTGGATTCGAGTCAACAACGTCGGCGAGTTGCGGCTTCAGGCCAAGGGGGCTGTCGACATGCCGCTGCCGCCCCGCCCGATTCTGAGCAATACGTGGCACTACATCGAACTTGAGTTTGACATGGCGGCCAATGGTCGAGTCAAACTCTACATCGATGGCGAGGAGCAGTACGAGTTTCTCGGTAATACCCAGCTGAACGCGGCTGCCCGAGTCGCACGGCTGCGGTACTATCTCGCGGGACGCACGTCCAGCTACTACGTCGATGACATTTATTGTCTCTCGGACGTGGACAAGGCGCTGGGCGAGGTTCGGATTCAGCTGCTTGAGGCGACTGGTGACTTCAGCATCGCCTTTGCCCCTACGCCGAATCGGGCCAACTACCTCAACATCAGCGAGGCCAACGCTGATGAGGACGCCTCGTATAATGCCAGCAACGTCGTCGGCGCGACTGACCTGTTCAGCATGAATCAAATCACCACGGTCCCTGACACGATTCATGCGCTGTCCATCGTCTATGCCGCGCGCAAGGAGGACTCGGGGACTCGGACCGTCAAGGCCACGGTGCAGCTGGATGGGCAGGTCGTCGACGGGGCCAACCGGAATCTGACCACGGACTATATCTGGATTCGGGACATTCTCGAAACCGGGCCGGGTGGGACGCCGTGGACCAAAGCCCGAATCAACGCAGCCAAAATCGGCTATAGCTTGGTGCTCTGATGACCGCACGATTTCGACGCCTGCTAAGTCAGGCTGCGCTCGAACAGCTTGGCCCTGCCCGACTCACTCGGTTGCAGGGCCAAGCTGCATATGGTGATCGGACAAACCCGATTCGCCTTAGCCGCCTGCAAATTCAGTCGGTGTATGGGGATCGTACGAATCCCATCTACGTCAGCAGCATGGCGGTACAGGGCCTGTTCAGCCTCAAGGAAGCGCCGGAGGACCGAATTACGCTTCCGGCGGTGCTGGACCGTGAACTGAATCCGTACCGTCCCACGCTGCCCAACGAGGTCGAGGAACTCTCGCCGATTCTTTATGAGTTCATGCGAGAGTCCGTGGGGACAACGCGTGAACAGCATAACTTGACTCAGGCCGGCGACTCCACCTTCCCATGGGAACTCCTCACGAAGATCGGACCCCAAAAGCAGTTCACGCTGGGCAGTCTGGGCCGATTCTACCATGATGACTATGGCTTGATTCTGGCGAGGTACGTCCAGTTTCAGGGCATGAAGGAGAGCAAATGGCTCACGGCCCCCGTCGGAAGGCTGGCCTCATCACGAGTCGTTGACTGGAAGGTTACGAACGATCCGGGGCTGAGTGGCCCTGACCTTGCCATGGGAATCCTCGGCAGCTTTACCCAGCCCCAGAACGGTTGGTACGGCTGGGTCATCACGCAGGGGGCTAACCATGCGAATCTTCGGGTTCTGGAAGGGGAAGCTCTGAATCAGGAGCAGGAACTGGTCTGGTACGGTGATGAGAGGCTGCGGGGCGGGGGACTCGGAAGGGTAATCGGCCGTGTGAGAGGGCGGGTTGAGGAAGTCAATCGATTCCAGTGGCAGCTGACGCCCGGTACTGTCTTTATCGACGTGGAGGGTCCGAGCGTTGACTCCCTGCGGGCCATGCTTGGGGCCAGTTTCGAGGAAATTGAGTCCAAATTGAAGGCGGTGCAAGCTGCCATCGACTCGATCGACGTGGACAATCTCCTTCCCACGCTGGACCAGCTTCTCGCCGGACTCGGACAGCTCCAGACGAACCTGACGGATGATCGGCGTCGGAACCTCGCGGACTTTAGCGAGTTGCGGCGTCGACTCAATGTGCTGGAAACGTCTGGCAGCGGATTGGCTCTCTATACTCGAATCACCGAGGAACGGAACCAGATCGACCGGCGGCAGGATGCCTCGATTCAACGGCTTACCGAACTGATTCAGGGCGCGGCTGACTATGGCCCCCAGATTCAGAGCCTCACGGACCTTGTGTCTGAACTTCAAAAGAAGTCCGGCAAGAGTCTGGTTCCGCTGGTCACTGGCGAGATTCCGCCGAGGCTGGTTTATCTGCCTGATGGGCAGTTGGTGTTTGTGGAGATTGATCTATGAAGGGGCTTCTTACCACGTATCTCGGCTCGGGGCTGCTGGTCGATCGTCCGAATCCGCCGGATATCATCGAGGGGACTCTGGCCATCTACCGGGACGAGACGGGAATCATCTACGCATGGGACCCAATCGAACTGGTGTGGGATACCTTCGGACTCGCTGAGGCCCCTAAGGACGGTACGGCGTATATGCGCATGGATGGCGCGTGGGTCGAGTACGTTCCACCTGTGATTCCGCCCGCTCCCGACGTCCCTGTGCAGGAGGCTCCCGAGGATGGTGAGTCGTACATGCGCAAAGACGGCAACTGGTCCAAGTACGTTGCCCCCGCTGCCCCTGTGATTCCGGTTCAGGAAGCCCCAGAGGATGGCAAGCAATACGCCCGTAAGGATGGGGCATGGAGCGAGGTCGAGTCGAGTGGTGGCGGGGATGCGTCGTTTCCTCCGCTCGTAGGTAATGGGGGCAAAGCGCTCAAGGTCAAGGCCGATGAGTCGGGAGTCGAATGGGCCGAGGATCAGCAAGGCGGCGGGGGCGGTGGGGGTAGTGACCCCGAGCCTTGGTTGGTGCGCCCGACGGCCTCGCAGTTTCAGCTTTTCTCGGGCGATTCGACGCAGCTGACCTTGGTCGACAAGCCGGGCTATGGCTTGACTTGGGACGGTGGGCCGAATCCTGTCACGGATATTCTGCGTACCGGAATGATGGTGATCCCCAACCCCAATCGCAGTTGGCTCTGTGAGATGCAGATGATTCATCCGCTGATCGTCGCCAACTATCGTGCGTACGGGATGATCGCATGGGACGAGGCTGGGAGCCGTGCGATTCGCTACCAGATCGACGAAACTCGGCAGCATCGAATCTCACTCTGGAACGGACTCAGCAGTTACGTCAACAACCTCAATCAGTATCCCGTTGACGTTCCTCCAGGGTTCTTCCGAATCGACTATGACGCGGATGGCGACCGATTCTATATGCAGACCTCGGTCGACGGCATGGTGTGGGTGGATGTGGCCAACTTCAGCCGTCCGTCGAATCTTCCGAATCGGCCGACTAAGCTTGGCTTCTTTGTCCATAACTCCGCACCAGACGGACTCAGGATGAAGGGCAGTCTCAAGCACTTCAAGTTCACGCCGCTGTAGGTAAATAACACTGGTAATTCCACCAGTTTAATGGGAGTCTAGTTCTCATGGATGAAGCACTCAACTATGCGCTGGATGCCGGCGCTCAAGCCCTCGGAGTCGAACCGGCCACCATGGCGGTAGTGATTCCTCTCGTGGTCCTCGGACTCAACCTGCTCGGCCGGGCCATCCCCGACGACGCTACCGGCTGGAAGGGAGTCGTTCGCAAGATCGCCAAACTCGGCGGGCTGTACCTGTCAAACCGAATCTCGTCGGGCGTCAGCGTGAATCAAGTCACCAAGGTTGTGGCTGGTTTGGAGCCGAAGCAAGTCCTGCCGGTCGAGATTCCGGTCGTCATGGAGGACGAACTAGAACCTGTCGAGCCTGAACCCAAGATCGAGCCGATGTTCCCCGGCTTCCGGCGACTCGACAACGGCGCGTTCCGTCAGGAAGATGACTCCGATGCGCGGTGAGTTTATCCGTGGAGATGGCTTGGTCATCCCCAACAATATCACCATGCACGGTGCGCGGACGATTCTGGCTGCGGCGCTGACCAACGAGATTCCGACGTTCTTCATCGGACTCGTGGATGCTGCTCCGCAGACGGACCTGACTCTGCTGGACGTGATCGAGCCGAATCTTGGCTTGAACGGATATGCCCGGCAGCAGTTGGAGCGTTCGGTCGTGGGCTGGCCGACTGAGGGTATTCTCAATGATGAACCCTTCTTCGAGTCCAAGTCGCTGACCTTCGTGGCAACGGACACCGGGTTCAACAAGCCGATTCGTCGTCTGATGCTCTGCACCGCGGCGGGCGAAGAT
>JAAIGE0100525052.1_pt1 | contig 13233 bp, 8 predicted proteins | sample 6487951 | NCBI WGS metagenome assembly JAAIGE01 (sample SAMN13974128, study PRJNA590717) | phyllosphere metagenome | biome: tomato field; feature: multiple bacterial spot infested tomato fields; material: tomato leaves; isolation source: leaves from tomato fields | host: Solanum lycopersicum ... | reverse complement strand
CGTCGCGACCGCGGAGCCGTCGGCGATCGCATCCACGACGGACGTGACGAGTTCCGCACCCGACGCAGCCAGGTCGGTGCGCTCAAGAAGGGCGTCGACATCGTCATCGGGACGCCCGGCCGCATCGAGGACCTGCTCAACCAGGGCAAGCTCGACCTGTCCGACGTGCAGATCGCCGTCCTCGACGAGGCCGACCACATGTGCGAGCTCGGGTTCCTCGAGCCGGTGCAGCGGATCCTTCGCGCAACCGCCGACGGCAGCCAGAAGCTGCTCTTCTCGGCCACCCTCGACCGCGAGGTCGCCGCGCTGGTCGACGAGTTCCTCGTCGAGCCGGCCGTCTACGAGGTCGCCGGCGAGGACCAGGAATCGAGCACCATCGAACACCGCGTTCTCGTGATCGAGCACCGCGACAAGGCGCAGATCCTCGACTCGCTCGTCGACCGCGAGGGGAAGACGCTCGTGTTCGCCCGCACCCGCGCGTACGCCGAGATGCTCGCCGAGCAGTTCGACGACGCCGGCATCGCGGCGGTCGCGCTGCACGGCGACCTGAACCAGCAGAAGCGCACCCGCAACCTCGAGAAGCTCACCTCGGGCCGCGTGAACGTGCTCGTCGCGACCGACGTCGCCGCCCGTGGCATCCACGTCGATGACATCGACCTCGTCATCCAGGCCGACGCGCCCGATGAGTACAAGACGTACCTGCACCGATCGGGTCGCACCGGTCGCGCCGGCCGCAGCGGCACCGTGGTCACGCTCATCACCCGCCAGCGTCGCCGTCGCATGACCGAGCTGCTCGACCGCGCCGAGATCGAGGCGCCGTTCGAAGAGACCCGATTGGGCGACGACGTGCTCGAGGAGCTCTCGGGTCGTCAGCTCTCCGGCGTCACGGCGTAACTCCGCCGCACGCCGGCCGCCGCGCGCCAGCCCCTGTCCGCCAGCCCCCGTCCGCCATCGCGCGACGGGGGCTGTCGTGTGCTCAGAACAGGGTCGGTTCGCTCGCGGGTGTGACGAGCGGGCGGGATGCCGCGGGTCCGGTCGCACGCACGGGGCCCAGACCGCGGTGTTCCGGGGTGGTCTGACCGCGGGCGGCGAGACCCGGTTGCGGGCGTCCGCGCGGGTGGTCGTCCTCGTCCCATCCGTCCAGGCGGTGCGCGCGCAGGAGGGGGCGCATCCTCTTGCCGAGCCAGGTGCGGTAAGGCTTCGGCGCCTGCGACGACACCCCCGGGTACAGCCCCCGGTACGACGACACCAAGTGCGGGTGCTCCTGCTCGAGCCACTGCAGGAACCACTGCTTGGCGCCGGGCCGCAGGTGCAGCGCGCCGTAGACGACCCGTGCGGCGCCTGCGGCGCGGATGCGCGCGAGGGCGTCGTCGAGCGCGGCGACCGAGTCGGTGAGGTGGGGCAGGATCGGCATGAGGAAGACGGTGACGCGGAAGCCGGATTCGGTCGCCGCTCGGACCGTGGCGAGCCGCGCCTCGGCGCTGGGCGTGCCCGGCTCGATCGAGCGTTGCAGGACGTCGTCGAAGACGGCGATCGACATCGCCAGCGACACCCGGACCTGTCGGGCCGCGTCAGTGAGGAGGGGGAGGTCGCGGCGCAGCAGCGTGCCCTTGGTCAGGATCGAGAACGGCGTGGCGTTCTCGGTGAGAGCGTCGATGATCTGCGGCATCAGCGTGTAGCGCCCCTCGGCCCGCTGATATGGGTCGGTGTTCGTGCCCAGCATCACCGGCTCCCGCGCCCACGACCCGCGCCGCAGTTCGGTCCGCAGGACGTCGGCGACGTTCACCTTGACGACGATCTGCGAGTCGAAGTCGGCGCCGTAGTCGAGGTCGAGGTACTCGTGCGTCTTTCGGGCGAAGCAGTAAGAGCACGCATGTGTACAGCCCCGATAGGGGTTCACCGTCCAGTCGAACGGCATCGCGGACATTCCGGGGACGCGGTTGAGGGCGCTCTTGGCGAGGACTTCGTGGAACGTCATCCCGGCGAACTCGGGCGTCGTCACCGAACGCACGAGACCGTCCATCCGCTCCATACCGGGAAGCGCCGCGGTGTCGTCGACGCCCAACTGCTGTCCCTGCCACCTCATGGTCCTATGGGAACATAAATTCGATAATGTGGCAACCGGTCGCTCATATCCGTCGAATTTAGCTCAGGTTCGCGGGCGCCGACCCGGGTGCCATTCGCGAGCGGCGCGGGGGAGCGCGCGGGTGATTTTCGCGCCGCGAACCCTCGGAATCCCGCTTCGCCTGCGCCGCTCGCATCCCCCGCCGCGACGCTCGAAGGATGAGATCCCCCCTGCTCCACGCCTCCGACATCGTCCTGCGCTACGGCCGCATCACGGCCGTCGATCGAGTGAACATCGCGATCCGCGCCGGGGAAGCCGTCGCGATCATGGGCGCCTCCGGTTCGGGGAAGACGAGCCTGCTGCACTGCCTCTCCGGCATCCTGACGCCGGACTCGGGGAGCGTGCAGTTCGCCTCCACCCACGGGGTCGTCAATCTCGCGACCCTCCCGGACGCGGAGCGGTCACGACTGCGCAGGGAGGAGTTCGGCTTCGTGTTCCAGCAGGGGCTGCTCGTGCCGGAACTGACGGCGGTCGAGAACGTCGCACTGCCGCTGCTGCTGTCGGGTCGCGACCGCGCAGATGCCGAGAGGGCGGCGGCGAAGCGGTTGGAGGCGTTGGGGCTGGCGGGCATGGAGGAGCGACGCATCGGCGAGCTCTCCGGCGGGCAGGCGCAGCGCGTCGCCATCGCGCGGTCGCAGGTCGCCGGCGCCACCGCGACTTTCGCGGATGAACCCACGGGCGCTCTCGACTCGGCCACCGGAGCGGCCGTCCTGGACGCCCTGCTCGCCGCGACGGTGGGGCGTGGCGGCACTCTCGTCGTCGTCACCCACGACGGATCGGTCGCCTCACGGTGCTCGCGCGTCGTCCGCGTGGCCGACGGCCGGATCGTCGGCGATTCTCTCGCGGGCGGGCGCCCGGAGCGGGCGGGGCGGGTTCTGCGGCCGAGGGATGACACCCACAGAGGGGAAGACCGGTGAACGCCACCGCCCGCTCCGTGCCGGCGCGGCGCCGCGCCGAGCAGATCCTCCGCCTCTCGTGGGCGCTCGCCCGCCCGCGCGCCGTCGGATCGGCGACCGTTCTGCTCCCGCTCGTGGCCTATACGGTGACCGCCTTGCTCCTCCTCGTCGTGGTGGGTGCGCTGCGCTACTTCTGGACGTCGGCGGATCCCTACGCGGCGACGTTCCGCGAGTCGACACTCATCGCCCTCGCCCTGCTCCTCGTCCCGCTGACCGGTCTCGGGGCTGCAGCGGCACGTCTGTCGGCACGCCGACGGGACGACCGGCTGGCCGCACTCCGTCTGCTCGGGGCGACGACACGGACGGTCGCGGCGATCGCGGTGGCGGAATCGGTGGTGCTCGCGATCGCCGGGTCGATCGGGGGTGTTCTGCTGTCGGTGCTGGTCGTCCCTCTCTTAGGACTCGTCCCCTTCCACGGCGGGCGGTTCGGGCCGGCCGCCCTGTGGGCCGGGCCGTGGACGCCGGCCGTGATGATCGCGGTCGCCCTTATCGCCGGGGCGAGCGCCGTCGCGGGACTGCGCTCCGTCGTCATCTCTCCCCTCGGCGTGCGAAAGAAGCAGCGGGCGGCGCGTCCGTCGCGCGCACGTCCGCTCGTCGGGGGCGGCCTCGTCCTGGTCGCGTTCGTGCTCGTCATCGCTCGACCGGGACCGGGCAGCATGACGCTGGTGGCCGTGGGCGGGGGTCTCGCCGTCGCCACGTCGGTGCTCTCCCTCGTGGGGCCGTGGGCTCTTGCGCGTTACGCGCGCAGACGCCTGCGCACCGCGACGACGGCGGAGCAGATCCTCGCCGCCCGCGGCATCCTGGAGTCCCCTCTGACGGCGTGGCGGGCGGTGGGCGGAGTGTCGATGACCAGCTTCGTGGCCGTGCTGGCGGGCGCGGGTATGGGCGCGTTGAGCTCGGTCGGTTCGACCGGACCCCACTCCACGTTCGCCGCGGACTTCCGGACGGGCATCGTCAGCACACTCGTCGCCTCGTTCCTCATCGTCGCGTGTGCGACGGGCGTCGCCCAGGCCTCGGCGATCCTGGACAGACGTGAGCTCTACGTCGCCCTCGATCGCATCGGGATGCCGCGGGAGACGATGATGGCCGCGCAACGGCGGATGGTCATGGGACCGCTCGTCTTCGTGACCGTGGCGTCGACGATCCTCGCCGTCCTGCTGACCCTGCCGCTCGCCGGGCTGTCGCTGATCCTCGCTCCGACGTCCGTCGCGGTCGTCGCGCTTTGTTTCGTCGTCGGTGTGGTGCTCGTGAGGCTCGCACTGCTGTCGATCCGACCCCTTCTGCGCAGCGTCCTGGCGCACCCGGCGCGCGGGTTCGGCTGAACCCCGGCGCCGTGCGGTGGCCGGGCTCGCCTCCCACCGCCGCAGCGGGGAGAATGGGGCGAGTGACCTCCCCCGATCCCGAGACCTCGCCCCGCCGCGCCGCGCGCGCCGAGGCCGAGCGTCGCGCGACCGCGGCGATCACCCTCCCGGACGTGCCGCCCAGCGCGCCGGTCTCCCGTTCGGTCGAGCCGCCGGCCGAGGCGGCGAGCAGGACCGCGCCCTCGCCCGGCCCCACGCGTCGTGAGCTGCGGGCGGCCGCCGCTTCGGGCCCCGATGTCTTCGTCCGCCGGCGCATCGCGGTCATGGGCGGTGTACTCGCCGTCGTCGTCGCCGCCGCGACCGTCGCGGCCGCCACGATCTTCGGCTCCCCGTCGGATGCCACGGGAGAAGCGCTCCGCGCCGTCGACGCCCCGGTCGCGCTCGCGCAGGCGGTCCCGGGTGTACCCAGCGAGGGTCTGCCCGTCCCCTCCGTCGCCGCGGCACCCGCGTCGGCGACCCCTTGCGACGATCCGGCGTTCACAGATGCCCTGGCCGCCGGCGACGACACGAGCGCGATCGCCGCAGCCGGCGGTGGTGAGGCGTTCCGCGGAGCGGTGGTCGCCGGGCTGGCGCCGTGCGTGTCGCTGAGCGATCCGACCCGCGCCTGGGTGGTGGTCAACAAGCAGCGCCCCTACGATCCGGTCGATTGGCGTCCGGGCGACCTGACGATGCCGGAGGGCGTCCGCGCGCTGGAGCAGAGCGCCCTCCGCGCTCCCGCCGCTCAGGCGCTGACCGCCATGGTGGCCGCCGCGCGAGACGCGGGAGCGGGGGAGATCGGCTTCTTGAGCGCGTTCCGCTCGTACACGACGCAGCAGTCGACGTACGCCGGGCGCGTCGCCGTCCGCGGTGTGGCCGAGGCCGACCTCGAGAGCGCGCGCCCGGGCTTCAGCGAGCACCAGTCCGGACTCGCCGTCGACATCGTCCCGTGCAGCAACGGGTGCGGCACCCTCGACGACGTCGCCGCGTCGCCGCAGGGTGCGTGGGTGCGCGAGCACGCCTGGGAGTTCGGATACGTCACGCGCTACGTCGAGGGGCGCACCGACGTCACAGGCTACGAGCCCGAGGCCTGGCACCTGCGCTACATCGGGCCCGAGCTCGCCCGCGCTTATCACGAGGGCGGCTACACCACGCTCGAGGAGTTCTTCGGGCTGCCGGCGGCGCCGAGCTACTGAGGGCGCAGGCGGGATCATCCCGGCGGACGACACGCGTCCATCCCCGAGCCGACGCGGCCGCCGCACAGGATTCCTAGCGTGGAAGCATGACCCGCTCCGTTTTCCTCAATCGCTCCCGTCCGGGCGCCGCCGTCGCCGGCCTCGCCGCCATTTTCTTCCTGTTGGCGGGCTGCGCCCTCGTCAACGACGTCGCCTACGGCAAGTCCGAGTCGACCAGCGCCAACCCCGTCGAGCTCGCGCAGGCGCGCGGTGACGCGGTCGAATGGATGCCGGAGGATGCGCGCGGCATCAGCCGGGTGGCATCCACGCGCGAAGACGGAGTGGAGTCGCTGCTGTTCACGAGCGCGACCGCACCCACCGGGTGCACTCCGACCGAACGTCTGAGCGCCCCGACGATGGACGTCGAAGGAGCACCGGACGTCTACGCGATCGGACAGGTCCAGGTGTGCGGCGACTGGGTCGTCGCAGCCGCGGACGACGACGTGTACTACGCCTGGACACCGGCGCCCGAGGCGCGCTGACCGCTCACCCGTTGCCGGCGCTGCACGTCTGCTGCGCGGCGCTCGAACCGGTGATCGCGGGTGGGAGCGCCACCTTTCCGGTGGTCGGATCGACCTCGCCCGCCTCGACCTCCCCTGCGTCGACCACGGGCGCCTCGTCGTCCGGATCGACGGTATCCGACGGCGTCGGGTCGGGGTCGACCTCGACGACGCCGTCGTTCGCACCGACGGCCCCCGTCACCTCGATGGCCTGATCCGCGGCGAGTGCGTCCCACAGCACCTGAGCAGCGGAATAGTCGGGTTCGACGCGGTTCGCATCGAAGCGCGCCTCGACACTGGGGTACTGCACGAACACGATGTCGTCGAACGGTACGTCCCGCACCGCGGCGGCGATCTGCACGAGGGTGAGCGGATTCGTCAGGGTCTCGGTGGGGGTCACGCTGCGAAGACCCGTGGATGCCAAGCGGTAGAGCGTCGCGGGATCACGCAGCACGTCATCGCTGACCAGGGTGCGGGCCAGTCGTGACATGTACTGCTGTTGATTGCTCACACGCGCCAAGTCGCTGCCGCCGACGCCGTACCGGGTGCGGAGGAACTGCAGCGCCTCGATGCCCTGAATGGTTCGTGGACCGGCGGGCCAGTCGATGCCGGTGTTGCCGTCGACCATGGGCGAGGCCAGGCACACCTCGACGCCGCCGATGGCGTTCGTCACATCGATGACACCGGCGAAGGTCACCATCGCGCCGAAGGGGATCTGCTGCCCGCTCATGTCGGCCACGGCGGTCATCACGCACGACAGGCCGCCGACGCCGTACAACTCGTTGATCTGCACGGTGCCGCCACCCCAGCGCCCGCCCTCGGTGCGAGCGCACCCCGGTGCGTCGAAGATCAGATCGCGAGGGAACGACACCACGGTCACCCGTCGGGGCGCGTCGGAGATGTGCAGGAGGATGTTCACGTCGTTCAACCGGGTGTCGGCGTCCTCGCCCTCGCACCGATCGCCGAGCAGCTGCTTCAGCTCGTCTTCGCACTCGTCGATGCCGACGACCATGAGGTTCACGCCGCCCTCGATCTCCCCGATGTCCGGCGGAACGACCGTCTGGTTCTCGACGACGACGGCCTCGTCGACGAAGCTCGCGGTGAGGTCGTATGCCGCGTAGGCGACCGTCCCGAGGGCGGCGACGACCACGACGATGACCCCGACGGCCAGGAGCTTCACCGCCTGGCTCAGCGGATGCGGAGAGCGAAGGCGCGCGTGCTGCGCGACGGTGCGGCGTCGCCGGGCCATGGCGCCTCCTCGGGTTGCGAGAAGTCTAGGGCGGCGACGCGTCGCGGCATCGGCGGCGCGGCCCTCGATGTCGCGCGCGGCCGCTCCGCCCCGGACCCGGTTTGAAAGAAAGCGTTGGTGAGGAATTCGCTGTGAGTTATGTTTGTGCAACGCGCGCCGAAGTCGCCGCGCAGATCGCTCAATTCATCCCCCCGTTTGGAGCGCACTATGGGTCGTACCCTGCGTCCGGCCGCGGCCATCGCATTGGCCGGGCTGTTCACCGTGGCCGGAGTCACCTCCGTCCACGCCGTCGAGGTCGCCGGGGAGGTGACACCTCCCACCCCCATCGAATCGGCGACAGGGCGATACATCGTCGTGCTCGACGAAGCCCCCGTGGCCACCTACGACGGCGGCCAAGCGGGTCTGCGCGCCACGCAGCCGGGCGACGGCGACCGCCTCGATCCCGACAGCGACGCCGCCCGCGAATATTCGGCCTTCCTCGAAAAGCGCCAGGAAGACGTCGCCGCCGAAGCGGGCGTCGACACCGACTACTCGTACACGCTCGCCGTCAACGGGTTCGCCGCATCGATGGACCCGAACCAGGCCGCCAAGCTGGCCGCCACCAAGGGCGTGCACCGCGTCGTCCCGGACGAGATCCGCCACCCCGTCGCCGTCCCTTCGACCGAGTTCCTCGGGCTCGAAGGACCGGGCGGCGTGTGGGAGCAGGTCGGTGGCATCGGCGCCGCCGGCGAGGGCGTCGTCGTCGGCGTGATCGACACCGGCATCGCGCCTGAGAACCCGTCGTTCGCCGGCGAGCCGCTCGGCACCACCGCGGGCGAGGAGCCCTACCTCGACGGCAATGACGTCGTGTTCCAGAAGGCCGACGGCGGCGAATTCCGTTCGCCCCGCACCGACAGCACCGACGGGTGGTCGCTCGACGACTACTCGACCAAGATCGTCGGCGCCCGCTACTTCGACCAGGGTGCGGCCGGCACCGGCTTCACCTTCGAGGCCGACTACCGTTCGCCGCGCGACGGCGACGCGCACGGCTCGCACACCGCGAGCACCGCGGCCGGCAACAACGGCGTCGACGCCACCGTCGAGGGCATCGACTTCGGCGCCATCTCGGGCGTCGCCCCGGCGGCGAAGGTCGCGGCGTACAAGGCCTGCTACTCGGGCCCCGACCCGCTCGTCACCACCGACGACATCTGCGCCCTGAGCGACCTGCTCGGTGCGATCAACGCCGCCGTCGACGACAACGTCGACGTCATCAACTACTCGATCGGCGGTGGCGCGGCCACGACCACCCTCGCCCTCGAGGACGAGGCGTTCTTCAACGCCGCTGCGGCCGGCATCTTTGTCGCCGTCTCGGCCGGCAACTCCGGCCCCGACGCCTCGACCGCCGACCACGCATCGCCCTGGTACACCACCGTCGCCGCGTCGACCATTCCCACCTACGAGGGAACGGTCAAACTGGGCAACGACTGGCTCGCCGCCGGCGCCTCGGTCTCGGTGCGCCCCGGTGAGGACGTGACGGCGCCCGTCGTCTACGCCGGTGACATCGCGGCATCCGGAACCGATCCCGCGAGTGCGGCCCTGTGCCTGCTCGGATCGCTCGACCCGGTGCAGGCCGAAGGCAAGATCGTCGTGTGCGACCGCGGTGAGAACGCACGCGTCGAGAAGTCGCAGGCCGTCGGCGACGCCGGAGGCGTGGGTATGATCCTCGTCAACGTCACGCCGGCGTCGGTCGACAACGACTTCCACTCCGTGCCGACCGTGCACATCGACGCCCGCTACCGCGAGGCGCTCCTCGCCTACGTGCGCGACACGGCCGAGCCGACCGCCACGCTCATCGGCGAGAACATCACCGGCGAAGAGACGCCGACCCCGCAGGTCGCCGGCTTCTCGAGCCGCGGACCGATGCTGGCCGACGGCAGCGACGTGCTCAAGCCCGACATCTCGGCGCCCGGCGTCGCGATCCTCGCCGCCGCCGCGAACGCCGAAGGCGCCGAGCCGACGTGGGAGTTCCTGTCCGGAACCTCGATGTCGTCGCCGCACATCGCCGGTCTCGCCGCGCTCTACCTGGGCGAGCGGCCGGACGCCTCTCCTGCCGAGGTCAAGTCCGCGATGATGACCACCGCCTACGACACCGTCGACGTCGAGGGCGACCCCGCCACCGACCCGTTCGCGCAGGGTGCCGGTCACGTCGACCCGACGAAGTTCTTCGAGCCGGGTCTGCTGTACCTCAACGGTCCGAACGACTGGGCCGCCTTCCTGCAGGGTAAGAACCTGTACGACTTCGGGGTCGACCCGATCGACGGCAGCGACCTGAACCTCGCCTCCATCTCGATCGGCTCGCTCGCGAAGCCGCAGACCGTCACGCGTTCGGTGACGTCGACGCAGGCCGGAACCTTCTCGGCATCCATCGACGTCCCCGGAGTGGATGCCACGGTCGAGCCTTCGTCGCTGACCTTCGGTGCCGCGGGTGAGACCAAGTCGTTCGAGGTGACGTTCACCCGCACGACCGCTCCGGCCGAGCAGTGGACATCCGGGTTCCTGACCTGGACCAGCGGCGGCACGCAGGTGCGTTCGCCGATCGTCATCCAGCCCGTCACCGCCGAGGCTCCGGCCGAGGTCGCGGGCGAGGGCCTGTCGGGCTCGACGAGCGTCGAGGTGCTCCCCGGTGTGAGCGGCGACCTGCCGCTCACCGTCTCGGGTCTGGCCGCCGTCCAGCTCCTGACCGACTCCGACAACCCCGTCGAGGGCGCGTCGGGTAACCAGGACTCGGGCGACGCCGACGGCTACGTCCGCTGGGTCGTCGAGGTTCCCGAGGGAACGACGCTCTCGCGGTTCGACCTCGACTCATCGGACGACACCGGCAGCGACCTCGACCTGTTCGTCTCGCGCGTGGTCAGCGCCGACGACCTGCGCTACTACCAGCGCTGGACCTCGGCGACGGCCTCGGCCGACGAGCGGATCTCGCTGCCGAACCCCACCCCGGGTACGTACCTCGTCGAGGCGAACATCTATTCGTTCACCGCGCCGTTCACGTGGGACATGACCTATGCGAACGTCCTTCCCGATGGAGAGGGCGAGCTCACCGCGACCCCGAACCCGCTCGCGGCGGAGCAGGGCACCCCGGTGTCGTACGAGCTGTCGTGGCAGGGCCTGCAGCCCGAGACGCGCTACCTCGGCGTCGTCGGGTACGGCTCCTCCACCGTGCAGACGGTGCTGACGGTCGACTCCGGCCAGGCGCCGCCGACCATCGTCGACGCCCCCACCGTGACGGGCAACGCCAAGCTGGGCCGCACGCTCACGGCGACGCCGGGCACCTGGGACCCCGCCGACGTGACGGTCGCCTACCAGTGGTTGCGGAACGGCGAGCCGATCGTGGGCGCGACGTCGACGACGTACCGCGTGCAGCGCGCCGACATCGGCACGGTGCTCTCGGTGCGGGTGACCGCGACCGAAGAGGGCAACGACCTCACCGGTTCGGCCGACAGCGCCGGCGTGGCGGTCGTCGCCACCTCGCGCACCACGGTCGCGGTGACACCGCGCTCGGGTTCGACGGGTGACGCCTTCGCCGCGACGGTCACGGTGCGTCCCTCGGGTGGCCCCGCCGCCCAGGGCGTCGTGACGGTCACGGTCGACGGCAAGGAGTACACCGGCACGCTCGAGAACGGCACGGTCACGATTCCGCTGGACCCGCAGTCGCGCGGTACCAAGCGCGTGACGGCGTCGTACGCCGGAAGCGAGACCGTCGAGGCCTCGGACGGACGGACGAACTTCTCCGTGCGTCGCTGATCCGCCTCACGAACGCGGCGTCCGGGCTTCGGCTCGGGCGCCGCGTTCGCGTTGCGGCGTGTCGGGCGGGCTTGCTCGTGCTCGGTGTCCGAGACACACGGGTGAGCAGTGCGGGCGTCCGAGTGTTGTGGACACCGAAGGCAGCGGTCGCGCCGGGCAGAGCCGTGCGACCGGCGTCAGAGCCGGCGGCGGCGGGGGGTCAGCTTCACCGCGGGCAGGGGCGGCGCGGGGATGCGCTCGGGGCCGTGGCCGACGACCTGCCCGAATCGAGCGGCATCGGCCTCCCACGCCTCGCGGGCCGCCACGATCTCGTCGTGCGAGCGGCCGACGAAGTTCCACCACATCACGATGTCCGCCTCGAACGGCTCGCCGCCCAGAAGGAAGACGCGGGCGTCCGTCGGGGCGTACACCTCGACGTGATCGCGACGCGTCCCCAGGTAGACGAGCCGGGTGCTGTCGACGACGGTGGATGCCGTGTCCTCGGCCGGCGTGACGGGCAGAGCCCTGCGAGCGGCGTCGGCGTCGACCGCGGGGACGCCGGTCGCCACCTCGACGGAACCGATCATGCCGACGAGGGCATACTCCCATTCCGCGCGGAGGGGGAGCCGGACGCGGGTACCGGCCGGGAGGCGCAGCTCCGCGCCCACGATCGGGGTGTGCACGGTCGCGGGGGACGAGGTCTCGGCGAACTCGCCCATCACGACGATCGCGTCCGCGCCGTCACCGAGCGCGACGACGGGGAGGTCGTCGTGGCGTTCGAACGCCGGTCCGCCGTGGCGGCGCGCCTCCGGGAGGGCGACCCACAGCTGCAGCGCGTCGAGGGCGACGGGGCCCTCGCCGAGCGAGTACTCGGAGTGCGCGATGCCCGCGCCGCTCGTCATGAGGTTCAAGGCGCCGGGCCGGACGACCACGTCGCTGCCCACGGCATCCCGATGCCGTACGTCGCCGACGATCGGCCAGGTCACCGTCTGCAGCCCGATGTGCGGGTGCGGTTCGACGCGCATGCGCGTCTCCTGCGGCCCGAAGCGATCGAGGAAGCACCACGCCCCGACCATCGGCAGGGCGCGATGGGGCAGGGTCCGGTGCACCTCCATGCCGCGGACGCCTCCCAGCGGCACCTCGCGCGCCTCGACGACGAGCGCGCGGCGGATGTTGTCGGCGGCGTTGAGCATGTCTCGGGCGAAGTTCGTCACCGCATAGGTGCGGGCGTCGGCCACCTCGCGCTCGGTGCGCCGGCGCAGGTTCTCCATGTCGGCCAGCGTGCGCAGGAGCTTGTCCTTGAGGTCGAGCTTCTCGGCCTCGAGGGTGGCGATCGTGTCGGCGGTCGCGGCCTCCGGCGCGGAGGCGGGAGCGCCCTCGGCAGCCGCGGGCTCGTAAGCCCGCGCGGCGTTCTCCGTGTCGTTCGGCGTCATTGTCATTCCGAAAATGGGTCGGGGAGTGACCCCGATATCAGGTGGGAGGCCGGCGAAATCAAGCTTCGCCGGTGGTGGGGGCCGGCTGGCTGCGCTCGTCCTTAAGGGCGGCCTTGCCGGCGCCGCGCCGGCCTTGCCCGGAACGGGGCAGGTCGGCCTCGAACACCGCCATCACCGCCCGGCGGATCGTCGCCTGCCGGTCGGGCTGGGTCACCTTGGTGCCGGTGAGGTCGGTGACGTAGAACACGTCGACCGCCCGCTCGCCGAAGGTCGCGACATGGGCCGAGGTGATGTTGAGGTTGAGCCGGCCGAGCGCCGAGGTGAGATCGAACAGCAGGCCCGGCCGGTCGAGGCCGGAGATCTCCAGGACCGTCTCGCGGGCCGAGAGCGCATTGTCGATCGACAGGTCCGGGGCGACCTGGAAGGTCCGCGGCCGGTCCTTAATCGGGTGCTTGTCGGCGACGAGGTCGGCGATGCGGATCTCGCCCTTCAGCGCCCGCTCGATCGCCGTGGCGATGCGGCCGGTCCGGCGCATCTCGTCCTCGTCGCGCTCGAAGGCCCGCGACAGGGTGATGGTGTCGAGGACGAAGCCGTCGGCGGTGGTAAAGATCTGCGCGTCGACGATGTTGCCGCCGG
>JAAIGE0101186699.1_pt1 | contig 13240 bp, 13 predicted proteins | sample 6487951 | NCBI WGS metagenome assembly JAAIGE01 (sample SAMN13974128, study PRJNA590717) | phyllosphere metagenome | biome: tomato field; feature: multiple bacterial spot infested tomato fields; material: tomato leaves; isolation source: leaves from tomato fields | host: Solanum lycopersicum ... | reverse complement strand
TAGATAGTTCGGGCTCGCATAGGTCGGATGCCGCTCATCGAGGGCGATCAGGAAAGCGTCGTTGCGGCCAATCCGGCGTGCGTGGAAGCTCCCCGCCACGAGCTCGGAGAGACCTTCCTCGTCGAGCAGGGAGAGTTCGGCCGCGTGCGCGTTGTTGAGGGCCAGGATCGGACTGGTGTCGGTCGATGAGATCTGCAGCAGCGATGTCATGCACTCTCGCGTGTCGTCGGCCGAGTGTTGTACGCCATCCCGACTGCAATCTGGATCGAGGCAGCCGTTGTGGCCCCAGCGCGGATCGCAAGCTGGGTGGCCGGGACTCGGGAGTTGCACCTCTCGCTCTGGCATGCATTATACCAGTGCCCTGACGCATGGGTCGTCCTCAACGCACCTCGCGCCCTCGTCAGAAACGTCGGGGGCGTTTTTTCTTGGCAGCGGTACGGCCGGCAGCTTCGGATGGAAGCTCGACGAGGTCTGCGGCGGCGGTCCTTCGGCCAGGAAGGCGCGATGGACGCTCTCGGTCGCCGGCGACACGATGATCGCGTCGATCGCACGCGGCTTCAAGGCCGGCGAGTCGTTCACCCTGAAGCGCTGCGCCACGAGGTAGCCGGGAAGCCGAGCCTGAGGCCCGGCCGGCTATCGCTTCCCGCCGTTCGGGTCCATCCATGGGCGGGCACGCCCCTCCCCCTGGGTGCGAAGGAGCTGCGATGAGCCCGCACGACTACACGTGGCTCCTGTTTGCGACGCCCACGGCCGTCGCCCTGCTCGGCGCCTTCGTCTATGTCGCGACTGGTCTTCAGGACCGGATCGACGGCCGCGGCGACCGGTAGACCGGGCCGCTGGCCCTGCCCACGAATGGTGCGCCTGTGCCGGGCGCATGGGGCGGCATCCCCGGGCGGAACCCGAGGTTCCGGATCCTGTTGTGGGATCGGCGAGCGCAGATGCCACTTGGCCCATCGGACGCCCGCCCTTCGGAAGGATCCAGATCGGGCACCTCGGCACCATGAAAGCAATCGTCTGTCCGCCGTCGTCGTCGCATCGACGCCCTTCGTCGGCACGCCCGCCAGGGCCGACGATGCCGAGGCGGCGCGCCTGTGCCGAGGAGACGCATTCAAGCTCTGCCTGAGCGAGATCCCGGCCCGTGACCGGATCACGGCCTGCATGGTCCGGAACAGGGCGCGCCTGAGTCCGGGCTGCCAGACGGTGTTCAACAAGCCGTCCCGGCCAGCCACCGTCGAGGCCGCCAGCCACACGATCCGCTGAGCAGATGACGGTGGAGGGTATCCTCCGAAGGTCAGCACCTGCGGCCGTAGGATCGTGACGCCCGCCTCCCCGCCCATCCCATGGCTGGATCGAAGCTGGAACTGTCGATTACCGAAGCGCGCCGCATCGCGCTGACCGCCCAGGGCCTCGGCATGCGCCCGCTGTCGGACGGGATCGCCGTCTCGCGGATGCGTCGGCAGATAGGCCGCCTGGGCCTGCTCCAGATCGACAGCGTGAACGTCCTCGTCCGCGCCCACTACATGCCGCTGTTCTCGCGCCTGGGGCCCTACGACCGCGGCGCCCTCGACGCCCTGGCTGTCGCAGGCTCGAAGCGCTTCTTCGAGTACTGGGGTCACGAGGCGTCCCTCCTGCCGATCGATCTCCAGCCTCTGCTGCGCTGGCGCATGGACCGCGCCCGCCAGGGCCACGGCGTATGGAACCAGCTCAAGGCGTTCGCGGGCGAGCGGCGCGCGGAGGCGGACGCCATGCTCGCCCGGATCGGGCAGGAGGGCCCGCTGGCTGCCTCCGACGTCTCGGGCCCGAAGGCGTCCAAGGGCATGTGGGTCTGGAGCGATGCCAAGCACGCGCTCGAATGGCTCTTTTGGGCGGGACTCGTGGCGTCGACGCATCGGAGGGGCAGCTTCGAGCGCGTGTACGACCTGCCCGAACGGGTGCTGCCCCGCTCCGTCCTCGCCCGACCGACCCCGGCTCCGGTGGACGCCCGGCGCGAACTCGTCGCGCGATCCGCGGAGGCGCTCGGCGTGGCGACCGCGAACGACCTGCGCGACTACTACCGCCTTTCGCCGACCGAGGCGCGCCTGCCCATCGAGCAGCTCGTCGAGGAGGGCGTGCTCATTCCCGTGACCGTCCGCGGATGGCAGCAGCAGGCGTACCTGCACAGGGATGCCCGGCCCGGCCGCCGTCACCGCGGCGCGGCCCTCCTGTCGCCGTTCGACCCGCTCGTCTGGCACCGGCCACGGACGGAGCGCCTCTTCGGATTCCGGTACCGCCTCGAGATCTACACGCCCGCCCACAAGCGCGAGCACGGCTACTACGTGCTGCCGTTCCTCATGGACGGCGCGCTGGTAGCCAGGGTCGACCTGAAGGCGGATCGACGGGCCGGGGCGCTGATCGTCCTGCGCGCGCATCAAGAGCCGGGTGCGCCGGCGGCTACGATGGAGCGGATACTCGCGGAGTTGCGATTGATGGCCTTGTGGCTCGGCCTGTCCGACGTCGTGATTTCGTCGACAGCCGGGCTGGAGAGCCGCGATCACCGGGTCAGTTCCCGGATGAGCGACCGGGCGGCGATGGAATAGCCGGCGGACCCCAGGCTACGCGTTGCGCCGGGCCGCGGACACCGCCTCGGCCAATGCCGGGAAGCCGCCGCGCAGATCGGCCGCCGTCATCCAGTAACCGGACCGCCCGAAGACCCGATTCAGTTTGGCCCTGCGGCGCGCCCCCTTCGTCCAGGACAGATGCGCGTCGGCCGTCGGGTCGATCTCCAGCACCAGCATGCGCTGCCGCTGGATTTGCATCGGGGTCACGCTGCGGATCGTCTCCCAGGGGATCCAGTCGGTCGACAGCCTGCGATCGTAGATCCCACGCGGCCCGACGGACACCACCGGTTTCGACTGGAACAGCTTGGGGAAGATCAGCACCGTGCAGAGGCCGAAGAACGCGACGCCGGCATAGGCCTCGAACTCGGCGAAGCTTCCGGGCGTCACGGCCGTGCGCCCGATTGTCGGGTGCGCATAGATCAGCCAGCCGGCGAAGGCCGCGAAACCGACGGAGGCCAGGAAGAGGCCGATGGTCCGCCACGGCGAGCGATGGATCTCGACGACATCCACGTAGGCGAACTCCGCAATGCGATGGGCTGACCTGCGCCAGGTCGCTCCTCGGGAGAGCGACTATCGCGCGCCCGAAGGCGATACCGTAGCCGATGTTGGGCGACTTCCTGCATGACGCGGTCCCAGAACGCCTCAGCGCGGGCGCGTTCGGGTTGATTCTCCACCTTGTTCAGGCAGGCCCGAATGAAGACGCATCCGCCGCGACGGCCTCAGCGCGGATCAGCGGGGCGGCATTCCTGGCCTGGATCTTCTCGACAATCGAGAGCAGGTGCGCGCGATCCACCGTCTTACGCGTGGCGCTGCCGGAGCGTCCGCTTCGGAGAACACGGCGGTGTACCCCGAATGGCCGGGTTGAGCGCGAAGCGAAACGGTCGGTCCTACGCGCCCCGACGATCCGGCGAGACGTAGTCTGGCCGTAAGCGGCCGATCCGCTTCAGAGCATGCCCGCTGTGGAATTGGACACTAGCGACAGGAGCGATGTCACGACCGCGTGCCGAAGTCGCAGCCCGTGTTTATTGGCTTTGATGACAGAGGTCTTTCAACCAAACGCGGGTTGCGGAGGGAGAGAATAGCCATTCCGCCGGTGGCAAGGACGAAAGCGACGAGACCCGTCGAGACGGCGAGACCGCCCGTCAGGCTCGTGAAAAATCCGAACGCGATTGGCGCCGCCAGGCTTCCGACCTGCCCCATGCTGCTGATGAAGGCGAGACTTCCCACGGCTTCGGCTTCGGTCAGGAAGCGCACCGGTATGGTCCAGAACAGGGCGGTCGCCGACAGATAGCCGATGGCGAGCAGGGCCAGGCAGGCGATGGCCGCCGCAACGTTCTGCGCGACGAGGGAGATGGCGAGGGCGGCCGTCGCGGCCAGGAAGGCGGATAGGGCGAAATGCCACCGCCGCTCGAGCCGCCGGTCCGAACTACGGCACAGCAGGAGCATGCCGACGGCACCCACGGAATAGGGGATCGCCGACAAGAGCCCGACGCTGAACACGTCGGCTACGCCCGATCGCTGGATAATCGTCGGCGCCCAGAAGTTCAGAACGGTCCCCGCCCAGGTGATGGAGAAATATCCGAAGGTCGCGATCCACAGCTTCGGATTTCGCAGGGCCGACAGGAAGGCCCTCGCTGGCGCGTGTCCCTGTTCGAAGGTCCCGGATGAGAGATCGGCCGCCACGATCGCCTTCTCCCGTGGCGTCAGCCAGGCGGCATCCGCGGGTCGGTCACTCAGCACAAAGAACGCGCCGACTCCGACGAGTACCGGCAGCGCCCCCTCTACGAGAAACAGCCATTGCCAGCCCTTGAAGCCGGCCGCGCCAGCGAGGTGCTGGATGATCCAACCGGAGGCTGGTCCGCCTACGATGCCCGACACCGCAATGGCGAGGACGAACAGCGACATCACCCGCCCGCGCAGGCGATGGGGGAACCAGAAGGTGAGGTAGAGGACGATGCCCGGGAAGAAGCCAGCTTCGGCCGCACCGAGTAGGATCCTGGCCAGGTAGAAGGTCGCCGGGCTCGTCACAAACGCCATCGAGCAGGACACGAGGCCCCACAGACACATGATACGTGTCAGCGTCTTCCGCGCGCCAATGCGGCCAAGGAGAAGATTGCTCGGCACCTCGAAGAGGATGTACCCGACGTAGAAGATGCCGACGCCGAAGCCGTAACTCGCGTCCGACAGGCCGATGTCACTCTGGAACGTCAACTTGGCGAATCTGACGTTTACACGGTCGATGTAGTTCAGGACATAGCATAGGAAAATCATCGGGATCAGCCGGAGGCTGATCTTCCGATAGATCCTGGCTCGTTCGTTCTCAGACGCTTGCTCGATAGCAACGCGCGTCTTGGACGCATCGGCCATTCCAAATCCCCCATCGCGAGCTTGGCTTCCGCGGCGCGATCCTGTTCGAATAATTCGCGTCGTCCCGACCGAGCCAAATCTCGCTACGAAGCATAGCAGGCCATTTTGCAGTGTTGCGATGATATATTTTCGTCGTTTCAATCGATGCCATCGATCGATGATGCCGGCAGATCTGTCGCACGCCCTGCGAGGGTGTGCCGATCAATCGGCCATGAAGTCCGGAGACATCGACACAGTCCGTCCCGCTTCGGTCAAAATCACCGACCTCGGAATCGCCTGCTCGAAGGTCGCTCCAAGATCTGTCAGACGTTGAAGCAGCTCAGGCAACCGGACGAGGCATCCAGCCTCGATGTCATGAATGACCATGACACTCCAGTCCTGCTCCCGCACCTGGGCCATCGCGGTCTCGACCCAGCCGTCCGCGTCCTTCCAGTCACCGGGGACGCTGTTCCAGGTGATCGTCGTGTAGCGTTCGGCGAGGAGGTGATCGAGCGCCGCCCGACTCAACAGATGCCGGCCGATCAGTCCGTCGTTCCCGTAGGGGCGGAAGAGCTTCTCCGGTCGCGTCAGCGAACCGATCCTTTGCTGCGTCTCCTCGATCTCTCGGAGCGCATAGTCCCGGTCCGTCCGGTCCCCGAGTGCCACCGAATGCGTAAAGGTGTGATTTCCGATCCAATGCCCCGCTGTATGAGCAGCCCGCATGAGATCGGCTGCAGCGGGGTCGTCGAGCCTCTGCCCGATCACGAAGAAGGTGGTCTTGATTCCGGCCCGGTCTAGGATCCCCAGGATCTGATCCGTCACATGTGGTGTGGGGCCGTTGTCGAAGGTGAGGGTGACCTGCTTGGCTGCCATATCTGACTCCAATTCGGGCTCGTTCGCCGTAGCGGTCGTGGACACACTGGCGAGCTCCCGCGACGACATCCCCGCTACAACCGACGCGTCGAATGAGAAGTCTTATCGCAGGCTCGTCGGAGCGTGTGCAGGAAGGATGCGACGTGCGGAGGCAGGACCTCGTTCCGGCGCAATAGCACGCCAGGGCTCCGCATGGGCGTGGGAGTTTCGAGAGGAACCGACAAAAGCGTCCCATCCTCTGGGACGGCCTGTCTCGACAGGATCGCGACGATGTTCATACGCCGAACGAGGCCGAGGATGGGACCGATCGTGTTCATCTCTGCGACGAGGTGCGGGACGGCGCCGCATTGCCGGAAGCAGTCATCCAGCAGCCTGCGGGTGGTGAATTCCGGTGAGAGCAACACGACCGGCTGATGGTGGAGTTCCGCCATGCGGACCCATTTCCGGGCTGCCCACCGGTGTTCAGGCGAAAGCACGAGATCCAGAGGCTCGTCATAGAGGGGTTCGAAGGCGAGATCCTGCTGGTGGTCCGGCCTGTAGGAGATACCGAGATCGAGGGCACCGGCCAGGAGCCGCTCCTCGATCACGCTAGCGGCGAGTTCCTCCACGACGACGCGCATCGAAGGATTGCGGGTGAGGAACTCGGTCAGGCAGGCGGGGACGAGATTGACGTTAAAGGTGTGCGTCGCGGCGATCCTAAGCCAACCGGTCAGGACCTGATCCTGGGGGGACAGCGCCCGAAGGCCCTCGTCCAGTTCGCCGAGGGCCCGTAGGACACGGGGCAGCAGGTTCTGCCCGGCTTCAGTGAGGAACACGCGCTTGCCGACGCGGTCGAACAGGCGTTGCCCGACCTGATCCTCCAGTTGCCGGATCTGGTGAGACAGGGTCGATTGGGTGATGTGCGTCTGCCGCGCGGCCCGGGTGAAGCTCAGGTGCTCAGCCAGAGCCACGAAGTAACGCAGGTGACGGAGTTCCATCGGTCTGCCCGTTCGATCGACGGCATCGATCAATTGAATGCATCGATATCATTATATCGATGCAACCCGGCGCGCTATACGACGCTGACGCTGGGCTGACGGCTTCTACCTTCACGGTCCGCCACTCCGCGCAAACGCCCTGATTGGGAGCTCGAAGTGCCGAGGATTGGGAACGCGAGCCGGGCCAGCGTCGGACCAGATCACCAGGGATTGTTCGACCGCCTGGAAGCGCTGCGGGGAAAGCCGGTCGAGAACGTCTTTCTCGCCGTCGCCAACGCGCCTGCGCTGTGTGACGGGGTTCTCGCGATGGCGATGTCGCTGCGCCAGAGCACTCTGCTCGACCGGCAACTTCGCGAACTAGCCGTCCTGACGGTCGGGCTTGAGACGCGGGCTGACTACGAGGTCGCGCATCACTGGAACTCGGCGGTGAAGGCCGGGCTGTCCCAAGCCAAGCTGGAGCAGCTTGCGCAGTTCGAGACGGATGACCGGTTCACCGCTTCCGAACGCGCCGTCATGCGCTTCGCTCGCGACGTGACGCGGACCGGCCGTGTCGATGACGGCCTCTGGGCCGAATTGTGCGGGTTCCTGGACGAGCAGGAGCGACTAGAACTGGTCCTGACGACGGCTTGGTACAACTGCGTCGTTCGCATCCTCCTCCCCCTCAATATCGAACTTGAGGACTGGTTCTCACGTCTCTGAGGGCGAGCGCGAGAGAACTTGCGCCCGGCGTGCCTTCGAACCGGACGGAAGTTCCGGAACAGAATAGGGAGATCATGAAAATGGACGTGACGCCCGGAGGTGATCCGCCCGTGCTTGGCCGACCGCCGGCTAAGTCATTCGAGACGGATGATGTGGATAGCGCCGCACTCTATCGAAAATTGCAGTGGCGGCTGCTGCCGTTCCTCTTCGCATGCTACGTGGCTGCCTATCTCGACCGGGTGAATATCGGCTACGCGCAGTTGCACATGCGCGCGGAGCTGGGCTTCAACGACGCGGTTTACGGCCTCGCCGCCGGACTATTTTTCGTCAGTTACTTTCTGTGCGAAGTCCCGAGCAACTTCGTCCTTCAGCGCGTCGGCGCCCGGCGAACGCTGGCGCGCATCCTAATCCTGTGGGGGCTCGCCTCCTCGGCAACGATGTTCATCACCGGGCCCCATTCGTTCTACGCGCTGAGGCTGATCCTGGGAGCGTTCGAGGCGGGCCTCGCCCCCGGGGTGATGTACTATCTGACGCTCTGGTATCCGAACCGCCGCCGGGCGGAAATGACTGCAATTTTTCTGAGCGGCAGCATGCTCGCCGGTGTGATCGGTGCACCTGTCTCAGGCTTCATCCTCGAAGGCATGCAGGGTGTCCTCGGCCTCAGGGGCTGGCAGTGGATGTTCCTTCTGGAGGGCATGCCGGCCGTGCTTCTCGGGCTCGTCGCGCTCCGGATCCTCGTCGACAAGCCTCAAGATGCTCCCTGGCTGACATCATCCGAGAAGATGCTCCTTTTGGCAGAGATCAACCGGGACGCGAACTTGGCTGCCGGCGGCCATGCATTCGGTGCGGCGTTCCGCGACCCACGAATCTACGTCCTCGCGCTGGCGTACTTCACCCTCGTCTGCGGGCTCTATGCGATCACCTTCTGGATGCCCGTGATGATGCAGGCCGCCGGTGTCCAGGGAGCCGCCGCAATTGGCCTATGGTCCGTAATCCCCTATGCGATTGGCGGCATCGGCATGGTGTGGCTGTCCCGACGCTCGGACCGACGGCAAGAGCGGCGGTGGCACTACGCCGTCTGTGTCGGTGTCGGTGCCTGCGCGCTGATTGGGGCGTCCCTCGCCGGCGCGAACCTTCCAGTCGTCCTGGCACTGCTCTCCGTCGCGACCGCGACGCTCTTCGGCGCGATGCCGATCTTCTACGGCATCCCGATGGCCTATCTCCCCGAGCGTTCGGCCGCGGGCGGCTTGGCGCTGATCAACTGCCTTGGCCTCACGGGTGGCTTCGTGAGCCCCTTCCTGCTGGGCTGGATCCGGAACGCGACGGGGAGCCTGACGCCCGGCCTGTGGTTCATGACGGGCCTGATGCTGACGGGCATCGTGGTGCTACTCCTGGCGACACGCCGCCCGTTCACGCGAGTCACGCCCCACCCCGCCAACTCCGGGCTCAGTTTCGGGTCGGAGGCAGGCCGGTGAGCCTCGATAGCTTGGCCCACCGCTGGTATGCGTCGGAAGGGAGCCGATCGCCGCTCCTCCTGCTGCACGGCACCGGAGGTGACGAAGACGAGCTTGTGCCCTTTGCCCAGGCAGCGGCCCCCGGCGCGCCGATGCTGGCCGTCCGCGGAGCCGTATCGGAAGGTGGCAAGCTGCGCCACTTCGCTCGCCATCCGGACGGTCGTTTCGATTCATCCGAGGTCGTCCGCCGAGCCGATGAGCTGGCGGCCTTCGTCGCGGCCGCCCGCGACCGTTACGGTTTCGGGCCTCCGCTTGCCCTCGGCTTCTCGAACGGAGCCAACATCGCGGCCGCACTCATGCTTCTGCATCCTGCTCTTCTGACGGGCGCGATCCTGTTGCGCGCCGTTCCACCGCTGACTGGTACCGCGGCCGCTGCCCTTGTCGGGCAGCGCGCCGTCGTTGTCTCGGGCGAGACGGATACGATCGCGCCGCCGGCACTCGGGGCCGATCTGGCACTTTGCCTGACCGAGCTGGGCGCCGAAGCGACCCACCATGTCCTACCCTGCGGCCACGACCTGACACCGGCCGATGTGCCCCTCGCCCGCGACTGGCTCAGCTCTCTCGCCGAAGGGGCACCCGCTGGACCGGCTTCCTCCCACTTGATTCGCCCTTGATCCGGAGATGATCGATGAAGCTCTGTCGTTACGGTGAGGTTGGGTCCGAGCGGCCTGCTCTGGTCGATGCTGCAGGCGTCCTCCGCGACCTCTCGTCGGTGTGCCGTGATCTTGGTCCGTCCGAACTCGCGCCCGACGGTCTCGCCAGGATCGCACAGACGGATCCGACGCGGCTGCCCCGGGTAGAAGGAAGCCCCCGCCTCGGCGTTCCCTTCACAGGCCTCTCGAAGTTCATCTGCATCGGGCTCAACTACTCGGACCACGCGGCCGAGGCCGGCATGGCCATCCCGAGCGAGCCAATCATCTTCCTCAAGGCTCCGAGCGCCGTCTGCGGGCCGAACGACGACACGATCCAGCCCCGCGACTCCACCAAGCTCGACTGGGAAGTGGAGCTCGGCATCGTGATCGGGTCGACGGCGCGGTACGTCACTGAGGAACAGGCGCTCGATCATGTCGCCGGATACTGCGTTGTGAACGACGTCTCCGAGCGGGCCTTCCAGCTTCAGTCCAGCCAATGGGACAAGGGCAAGGGATGCGATACGTTCGGTCCAATTGGACCCTGGCTCGTGACAAAGGACGAGATCCACGATCCGCAGCAGCTCGACATGTGGCTCGACGTGAATGGAACCCGCCGTCAGACGGGCAATTCGCGCACGATGATCTTCGGCGTTCGCGAGATCATCGCGTACTGCAGTCGGTACATGACGCTCCTGCCGGGCGACATCATCGCGACGGGCACGCCGCCGGGCGTCGGCATGGGGATCAAGCCCAAGCCCGTCTGGTTGCAGCCGGGCGACACGGTCTCGCTAGGGATAGAGGGCCTCGGGCAGCAAAGCCAGCGCATCCGGCGGACCGATCACGGCTAGGGCGCCTGTCGGCCGGCTCAGGGTCGGGAGGGCGACCCGCCATCCAATCCGGGCTGAGCCGGCGGCCTGCTCGGATCATGCATTTCGCAGAATCGCGATCTTAGGCCCGTAGGTCCGCTTCAATGTGCGGCAGGTGCAGAACTTTGCAACGGCATTGCACGTGCTGACCACGAACGCAGTGAAATGCGGAGCACTACGGGCTGTGTTGGCCAATTCGCCGTGACGCGGGAGGTAGTGGCCGAAGATGGCGTGGCATAGCAGCATGATCTAGGCCTCACACCTGAACGAACAAATGGCGCTCACCTCAAGCAGGCCAATGCCTGGCTTCCCTCGTGAGTATGCATGTGGCCGACGTTCGCTTTCATGCCTTGCTGGCCGAAATTCGATAGACAGAAAACCACTCATCGAAGACGTTCACAGAAGTGCTTCGTGATGGAAAATGCTGGCCGGAAGCGGAAAGGCGATTTGCGGAAGTGCGGGACATATAGCGGACGTGGCGTTTCGGCCTCTCGCAGAATCGCGAACTGAAGATGTGCTTCTGTTGTCGGAGACAGCTCCGTCATTCATCATAGCGCCGTCAGGATTGTGTAGGTCCTTAGCCTGGTTCGTCTTTCAGGACATACTCGACGAAAGCCGAGATGAGAGCGACCGTGTCCGCGAAAGCTTCGCGATGTGGTTCATGACCGACACCCGGCATCTCACGGACTGTGAGCAGGCTGGGTGGACATGATCTGCGGGCTGCAGCGATCTGGGCTTGCGTCCCGTAGGCGTCCTCGGTTCCCTGTATAAGTGTCACGGGGACGGTCAGGCGTGTCAGCGCAGCCTCGATCGTCCATCCGCGCCGGGCCGGATCCAGCCATGCGTCGTTCCAGCCACGGAAGGCCCCTTCGACATCGGTGTGCCAGCGGCCGAGGCGGGTCCTCAAGAGCCCCCGCTCGTAGGCGGCTCGGGTTCGCCGGATCGCGGACAGCGTGACCTCCTCCACGAAGAAATGCGGTGCCATCAGCACACCGCCCCGCAGGCGGGCATCGCCTTCCGCCAAGGCGAGAGCGGCGATCGAGGCGCCGTCGGAGTGGCCGATCATCACGCCGCTCCTGAATTCTGCGGCGTCGAGTAACCGCGGGAGGACTGTGCGGGCCTCGTGCTCGAGATAATCGGCCGGGCGAGGCAAGGGCACCGGGCTCGACGCGCCATATCCCTGGCGGGAGACGGCCAGGACACCGCACTCTGTCGTTTGGGCGAGAGTCTCGGGCAGGGCGCCCCATTGCATCGCCGAACCGAGGCCTTCGTGGAGCAACACAAGCGTGGGGGCCACCTCCGGCTGTCGACCGACGAAATGATATTCCAGTCGACCATCGCCGAGATCGAAGAAGCCGGAGGATTGCAGACGAGCCATTTCATCGCTCCCACCGGGATTCGACCAGCACGTATCGTCCTTCCCTCGGAATAGGGAAGGACGGACTGGTCAAGGGCGTGCAGGCGGAGGACCAGCAGAACGCTCGCCCTGGGAGGTGGCTCCGCCTGCATGGGGGGCCGTCACGCCCGGTCGAGGTTGCCCTGCGTCTCCGGAGTGATAACGGCGCCAACGAGATAGACTAGCGTGACGCATGTCATCACGACCGTCAGCACCATCGGGATCTGCGTCGGCCCATCGGCGATGAGGGAGACGAACGTCGGCAGCATGCCGCCCAGCGCGAAGCCGATATTCCAGGTCAGGCCCGTCCCCGTGGCCCGTACCGCCGTCGGGAATTTTTCATTGAGGAAGATCAACAGCGGCGCGTAGCTGGCGTTGGCGATGAGCGAGAGAAGGAAGGCACAGGCCGCGACCCCCATGAGGCTCGTCGTGTTCGCCATGGTCAGGAAGAGAACGGGAAAGGCGAACAGGCGGATGACTCCCATCAGCAAGAACGACCGCTTGCGCCCGATATGCTGGCTCAGTTCGCCCATGCCGCAGGCGCCGATCGCCGCCGCCACGTTGGCGCCGATCAGGATCATCGAGGCGGTGGCGTTCGGTACGCCGTTCACGAGCTTGAGGAGGGTCGGCAGGTAGCCGGACGTGAGGTAGTAGGCCGCGCCGCCGCCGAAGGAGATGAGCGTCGCGACCGCGAAGCTTCCCCGGTTGGACGGCGAGAACAGCGAGCGGATCGGCGAGGCCTTCGTCGGAGCACCCTCCCGGAGCGCGGCCTTGCGGGCCTGCAGTTCCTTGAAGATCGGGGATTCCTCGAGGTTGCGGAAGAGGATCAGGCCGATCACCGAGGTCAGTAGGCCCGAGAAGAACATCACCCGCCAGCCCCAGTCGGCGAAGGCCTCGCCCGGCGCCATGAGCGAGACGAGATAGAAGACCAGGGAGGCCAGGAGGCCGCCGATGGCCGAGCCCCCGCTGCCGACCGCCCCGGACATCAGCCCCCGCCACCGCTCCGGCACAGATTCCGTACCGATCGTGTGGGATGCCGCAACGACACCGCCGACGAAGACGCCCTGGACGAGGCGGAAGAATAGGAAGATCGCGGTGGCGAGCCATCCGATCTGGCCGACCGTCGGCAGGAGGCCGAAGACCGCCGTCGACAGGCCGACGCCGATCACCGCCACCATGAGGGCGCGGCGGCGGCCGAAGCGGTCCGCATAGGAGCCGAACAGGGCGGAGCCGAGGGGCCGGATCAGCAGCGTGACCGCGAAGGAGGCATAGGCTCCGGCCAGCGACAGCATCGAGGACGCCGTCGCGCACCTCGACTGGCTGCCGGGCGAGATGATCCT
>JAAIGE0100736699.1_pt1 | contig 13249 bp, 11 predicted proteins | sample 6487951 | NCBI WGS metagenome assembly JAAIGE01 (sample SAMN13974128, study PRJNA590717) | phyllosphere metagenome | biome: tomato field; feature: multiple bacterial spot infested tomato fields; material: tomato leaves; isolation source: leaves from tomato fields | host: Solanum lycopersicum ... | reverse complement strand
GCTCGGCGACGCTGCCACTGCCGAGGTGCTCGAAACCATCCTGCGCGAAGAGGTGGCGCACGTGGCCGCCGGCTCGCGTTGGTACCGGTGGTATTGCGAGCAGGCCGGTGTCGAGCCGCGCGCACGCTTCAAGGCGCTGCTGCGCGAATACGCTGGCGGGTATCTGCATGGGCCGTTCAATCTGCAGGCGCGCCTGCTTGCCGGTTTCGACGAGGACGAGCTGGCCGACCTGGTGGAGCAGGCTGGCTGAGCGTGCCTGCACGGGAGCTGCGAATCTGCGTTCGTGACCTGTACTGTGAATCTACCTGACGCATGCGTGCGCGGATTCCAGTGACGCCACACACGCCGCGTCACGCGCCACAGCTTGGAGCGCACCTTCACGTCATGGCCGATGAGGCGGGCATCCATGCACGCGATGCCATGCATGACGACCTGGCGTCACTCGCCATCTGCACCGACGCCGACGCAGCGGTGTCCACGACACAGGCGAGGATCGACGCAGCCAATCGCTGGGCGGACGCAATCGGGTCCATGTGCATCGATCCATAGGGCGACGCAGGATCGCCGTATTGTCCGTGAAGACGGCTTGTGCTCGTTTGACGCACGCCTTCAGCACGCGCTCTTTCAGTACGACTGTGCGCTGGTTCCCGTTCGAGAGCTGCTGGAATCGCATCCAGGGATTGGTAAACATCACAGAAACATAATTTTCCGTTGTAACAACTTGCATTCTGTGCAGTGCCACGCGCCCTAATGGCGTCCCGGGGACAGGGGCCCGGTGTTTCACATCCGTAACTTTCATGTCTTAGGAGAGAAAGACGATGAAGTCGAAGTCGATGTGCACCACGGTCGGTCTGATTGCCATGTGCCTGGCCGGCTCGGCCGCCGCTGCCGGCAAGCCGTTGTATCAAACCGGCCCTGCGCTGAGCCGCAGTGCCACCGCCACCGCTGCAGCCGAACCTTCGCTGCAACGCCTGTTGAGCGCCCCGTCCACTGCCAACGCGCAGGTGGTTCAGCTCGATGCCGGCGCGGTGACCGCCTCGGAAAAATTGCTGGAGCTACAGCTGGATGGCCAGACCATCACCGCCACCCAGGCCAAGGTCGATGCCCTGGAGGGTGGCGACAGCGTCTGGTACGGCAACCTCGGGCCGCGTGCCGGCACCCGCGCACGCACGCTCTCGGGCGTGGACCCGCTGAACTCGGCCATCTTGGTGCGCAGCGGCGACACCGTGACCGGCACGATTCGCTACGCCGGCAAGCTCTATCGCCTGCGTCCGCTGGCCGATGGCCGCCACGTGCTGGTGCAGGTGGATGAGCAGCGCATGCCGCAGGAGCATCCGGCCGAATACAGCCTGCTGCCGAAGTTCGACATGCCCGGCGACGGACGCGTGACTGCCGCTGCTGCCTCATCAGGTAGCCCGGCCACCATTCGCGTGCTCGTGGTGGCCACCAACAAGGCCGTGACCGCTTACGGCGGCAACATGCAGTCGCTGGTGCAACTGGCGGTGGCCGAAGCCAACCAGGGCTACATCAACAGCAACGTGGGTATCACCCTGCAGCTGGCGCGCTACGAGACCACCAGCTACACCGAGACCGGCAACTTCACGACCGACCTGCAGCGTTTCCGCGTGACCAACGACGGCTACATGGACAGCATCCACACCAGCCGCAACACCTACACGGCCGATGTGGGAGTCATCGTGCTGGACAACAGCAGCTACTGCGGCCTAGCGTCGGGTATTGGCTCTAACGCCGCGAGCGCATTTGCGTCGGTGTACTGGGATTGCGCCACCGGCTACTACAGCTTCGCTCATGAAATCGGGCATCTGCAAAGCGCACGCCACGACGCCACCAACGACCCGAGCACCTCGCCGTATGCGTATGGCCACGGCTACCGCTACGGCAACAGCTGGCGCACCATCATGGCCTACGACTGCACCAGCGGTTGCCCACGCCTGAACTACTGGTCCAACCCCAACATCAGCTACAACGGCGTGCCCATGGGCAATGCCAGCACCGCCGACAACCAACGCGTGCTGGTCAATACCAAGGCCACGATTGCGGCCTTCCGTTGAGCGGTTGTTGACCGATCCAAGCCCGGCCCGGCACCGCAAGTGCCGGGCGTTTTGGCTACACCCGCGCGCATGGATCGCGCAGACTAGGCGCACCGCCGGTGACTGCCGGCCTTGTCCTGTCGAGCGGAGCCCTCATGTCCACGTCTCTGCGTCATGCGCTTGTGTTCCTGGCCGCGCTGACGGTTGCCGGATGCAAGCAGCAACCGGCCGACCCTGTCGCCACGCAACCCAAACCTGCCGTGAGCGCACCGGCGCCACCCCCCGGCGGCGACGCGCAGGCCCGCGCACTGCAGGCGCTCGAAAGCCGCTTGCAGGGCGACAAGGTGTACCCGGATAACTGCATCAGCATCATGGCCGAGGACGGCGATGCGCCTGCGCCGGACACGTTCGATTTTGCGGTGCGCGAACGCCATGGCGACGGCTGCCCCGGCGACCCGCAGACCAGCCCGGTACGCGACCGTTTCCGCGTACAGGCCGATGGCACGCTGCTGTGGTACGACGTGGTGAATGCCGATTTCGTCGACTACGCCGAGCGTGCGCGAAGCCTGCAGTGATGCGGTGCGGTCATTGATTGGCACGCTCGACGATGCTGCGTACCTCGATCGGCAAGCGCTGCCGATCCATCGTTGCATCGCCGCGTGTCTGTGGCGTCAGGCGCGCTTTCGATCTTGCTGCGTGCCTTGAATGCAGCACCGCGTCGCTGCGCCTGCCATGGCAGGCGCGTGGATCTGCCGCGCTATAACGCCAACTGCTCCAGCGACACGCCATCGGCATCCACGCGCAGGACCGATCCTTGCTCGTACCAGTCGCCCAGCACGATGCGCGTGCAGGTGTTGCCGCCGGCCTGCAAGGTGTGGATGGCAGGGCGATGGGTGTGGCCATGGATCAGCCGATCCAGCCCGTAACGCACGAAGGTGGCTTCCACTTCGGCGGGCGAGACATCGGTGACGGTTTCGAAGCGCGACTGGTCGCCCTGCTTGAGTTCTGCATGCCGCGCCTGGCTGGCAGCGCGCGCCTGCTGCGCGAACGCGACGCGTGCGGCCAGCGGCTGGGCCAGGAACTGCGCCTGGAACACCGGGTCGCGCGTCTGCGCGCGGAAGGCCTGGTAGGCCGTGTCGTCGGTGCACAGCAAATCGCCGTGCATCAGCAGCGTGGTGTGCCCGTACAGATCGATGACGGTGGGGTCGGGCAGGATCCGGAAGCCCGCGCGCTGCGCATAGGTTTCGCCTACCAGGAAGTCGCGGTTGCCTGCCATGAAGAACACCGGCACCCCGGAATCTGCCACTGCATGCAGGGCCACCGCCACTGCATCGGCGGCGGTGGATGGGGTGTCGTCGCCGATCCAGGCTTCGAACAGATCGCCCAGGATGTAGAGCGCGTCGCTGCCGGGAACCTGCGTGCGCAGGAACTCCAGAAACAACTCGGTGATTGCCGGCCGGGCCGGATCCAGATGCAGGTCGGAAATGAACAGGGTCGTCATTGCGCCATTGTACGGCGGCAGCGCGGGGCGGGAATCGGGAATCGGGAATCGCAGAAGCATTGCAGCTTCGCGGCGATTGGTGTGCCAACTTGCAACGACGCCGCAGGCTGGCGATCGCCATTCAGACATCCTGCGGGTCGCACGCGCCGTGGGACATGCGCGTGGGTGGGCAACCTGCCGTCAGTTCACCGCGTACCGGCAGCGCAAGATCCCCTCTCCCTGCGGGAGAGGGGTGGGGGGGGGGGAGGGTACGGGGCGAAGCCACGCGCTGGAGTCGCAATTGCTGCGCTGGGGCTCTTTTCGGCTTTAGCGAAAACACCCATCGACGGCGAGTGCATGAGGCTTCGCACGTACCCTCATCGGCCGTTCTCCCCCATAAAGGAGGACAATGTCCCGAAGGGAGAAAGATGAGGCGAAGAGGCCTTGTTGCTGACTGGGCAGCGTCTTGGTACCTGTCCGTTTGCCGTTACGCTTACCTGTCAGCGAGCCGCCATCACGCAACCCCTAGCGCTTATCCCAACACCACCGGCAAGCCCCACAGCGACAGGCTGGCCAGCAGCACGCCGATCAGCGTGGCGGCCAGCACGTCGCTGGGATAATGCAGCCCCAGCACCACCCGCGAGAGCGCCACGCCGGCCGAAAACGGCACCAGCAAGGGGGCCAGCCAGGGGTAATAGGCCAGCGCCACGATGCTGAAGGACACCGCGTGCAAGGTATGGCCGGAGGGAAAGCTGAACTCGTCCAGCGGTGCCACCCATGCGCGAATACGCACGTCCGCCGCATATGGCCGCGGACGCCGGGTCCAGCGTTTGAGCGCCTTGTAGAGCGTCAATGCAAGCACGCCGGTGGCAGCCATGTGCGCCGATGCACGTACACCGTCCATGCCGTCGAGCACCACCAGCAACCCCATCAAGGCGTACCAGAACACGCCGTCGCCCAGGCGGCTGATAGTGGCGAAGACGCGCCGTACCGGGTGGCGTCGGCACCACAGATTGGCGCGTCGGCACCAGCGCGCTTCGTGACCGCGCAAGACCTCAAGCCGCGTTGACGACATAACGCCCCCGTGCAGCGCTGATCCCCAGCAACAAGGCTTCGAAGTCGCAGACCACATTGTCCGGATGCAATTTTTTCATCGCCTGCGCCGCCGCCGTGCCCATGCGCTGGCGCAGGGCGTCGTCTTCGGTGAGCGCGACGGCGGCCTGGATAAAGGCCTCGTCGGTGTCCACCGCCGCGCCGGTATGGCCGTTGCGCAGATATTCGCGGGCCGCGCCGTAATCGAAAGCGACCGTCGCCACGCCGCTGGCCATCGCTTCCAGCGTCACGTTGCCGAAGGTTTCGCTGCGGCTGGGAAACAGGAACAGATCGCCGCTGGCGAAGTGACGGGCCAATGCATCGCCACGCTGGACGCCGCAGAAGATGAAGTCCGGATTGTCGTGCGCAAGCTTCTCGCGCGCCGGGCCATCGCCCACCCAGACGAAGCGTGCCTTCGGGCGGATCTGCTGCAGTTTGCGAAAGGCGCGTACGGCCAACGGCAGATTCTTTTCGCTGGCGATGCGCCCCACATAGATGGCGGCAAAGCCTTCGCCTTCGATGCCCCAATCGGCGCGCAATGCGCAATCGCGACGGCTCGGATCGAATTGCTGGCTATCCACTGCCCGCGCCAGCAATTGCACACGCTCAAAGCCATCGTTGCGCAGGAACTGCTGCAGCTCGCGCGTGGGCACCAGGGTGGCATCGGCCTGGTTGTGGAAGCGCCGCATCCAGCGCAACGCGGTGCCCTGCAGCCAGGCAGCGCCGTAGTCGGGCAGGTATTCGTCGAAGCGGGTGTGGAAGCCGGTGGCGACCGGAATGCCGAGCCGGCGGGCTGCGCGCATTGCCGACCAGCCCAGGGGGCCTTCCGTGGCCACATAGATCGCGTCCGGCTGCGTGCTGCGCCAATGACGGACGAGGCGTTGCGTCGCCGGCAGGCCGAATTTCAATCCCGGGTAGCGCGGCAACGAGGCGCCACGCACCAGCAGCGCATCGGTCGGGGCGGTATCGGCGCTCTGGCGTGGCCGCACCACATCCACCTGGTGTCCGCGCGTGCGCAGACCGGTTTCCAGACCATGCACGGTCAACGCAACACCGTTGACCTCGGGGGGATAGGTTTCGGTAACGATCGCGTAGCGCATGCCCGTTCTCCCGTTTTGACTAGCTTCCGGGAGTGCGATGGCATTGATGTTGCGCTAGTAAGACGTGGCGGTGACAGCTGTGACGGGAATGGAGAATCGGGAATCGGGAATCGCAAAGGCAGCGTGCTGCACCGGTTCGGCGCCATCGACACCAGTCAGAAACTTCTAAGAGCCCCGTGGTGGTCTATTCCCGATTCCCGCCTGAGGCCGCAGGCCTCAGGTCACAAACGGTTTGAACGCAATTCCCAGCCCGGCCATGCTGTCGACTTCGCCGATCAGGTCGGCGCGCAGCAGCGGGCGCGAGTCGATCCAGCTTTGCGACAGGATCAACGACAGCCGGGTGTCGTCGGCGGTGAGTTCCAGGGTCGGAATCGGGTCGGACTCATGCGCGCGGTGCAGCAACACCGCCAGTCGCAGCAGCGCAGCCTTGCGTCGGGTTGGCAGCAGCAGGCGGTCGGGCAGCGCATCGAAGGCCGTCTTGGGCACATTGCGCCGGTGCGTGCGTACCAGCGCCGCCAGCACCTGCTGTTCCTGTCGCGAAAAACCCGCGATATCCGAATGTTCCAGGATGTAGCTGCCGTGCACGTGGTACTGGCTGTGCGCGATGATCAGCCCCAGCTCGTGCAGGCGCGCGGCGCGGCGCAGCACCTGCGCATCGTCGCCATCCAGTTGCCAGGATTCGCAGACCTGGTCGAACAGGCGGCAGGCGGTCGCTTCCACGCGCTGCGCCTGCACTTCGTCGATGCCGTAGCGCTGCATCAGCGAGGTCACCGAACTGTCGCGCGGGTCGTTCTCGCCGCCGCGGCCAAGCATGTCGTACAGGATGCCTTCGCGCATCGCCGCCTTGCTGACCATCAGTTTCTCCAGCCCCAGCGCCTGGAACGCAGCCTCCAGCACCAGGATGCCACCGGCGATGATCGGCCGCCGTTCGGCCGCCAGGCCGGGCAGCTGGATGTCTTCGATGCGCTTGGCCTTGAGCAACTCATCGCGCAGCGCCGGCAATGCCTGCGCCGTGATCGCGCCCTTGGTCAGCTTCATCGCAGCGCACATCTCGCCGATGGCCTTGTGCGTGCCGGACGAGCCGATCGCCTCGTGCCAGCCCAGTGCCTTGTACTGGCCGGCAAATTGCTGGAACTCGGCGCCGATCTCGGTCAGCGCGTCCTTCCATTTCTTCTTGGATAATTTGCCGCCGGGGAAAAACCGCCGCGTGCTGGCAATGCATCCGGCCTGCAGACTTTCGCGTTCCAGTGTCTGAAACCCGCGGCCGATGATGAACTCGGTCGAGCCGCCGCCGATGTCGATCACCAGCCGGCGTTGGTCGGGCTTGGGCGGTTGCGCATGCGCAACACCAAGATAGATCAGGCGCGCTTCCTCGCGCCCGCTGACCACTTCGATCGCATGGCCCAGCGCGGTTTCGGCCGGCATCAAAAACGCCTGTGGCGAACGCAGCTGACGCACCGTGTTGGTCGCCAGCGCACGCACGCGCAGCGAAGGCACGTCGCGAATGCGCTGGCCGAACCGCGCCAGGCATTCCAGTGCGCGCTGTCGCGCTTCATTGGAGAGCCCACCTTTGCCATCCAGGCCATCGGCCATGCGCACGGTCTCGCGCAGGCGATCGACGACGCGCAGCTGACCCATCAGGTAGCGCGCAATGACCATGTGGAAACTGTTGGAGCCTAGGTCGATGGCGGCAAGAAAATCGCCATCGCGCAGGGGCGGAATCGTGGGGGAGGGCATTGGCATGGCCGCATGGTAGCCGATGGGCTGTTGGCCACGTGAGAGGCCATGCGTGCGCCCAGCGGCAGGCGCACCAGATCTGCATTCGCAAGCGCGGCAAGCGGGCGGTCAATCGCCGTGATGGGCATGCCGCATGCCTGCGCAAGCGGCTTGCACCTGGCGTGCGGCAGTGCGCGCTCAGATCCGCTCGAGCAAGGTCATCTGCGCCGAATGCGCCGGCTCGCCCGGGGCGGGCGTGCGCTTGTGGTACACGCCCTCGGCGTCCAGCTCCCAGGCGCTGACGTTGTCGTCCAGATAGTTCTGCAGCACTTCGCGGTAGATGCGCTTGGCCAGGTCCGGTTCCAGGATCGGGAAGCAGGTCTCCACCCGCCGCAGCAGATTGCGTTCCAGCCAGTCGGCACTGGCGCAGTACAACTCGGCGGCCCCGTCGTTGCCGAACCAGTACACGCGGCTATGTTCCAGAAAGCGGCCCACGATCGAACGCACGCGGATGTTGTCGGACACGCCTGGCACCCCGGGGCGCAGCGTGCAGGCCCCGCGCACGATCAGATCGATCTGCACCCCTGCCTGCGAGGCCATGTACAACGCACGCACCACCTGCGGTTCGTTGAGGGCGTTCATCTTGGCGATGATGCGGCCCGGACGACCCTTGCGGGCCAGCCGTGTCTCGCGATCGATTCGCTTCAATACGCCCGCATGCAGCGTAAACGGCGACTGCAGCAACTGGTCCAGCTTCATGCGCGGCGCAAGTCCGGACAACTGCTGGAACAGCATGTGCACGTCGTTGCCGATCTCGGCATCGGCGGTGATCAGGCTGATGTCGGTATACAGGCGCGCGGTGCCGCTGTGGTAATTGCCGGTGCCCAGGTGCACGTAGCGTTTGAGCTTGCGGCCCTCGCGGCGCACGATCAGCAGCATCTTGGCGTGGGTCTTGAAGCCGACCACGCCGTAGACCACCTGCACGCCGGCTTCCTGCAGCTTGTCGGCCAGGCCCAGGTTGGCTTCTTCATCGAAGCGCGCACGCAACTCCACCACCACCGTGACGTCCTTGCCGTTGCGCGCGGCCAGAATCAGCGCATCGACAATCAACGAATCCTTGCCGGTGCGGTACAGCGTCTGCTTGATCGCCAGCACGTTCGGGTCGACCGCGGCCTGGCGGATGACATCCAGCACCGCGGTAAACGCATCGAAGGGGTGATGCAGCAACACATCGCCTTTTTTGACGATCTCGAAGATGCCCTCGCTGTCGCGCAAGGTGCGCGGATTGAACGAGGGATACTTGAGTTCGGGGCGCTGCACCAGGTCATAGACCTGGGTGACGCGGCTCAGGTTGACCGGCCCGGTGATGCGGTACACCGCGTTCTCGTTCAGGCCGAAATTCTGCAACAAGGTGCGCAGGATCGGCGCCGGGCAATCGTGCGCGATCTCCAGCCGCACCGCCGGACGGTAGCCGCGCGTGACCAGTTCATCGCGCAGCGCCAGTGCCAGGTTTTCGACTTCTTCCTCGTCCACCACCAGTTCGGAATTGCGGGTGACGCGGAACTGGTATGAGCCCATCACCTGCATGCCCGGGAACAGCTCGTCGACGAATTCGGACAACACCGACGACAGGAACACGAAGCTCTGCGTGCCCTCCGGCGACAGGCTGGCCGGCAGCTGGATGATGCGCGGCAGCGAACGTGGTGCGCGCACGATGGCCAGATGCCCGGCGCGACCGAACGCGTCCTGGCCTTCCAGCACCACCACGATGTTCAAGGTCTTGTTGAGGATCTTCGGGAACGGGTGCGCCGGGTCCAGGCCCAGCGGCGACAGCACCGGCATGATCTCGTTGCGGAAATACGCACGCAGCCAGCGTTTCTGCCGCGCCGTCCATGCCGAGCGGCTGAGTACGGCAACGCCTGCGTCTTCCATCGCCGGCCGCAGCACCTCGTTCCACGCGTGGTATTGCTGCTCGACCAATTTGGCGGCGCGATCGTGCACGGCGTTGAGGATGGCGGTCGGGCTCAGCCCGTCCGGTGCCGGCGGCAGCCCGAACTCCTGTGCGTGCCGCACGGTGGCCGCACGGATTTCGAAGAACTCGTCCAGGTTGGTGCACGAGATGCACAGGAAGCGCAGCCGTTCCAGCAATGGCACCTGCTCGTCGAGCGCCTGCGCCAGCACCCGGAAGTTGAAGTCCAGTTGCGACAGCTCGCGGTTGATGTACAGCGCCGGATCACGCAACGGATCGGTGGCGATGTCGTCGCCGGGTGTGATGTCGTGCAGTTCTTTGGCGTGGCCCATGGAATCGATCGTCAAGACGGGTTGTGTAATTGCCTGGGGCGCGCAACGCAGGCAATGCGGCGCGTGGCAGGCGCGTCCATCGCAGCGCGCTGCGGCGCGCACTGACTACATATCACGCCGAGCGTGACAGTGGCACCGATTGCTCGCGCTGCACGACGCGCGCAGGCACGAAATGACACGAGAATTCGCTGCCGCGTCCCACTTCGCTTTCGATGTCCAGGCGCGCCTGATGCAGCCCCAGGATGTGCTTGACGATCGACAGCCCCAGCCCGGTGCCGCCGCTCTCGCGCGAGCGGCTGCTGGACACCCGGTAGAAGCGTTCGGTGATGCGCGGCAGGTGCGAGGCGGGAATGCCATAGCCGGTGTCGCGCACGGCCAGCGCCGCACCATCGCCTTCGCGCACGAAACGGATCGTCACCGTGCCGCCGCCGGGCGTGTAGCGCACCGCATTGGTCACCAGGTTGGAAAACGCACTGTGCAGCTCCTTGTTGGAGCCGAGCAGATCCACGCCGGCCTCGTCGATCACCTCCACGGTGTGGCGGCCCTGGCTGTGCGCCTCGGCCTCGCGGCGCAAGGTCGACAGCATCGGCGCCATCGCCACGTGTTCTTCGCCGAGTTCTTCCTGCGATTCCAGCCGCGACAGCGTCAGCAGGTCTTCGACCAGCTGCGCCATGCGCTGGGATTGCTTGCGCATTTCCGCCAGCATCGGACCCGAATCGGGGAAGTCTTCCGGGTCGAGCATGTCCAGATAACCGTGCACCACCGTCAGCGGGGTACGCAGTTCATGCGAGACGTTGGCCACGAAATCGCGGCGCACCTGTTCCAGCCGCAGCAGCTTGCTGACATCGCGCGCCACCAGCAGCCAGTAGTCGTCGGAGTAGGGGATCAGGCGCAGATTCAGGCGCAGATCCGGGTCTGCCGGCGAGGCGGCATCCAGCATCGGCTCGGCGTTGCGCCCGGCCGCCAGCCAATGCGCCAGCGGCAACGGCTGCAGCCGCTCCACGATCGACACGCCCATGTCGCCGGGATGGTGCAGGCCGAGCAAACCGCCGGCCGCCTTGTTGAACCACTGCACGCGCTGGCTGTTGCGATCCACGACCACCACTGCATCCGGCAGCGCCTGCGCTGCGGCGCGGTAGGTGCGCAACATTTCGATCAGGCGCCGCTTGCGCGCGCGCATTTCGTCCTGGCTGCGATACAGCAGCCGGTCCAGTTCGTTCCAGGCCCCGATTCCGGCCGCAGGCTCGGCACGCTGGCGTGCAGTCAGCCGCCGCAGCACCTGGCGCAGCCGCCAGTAATGCCAGGCCAGCACGCCCAGGGCGGTGAGCGTCAGCGCCATCCACACATGTCCGATCAGCACGCCGACGACGACGGCAGCGCCCAACAACAGCGCGAGGGTGCCGAGCGTCTTGAGCCAGGCGGAACGGATGTGTTGAGGCATGGAAGGCGTTACCACGAAGCGTCAGGTAGGCAGCCACCCGGCCGGACTGCGGCCAGGGCGGCTTTGCGGCACGTCAGGTCGCCGAGGAAAAACGATAGCCCGAGCCGCGCACGGTCTGCACCATGTTTTCCAGCCCGAACGGTTCCAGCGTCTTGCGCAGGCGGCGGATATGCACGTCGATGGTGCGCTCTTCCACATACACGCTGCCACCCCAGACATGGTCCAGCAGCTGGGTGCGTGTATACACGCGCTCGGGGTGTGTCATGAAAAAGTGCAGCAGACGATATTCGGTCGGGCCGATCGGCACCGGCGCATCGCCGGCGAACACCCGGTGCGCGGCGCCGTCGATGCGCAGCTTGCCGACCGCCACGCTACCGTCTTCGTCGTCTTCGCGGGTGCGCCGCATCACCGCGCGGATGCGCGCCAGCAGCTCGCGTGCCGAGAACGGCTTGACCACGTAATCGTCGACGCCGGCTTCCAGGCCGCCCACGCGGTCGTTTTCTTCGCCGCGCGCGGTGAGCATGATGATCGGAATCTCGCGGGTCAGCTGCTCCTTGCGCCAGCGCCTTGCCAGGTCCAGCCCGCTGGTGCCCGGCAACATCCAGTCCAGCAGGATCAGGTCCGGCACGCGGTCGGCGATGGCGGTCTGCGCCTCGCGGGCATCGCCGGCATGGATGGGCTCGAACTCGCCTTTGCGCAGCGCGAACGCCACCATGTCGCGGATCGCGGGTTCGTCATCGACGATCAGAATGCGTTTCTGCACGCGGGGCTTACCGTCTGGCTTTGGTTGATCGCCAGTAGACTACGGTTTTGTGACTCTAATGTGACATCGCCGGCGGCGCCTGCGTGGCGAAACAGGGGCGTGAAGCGGACTGGGCAGTTCCGTTACCGGCCGGCGGCCGCGCGATACCGTGCCGTCGTGAACAGGCCGGCAATGCATCGGCGATCAGCGCGTGGACAAATCCGGGTCGCGGATCCCCTGGCGACGCAACTCCAGCACGGTTGGGGTGATCGCGGCGATGCGCGCATCCACGCGCGCCCGTGTCACATAGTCGAGATCTTTCTTCTTCAGTGCTTCCAGCTGGATCAGGGCCTGTTCGGCGCGGCCGTTCAAAAACGCCGCCTCCGCATACGCTTCGCTGGCGCGCAATGGGTCGCCGGACAGCTCGCAGGCCCGCGCGTAGCTCTGTTGCAGCAATGGGTCGTCGCTGCTCCGGTGCAACAACGGTTCCAGCACCTGGCGCGCGCGCTGGCCGGATTCCTTGCTGGCCTGCTCGTTGAGCGCAGTGGCATAGGTCAGCGCAACCGCGCGGTTGTTCGGCAATTGCTTGAGCAACGCATCGAAGCGGGCATTGGCCGCCTCGCGCGGGCCCACGCGCGCCTGCGCCTCGCTCAGGCCCAGCGCCAGCCACACATTGTCCGGATGCGCCTCGAGCAGGCTGGTCAGCTCGGCTACCGGCTCGCCCGGCCGCCCGCCGCTGTTGCGCAGCCGCGCCAGCGCCAGGCCATAGCGCTGCGGATCGCTCAAGCCTTGTTTGGCGCTGCGGCGCAGGTTTTCGTACTCGCGAATGGCCGCATCCGGCGTGGCTGCGCTGAGCACGCGCAGGCGTTCCTTGGCCCAATCGAAACCCTGCTGGTCGCCGCCGCGGCTGAGCGCATCCACCGGCAACCGCAGCGCGTAAGGGAGCAGCGCGTTGCCATTGCGACTGAGCGGCTCCGACAGCGACGGGTCGGCCGGGTCTACGCGCTCCTGGCGCGTCCCGCCCGGCACCGAGGTGGTCAGCACCACGGTGTTCTTCTTCATCTGTTCGGCGCGCGACTTGGCCTCGCTGATGCGGGTGACGGTCACCGGATGGGTCTGCAGGAAATCCGGCGCGCTGTAGCCGCCCTCGTTGGCGCGCATCGCCACCGACATGCGCTCGAAGAAGCCGGCCATCGCTACCGCTGAGATAGGCGGCCGCCTGGGTGCCGCCAGCACGCACGCCATGCAGCACCATGCCATCGCGATTGGTGTCGGAGGCGCTGCGATGGAACACATCGCGACGCAATGCGGACACGTCGAGAGTAG
>JAAIGE0100660967.1_pt1 | contig 13254 bp, 21 predicted proteins | sample 6487951 | NCBI WGS metagenome assembly JAAIGE01 (sample SAMN13974128, study PRJNA590717) | phyllosphere metagenome | biome: tomato field; feature: multiple bacterial spot infested tomato fields; material: tomato leaves; isolation source: leaves from tomato fields | host: Solanum lycopersicum ... | reverse complement strand
GTGCGAAACCGATCGGTTTTGCAGTATCTGGTGCAGTCGCCAGGTAGCTCTCGAAGCTCGACACCGTCATCGGGCATGCGGAGACGGTAGGCGGAACGTGCGACATCGGTTCACGCGTTCGTTTCCAGGACGACTATGCGGGAGGCGTCGCTTGCCGATACGCTCGCCGGACCCGACCGACGCATCACTTCTGGGGGCCGCCATGCGCCGATCTGTCCTGACCGCTGCCGCTGTGTCACTTCTGGTTCTGACAGGGTGCGGGGCCAGCGTCCCAGAACCCCCAGCGGTGTACGTCGACCCGTCTGCATCCGCCGCTTTCACGGCAGCGCTTGAGGCTACGGCGACGCCCACCCCCAGCCAAACAGCCGAGGTGGCTCCTGACCTGCTCGCCGATTTCACAACAAGCCAGAACTGGTCTGGCGCTATCGAGGGGGGATTCGCTTCTCTGCGCTTCAATGCGGTCACTGGCTCAGCTCAACCTGGTCAGGTGCAACTCATCTCACCAACTAACGCGTCACTGTCTGTGCGGAACAAGTCAGACCGTCCTGGCAACTTTCAGGTGGAAGGGAGGATCTTCGCCGTCTATGACGCAGCCTCGCCGGTGTGCGCTCTGGATGAAGAGGTGAACCCGGTCCTCAGTATGGGAGATACGCGTTGTCTCCTCACCGTAGGCGCCTACTCGCAATTGGCACAGTCCGTTCCGGCCGGTGGTGTGGCTTCGATCGCATTCACCGCCACGTCCATCCCGACAAATTCGCTGACTGATGTTCGAGTCACGCTCTCAGGTGTAGAGGAAACCCAAGCGGAGCAGATGATCGCTGCGGCAGAAAGTCCACTTGGGTTCGCAACGAACGCACGCGTAGTCGGAGACGACCAGACACCCGCGAGTCTTTGTTCCCTCCCAGGCTCGCTGTCGACATTTCAGTTGACGGCTATATCTGACTCTGCTGTTTGCAGCTGACCCGACTGTCTACCAGCCGAAACATAGGGGGCCACTATGCGCCGATCCATCCTGTCCATCTCCGCCGTCTCGCTGCTGCTACTCGCAGGTTGCGCATCCGCGGCTCCCGTAGCCGAGGAGGTCGCCGAGCCCGTCTCATCACCCACTGCCGTCGCGAGTCCCACGCCTGAGCCCGTCGAGACCACTGCTCCGCCTGTGGCTGTTGAGCGCGAGGTAATCGGTTCGCAAGCATTCGGTCTGGAGTACGAAGGCGGTTACACGGCCAGTGCCCTCGTCGAGTGGTACGCCGCCGAGAGCGTTGCTGTTGAGGATGCTCGCGAGTGTCTGGATGTGACCAAGTATCCGATAAGTGACCCCTCCGGTGGGTCGTGGACAATGGTCACTGCACGCATATCAGGGAGCGATACCTCGCCCCCGGGCTTCCAGTTTCCGGACGTTGTGGGTTGGAAGTTCGTAAATGAGCAGTCGATGGTCGGGGGTGTGTGCTCGGATGACACATCGGATGCCGGTATCGGGTACCTTGACTTCGCCGCTCCCCTTGAGATGAGCAAACTTTACTTCGTTGAGAAAACGCCGGATAACCCGGAAGGCGCGCTGCCAGCGGACTTCTTGTCAACAATCGAACTGAAGACGAATGATGTGATCGACCTGACATGCGATGGCAAGTTCACTGACTGCGTTTCTGAGTTTCCATCCGCTTGACGGTCTGTGGGACCCAACTTCCTAAACACAGATACCCAGCCTCACCCGGAGGTGAGTGTGGGTGCGAAACCTGACGGTTTTGCACCACTGACGCACCCGCGCAGCGTTCCGGCTGCGGTCCCTTTCTCGGAACAGCTCACCGGACGCGCCTGCCGGGACATCTCTACACAGGGACTGCCGCGCGGTCCTCGTTCGCGCGTCGAACGGCCCGGTGCAGGATCCCCAAACGGACACCTGTCCAAGAGTGAAGCTGGCTCTGTCGGGTCGCGCGTCGCGCTCTTGAGCGCGTATCCATCGAACGATTTGATTCGATGCGACGTCGATCAGCAGGACTCGGCGGCGGGTCTGCCGCCAGACCCGCGCGAGGATGGAGCGTCTCCTGGCGATGGTCCACAGCACCATGGTGGGGCAGAACGGATCGTCACTGTCAACTTCTCTATGCGGGGCCGTGCCGAGCGTACGCGACGCTGGGTCGTATCGATCTCGTGAAGACGACATACTCACCTGATGACGCTCGCTTTGACCGTGATTGGCCGCGAAACCATTTGGGTGGTCGTCGACAGACGCCTTTCTTATCAAGATGGCAGCCGTCGCGACGATGCGTCGAAAATAATGAGGCTTCATGCCGATGACGGCTCAGGCTTACTCATCTACGCCGGGCTAGGTGCCACCGCGCGCGGAACCGAACCGTCAGCGTGGATGAGCGCCACCCTGAGGGGCCAGGGCTGGCTGTTTGAGAACGCGTTAGGTCGCATTGCGGAGGCGGCGAACACGCAACTCCCGTCTCACCTCAAGGATCTCCCAGGGGGGAGGCACATCATCCTCGCCCCGATGTTCTACGACGACGGTGGGGCTCGTCTGTTCGCTATCGAGAACAGAGTGGACGTCACCGGCCAGCATGCGAGCGCTTTTGTAAAGATCAACCGCACACCCGATCCATCCTCCCCGACTGCCACCATTGGGGCGGTTGGAACCGGAGCCTCCACTTTGGACCGGCACCATCATTTCAGCAACACTCGCCGCAGTCTGCACTCCCTGATCAAGAACAACGATGAGGGCAAGGTCTCCGACAGGACCGTGGCTGAAAGACTTGCGAAACTTAGCCTCCAGGTGCATCAACGAACGACCGACGGGACAGTCGGCCCGCGAAGCATTGTCGCGTGGCACCGACGTCCAGGCAGCAAACTGCCAGGAAGCGGACAGGCATTCTTCGACGGCCTTGTTATGGAAGACAGCATCCACAACTCATTCCCGGTGCTCATGACCGGTCTTGATGTCCAAGCGATCGGCTCTGTCCTGTTGAGCTCAGCACGGCAACGCATAGACCAAGGCCTAGAGATGATCTCGCCCGATGATCTCGAGCTTCGACAAAGGCTGGCGGAGATTCCGCAGGATCCAGATGACGAGCTCCGATGACGCCCCCTCAGGTCGTGCGGGCGGTGTCTTGCTTGACCACACCCGCCCCACCCAGAGGGCGTGGGTGGGGCGAAACCGATCGGTTTCGCACCCCCACAGGATCAGTCGTGAGCGGGGTGCGGGTGGTCGCCGTGCCCGGCCAAGCACTTGTCGGAACGCTGCGCGGGTGCGACGATCCGACGCCTCGGGAAGTAGCGAATCATCAGCACGCCACAGGCGGTGTCTAGGAGTCCTCTTCTTGGCGCTTTCCGGCGAAGCCATCGCGCTTCGATACCAGGGTGATTCCCCCGTATAGAACGAGACCGGCTCCCACGAAAACAAAACCTCCTGGGGGACGAGACATGGGCTCCGGTAGCAGCCCGTGGCTACCCCACCACATGCCGAGGACGCCCAGGCCGACGAAGAGAATGCCGACGGAGATGACAACCCAGGAGCCGGAGTGGGAGGTTCTTTTAGTGCCCATGAGTCGTCCCTGTTCTCGTCAGTGATCCCGGAGCGCGCGCTCATCGCGTCCCTCGCGGGTCACAGGTGGGTGCACACAGATCACTCATCCTGCGTCTCGCTTCGGCGTATGGCTTCGTCGAGATCCGCGTTGTTCCGCGCCCGTACGGCCCAGACCAGACCCACGGTGGCCCCGATGAGTCCGAGAAGCGCCGGCAACCACAAGCCGAACATGAACAGGATCACAACCAGCGCGGCGATTGGCATCCCGATGAGCTGGGTAAGCAGAGTCCGACTCATCAACACTCCGATTCAATAGCGCGCGCCATCGACCGCGATCAGCCCCCGCGGCGCGCACGCGCTAGCAAGTACCAGCTGTAGACGACAAAGAACGCCCCGCCTCCAACCAATAGCGGGGGAAGCACCCATAACGGCAAGCCGCGGGGAGACATACCCATGGGGTCACTCAAAGCCGACGGGAGTGCGAGCAGTCCGACCAGGATGAACGCCACGCCCATCCAGATGCCTACTCTTGGCCGCTTCACATCGCTGATGCTCACAGCCTGCGCAGTCCGACGCAAACTGTTGACTCGCCCTCGGTTGGATGCGCGCAGTAGCGCTGATCGCGATCTGCATAGGGTCTGCGGGTCTCGCTCTCAGAGCTGTGAATTTCGCCGTTGATGCTGTTGCGGGGCTTGTTGCGGATAGATGGGTTCGACGGTGACACTGAATCTAGTCGCAACGCCTCCGTTCCGATGAGGGGGAGACCCATGAACGATCCCGACTCGTCTGCTCAAGAAAATCGCCTTCGCCGAGAGCTCGCGGATCTTGAGCAGCAGATGACATCCTCAATCGGGCACGCGCTGCGCGTGCCGGGGGGCGGCCTTGGACATGCGGAGTTTCAAGACCGTTTGCAAACTCGTGCCAACGAGATTCGCGCCGAATTGGGCCTCGCTCAACAGCCCGTTGGCAACCCACCGGGGAAGCCTCAGCGGTGGCACCGGTGGCTCCTGTTGCTCTCGCTCGGTGCCGCTCTAGCGGCGCTCGTGTCCACCTTCGCGTTGAGATGACCTGCGGTGCTGACGCCTGACGAAGACGCTGACGCCACCAATAACTACCAGGACAATCCCCGAAATGACTGCTCCGGTGTCGCTCAGGATCCAGCCGCCGGCCACGGACAGTAAGCCGCAGAGGAGGACGAGAGAGAAAAGGACGGTGATTGCCTGTCCGCCTCTTTCGTGGGGGCATCTTTCGTCATCGTGCACTCCTATCGGCAACGGCGCAGCGTCTATCCGGCGGTAGGGGCGCCGCTGTGCCCGGCGCACCATGGTTCAGCGACGTCTTAGGACGGCTGTCCTGGTCAAACGCTCTCAGTAGCACCACGGCCCGGCCACGGCTCGTCATCTGTCCCGGCACCGCGAATCTGCACCGCTTCAGATGGTGCGAAACCGATCGGTTTCGCACCAGCCCTACGCCGCGTTTGCCCGGCGGCTGGGTTCAATTCACGAAGGGGCTGTTACCGTCACCCCGTGAAGGTGGTGTGCTCATCTGTCGGCGGCGCCGGTCATCTCGTCCCGCAGCTGCCTTTGCACCGTGCACTCGCTGACGCAGGACACGTCCTTTCCCTCAGCGGCCGTGAGTCCGCAGCTCGTCACGCACCGCGACATCTCTACAAGCGGATGTCAATCACGCCGGATCGCCGCCGGGACGTCAACCCGACGATCGCGCCCCTTCAGCGAGTGGACGTGGCCGCTGAAGTGGCAGTTGTCGGAAGCTACTTCGCTGGCGACGCTGCCCTCCGTTCCGCAGCCGCGATCGAGGAGCTTCTGCCGGTAGCCGATCTCCTGGTTTGCGACGAGCTCGACTTCGGCGCGATGGCTATGGCGCAGAGAGCCGGTGTTCCGGTGGTCGTTGTATCGGTCATCGCGAGTGGCGCACTCGTCCGACCCGAAGGTCTGACGGCCGCTTTCAATCGCCTCAGCAAGATCCTCGGAATGCAGGAGCCGGTGCGTCCGCGTGGCGACTGCTTCGTGGTCCCATTTCACCCTGCAATGCGCGACCCGCGCTTCACCGCACCGAAGGACACACAGTGGATGCGCCCCGGGTCCGCGATGCAGTCACAGCCGGACGGGTCAGTCGTCGCAACTCTCGGGACCGAGTTCAAAACGGAGTCAGGAGACCTCTTCCCACGCATCCTTGATGCACTCGCGCAGGTGGGCGCGCCTGCGAGAGTTGCAGTCGGTCGGGACCTCGACCCCAACAGGTTTGGTCCACAGCCGACGCGGGTGCGGGTGGAGCCGTACATCGACTTCGAGGTAGCCCTTCCTCGCGCGAGTGTCGTCCTGCACCACGGAGGCAGCAGCCTGCTCACCCAATCAGTTCTGGCCGGAGTACCCCAGATCGTCCTCCCGATGGGCGCAGATCAGCCCTTCAACGCGGAGACGGTCGCTAGGCTCGGCCTCGGGATCACACTCGACCCGTTCGCTGCGACCGCCGCCACAATCGCTGCCGCGATAGAGCACCTCGCGGCCGACAAGGGGGCGCGCCGCAGAGTCAGCTCACTGCGCTCGCTCGTTCTCGGCCTCCTTGAACCATCTCAGGTGGTCGCGCACATCGAGACGCTAAACCGCTGAACCTCGTATCGGAGTGTCCCTGTAACCGGCCAGCGATATCCGGGCAGGGGTGCCGCCGGGATGCCGATGCGGGGGTCCGAAGCGTGCGAAACCGATCGGTTTCGCACGATGCAGACGAGTGCCTTGGCTGCGGACGTGAGCGGCCGCCGGGGTTGTGCCGGCGGCCGCTTAGTCGGTGCGGAAAATCAGGCGCAGCGGGCGAGGTACTGCTGCACGTCGGCGCGGGTGAGCGTCTTCAGCGCGGCCAGGTTGTGGTGCACCCGGAGGTAGGCGCGAGCTGCGGCGGTGGCTTTCGCGAGGGTCAGGGTCGACCGGTCGAGGCAGGGGGCGGAGTCGAGCGGGTTTATGCGCGGGGTGCGTAGGTCGGCGTCGATCCCGGTCACCGCGTCGTCGATGCTCGTCAGCACGATGGTCTCGGCCCCGTCCATCGTCGGGCTGTTGCGCCACCACTGCGTGAACCCGCCATCCCCGTCGGGGCCGAAGCCGACGATGAAGGAGGAGCCGAAGCCAGGCGTGGGGTCCAGACCACGGATGGTGTAGTCCCCGTTCTCGTCGGTCACGGTATCGGTGTAGCCCTTGAGGTGGACATAAGCCGAAACGGGTACGGAAGTGCCGTCGTCGGTTTCAACGTGGCCGCTGATAGTCGCACCCAGCGGCAGGACGTATCGAGGAAGGACCAGCGTCTCGCCCGTGGACACCGTAAAGGCGGTCCCCGGAGCGTTCCTGCTCGTCGCTCCAAGGTTTCGGGGCACATGGATGCCGTCCTCGACTTGCGCGGCGACGACGTAGCTCACATCGGGGAGGACGTCGGCGGTGAAGGTGCCGTCGGCGGTGGTCGTCGCGATGACGGTCGGTGTCTCCGAGCTCACCGTCGGCGGAAAGAGGTACACCTCTGTTCCTGCGGCCGGAGGGTAGTCCGGAGGTCCCTCGAGGAGCACCTGGCCGATGATGGTGCCGGTCGTCTGTGGCGCATCGGCATGGGCGGGGCCAGCGACCGCGGAACCCATGATCACAACGGCCGCTGCAGCGGCGATCGAATTTAGAAGTTGAGCGCGCGAAAGCATTGACATAACGATCCCCCAGCGAGAGCACGGTGCCCCATCGGTCCCGACTCTAGGGGTGAGCGCTCGTCGACGGCTACACGCCTGCCAACTGTTTACACAACCGCCCCCGACGGTGAGAAACCGATCGGTTTCGCATCGCGGGATAGTGGCACGACGGTCGGGCGGGCGGCCCGCCCCCAAACCCGTTCCCAGTCGTTCACCGTTCACTGCCACAGTGCCCTGTGGCTTCTCTTATACAACAGCGACTCGCTCTTGGCCGGATGCGTGCAGTAGCGCTGATCGTGATCTGCATAGGGTCTGCTGGTCTCGCTCTTGGAGCTGTGAATCTCGCCTTCGGAGGCTCAACCTCCATCCTGGGAGCCGCGAGCTTCCTCGGGTTCCTGATCTTTGGCCTCATCCAGCTCACCCGCTACCGACACAAGGTGCGCGCATTCGAGCTAGAGCACGGGACCGACGCCGGCAAGCAGTAAATGAGCTTCAGCTGCTCGCGCCGTGCGAAACCGATCGGGTTCACACCCCCGTGCTAGAGGCGCCGATCGGTGGCGGGTCGTGCTCAGTGCGCAGCCTGCCTACAAGGTCGTCAGAATCGCGAGCAAAACAACGAGTCCAATGACGAAGCCCGCCAAAACTACCCAGCCCTGGATGGGGCTTCCCTCTGACTTTGCTTCTGCGGGGAGACCCAGTTGGGCGCGCACGTGAGCAACTTCGCGGTCTAGGCGTTCCCAGTTTTTGTGGACGGCGGGGTTGTAGCCCCCTCCATCACGTATCGATATGGCGAAGCGTCTCCGCTCATCTTCCAGCTCCGACAGCTCGAACCGAAGGCGGTCGATGTCCCGCTTCGCATCCTCGCTGCTCATGGCTCGACAGTACGGCTCGGTCTGACAGAGACGCGAGCATCCCCAGGTCGGGTTTTCTGCCCTGTATACATTCGGTGGCCGGTGCATAACCGATCGGTTTCGCACCACAGCTTTGAGCGGTTGGGGGCGCAATCTCGGAGCGAGTCGGACAGACTGTCGGCATGGAGTGCGGCGGAACAGTACCGACGGATGCCCCCGATCCGAGCATCGCCTCGGAAGCGCGTCTGCGCTCGATCCCCTTCCCGGTGTTCGAGCTGCGCCCCCAACCAGCAGTGACTCGGGCACCGATCACAGGCTTCACCGAAGGCAGCGGGCCGGCCGGTCTCACAGACCTGTCGGTGCATCTCAGCTACACCCTCTGGCGCGTCCCCGAAGATCACGATGACCCGCGCAATAAGCGAGAGATAGACGATCGGACGCGTCGGTCCATCGAGGAGGAGCCCCCGTGGGGTCGGCCGGCTTGGCTCACCGAACAAGCGAAGCTCCTCCTCTACCCGATGCTGTGGGAAGCAACGCGCACGGCCTGGCACGCATCACCCGACGCTGAACAACACTCGCTGTCTCAACAGCTCGCAGAACACACCAACCATGTGCTGCAGAACAATTTCCGCGAACAACTGGGCATCCCCGCCGGACATACCACGATGACGGACTGGAAAGTAAAGTCGACCGCTATCGCGGAGGCCTCGCTCGAGGTCGATGACGAGCACCACCCTGCCATACACATCGATACCGACCCATTTGTGTACGCCGTTGGATTCCGCGTCGACGAGCACACCGTCTCGACCAACGTTTTTCCCCGCGACAGCCTGCCGCTCTTGGACCTTTCTCTCACCACCCTCGCGTGACGAGTCCGGAGCACGTGGTGCGAAACCGATCGGTATCGCATCGATCTACGTCGTGCCCCGCGGTCACTGCTTTCACCCGGGCGGTGACGACTTCGTTGCCGCCGATCATCCACGCCGGCGCGGGGAAGCGATGCGTGACAGGGAAGTGTCGTCCAGCTGTCGGGCTGCAGTCGTGGAGCCCGCGCCAGGCGCTTTCTACTGTGGGGCTATGAATAGAACGCGGATTGCTGAGTTGCGGTCGCTACGAGGTTGGACACAGGAACGCCTTGCAGAAGTCAGTGGGGTGACTGTCCGTACCGTGCAGCGACTCGAGGCTGGCAACGATGTGAGCCTGAATACGCTCGCCCGCCTCGGTGAAGCTCTTGGTGTCCCAGTGCGGGAACTCTTCGAGACCGTGCCCGAAAACGCATGCGGGAAGGCGTTGTCGGCGCTGAACCGCACAGAGATTCAAGATTTCTCCGGTGCGGCAGGTGCCGCCTGGCTCAGAATCGCCCTAGCGGTGAGCATGCTCGTAGGTTCACCCATTCCCGTCGTGCTGTTGATAGCCACTGCCGACGCGGGGATGGTCCCCACCCGCGTCGAGGTCGCGATCGCCGTCGGCCTTGGGTTGCTCATGCTCATCTGTGTTTCCGCTGGGCTGTGTCTGGTGCAGGCGTCCAGCCTCCTCGCCCCCTACGCGACGATTCGTCGTAGGAGGCTGCCTGCAGATGCTGCGGCTGTGGAGTGGGCAGAGCACACCAAAAACGCTCACGAACGCGAACGATTCGCATCGATCGCTCTGGCAGTAGCGATATGGGTACTGTCGCCCCTGCCTATAATCGTGGCCGTACTGTCTGATCCCACCCCACAGCAGGGCCTCTGGATTGCAGCGGGTACCGGCTTCCTGCTTACAGCCATCGCTACCGGCTTGTTTGCCGTCCTGCGGACTGTCTGGCCCTCTTACGTGATGAGCAAAGTCGTGGCCCCATCAAAGGGTGCGGCCAATACTGTCGAGCGATGAGTAGCGACGATGCGAGGCAGGACAATGACCGCCTTGGGTCCGAGCTGACGGCGCTGGAGGATGAGCGGAGACGCTTCGCCTGCCTGGCTTCGTCGTAGGGCTCGGTATTCTGCTCGCAATTCTCACGACCTGATAGCCAGGCCTCGCGCACAGCACAACCGGTAACCAGTCGGCGCCTCCAGCATTGGTGCGAAACCGATCGGTTTCGCACCACCCTCGACGTCCCCGGGCATCCTTGTAGCTGAAGGCGGCCAGCTTGGCGACTCGATGCCTCTACAATCACCAAATGACCCCAAGTCCCTACGGGATCTTTCTGAGCGGCTCCTACGGAGTGGGCAAGTCATCGACGCTCGATCATCTGGGCGACCTGTTTGCGCGTAGTGAGCTGCCGTTCAGCTTGCTGGACGTCGATTGGTTTCACCGTTCATGGCCGCTGGCGCCTCGCGACCCAGACAACACCTTGATCGAAGCGCAGAATCTCTCGGCGGTATGGCACAACTACCTACTCGCCGGGCCGAGGACGCCGATCATCGCGGGAGTTATTCGAACATCTAGCGACCTCGATCGGTATCAGGACGTGTTCGCACGCGAGCTGAAGGTCGTTCACCTCATCGCCTCCCCGCACATTGCAGCGGAACGTCTTCGCCGCCGTTACGATCCGGCGCGAAGCGAGGCCCTGTCCTGGCACCTCGCTCGCCATGTCGCATTGGCGACCGACCTGGATAACTTCGCCGGTCCTGCCTTGACGGTGCACACGGATAACCTCACCCCCGCGCGGGTGGCTCAGTATATTTTCGACTCCTTCGCGCCCGCTTAGGGGCGGGGCACGACTCACTCAAAGAGAGAGCAGCAGCACGCCGGCAGTGACCCAGAACGCCGCGGCCGGTGGGAGCCCGAACTCACAGATGTCGTCGGGCCTTTCAGGTCGGCCACGCGACAACCGCAAGCATCCCGTCAGGCTACGGCGAACGGGTGGCCGACCACGCAAGGGGTGGTGCGAAACCGATCGGTTTTGCACCATCAGACGCGGCCCGTCGGCCGGGTGCGGAATCCCGCGGATAGACGTGGTGCAAAACCCCCGTGCAAAACCCGCTTTGATGCGAAACGCAATCCGAGCCTCACGCACCACTCGTTCGGAGCTCGGCGACGCGTCCGGTCAAGAGGAGCGGGGCGGCTCACCACCGCGCGCGAAGGGGCGGTCATCCCGCTGCACCCGGCTCAGGCCCTCGCTAGGTTGGCCGCATGGGAGAGGCACTGTCGCCGGCCGACGCGCGCATCCTGGCGCTCGAGTCCGACGCCGTGCGCGGGCACGCGCTGAAGCTGCTCGTGCTCGACCCGGGGGAGGTGCTCGACCTGGAGGCGGTGCGGACCAACGTCGCCGCGCGGCTCGCCGCTTTTCCGCGTGGTCGCCAGGTCGTCGTCGACGACGGCGGCGGACTCGCCTGGGTCGACGTCGCCAACGTCGACCTGTCCCACCACGTGCGCCGGCACGCGGCGAGCGACCCGACCGAACTGCGCGCGGTCATCGGCCGGCTGATGTCGCAGCCCCTCGACCGTTCGCGGCCGCTGTGGACGGTCGACCTCGTCGGTCCCCTCGCCGACGGCCGTGAGGCGGTGGCCGTGCGCCTGCATCACGCGCTCGCCGACGGGCTCACCGCCGTCCGCTTCCTCGAGTCGGTCATCTTCGAGCCGCACGATGCCCCCGCCCACGAGGTCGGCATGCGCGACCCCGACGCGCGGCCGACGCGGTGGAGCGAGTGGGAGCGGATGCCGCTGACCCTGGCCCGCGAGCTCGGGCACCCGGGATCGCACTCGCCGTTCGACCGGCCGATCACGGCCCGTCGCGCGCTCGCGTTCGTCGACGTGCCGCTCGCCGAGGCCCGCGCGGTGGGGGCGTCGCGTCCGGTGCACGCGACCGTGAACGACGTGCTGCTCGCCGTCGTCGCGGGGGCGCTGCGGCGCCGGTTGCTCCACCACGGCCATGCACCGCGCATGAACGCCCAGGTGCTGGTGAGCCTGCACGAGCGGGGGGAGGATACCGCGGCATCCGGCAATCGAGACTCGTTCGTCGACGTGGGCCTGCACCTCGACGAGCCCGACGACTCTCGACGACTCGATCTGCTGAGCGCCCAGATGCGCCGGCGCAAGCACGGTCACGACGCCCGCTCGCTCGACGAGCTGTTCCACGCGCTCGCGGCGGCGGGGCCCGTCGGCGTCCTCGCCCGTGGCCTGGCCGACGATCCGCGGGAGTTCGCGCTCGCGATCTCGAACGTGCCGGGCCCGCGGGTCGCGGTGGCGGTGGCGGGACGACGGGTCGCGCACGTCTACACCTCGTCGGAGCCGGGCCCGCGGCACGCGCTGCGGGTGGCCGCGATCAGCAACGACCGGTGGCTGGGCGTGGGCTTCTGCGTCGACCCGGACGCGGTTCCCGATGTGGAGCTTCTCGCTGACGCGGCGCATGACGCGTGGGAGGCGCTTCGCGGCTCGGGCTGATCGCGGGCGGCCGTGCGGGCACGACAGCGGGGCTCTCGGGCGGCGCGCCGCGTGCGGCGCGTCGGGAACACCGCCCGCTGTCGAGCACGGCCATCGGATGCGTGCCGACGTCTCGAGGCCGGAGCACCACCGGCGCCGCGGGTTCCCGGACGCCTAGGCTGGACGCGAGGGAGTCGAATGTCGTCGAGAGCAGGGCGCGCCGAGCGCGTGGGCCGCGGGGTCGCCGCCGCCGCGATCGCGACCTTCGTCGCGACCGTCTCTCACGGTGCCGTCGACGCGACCCTGCCCTCCGCGGTCAACATCGCCGTCGCGCTGTGTCTCGCCGCACCCGTCTGCGTGCTGCTGGCCGGACGGACGATGTCGTGGGGACGCCTCGCCGCCGCCGTCGTGCTCAGTCAGGCGCTGTTCCACGGCATCCTGGCCGTCGACCTGACCGGGGTCGGCGCCGCCGCCGTCGGGCCGCATCACGGGACCGCTCCGATCGTCTGGGCGGCCGGCACCACCGTCGAGCATGCGTCCCACGCACCCGGGATGTGGGTCGCGCACGCGCTCGCCGCCGCGGTCACGATCCTCGCGCTCGGCCGGGGCGAGCAAGCTGTTCGGGCCATCGCCCGCTTCGTCGTCCGGGCCGTACGCGCACTCGGGCCCGTCCGCAGTGTCGGACCCGCGGATGCCACGACCCCCGCGTCCGAGCCGCAGCTGCTGCCGCGGGCGCTCACCGTGCTGTCGACGATGAGGCACCGGGGTCCGCCGCTCGCGGCGTGACATCCCGACCCTCATTCCTCGCGCGCGACGCCCCCTCGGCGTGCGCATATTCCGAAAGCAGCATCCATGTCTCG
>JAAIGE0100724132.1_pt1 | contig 13258 bp, 8 predicted proteins | sample 6487951 | NCBI WGS metagenome assembly JAAIGE01 (sample SAMN13974128, study PRJNA590717) | phyllosphere metagenome | biome: tomato field; feature: multiple bacterial spot infested tomato fields; material: tomato leaves; isolation source: leaves from tomato fields | host: Solanum lycopersicum ... | reverse complement strand
CAGGTGACGAACGTCGCCCGCGAGGTGGGCGTCGAGGGCAAGCTCGGCGGCCAGGCCCAGGTGAAGGGCGTCGGCGGGACCTGGAAGGATCTCACCGACAACGTGAACATGATGGCGGCCAACCTCACCGGTCAGGTGCGGGGCATCGCCAGCGTCGTAACGGCGGTGGCGCAGGGCGATCTCAAGCGCAAGCTCTCGGTCGACGCCAAGGGCGAGATCGCCGCGCTCGCCAACACCGTCAACGAGATGATCGAGACGCTCGCGACCTTCGCCGACCAGGTGACGAACGTCGCCCGCGAGGTGGGCGTCGAGGGCAAGCTCGGCGGCCAGGCGCGGGTGCCTGGCGCGGCCGGCCTCTGGCGCGACCTGACCGACAACGTGAACCAGTTGGCCGCGAACCTCACGACCCAGGTGCGCGCCATCGCGGAGGTCGCGACCGCCGTGACCAAGGGCGACCTCGCGCGCTCGATCGCGGTCGAGGCCTCGGGCGAAGTCGCGGCGCTGAAGGACACCATCAACGAGATGATCCGCAACCTGCGGGACACGACGCTGAAGAACGCCGAGCAGGACTGGCTGAAGACCAACCTCGCCAAGTTCACCCGCATGCTGCAGGGCGAGCGCGACCTCGCCACCGTCTCGAACATGATTCTGTCCGAGATCGCGCCACTTGTGAGCGCCCAGCGCGGCGTGTTCTACATGGTCGAGGACAACGCGGGCGAGCCGGTGCTCGACCTCGTAGCGAGCTATGCCTTCACCGAGCGCAAGAACCTGTCGAACCGCTACCGGATGCGGCAAGGTCTCGTCGGGCAATGCGCCTATGAGAAGAAGCGCATCCTGCTCACCAACGTGCCGGGCGACTACGTCACCATCGGCTCGGCTCTCGGCGAGGCGGCGCCGCTCAACATCATCGTGCTGCCGGTCCTGTTCGAGCAGGAGGTGCGCGCGGTCATCGAGCTCGCCTCGTTCAACCGGTTCAGCGAGACGCACCAGTCCTTCCTCGACCAGCTCACCGAGTCGATCGGCATCGTGCTCAACACGATCGCAGCGAACATGCGCACCGAGGGGCTTCTCAAGCAGTCCCAGCTGCTCACGGGCGAGCTGCAGAGCCGCCAGGAGGAACTGAAGAAGACTAACGACCGGCTGGAGCTTCAGGCCGCCTCGCTGCAGCAATCCGAGGACCTGCTCAAGAACCAGCGCGAGCGCCTGCAGCAGACTAACGAGGAACTGGAGGAGAAGGCGCGCCTGCTTGAGATCCAAAAGCGGGAGGTCGAGGGCAAGAATCGCGAGGTCTCCGTCGCCAAGACGGCGCTGGAGGAGAAGGCTGAGCAGCTGAGCCTGACCTCGCGCTACAAGTCCCAGTTCCTGGCCAATATGAGCCACGAGCTACGCACGCCGCTCAACAGCCTGCTGATTCTCTCGAAGCTTCTCTCCGAGAATCGTGACGGAAACCTCACGGACAAGCAGCGGGAATTCGCCAAGACGATCAACGCGGCCGGCACGGACCTCCTGTCGCTGATCAACGACATCCTCGATCTCTCCAAGATCGAGTCCGGCACCGTGTCACTTGAGATCGGCGACGTCGCGCTGCAGGACCTTGTGGAGAATCTCAACAGGACCTTCCGGCAGCTCGCCGAGGAGCGTCATCTCGCCTTCGAGATCGCAGTAGAGCCGGGTTTGCCGCGATCGGTGCGAACCGATTCGAAGCGTCTGCAGCAGGTCTTGCGTAACCTGCTCTCCAACGCCTTCAAGTTCACCGAGAAGGGTAGCGTTCTCCTCAAGATCGGCTCGGCCGAGGGCACACCGCTTCGCGTGGGAAGCCAGTGGATGGCCCTGGCGGTCACCGATACCGGGATCGGCATCGCCGAGGACAAACAGCGCATCATCTTCGAGGCGTTCCAGCAGGCCGACGGGACCACGAGCCGCAAGTACGGCGGCACGGGCCTCGGCCTTGCGATCAGTCGGGAGATCGCGCGCCTTCTGGGCGGCGAGATCGTGGTGGAGAGCCGCGTCGGCGCGGGCAGCACCTTCACGCTATTCCTGCCCTTCGTGCCGCCGGCGAATACAGGCGCGGGTCGGTCGCCGGAGACGCCAGAGTGGAGCGGAACGTCCGCGGTGATCGGACGCCAGCCTAGCGGAGCGATGGCGCTCTCCGCCTCAGCGGACGACCGCCATGCCATCCATACGGGCGACCACATCGTGCTCATCGTTGAGGACGACGCGATGTTCGCCTCGGTCCTCCTAGAGCTCGCGCGCGAGCGCGGGTTCAAGGGCCTGATCGCGCAGGATGGTGCCGGTGCGCTGAGCCTCGCTCACCGGTTCAAGCCGCACGCCATCACCCTCGACATCGGGCTGCCAGACATGGACGGCTGGGCGCTCCTCGACCTCCTCAAGAACGATCCCCGCACCCGGCACATCCCGATCCACGTCATCTCCGTCAACGACGAGAAGAAGCGCGGACTGCGCGCGGGCGCGTTCGGGTTCCTCGAGAAGCCGGTCGAGCGCGAGGGCCTGTTGCGGGCCCTGGAGCGCTCGAAGGAGTTCATCACACGACCGGTGCGAAACCTCCTGCTCGTCGAGGATGACGAGAACCAGCGCGCCAGCATGTCGGCACTCCTGAGCGAGGAGGACGTGAAAATCTTCGCGGTTGGCACCGCCTCGGCGGCCCTCGAAGCCCTGACCGGCGGGCGGTTCGACTGTGCGATCGTCGATCTCGGTCTGCCCGATCTCGGCGGTGCCGAGCTGATCGAGCGGATCCGTGCCTCGCAGGATGGGGAGGAACTGCCGATCATCGTCTACACGGGCCGCGAGCTGACGGGTGCTGAGGAGCAACACCTCAGGCAGACCGCATCGACCATCATCCTGAAGGACACGCGCTCGTCCGAGCGGCTCCTAGACGAGACCGCGCTCTTCCTGCACCGGGCCATCAGCCGCGTCCCCGTCGATGATCAGATCCTGATCGAGCGCACGGACCCGGCGTCCCTGCAGGGATGCCGGGTCATCCTGGTGGACGACGACCTGCGCAACATCTTCTCGCTGACGAGCGCGCTGGAGCAGCACGGACTCGATGTGCTGTTCGCAGAGAACGGCCGGGACGGCATCTCACTCCTCGAAGCGAACCCGACCATCGATGCGATGTTGATCGATATCATGATGCCGGGGATGGACGGCTACGAGATGATCCGGGAGATCAGGGCCAAGACCGCCTTCAGAAGCATACCGCTCATCGCGGTCACCGCGAAGGCGATGAAGGGCGACCGCGAGAAATGCCTTGAGGCCGGCGCCTCCGATTACGTCTCGAAGCCGATCGACATGGATCAGTTGCTGGCCGTGCTCCGAGTCCAGCTGGAGCAGCGCGGCGGGACACGGAACGGCGCAGCGGTGAGGGAGGGTGCGCACGAACCGGCGCGCACGGCACAGTGACGGTGCGGCCGGAGGCATCCCCTTCGATGGGCGCGAACGCTGGAGACGGGACGGAGACCGCGTTCCCGGAGGTGCACCCGGTCCGGGCGAAGATCCTGATCGTCGACGATGACCGGCGCAATCTGCTCGCCGCCTCCGAGATCCTCGCCGACCCGACGCTCGATCTCGTCCTGGCAGCCTCGCCAGAGGAGGCTCTGCGCCGGACGCTGCGCGAGGACTTCGCTCTTATCCTGCTCGACGTCCAGATGCCGCGCATCGACGGCTACGAGGTCGCCGCCCTGATCCGCAGCCGCTCGCGCAGCTCCCGCGTTCCGATCCTTTTCCTGACGGCGCACAACAAGGAAGACATGCACGTCTTCCGCGGCTACTCCGCGGGAGCGGTCGACTATGTCTTCAAACCCATCCAGCCCCTCATCCTCAAATCTAAGGTTGAGGTTTTCGTCGATCTCTACCGGAAGACTGAGGAGATCAAGCGTAAGGCGGCGGCCGAGAAGCAGCTCTTGCTTGAGAATCTGCGCGTGCGCGGCGAGAAGCTGGAGGCCGAGCAGGCCCTGCGCAGGCGCGAGGAGCACCAGGCCGCGGTGCTGCGCAGTCTGCCGATCGCGCTCTACACCGCCCCGCTCGGCGAGGAGGGCCGACGGCTCCGCTTCACGAACGACAGCATCGAACGTATCACTGGCTTTTCGCGCGAAGCTTTCGCGACAACTGATTTCTGGGAATCCCGTCTCGAACCCGAGGACACCGACCGCGTGTTCGCGGATCTGCGCACCGTATCGGAAGTGGGCGCCGTGGCGCTGGAGTATCGCTGGCGCAACGCTGACGGGGCGGAGCGGTACATCCTCGATCAGGTCGTAGTGCAGCGCGGCGAGGGTGACACGACGACCGAACTCTTCGGGATGTGGTTCGATGTCACCGAGCGGAAGGAGCTCGAACTTAGCCTGCAGCACGCCTCGAAGCTCGAAGCGGTGGGCCGCCTGACCGGGGGCATCGCGCACGACTTCAACAACATGCTGAGCATCGTGATCGGCAACCTCGACCTCGTAAAAGGATCACTGCGGAGCGACGAAAAGGCCCTCCGCCGTGTCGAGAGCGCCATCGAGGGGGCGCATCGCTGCGCCGAACTTACCAGCCGTCTACTGGCTTTCTCCCGGCGCTCTCCCCTGCAGCCCAGGGCCTTAGAGTTCACGAGCTTCATGCCGGGTCTGGTCAAGCTGCTTGAGCGCACGCTCGGCGAGCGGATCACGATCTCCACGGACTTGGCGGCGGAGCTGCCAGACGTCTGCGTCGATCACGCTCAGTTCGAGGCTGCCATCATCAACCTCGCCGTCAATGCGCGGGACGCAATGCCGAACGGGGGCAGGCTGGGCATCCGCATACAGCGCCGCGACAAGCCTGAGCACGACGGTTGTGAGGGCACGCGCTTCGTAGAGATATCGATCGTTGACACAGGCATGGGCATGTCGCCCGCTGTCCTTACTCGCGTGTTCGAGCCCTTCTTCACGACGAAAGAGGTTGGCAAAGGCACCGGCCTCGGCCTCAGCATGGTGTACGGCTTCGTGCAGCAGAGCGGGGGCATCATCACGGTCGACAGCACTCCCGGCCAGGGCACCCGCTTCATCATCAGCTTGCCCGCGCTCGCCAGGCAGGGCTCTGCCTCGGAGACGGCCGACCACGATACGAGCACTGAAACGACGGTTGCCGTGGACGGTGCAGGCCGTGCCGTTCTTGTCGTCGAGGACGATGCCGACGTCCGCTATACCGTGACCTCGACCTTCGAGTCGCTCGCGTTCAAAGTCCTCAGCGCGCAGGACGGTAGCGAGGCCATGCGCATACTTGAGAAAGAGCCGAATGTTGCCCTCGTCTTCAGCGACGTGAACATGCCGGGCTCGATGACTGGTATCGACCTGGGGCGCAATATTCGCCAGAAATGGCCGCAGATGCAAATTCTGCTGGCTTCCGGATACCTACAGGAAAATCAGGACACAAACGGCTTCAAGTTGCTGCAGAAGCCCTATCGCGCGACGGACCTGATCGCGATGTTGCGCGGATTGCTGAACGACCCTGAGCAGAGCAGTGACGGTCGTGAAGGGTGTTGATGGAGCCCGGCATGGCGGTGCTGACCAAGGCCTCTGTGGTCGAGACGCTCGGCCTAGGCATCCGCGAGATGATCGCCCATGGTTGATCCCAAGCGGCCGACGGGCACCAGCGAACAGTCTGGCCCCACGCCCCCCAAGCCCTCCAGGTCGATAGAGGCCGCCGCACGGGCCCGGTGGATCGCGCGGGCTTGCGGCATCCTCGGCACGGGCGCATCCCTGACCGTGCTGGCCGGATGGTGGTTCGACGTCCCGGCGATGCGGCGCCTCATCCCGGGCCAACCGCCGATGGTCATCTTGACCGCGCTCGGCACCCTTTTGCTCGGGGCGGCACTCCTACTCTCCGCCCGGCGCGAAGGGGCGGGGGCGAGCCGTCGCGCCGGCCGGTTCCTTGCCGGCGCGGCCGCAGCGATCGCGCTGGCCGGGGGGCTACCCTATGCCCTGCCGGGCAGCTTCCGCCTCGACGACTGGGTCCAGCGGTTGGTGTTCGGGCCGCTGGCGCCAAGCAGCGGAATGGCCCTCGCCTCGGCCGCCTGTATCCTTGGCGCCGCGTCCGGCCTCATCCTCCAGGACGCACGGAGCCGCCGTCTCCGGCATCTCGGCAGCGTCGTCGCCCTCCTCGGTCTCGTCGTGGCGGCGGTGGGTGGCCTCGGCTACGCCTACGCCCTTGGGGCCTTTCACCAGGGCGGTCCCTTCTCCCGTATGGCGCTGGTCACCGCATTGATACTCGGCACCCTGTCGCTCGGGGTGCTCCTCAACCGTCCTAACCGCCCCTGGGTCACGACCGCGCTTGGCGGCGGCGAGGCCGGGGCCCTGACCTGGCACCTGCTGCCTGCGGTCGTGGTCGTGCCGCTGGTGCTGGGCTTGGCGCAACTTCACGCCGTCCGTGCGGGCCTGCTGGAGGTTGGGACGGGGACGGCCTTGCTCGTCATCGTCCTGGTGCTCTGGCTGGCGGCTCTCACGACCCGGCTGGCCAGGAATGTCGACCGGCGCGCGGAGACCGAGCGGCAACTCCGCGACACGCTGCAGGTCATGAACGAGACCCTGGAGCGGCTGGTCACGGAGCGAACCCTAGAACTCTCGGAAGCGCAGGACGCGCTCTTGCAGGCTCAGAAGATGGAGGCCATCGGCCAGCTGACCGGCGGCGTGGCGCACGACTTCAACAACCTGCTCACCATCATCCGCTCGTCCATCGACTTCCTGCGCCGGCCGAATCTGCCGGAGGAACGCCGCGCCCGCTACATGGACGCGATCTCCGACACGGTAGGGCGCGCGGCGAAGCTGACCGCGCAGCTCCTTGCGTTCGCACGGCGCCAAGCCCTCAGGCCCGAGGTGTTCGACGCAGGCGAACGCCTGTCCAGAGTGGTGGCGATGCTCGATTCCCTCACGGGCGTCCGCATTCGCATCGTGACGGAGATGCCAGACAGCCCTTGCTTTGTGCGCGCCGATGCCAGCCAGTTCGAGACGGCGCTGGTGAACCTCGCCGTGAACGCGCGCGACGCGATGTCCGGTGAGGGCACGCTGACCATCGCCCTGACCTGCAACCAGCCGAAACCGCCGATTCGCGGCCATTCCGGCTCCCCGAACCACTTCGTCCTCGTAACGGTCACGGACACCGGGTCGGGCATCCCGAAGGAACGACTTACCCAGATCTTTGAGCCGTTCTTCACCACTAAGGAAGTCGGCAAGGGCACGGGTCTCGGCCTCTCTCAAGTGGTCGGCTTCGCCAAGCAATCGGGCGGAGACGTCGACGTCTCCAGCGTGGTCGGCAGGGGCAGTGCCTTCACGCTATACCTCCCGCAAGCCGAGGCCGGGGCCGGCGTGGAGAAGGCCGCTTCCGAGCCGGAGGGTGAGCTGTGGGAGCAGGGTGACCAGTGCATCCTGGTGGTCGAGGACAACGTGGAGATCGGAGCCTTCTGCACGCAGATCCTGCATGACTTGGGCTACGGGACGGTCCTGACCCAGACTGCCGAGGCGGCGCTGGCCGAGATCGAAGCTGTGCCGTTCCGCTTCGACGTGGTGTTCTCGGACGTGGTGATGCCGGGCATGGGCGGGATCGAACTGGCCAAGCGGCTCGGGGAGCTCCACCCGGAGATGCCCGTAGTCCTAACCTCCGGCTACAGCCACGTGCTCGCCCAGGAAGGGGCGCACGGCTTCGAGTTCGTGCGCAAACCCTACTCGGCCGAGCAGGTTGGAAAGGTGCTGCGCGCGGCCACGGCGCGAAAGCCTAAGGTCTGCGCCGCGCCCGCCGACGCGTGAACGGCTCAGGACCGCGAGACGTTAGTCGCCGCTCTCCGCCGCGGTGTCTCCGGTGGCTTGAAGAACAGCCAGGCTGCCGCGCAACGCAAGAGCGTTGATGCGATGCCGGCGGCCCATGTGCCGGAGCATCTGCGCGGTGGCGTGATGGTCGTCCCGGGCGAACTCGTGCGCCAACTCGGCCACCTCACGAGCCATGCCCTCTTCCTCGACGATCTCGGCGATTGTCGCGTCCATAACCCGCCTGCGCGTGCCGGGCATGCGGCGCGTCAGCGTGAGGGGATGGTTCGCGATCTGGACTCTCCCCCTGCTTGCTCCAACGCTTACGGATGCCAACCTGTCCTGCCTCGGCGGCATGGCCGCTCCTTTGAACGGAACGGCCAAGTCACAGGTGAGCTGAGTCCAAAACCGGCGGGAAGCCAATAATGATTACCCCTGCGGCTGCGCCGTCCAGTGTGCATGGGGGCTGAGGGGCCGCCGAGGACTGGCCAACCCGCTGGCCGTCGAAGGATGCGCCGCAGCTGTGGTGCGGGTCGCGCACGATCGCTGCGGGACGGCGAAATGCCAGGTTTACCACCACTTCGCGAAGCCGCGCCTAATGTAGCACAACCTCCTGATGTCGTGGCCGCCTGTAGGTCCGCTTCCTCCCACTGAGCAGACATCTGGACCGGCAGGCCCGAAGGTCTGTAAAGGGTCAGGAGTTCGTACACCGATTGTTCGGCTGTGCGCCACTTCCGGACCTTCTGTCACAACCTCTGGAATGGCCGCTCTTCTCTTGCAAGCGGTCTTCTTATGCAGTGGTTGAGCTGCAAGGCTACGAAATCTTGAAGCCGGAGACTCCACGTCGCCCGAAACAAGTTGGCCGAGAACGAGGCCCAGCGTGTTAAGGCCCGGCCCCGGAAGGTCAAGTACCAGCTCGACCGCTTCCGCGCCGAGGAGTTCTGGGACCGCGTCATGCAGCAGATTGCCGAGCTCATCGCCGAGCGCGGCCCCCTCACGCCCGAGGAGATCCTGCCCGGTCTACGCACGTGACCGTCCGCGAGGCCGCCCTACACAAGGAGCCGCTTACCCCCGGGACGCTCCGCAAAAGATGGACGTCCGCGTGACCCACCGGCGCTACTTCGAGGCGCCCATCAAGGTCCTGTCCCTGGCCTCCGACGAGGCGAGCTTCGTCAACTGCGTCGAGTTCTTCGTCGACGGCGGCCAAGTGCAAGTCTGATGGGGTAGCCGCCAGGAAAGGTGCCTGCCTCGCCGGCCGCCCTAAGCAGCCAAATCGCCGGTGGCTGCGGTCTCGCCGAAGGCGCTCTCAATATGCAACGTTGCGGTACCGCATCGCTCCCAAGTCGGCGATCAGCCCTGGCCCGGTCGGGTGCCATCCCAGGTGGGCCCGCGTCCACGCGCTCGACGCTGACATGTCCATGGCAACGAACGCGCCGAGCCACTCGAAATGTCGGGCCGCTTCGTCCGGCGGCACGGACGCGACCGGCACGCTCAACCCCCGGCCGAGCGCCTCCGCGATGGCGCGGGTCGGGACGCCCTCCTCGGCGACCGCGTGGTAGCGCGCACCCGCCTCCCGCCGCTCCAGGGCCAACCGATAGAGACGGGCGACGTCGAGCACCGGAGCGGCCGACCATCGGTGCGATCCATCCCCGACATAGGCCGAGACGCCCTTCCGGCGGGCCAGGTCGAGGAGGTAGGTGACGAGGCCTTGCTTGACCGTATCGTGCACCTGGGGGAGCCGCACGACCGACACGTTGACGCCCGCCTCCAGCAGCGCGGCGCCCGCCAGCTCGGAGGCGATGCGAGGGTTTGGATGCCCGGCATTGAAGACCTCCTCCGTCGCCGGCTGGCCCGGAACGGCGCTACCGAAGCCGGTCCCGGAGGTGATGATCAGGGGCCGATCGGAATTCTTGAGAGAGGAGCCCAGGGCTTCGATGGCGCGCCGGTCCTTCTCACAATTGGTGGCAAAGTTCGTGAAGTCGTGGTCGAAGGCAGTGTGGATCACGCCGTCCGCTTGGGCGGCGCCGCTGCGCAGACTGTCCAAGTCCTCCAGGTTTCCGAGGTGCGGCTCGGCCCCCGCGTTGCGCAGCGCCCGGGCGCCGCTCTCCGAGCGGGTCAGCCCGAGGATCTGATGGCCGGCGGCGAGGAGCTCGGGAACGGTGGCCGAGCCGATGAAGCCGGTCGCACCGGTGAGGAATACGCGCATGGGGTGCCTATCCAAAGTAGGGTGGAGGCCCACTGTCGCGCTCCATTGCATCCGGTTAAAGGAGTGAGATTATCCGGGTATAATGACCAACAGGCTCGCGATGGCGTCCACTTCGGAGAACCTGCTCGGGGCCTACCTCCGGGACCGGCGGACAAGGCTCGACCCGGCGGCCTTCGGGTTCTCCGGGCGTCGGAGGACGCCGGGCCTACGCCGGGAGGAGGTCGCCCAGCGCTCGAACATCAGCGCGACCTGGTACACATGGCTGGAGCAGGGACGCGGCGGCGCACCCTCCGCGGACGTGCTCAACCGCATCGCTTCCGGGCTGATGCTGACGGAGCCGGAACGCGAGCACCTGTTCATGCTGGGGCTCGGGCGCCCGCCCGAGGTCCGCTACAGGCCGGTCGAGGGCGTGACGCCGCGCCTGCAGCGCCTCCTCGACACGCTTGAGGCGAGCCCCGCGCTGGTGAAGACCGCCACCTGGGACGTCGTCGCCTGGAACGCGGCCGCCGCCGTGGTTTTGACCGACTGGGATGAGGTCCCGTTCCGCGAGCGCAACATCCTGCGCCGAATGTTCGGCGACCCGCGGGTGCGGAGCGTTCAGCACGACTGGGACAGCGTGGCGCGCTTTGTGGTCGGCACGTTCCGGGCCGACGCGGCGAGGGCCGGCGCCACCTCGGAGGTCGCCCGGTTGGTGGAGGAACTCTGCCGCACGAGCCCGGAGTTCGAGGCGCTGTGGCGGGAGAACGATGTCCGGGTCCACGGGGACGGGGTCAAGCGCCTGCGACACCCGACCCTCGGCGAGATCGAGCTGGAATACTCGGCCTTCGCGGTGGATGGGCGGCCCGACCTCGGCCTGCTCGTCTACAACCCTGTCGAGGACGCCGTGGCTAAGGGGATCCGCGCCCTGGTCGCCGTACGCTCCGCCGGCCGGCAAGACCGTCCGTGAGGTTGTCTGGATTGGCTGGCACACGGGGCAAGGTCAACGCCGCCAGCGAGCGCGCCGTCGATTCGCCGGGTAGAGCCTTCGTGCGGCTAGCCGCAGGAGAACGTCGAGACGTTCGCTTCCGAGGTGCTGCTGGGCCGGCCGTTTGAGCTCTCGCCGGTCTATGCGTTGCTGGCGAGACAGGAGGCGAGCTACGTCACCGGCGAGGTCTCCGGCGCCATCGGCGGCAACGGGACAGCATAGGCGACAGGCCGGCTGCAACCGCCCCCTGGACGCCGCGCGACCGGTGTCATTCAGTCTCATTCAGTCGGTCGGACCTTGCCTTAGGGCGGCGCCGGTCCTCGCCCCGTTACGAGTTATGCCCCGAAGCGCATCTCGGCGAACCGCGCGACCAAGGAGGCTGGCATCGTGGCCTTCCCGGAGGTACTGGCGGCGCGGCAGTTGCCGATATGGCCGGTGCGCGCCCCGGCCAGGGACGACGCCCGAAAACCGGCAACGCTTGCCCCACTTGCCGGCCAACCTCACCTATGGCCGCATGGGCAGCGAGTTCGACGTCATCATCGTAGGGGGAGGCGCCGCCGGCATCGGGGCGGCGCGCCGGCTCGCGGCGCACGCCAAGGCGGCGCTGGTGCTGGAGGCATCGTCGCGCCTCGGTGGTCGTGCGTTCACGCAGGACCTCGGCGGCTACCCGCTCGACCTCGGCTGTGAATGGCTGCACTCGGGCGAGCGCAACTCATGGGTCGCCATCGCCGAGGCCTCCGGCTTCCCGGTCGATCGGAGCGACCCGCCATGGGCGAAGGCGCATCCCGGCATCGTCTGGGATGGGGACGAGGAGGAAGCAGCCCGGAAGGCGTTCGGCGAATGGGAGGAGCGGCTCCGGGCGGTCGCGCAAGGCAGCGACCGCGCGAGTGATGCCCTGGAGCCCGGGGGTGAGTGGAACGCATACGTACGAGCCATCGCCGGCTTCATGAGCGGGGTCGCGCCCGAGCGGATCTCCGCCACCGACTACATGGCCTATGACACGGCCTCCACGGGCCGGAACTGGAGCCTGCCGCTCGGCTACGGCACGCTCGTTGCCGCCAGCCTCCCGACCTCGGTGGCGCTGCACCTGGCGATCCCCGTCGAGCGGATCGAACTGACGGCGGACGGCGTCGCCGTCACCACGCGTGCCGGCACCGTCCGCGCCCGGGCAGCCATCCTCACGGTCTCGACAACGGTCCTCGCCGGCGATGCCATCCGCCTGCCCTCGGGAACCGAGCCATGGCGCGAGGCGGCCGCAGCCTTGCCGCTCGGCCGCAACGAGAAGGTCTTTCTGGAGATCGGGCGCGAAGCCGCGTTCGAGCCGGACTCGCACGCCTACGGCAACCTGCGCGACGCGCGGTCCGCCGCTTATTCGATCCGGCCGAACGGCTGGCCGGTCATCGAGGCGTTCCTCGGGGGCGAAGGAGCCCTCATCCTGGAGGAGGAAGGCCCGGCCGCTGGCTTCGCGTTCGTGTCGGCCGAGCTGACCGCGCTGTTCGGCGGCGACGTGGCGTCGGCCATCAGGCCCCTCGCGGCCACGTCATGGAGCCGGATGGCGTCCATCGGCGGCGCCTACAGTTGCGCCCTGCCGGGACAGTCGCAGGCGCGGGCACAGCTGGCCCGGCCATTCGAGGACCGGCTGTTCTTCGCGGGCGAGGCCACGCACCCCTTCGACTTCACGACGGCGCACGGGGCACATGACAGCGGGCAAAGGGCCGCCGACGAAGTTTTATCGTCGCTCCGAGAGGGGCGGTTGGGGCCGGTGCGCGCCGCATCCTGACCAGCCGGACAGTGGTCGCAGGCTGGCACTTGATGCCTTGCGAGAGGCTGCTTCGGGCTCTGGAAAAACAGGGCGGCTCGACATCCGGCGAACCGAGAGCGGACACGCTCTCACGGCTTCGTCTTGCTGCCGTCATGCTCGTGGTTGGCCGCCTCAATCGCCGCTCCGTTGGTGAGTGCCCATGCGCAGAGCGCCTCGAAGGGTTGGCGCAGCGAATGGCCAAGCGGGGTGATCGCGTACTCGACGCCGATTGGTGCGGTCGGGAGCACCGTTCGGGTCACCAGACCGTTGCGCTCCAACCGCTTCAGCGCGTCCGCCAGCGCCTTGTGCGTGATGCCGTCGAGCCGCCGCTTGATCGCATTGAAACGTGACGGCCGCGGGCAGAGCACCGTGAGGATCAGGATCGTCCACTTGTCGGCGATCTTGTCCAGCACAGGGCGTACCCGCGCCATGTTGGCGAGCGCGCACTCGGACGCAGCATCGAGGTCGGTATCGTCGGCCATATCTAGGCTACCCTAAGTGCGTTCTTGATAGCAGAT
>JAAIGE0100862684.1_pt1 | contig 13274 bp, 10 predicted proteins | sample 6487951 | NCBI WGS metagenome assembly JAAIGE01 (sample SAMN13974128, study PRJNA590717) | phyllosphere metagenome | biome: tomato field; feature: multiple bacterial spot infested tomato fields; material: tomato leaves; isolation source: leaves from tomato fields | host: Solanum lycopersicum ... | reverse complement strand
CGTGTCGAAACGAGAAGTGACACCCGGGTCGAGAAAGTGCCACCTTGCACGAGAAGTCACAATGGTGTCGTTTCCAGATCTACTTCAGACAGGCATCGACAGAATTGGTCTAGTTCGGACTGAGGTTTTCGGATAGCTAAGTTAAAGGCGATCCGACGGCGTCTTGTCCTAACTTGGACTTCTCGATGTCAAAACGGCCCGATCACAAGGGATATCTGCCTTCTCAAGCAGACGGTCCCAGCTCGCTTGGCGGGCTTGCTCCGCATATTCCAGCGTTCGAGTCGTACTGCCCGCGTGCGCTCAGCCGATCGCCGACGTGAGGACCAAAGGCGGTGGCGACTCGTCGAGGACCCGCCCTGCTGCAAGGGCGTGGTCCTGAATCGCCCGTCAACTCCGTGAATCAGGCGGGGATCTGACTCCAGGTGCCCGCCTACTCCTCGCGCTCCGCCCTCTGAGATGCGGGAGACGCGGGCGATGCGCAGAGGTATGGGCGCGCACAACGCGCTTGCGTGTCGCCCGAGTGGCTTCCACACCTGCCCCCGGCCGACGGCTAGGCTCGCCGCGATCGGGGGGTAGGGGATGACGAGAACAGACGACTTCTTCAAACGAGCGAAGGCCGCACAGGCCACGCTGAAGCATGCGATCCTGCGGTCATACCTTGCGACCTTCGCCACAGCCACCGGGACGCGGTCTCCCGGGCATCGGGTCGGGTACATCGACGGCTACGCGGGGCCCGGCGAGTACGTCAACGAGCTCACAGGCAGCCGCGACGAAGGATCGCCCATCATTGCCATGAATGTGGCGCGACACCAGTCCACGCTCAATGAGCCGAGGACTCTGGAAAGTATCTTCATCGAAAAGGATCGCGAGCACTACGAGTCACTGTCTGCTCTGGTCGGCCGGGCACAGCAGGAAGGTCTTTCGGTCGAGGCTCAGCATGGAGATGTCACGAAACTGCTCGCACCCGCCGTGCAGCGATTCCAGACACTGCCGCTCCTCGTGTTCCTCGACCCGTTCGGCGCGTCCCTGCCTCATTCCCAAAGCATCCCCGCGGTGCTGGGCCGCCACAGCGATCAGCCCACAGAGGTTCTACTGAACTTCAGTGTCGATGCTCTTCGCAGGGCTGGCGCTCGAATTCACGAGGAGCAGGGTGCTCCTGGACGCGAAGCTACTCTCGCGACCATGGACCGCTGGCTCGGAGGCGAGTGGTGGCGCGAGCACTTCCGCGACCCCGCGTCAGTTGAGGACAACGACACCGCCTACGAGCCGGCGGAGCGCATCACCGACGAGTACTCGCGAATGGTTTGCCGGGAGTCGAAAACCCACGTCTTCCCGGTCGACATTCGCCGAGCTGCCTCGCACAAGCCGCTATTCAGGCTCATGCTTTTCCACCCCAAGCCGCTCGCCGCGTATAAGTTCAACAACGCCGTCAGCTCTGGCAACGAGAAGTGGCGGTCGCTCATGTGGGACATGGACGTCGAACTCGCTCAGCGAGAAGATGTGCGTAATCCTCGTCCCGGAATGAGCCGGGAGGAAGAACTACGCATGGCGAGGGACGCTGATCCCGCTCAGGTCATGGACGACAACGTCAACATTCTGAAAGACAACATCCGAACAGCGCTGCGAACGCGGACGTTCCTCTCCATGGAGCATGACTTTGGTCTGATCTTTGGTGCGGCTACCGGTTCCGCGCGCGGTAAGCACCTCACACGGGCGTGGGATGCACTGGCCGAAGAGGGCGTCACGCGGCCACGCACCGGATCGACGTACGACTGGGTGAAGATCTGGCGCGGGGACAGCCGCGTGGAGTTCAGCTAGGAGGGGATGATGGCGAAGACGACGATTGAGTGGACCGAGGTCACGTGGAATCCGGTTACCGGGTGCGACAGGACCTCGGCGGGTTGCGACAATTGTTACGCGCTCGCGCTTTCCAAGCGGCTCAAGGCCATGGGCGCCGAGAAGTACCAAAACGATGGCGATCCGCGAACTTCGGGCCCGGGCTTCGGCGTCACGATTCATCCGAAATCTCTCGACCAGCCGTTGAAGTGGCGCAAGCCGCGGACCGTATTCGTCAACTCGATGAGCGATCTTTTCCATGCAAAGGTGCCGACGTCCTTCGTCCAGGACGTCTTCGACGTGATGGCCGCGACGCCGCAGCACACATATCAGGTGCTTACCAAGCGCTCCCTGCGGCTTCGGCGTATGGCCGACAAGCTCACCTGGCCGACCAACGTCTGGATGGGCGTATCCGTCGAAGAGCCGAAGGTCTTGAATCGCATTGCTGACCTGCGCGAGGTGCCCGCGGCAGTTCGCTTTCTGTCATGCGAACCGCTCATTGCGGCTCTCCCCGGGATGAACCTGGACGGTATCGACTGGGTGATCGCGGGCGGCGAGTCCGGCACCCACCACCGTCCGATGGATCCGGCGTGGGTGGAAGACATCCGCGATCAGTGTCGCGATGCCGACGTCCCGTTCTTCTTCAAGCAGTGGGGCGGACGCACCCCGAAGCAGCACGGTCGCGAGCTCGAGGGCCGCACCTGGGACGAGATGCCCAGCCCGCGGGTGCGCATCGCGGTAGGTCGACCGCGGAAGACTGCTGAGCTTCAGCATCAAGACTGATAGGCGACTTGACGAGAGGCGCTTGGGACAGCTGATCAGCAGCGGGCGCCACGAGCTCGGCTCGTTTGCACCCCCGGTCATCGTTGAGTGCCTCAGGGATTCACAGCGTCGCCCTCTCGGGTCACGCAAGCATCGCGCCCGGGGAACATGTGATCCCTACGCCAAACTGAGTCTGGGTAAGCCACCAAGCAGCTTGGCCCCAACCGCTTCACGAATTGCTTCGAGTGGATGGCGGAACTTGAAACGGCTGCTGCCCTTGCGCAATACGTCGATGTCGAAATCAGTCAGGTTGGCGATGGCCGTGATCAAAACATCATCGCTCCCATCGACGGCGACTTCCAAGCGGATTGCATCTTTCACCAAAGCGCCTGAAACGCTGTCAGATAGTTGCCACAGGTCCGGCCGCTTGGCCGGGTCCTTTGAGAGACCGGCGTCGATTCTCTTCGCGACTTCATCGTCGATACCTGGTAGGCGCTCGGAGAGCGAGGTCAGGGTGCCGTTCTGGTGCCATCGCAAGAGCCCGAGGATGCCCTTTCCTTCGTTGGCAGGCATTCCTGATAGGAGGTGATAAAGCGTCGCGCTGAGCTGATACACATCCGACTCCGTGGTGGGCTTTTCTTCCTCCCACTGCTCAGGGGCGGAGTAGAGCGGAGTGTGCCGCCCCCAGACGGTGTTGGTGCGGGTGATGGCTTCGACAACACGCGACAGACCGAAGTCTGCGACCTTAACTCGGCCGTCTTTCGAGCAGAGAACGTTCTGAGGCTTGATATCCCGGTGCATGATGCTGAGCCGGTGGGCGGCAGTAATCGCTTCGATAACCTCCGAGGCGATGTAGAGCCCGGTCTGCATAGCGGTAAATGGGTCAAGCGCGCCTCGATGGCTTGCGATCCACTCACCAACCGTTGCGCCGTCCACATATTCGAGGACTACGGCCGGCCCCTGATGCAGGTCGGAATCGACTTCGATCAGGTCGAGGACCGTGACGACTTGGGGATTACCAAGGAGCTGACCCGCGTGTCTTGCCTCATCACGGAGTATGCCGTCCGCGCCCGGACTTTCCCGGAGTTCCTTCTCGCCCACGAACTTGATCGCGACAGACCGGCCGAGGAGCAGGTCCTCCGCTTTCCAAACGTCGCCCATACCGCCCGCCCCCAAGCGTCGCTGAACGTTGTACCGGCCTACAATCTGCTCCACCACCACCTCGACAGACTATGGGAATGCGAACTCTTCGCGAGCGGGTGTCACTCGCCTTGTAGAGGTGCGAGGAGATCGTCCAAGTGGGTCTGCGTCAGCATCCCATCGACCAAAGCACGTCGCGGACTCGCTCCGCCGATTGACGCCTGGGGTGACGTCCACCAGTTGAGCGCCGCCCACCTCTGGTCCTCCGTGCCCGCGTCGCCGTTCAACAGACGCCGATTCGCGATCATTGCCAATGGGGATAGGTCGCCCGTGTCAATGTCGAACTGGAAGCTCGGGTACCGGTGCGCCTCGGTACCGGGGACGGACAGAGCGGCACCGTTCTTTCGGTAGTAATTCAGGCGCCCCTTCCGTTCGCTGAACGTTGCCTTGTGAGTGAGGAGTGCGGCTGCGTCCGCCGTATAGAGCAAGTCGACGTCCCGTAGCATCAGCGCTCGCCCGACGAGTTCCTCGTCTCTCTGGTACTGGTCCTGCCAGATTGCCTGTTGCTCCCACCCATGAGGGAAGCCCATGGCCGACAGGCGATCTGGCTTCTGATGCACGAACTCCTCGATTAGCAGGCGAATCCGGTCCCTAACATCATTCGAACCATTAATGCGTACCAGCAGGTATGCGATGACGACGAGCGTCCCGTACAGGCGGCTCACTGCGCGTGAGACGGTCTCGGCGCCGGTTTCGTCGGTTTCCTCCCCACGAAGGTGGTCCATCTCGGGAACGTTCGCGGGCACACTCAACGGCGCAGTGTGGTTCCGGTTCCACAGTCGCGCGTGGTGGGCACAGTAATTCCGGGTCTGGCGCAGATGTTCCAACCAGCTGGACAGCGCTCCGGCGTCACCGTTGCCGTCCTCGAGGTACAAGTCGAAGTCGACTGCGATCTGCTGCCGATCCCGCTGGGCCAGCCCCCCAAAGAGACGGGTCAGGTCCCCGAGCGACATCACCTCGGTTGCTGTCCAAACTGGGAGGGGCTTCCCATAATGAGAGTTGAAATGGGCGATGAATGCTTCGTTGGAGATGTTCTCGTTGCGCTCTTGCTTCCGCAACCACAGGGCATGATCGCTATCGTGCCAGTCGCAGGCGACGGAGCAGTTTGGGCCGGAGGAAGTCCGTCTCCGGGGCAGTACCCACCCCTGATCCAGAGTTGCGACCTCATGGTGCGCGAACTGACCCCTGCGCCCGAGCAAGTGTCCGATACGAAAGCGCATAGCGACTTCGATATGTGACAGGGCGTGGAGGACCTCAGCGCGTAGACGCTCGTCAAAGCGGTAGATGGCGATGACTTCGGCGAGCTCGGCGCCGGGAACGAAGTCCGACGGTCGTGGCTCACCCTCCTTTGCGGGACGCTGCCGGAACGGGTACCAGTATCCGGACAGGCGGTAGTACCCGATTGCTTGGAGCTCGCGGTAGGCACGCTCGCGGTCGTCGATGATTAGCCCCAGCATGCCCAGACGATCGAGCTGTCCGTCGACGTCGAGAAAGGGCTTCGAGTACGTGCTAGTCATACGGTCATGCTAAAGAAAACTGGCCGCCTCCCCTTGTCGGGAATGACGACCAGTCGTGATGAATTCAGAGTAGCACGACCGGGTGACAGAGCGGGGCTTGAGCTCGAAGTGACTGGAGCGCTTGTGGGTTGGCCTTGAGCCGCTGACCCGGGAGCCCCGTAGAACGTTGCTGTTCGAGTAGACCCCATGCGATCTGGCTTGCACGCAGCGGCTCGTTCTCCGAGCAAGGCGGGCCTGACCGCTCGGCTCACCTCACTTCTGCTCGCACGCTGTGATCGCATCTTGTGCAGCCGCCCGACTCTCGTCGGTTCGGGATGCTTTGATGCGTCTCGTGGCCCGCGCGGCACCTGAAGTGGTGCTTGTCATTCGAACCAGACATCACTTCGGTGGGGTACTTCCGGTTCTTCCAGGGGTGCCATTCGGCCGCGAGAGCGGGGTGAGTTGTGGCGAAGTCGTTGAAGCCCACAAGAATGAGCCGGCCGGCACAAAACGGGCAGTCGCCGCCCTCAGTCCTGGTCTGGATTCGCATTGGGAACGGGTGTAGTCCGTCTTGGCACCACCAGATGACGTCGAGCTTGGAGCCTTTCGTGTAGTCGGCTGGTTCACGCCCTTCGTTGAGTTCGGGCAGCCACTCGGCTGCGATGCCTGGGTGAGTGTCGAGGAGGTTGCGGCCGGAGGTGCGGTTCCGTTCCTTCTTGCAGTCGGGGCAGGTCACCTTGCCTCTAACGCGTTCTTGGACACTGGCGGTGAACTCGTGTCCTCGAGGGCTGCAGAGCCAGAGTCGCTTCTTGGTGTCGCCCGCGTGCAGCTGAGTGGCTCGCTTCGCGCTGGCACGGCTGGGGTGCAGTTCCCGTGCGATGCGTGGGTTGGTGGTCGCGAGGTCGTTGACGCCGACGAGGATGACGCGGTTCAGGCACACAGCGCACCCGGCATCATTCAGCGTTCGGTTCGCGGGCGTTCCTCGGAACGGGTGCCCTTTTGCGCGGCAGGTCCACCAGACGGTGGCACTGCTCGCGGCAGCGACGTCGGTTGCCTTCAGGGACCCGTTTAGGGTTTCGTGGAGTTCCGCGGCAAGATGCGGGGCGACTGTCGCGAGGTCGTTTTCCCCCACGCGAACGTGTGCTCGGGTGCATCGCGGGCACGGTGTGGCGTGCCGGTCGTCTCGCTCGACGGCGGTGGTGACGTCGAGGTACGCGTGCCCGCGGGCGCAGTGTTTCGTGGTCAGGACGGGTCGGTTGACGGTGGGAGCGTCATCGTGCAGATGGCTCTGCGCCACTCGCGAGAGATTCTTGTCCCCAATGCAGGCGAGGTACTCCATCGCCGTCTGCACCCGGTCGGTGCGCGGGTACCAAGCCGTGACGTCGGCGGGAAGGCTGAAGTCGTGAGGATGGCCCGCGCGATAACTCCTGTATCCGCGGAACGCGGCCTGGAGTGCGACGAACGCCGGGTGCAGATGTCGCCAGACGGCGACGACCGTGGTCGGCAGTTCCCGCGCCGAGAGGTCATGGAGCGATTCCTGCGTCCAGGCGAAGGTCGATGCGTACGCGTAGGCCGGGTCGAAAAGGCGCCGAACGATGTCCTCCCGAGCCACCCACGCGATGACCTCGACGGCGACCGAGAAGTTCGCGTAATCTGCCTCGCCCGTGTCACGCCGAAGGCCTGCCATGACGTCGACCAACAGTTGCATATCGGCACGGCCGTCCCGGCGCAGCGACACCAGTGTGCGCTGAGCCTGCAGCGCACTCACGCCCACCTCGGGTTGGTCCTCCGGAGTGGAGCCCGGCCCGGTCCATCGACGGTGGGATTCGCAGACGAAGTCGTCCAAGTGTGGGTGCTGCTGTACGCGCTCGCCGTGGCTGCAGAGGACGCACGCCCACCGTTCCGGCAGCAGCGCTCGGCAAGGCAGACATTCTTCGACACCGCCGTGCAGATTCGCAGCCGGGGTGATCAGCAACCTATCGAGGGGGCGCCCAACCTTCACGGCGAGAACGTCAGCCCACGTCGCGTGCGGAGTCACTGTGCGGGCGAGCTTGGCCAACTGTTGAGGGAGAGTGGCCGGCTCGCCGTTGGCCTCGAGGACGCGGGCCGTGTACGAGTCGAGCGTTTCGCGGTGGGCGGGGCGGACAGTGAACGGGAAGCGCCGGGTGAGGTAGTCGGGGGTCACGCCAGCGCCTTCTCCACGGCCGTCATCCCTCGCTTGGTTTGCCGATTGCGAACGTTCTCATAGAAGGTCTCCGCGGTGAGGTCGAGGGTGTACGCGTCGAGGTTCGTGCGGGTCAATCGTTCGTGCGCACCATTCTGGATGAGGTCGATGGCGACGCCCGTGAGGAGCCGTCCGAGGGAGCCGATGGAGCCGCCTGTCCGCTGATAGAGGTATTCGGCCTCACCGTCGAGCGTCTTCATCGGGTGGTCGGTGAGCTGCAGGGACGCCTCGAAGCCGCGGATGAGCTTCTTCCACTCGGACCGGTGCTCAGCATTGCTCCACTCGTAGCGGGTGAGCGGCAGCACCGAGAAGCGGCTCTTCAGCTGCTGGCCGCGGGGGCCGTCCATGAGGGTGGAGTTGGTGACGTCGATGCCGCAGTAGAGAAACGTCGCGGCAACGTCGTTGTGGAGCCCCTTCAGGAGGTCGACGGCCTCTCCGAGACCAGCGCCTCGGCCGGACAGGTTGTGGAGTTCGTCGATGACGATGAGTTGAGTGCGGGCCCGGCGGATGGCGGCGACGACCTTGGTGCGAAGGTCGGCCATGGAGTCGCGCGCGAGGACGCTAAGTCCGAAGAACTCGGCGAACTCCTTGAGAAGCGCCTTGGCGTTGCTGCCCGGCGGGGTCTCGATGTACATCACAGGGACATGCTCGAACTTCTCCCAGTCCGGTACCTGTGCTGCGTACTGGCTCAGCACCCACCTCATGAGTCGTTTCGCGGTCGTGGTCTTGCCGAGGGTGGAGTTACCCGAGAGCATCACGCCGGCGTGACCCGAATTGCGCGCGCGATTTTCCTGGAACGCCCGAGTGAGCAGCTGCATCCCAGTCTTGGAGGCACTGGTGGCGAGGAAGATGCCACCGGAGAGGTAGTCCATCCTCGCCTGGTCCCATGCGAGGCGGTCCGCTCTGGTCGCGTCGGCCGGGAGCGGCTCGGGGGCGGTGAGCGGCGTCTTCAGATAGTGCAGGAGCGATTCGCGTCGGTTGAGAGCGGTGGTTTCGAAGTCGTGGGTGGTGAAGGTGAGGGTGGGAATCATGGGGGTGCTCCTGGTCAGAAGTCGGTGAGGTGTTCGTCGTCGTCCAACTCGTCGATGTCGACGGCGGACGCGGTGTGCTGTGGGAGCGGGGCGGGGCTGGCGCGGGGGAATGGGGTGCCGGTGAGCTCGGCGTCGAGCTGGGCGGTGTGGGCGCGGTAGGTCTCGGCTTCTGCTTCGATGAACTCGGGCTCGTAGAGCCGCGTGTCGGCGCCTCGTTCCGTGCACTCGATGAGGTTGTCGTGCCCGTCGACGACCCACACGCACTCGGGGTTGTAGGGGTCGACCTTCACTTCCCACTTACCGCCTTGGCGCGGGCGGCCAGACTTCGTGCCGCGGAGGATGTGCAGGAGTGGCGAGTCGTACTCGCGGTTGTTGTACTTGACGCCGGTGGAGGTGATGGTGCGGAACTTGCTGACCATCATCCGGATGTGGTCGTCACGGTCGAGAGCGACCCGGACCTGCGCGACGCTCATCGAGGCTTGGCCGGCCTTCTGATTGGGGGTCAGGCCCCGTTGCTGTGGCGCGAGGCGGTCTCGCAGGCTGGAGTGCGGCCGGTTCTGCCAGTCGCGGATGACCCAATCCTCGAAGAGCTCGCGAAGCATCTCGACTGTCAACAGCTGGTCGAGGGGCACCTCGCGCCCGCGGTGTTCGGGGCTCCGGCCGATGTACCCGTCGAGGTACTGGGTGAAGGTCGAGTTGACCGTCCCGAACTGCCGCTCGACATGAGGCTTGCTGGTCGGAGTGTGCGGGGCGGAAAGGACTACCGAACCCCCGGCTTGTTCGAGGCCGGCGCGGAAGGTCAGTCCGGCGAAGTCCGAGCCTCGGTCTATCGACACGCTCCGCGGGAAGATGTACGGGTGCGCGGCGGCGTGGGCTTCGTAGTTCTCGTCGCTGAGGAGCTTGTGCTGGGGGTTTCGCTTCTGGAGCTCGCTCCGCCATGCCGTGCGGCTAGGGCGGTTTGGGCGAGGAGTGAGGGCTTGCGCGAGGAGCATGGTGTGGTCGACGGCCTTCGCGGCTCCGATGCGAATCGTGTAGGCCATGATGGTGCGCGAGTACACGTCGACCATGACCGTCAGCCGCGGTCGCGTTCGTTTCCCCTTGGGTGTCCGCACCTCGACATCCATGGTGTTCGTATCGACTTGAACCTCAGAGCCCGGCATCAACCGCTCCGCTTTCGCGTAGGTCCGGTTCGGTCGTTCCGCGAGGGACCGGCGGGTCTTGGCGCTGTCTGTGCTGTACTTCCCTGTGCCGAGGATGCTGACGAGCCGGTACCAGCTGGCGCGGGAGGGCAGTTTGATGGGACCGTACTGCTCCCTCAGGGCCTCCTCGGACTCCCGGATGATGCGGCTAATAGTTCCTGTGGACCGCTGCGCTTGGTCGTCGATGACCGCTTCCAGGACCTGCAGCACACGCCAGTCGATGTGCTCGAGCGGCGGGAACTGCCGGAGGGAACGGCCGTCGACAAGGCCCATGACTCCCTCGCGTCGGTAACGGGTGAGCTTGTCGAAGAACGCTGACCGCCCCATGCCTCTGCCCGCGTCCGACATAGCGGTCAGCTTGCGAGTGATTCGCGTCTCTTGGCTTGTGGTCTCCAGGTCGTACTCGGGAAGTCGCTTCCCGGTACGGCTGATGCCGGTGAGTACCTGGTCGATATCGGCCGCGAGGGTCGTGATGCGGTCGAGCACGTGCTGGGGCAGTGTGTCCAGGACACGGGGGGAGACGTGCCGCTCCTTCTCGACCAGGTTCGCGAGTTCATGATGAGGGACGACGCGGGTGGCGCGGCTCACTCGGTGGACGAGGGTGACCTCGGTAGGAGTGGCGGACGTCATCTCGTAGACGTCCGCTCCGATGGCGATGTAGACGGGCTGATTACGCGGCACGGGGGAACTCCTCGCGGCTGGCGGTAGTGGGGCGGATAGAGATGGGCGTAGTGCCCGACATGCGGGAGTTCATGTCGCACTGAAGTGTGCGGTTCCACAGCAGGTGGAAGACGCGGCTCCGAGCGGTGGGGGTGCTTTCTGCTTCGAGGAGTCGGACGGCGTCGTCGATGGTCGACCCGTCCTCGAGCTGAGCGAGTAAGTCGCTGACGTCTTCGGAGTCAGGTCGATAGCCAGGGTGGCGGAAGTTGGCGAGCCAGTTCAAGTTGACGCCGTACTGGTGGGGCAGTTCGGTGAGTACCTCGTAGTCCCACCCGACGTTCACGCACACGCGCCGGGTCCATTCGAATTGTGCCCGCGCCTTCGCGTTTATGCGGGACGACGGCTTGACGTCGTACATGGTCTGGATGCCTCTGGCATCGAGTACCAGCAAGTCTGGGTAGTGCACGTCACCATTAGCCGCGATGAACTTGGCGGGCTGAGAAGCGACGGCCCGAAGGTCAGCCGTGTGGTCGAGCCACATGAGGCACTGCCGCTCGAGGAGCGACTCGTGCCACACGTGGCGCCCGGTGGTGCTCATCCAGAAGTAGCCGTGGTAGTTCCGCTGTCGCGGGTACGCATTCCCTTTACGGATGGGAGCAGCGTCGTAGAGTTCCTCGCTGAGGAGGCTGCTCGTGAGGGGGCGGCTTCGGTTCGTGCCGTCGCGCAGCCAGGTGGCGGTGCCGGGGGTGGCGATCTCGTGGTTATCCATAGTGAATCCCCGTGCGGTGCGGGCTTGGACGCCGACCAACTCGCAAGAATGCCCCGTCAGAATCGGAAAGCGTACGCACAAAACCGCCGAGATTCGTTCAGATAACATCCTGTACAGGATGAATTCTGAGAATCTCGAAATCACGAGCGGTGAGCTGGCTGCCACTCTTGGAGTAAGTCACCGCCACGCGGTGACGCTGCTGAGATCGGGCCAGGTGCCCGGTCGGCAATTGCCGTCGTCATCTTGGATGACCAGCCCAACCGCGCTCGAGCTCTACCGGAACACCCAGCGCCCAGGCAGGGGGCGAACGCTCCGGCCCGCGAGTGCATGGGCTGTGCTGTGGATGCTTGCTGGGCGCGACACCCCCTGGCTAGCTCCAGCCACCGCGTACAGGCTTCGTCAGGAATTGGGGTTGATGACGGCCTCCGAGATTGTGCGTGCCGTCGGTCGGCGAGCAAAGATGCACCGCTTCTCAGGCTGGCCGGCCGAGAACGCGCACGACGGGCTGATTCGGACGGGCGAGTCCGTCGCCGGTCGCCTTCCAGGTATCCGCTCGCGAAATCGTACGGTCTACGGTTACGCGACCCTCGAGTGGATCACGAATCGCCCGCCGTACATCGGATTGACGCCCCGATACGACGGACCGCACGTCATATTCGAGCGAGAATTTCCCTTCGACTATCAGGACGGCTCGATGCCAGACGTCGTGATCGCCACAGATATCGCCGCTTGCGCCGTGGGCGACGATCGCCGCCGCGAAGCCGCGTTGCGCGCTGTGACCCACTTCCATCGCGAGTGGATCAGATCCCTCTAAGCGGATCGTCGAGCAGCGTCGCAGTAGTGCTTGAGCGCTGCGACAATCTGGGGCTCATCCGAGCGGGATCAGTGATTCCGGCCTCTAGTTCTTCATGATCGCCTCTTCTCGTTCGTTACTCGATCGCCCGAACATAGAGCTTGGATTATCAAAGGTCAATAGGAAAAGGCCACGTAGGATTGGACATGTCTAACTGACCTCCTGCGCACGGTGTGCTTTGGCTGACCATTTCGAGATCCTGGATGAGATGTGGGACGAAGCGAGCGCGAAGCAACTGGGCCTCACTCTCCGCCGGCTTCGGGGGGAGCTAGGGCTTTCCCAAGAGTCGCTCGCCCACCTCGCCGGCATCACGAAGAACCAGCTGCAGTTGATCGAATCTGGTCGTTCTGTCGGCCGGAAAAGTGGCCCAGGCCCGTCGAACCCCCGGCTTGAAACCCTTTCGGGCATCGCCTCGGCGCTCAACCTGAAGATGTCGGAATTGCTCGCTGCGGCTGAGCTCTGACGTCGATCGCAGCGCTCGCGCTTCGCGGGGATTCGATATGAGACCCGCGCCGACTCTTGGCCCGGACGTCAGGACTGCTTGCTGGCCCGTGCGGTCTAGCGGCAGATCGAAGCCACCAAAGCTTGTGCTAGACCTTCTGCGCAGGACCCCCTACAGTGGGCCATCGAAAGAGAAGCAGAGGGGTGCTGATGGAGGTGTTGGATACCGCGGCAGTCGTCGACCTCCCCGATGAACGGGTCGCGATAGCCGGAGATTGGCACGGGAACGCCGTCTGGCTGCGCAAGATGACAGAGGCCTTAGCGCGGATCGCACCCGACGTGACGACAATCCTCCAGGCAGGCGATTGGAACATGGAGCTGCAGGCGAGCGACTCGATCTTCGAAGCGAATGGCATCGACCGTGTGTACGTGACCCTGGGTAACCACGAGAAGTGGAATCTCGTGTCGCCACTCCTCGCCGCACACCCCGGCGAAGCTGTTCGGGTTAGTGATCGAAGCTGGATTCTTCCGAGGCCGTTCCGGATGACCATCGGTGGCCGAAGGATCGTCTCTCTAGGGGGCGCGACATCCGTTGACAAGTACTGGATGAGCCACGACTGGTCCCCCGACGAGGACGTCACGGACGCCCACGTGGCGGAGGCGATCCGCGGCGGTGAAGCCGACATCATGATCACCCACGAGTCGCCAGCTAAGTCCCCCGTGAAAGCCGTCCAGAACGTCCTTCGAACGAACCCGGCCGGCTTCCCCCAGGAAGCACTCATCGAGTCCGCCGCGTCGCGGGT
>JAAIGE0100441057.1_pt1 | contig 13282 bp, 6 predicted proteins | sample 6487951 | NCBI WGS metagenome assembly JAAIGE01 (sample SAMN13974128, study PRJNA590717) | phyllosphere metagenome | biome: tomato field; feature: multiple bacterial spot infested tomato fields; material: tomato leaves; isolation source: leaves from tomato fields | host: Solanum lycopersicum ... | reverse complement strand
GTCAAGCGTACAGCCGGCACGCCGGATATCGCCGTAACCCTAGATGGTAAGCCGCTCACCGGTACGGATCGCGCCATTCCGTTTGATTGATGAGAACGGGCGGTCCGCTGCCCTTCAACGCAAATAAAAAAAGCCACGGAGCCAAAAGACTCCGTGGCTTTTTTTATTTGAGTTGAAGGGCAGCGGACCGCCCGTTCTCATCAATCAAACGGAATGGCGCGATCCGTACCGGTGAGCGGCTTACCATCTAGGGTTACGGCGATATCCGGCGTGCCGGCTGTACGCTTGACGACGACCTCACGCGGCTTGCCTTCGAGCGTAATTGTGGCCGAGAAGCCATCCCAGTCTTGCGGCAGCGACGGCGCAATGTGCAGCTTGCCGTCGATGCGGGTGATGCCGAGAATACCTTCAACCGCCGCACGGTAGAGCCAGCCAGCAGAGCCTGTGTACCAGCTCCAGCCACCACGGCCCGCATAGGCATTTTCGCCATAGACGTCAGCCGTCACGACGTAAGGCTCTACACGGTAGATCTCGGAAGACTGGCGATCCAAGGCGTGGTTGACCGGGTTCAGCAGGGAGAAGCATTTCCATGCATCTTCGCTGCGGCCCAGCTTGGCCAGCGCCAGAACGACCCATGTCGCTGCGTGAGTGTACTGGCCACCATTCTCACGGACGCCCGGCGGATAGCCCTTGATGTAGCCCGGATCATGCGGGGCCTTGCTGAACGGCGGCGTGAAGAGACGGATGATACCGGTCTTCTCGTCTACCAGATCCTTCATGACCGCGTTCATGGCCTGCTGCGAGCGATCTTCCTCGCCTTCGCCGGAAAGCACGCTCCAGCTCTGACCGAGCGAATCGATGCGGCATTCCTCACTGGTGATGGAGCCCAGCGGCGTACCATCATCGAAGTAGCCACGGCGATAATAGTCACCATCCCAACCAGCGGTTTCCAGTGCTGCGCGCAGCTTGTCGCGGTGCGTCTTCCACTTTTCAACACGGTTGAGATCGCGGCGTTCTTCTGCAATGGCGATGAAGTCGCGCAGCGTGCCGGACAGGAGCCAGCCGAGCCAGACGCTCGTGCCCTTGCCCGCAACGCCAACGCGGTTCATGCCGTCGTTCCAGTCTCCGCCGAGGATCAGCGGCAGGCCGTTTTCGCCGGTGCGATGGATGGCGAGATCGAGTGCCAGTGCCGCATGCTCATAAAGGCTGACGGACCTGTCGCTCGTTTCCGGCTGGAAGAAGGCGTCGTGCTGACCGGGCATCAATGCGGCGCCCTTGAGGAACGGGATTTCTTCATCGAGGATCGCTTTGTCGCCTGTGGCGGCGACGTACTGATGCGCCGCATAGGCGAGCCACACCACGTCATCGGAGATGGTGGTGCGAACACCAGCACCCGTTAGCGGCAACCACCAGTGCTGCACATCGCCCTCAGGGAACTGACGGCCAGCCGCACGAATGATCTGCTTGCGGGCAAGCTCCGGCTGGTAAAGCAGGAACGCCAGCGTATCTTGCAACTGGTCGCGGAAGCCGAAGGCGCCGCTCGACTGATAGAAGGCCGTGCGTGCAAGGATGCGGCAGGCCAGTGCCTGATAGGGCAGCCAGCCATTGACCATGTGGTTGAAACCGGCATCCGGCGTGGACACCTGAAGCTGGCCGGTGAAGCCGCTCCAGTAATCCTTGTTGGCCTGAAGCACGGTATCGAAATCGACCTTGCGAATGTCCTTCACCAGCGCACGCGCTTCGTCGGCTGTATCGCAATCACCGAGATAGAACAGCACATGCCGCTCTTCGCCGGGCTTCAGGTGAATTTCCTGCATCAATGCCGCGCATGGTGCGCCATCGAGTTCTGTCGTGCCGGAAAGAGCCGTACCGGAAACAACCGCCTGCGGTGCGTGGACCGATCCATAGCGACCGATGAATTCCCGCTTGCTGGTTGTGAAACCAGTCGCAGGCGCATCGAACGAGAGGAACGATGCCCTCTGATTATAGTCGATGCTGTAAGGGTTGGACGCAAACAGCGCACCGGTTTCCTCATCATGCGTGCTGAGGATGAAGGGTGCGGACTTCTGCGGATTGTTGCCCAGAACCCATTCTACATAACCGTAGGCCTTGAGGCGGCGGTTCTGATTACCAATGTTACGGATCGTCAGGCGTGAAAGCTTGACGGGCTTTTCGCGATCCACGGTCTGCGTGACTTCGATATCGAGACCATCATCTACGCTTCTAAAAGTAGAGTAGCCTAGACCATGACGGGTTTCGAATGCAGCTTCAGGATGCCTGCCGATTGCTGCAAAGGGCGAGTGAATCTTGCCACTTTCAGCATCGGCAACATAGATCGCCTCACCCGGACGATTGGTGACCGGGTCGTTGCTCCATGGCGTCAACTGATAGTCGCGAGAGTTCCGGCTCCATGTGAAGCCCGCACCTTCCGCTGAGATATGGAAGCCGAAGTTTTCGTTGGAGATGACGTTGATCCATGGGTGCGGCGTGGACTGGCCACGGTTGAGACGCACCACATATTCACGACCATCCTTCGTGAAGCCGCCGAAGCCGTTCCAGAAATCGAGATCGTTTGCATCTTCGACAGGATCCGCAACCGGATAGGCAGGTGCCGGGATACGAGCCTGCGAGACGTTGTTGCTATCCGGCCCACGATGGGCGGCGAACAAGGACACCGCACGGTTGACCTGATCGACAATCTTGCCGTTGCGCACGTGAAGAACGACACGTGAGGCAGCAAGCAGCGCAGCCCATGTTTCCTCATCCATCAAGTCACGACGGACGGAAAAGACATGCGGTCTGCCGCCATCTGCCGGGTTGATGCGGCGCTGGCCTTCAGAGATGTGATCCAGGGCGTGCTGCATGTCCTGCGCGTAGGATGCCGCGCGTTCGTTAACGATGACGAGATCGAAGATCACGCCGCGAGAGCGTAGATATTCGTGGGCACTCAGCGCTTCGCGCGCAATGTCCATATCCATGTCGTCGTTGATGCGCAGCGCGAAGATCGGGAAGTCGCCCGAGATCGCCAGCGGCCAAAGGGAGCGCTGGGAGGCCAGGCCGGTCTTCAGCGTATCCGCGTCGGCACGCAGGTGCATGTCCGGATAGACCAGATAGCGGGCCAGATGCTGGAAGGCGGCGGCCTGCTGCGAGGTAACGCCGACATGGCGCATCTGCACCTGTGTGCGGGTCCATGCATGAACCAGCTCATGCGCGAAGGCGTCAGGGTGGCGATAGCGATCAATCGCCTTGTCGACGTCTTCGCGGTTGGGAGCAGCAATCGTCCAGAAGATGACGCTGACCTTTTTGCCCGCCGGAACGCGCACGACGCGACGCAGTGACAGGATCGGATCGAGCGTGAAGCCGTCCGCACTCGAGAGCGTAGCGCCTGGGTCGAAAGCAGCAGCTTCGGCAAGCGAACGCCCCCGTCCAATGAACTTCGCACGGTCGGTTTCATACTCGGTGGAGCGTGAGGAACCAGCGTTGTCAGCGGCCAGATGAGCGATGACGGTGCCGGGTTCGCTCGGGGAACGCTTGTTGCGCCAGGCGCGGATCACATCGCCGCGCTTGCCGATTTCCGTCTGAACGAACATGCGCGAGAATAGCGGATGCGCATTGTCATCGTCTTCGTTAGCGATGACCGGCTCCATATAGGAGGTGACTTCGATATAGCGGTCTTCCGTGCCGACATTGAGAAGCGTCACGCGACGGCCTTCAGCATCGTGTTCAGTGGCGACGATGCATTCGACCACACTTTGCAGGTCACCGACGGTCTTGTGGAACTCCGCACGGTCATCCATGAAGACGGTCTTGGTTTTCTCGCCCTCGGCGACGCGCGGTTCAGCGGTGGCGCTCCACCACTGCCCTGTCGCAGTGTCACGCAGGAACAAGAAGGTGCCCCAGCGGTCTTCAGTTGCATCGGCTTTCCAGCGGGAAATGGACTGCCCATTCCACTTCGAATAGCCCGCGCCCGTCGCAGTCAGCATGGTCGAGTAATGACCATTGGACAGGAAAACGACATCGCGGTCGCGGATCATCGGATCGGTCACGGTACGGATTTCCGCACGCAGCAGATCAGCCTGCTCCTTGCCAGGGGTCTCTGGTTCGTACTTGGCGCTCATAACCGGCACTTCGCGAGGTGCCTTTTCCTGCAACAGCAGTTCGGCAGCTTCGATCACCGGATCAGCATGGAAGAGTTCACGCAGGAAGCCATCGAAGGCGACGTTGGCGACAGCGGCAATCGACATGCCATGATGGTGGGCATAGTAGTTGTAGACCACCGCGCAGACCTTGCCATCCGGCACGCGGGTCGGCGTGAAGTCCACGGCATCGTGGAAGCCGTAGCGACCAAGAGCACCGAGCTTGCGCAGCTTCTCAAGGTTTTCCAGAGCGGCATCGGGATCGTACTGCGCCGCCAGAATGGAGGCGTAAGGCGCGATGACGGCATTCTGGCCGAGGCCGCGCTTGAGGCCGAGCGTGGGTACACCGAAGTTGGTGTACTGGTAGTTCATGTTATGATCGCGGGCGTTGAAAGCCGCTTCGGAAATGCCCCATGGCGTGCCGAGGCGACGGCCATGGTTCATCTGTTCCTTGACGATCAGATTGTTGGTCTGGTTCAGGATACCGCCCTGACGCTCCTGCATGACGAGCGGAGGCATCAGATATTCGAACATCGAGCCGGACCAGGACACCAAGGCGCCTTGCGCGCCGACTGGCACGACCTGACGGCCGAGGCGATACCAATGCTCAGTCGGCAGATCGCCCTTGGCAATGGCAAAAAGCGATGTCAGGCGGCATTCGGAGGCGAGAAGGTCGTAGCAGGCTTCGTCCAACTCCTGACTTTCGACGCGATAACCGATCGAAAGCAGACGACGGTCCTTACGGTAAAGGAAGCCGAAATCCATCGAGAATGCGAGATTGCGGCTACGGTCGCGCAGCGAGGCGAGCCTTCCGCGCAACTGATCGATGGTGGCATGATCGAATGCGCTGTCGGAAATATGCGCTTCACAGCAATCCACCAGCATCTGCGCCCAGCGGGTGACTTCCGCGCTCTGCTCGGACTTCACTTCCACATCGAGGTTGGAGGCGAGTTTCTGGATATCGCGGGCAAGAACCGCAAGGTTGATGACGCGGATCGAAGCAAACTCATGCTCGCGCTTGACCGATGCCAATGCGTTCGAGAAACCAAGGATACGCTCTTCCAGACGACGGTGCAGCGGACGAAGATTCTTGCGGTCGTCCGGCAGTTCCTTGAGGCTCTCACGCAGCACGCCTGCGACATCGCCGATGCCTTCGAGATTACCCTGAAGGTGGGCCGATGGCGCTTCCGCCCACTGGCGGCAGGCAGACGAAATCGCGATCAGGTGGCCAGCAAGGTTACCACTATCCACGGCGGAGACGTATCGGGGGCCAAGCGTCTGGAGCGTATCTGTGTGGTACCAGTTATAGAGGTGACCACGATACTTCTCCATCTTCTCCACGGTCTCGATTGTCTTTTCCAGACGCTCAACTGTGTCGGAGAAGCTGATCCAGCCAAACTGGCGGGCCGAGATGGTGGACAGCAGGTACACACCGATATTGGTCGGGGAAGTGCGGCTGGCGACGATAGGCTCAGGCGTTTCCTGGAAGTTATCCGGTGGTAGGTAATGTTCGTCCTTGGTGACGAAGGTTTCGTAGTAACGCCACGTACGACGGGCGATCTTGCGCAACTCGCTGGACACATGCTCGGACACGAACATGCGATCTTCTGTTTCTGCCGACTGGCTGACATACCACGCAACGAGCGGGGAAAAGACCCACAATAGCGCAAAGGGAAGACCAACGAGGAAGGCGTTATCACCCGGCAGCGAGGCAAACAGAAGCGCAAGAAGTGCGACGACCGGAGCATGCCACATCTGGCGGTAATAATCGAATATGCTGCCCTGCGCGCTGGACTGGATGGAGGCGGCGGTACGCCATTCCAGCATCAGTTTGCGGCTGACGAACAGGCGGTAGAGCGAACGTCCGATAGCATCGGCCATCATGCAGGCACCATCTGCGATAAAGACGATGCGAAGCGCAACCTGCGCATTGGTGGCGCGGATTTCCGACCAGATAGTGTGGAAATGCGCCTGCGGCACGATATCGGTAGAGCGCGGAACGATGCCTGCCATCAGCGAAATGGTTGGAGCGACAAACAGTGTGAAAATCAGTAGAATCTGCCAGATCAGCGCGCCGAACGGGTCCATGAAATACCAGCCGAGCACCGATGCCACGAACCAGGCGATAGGTGTCAGCGAACGACGCAGGTTATCGACCATCTTCCAGCGGCCGAGCGCGGTAACGCCACGTGCCGGATCGAGAATATAAGGAAGAAGCTGCCAGTCACCACGCGCCCAGCGGTGCTGACGCGAAACTTCCACCTCGTAGCGGGTCGGGAAGTCTTCAACCAGCTCGACATCCGTCACGAGGGCGCAGCGGGCAAATGAGCCTTCGAGAAGATCGTGGGAAAGAACGGCGTTCTCTTCGATCCGGCCCTTCAAAGCCGTTTCGAAGGCGTCGACATCATACAGACCCTTACCGGTAAACGTGCCTTCGGACGTCAGATCCTGATACACATCAGACACGGTGAAGACGTAAGGGTCGATGCCGCGATTAATGGAGAAGACGCGTTGGAAGACGGATGCGTCCTTGCCGGTCGTCAGCGAAGGCGTCACGCGCGGCTGTAGCAGCCCGTAACCGCTGATGACGCGACCTGTCTTGGGGTCGTGCACAGGACGGTTGATCGGGTGGTGCATCTTGCCGACGAGCTTGGTGACGGCATCGCGCATCAGGCGCGTATCGGCATCCAGCGTCATGACGTATTTGACGTTCTCAGGCACCATATTGGCACCGTTAAGGAACGTCGTGTCCTTGTCGCCACGCAGCAGCATGTTCAGTTCGTGCAGCTTGCCGCGCTTGCGCTCCCAACCCATCCAGGCTTCTTCGGAAGGATTATAGATGCGGCGGCGGTGCAGGAGGAAGAACCTCGTCTTGCCATCGAATGCGTAGCGGGCCGACAGTGTTGCAATCTCGCGCTTGGCGTATTCAAGAATCTCGATATCTTCCGGCGTCTGTTCCAGCTGTGCGTCGCGCCAGTCGGAAATGAGCGAGAAGTAAATCTCGCCATGCGGATTGGCCAGATAGTGGACTTCGAGATTGCGGATCATCTCGTCAACGCTGTCGCGGCTGGTGAGCATGCAGGGCACGGCAACCAGAGTACGCGCATCTTCGGGGATGCCGGTCTTGAACTCGTAGCCGACAAGGCGGAACGGTTTGACGAAGAATGTGACAAGTGTGTTGAAGAGGCCGGTAGCGCCTTCCGAAGCAGGCAGCGCAAACATCAGCAGAAATGCCGCCACGACATACCAGGGCATGCCCGCATCGGCCAGAAACCAGCCAACCGCCAGCATGACGATTGCCGTCAATGCCAGAACGGGTGCCGCAACCGACAGCCAGCTGAAGCGGCGCATGAAGCGCACGACACGTTGCGAAGGAAGGGGCTTATAGCCAATCCGCTCTTCCAGCTCATCGCGGCGCTCGCCGGCGAGGAATGCGCCGACATTCGGCTGGTGAGGATAGGTCTCGCTCGAAGCAGCGGTTTCGGCCACCATGTCGACGGCCGTCTGGGCAACCTCGACTTCGGTCTTCGGAGAACGGCGCGCGAGTAGCTCCACCATATTGCGATAATTGTTGCGTGAACCGAAATCGAGTGTCTCGTAATCGGTCTGTTCGCGAAGAACCTTGTCGATATGGCTCACGTCCTCGAACCACACGGACCATTCCGTATCGTCGATTTCGCGCAGGCTCTTGACGATGTTGCCCATCGTCACATTGCCGGAGGCGAGGCGGTTATGCTCCGCCATCATCACGTTTTCAGCGTCCGTGCCCACACTGTGAAGACGCTCTTCCAGCCAGTTCAGTGCGAAGTTGGATGTCTGCGAACCGTTTCTCAAGCGGTAGAGGAACTGTGTCGCAAAGGTCGGGTCATCGACCAGCGGATCGATCTGCTTCAAGAATTCGGCAGACGGTTCTGCTTCGTTGAGACGGATGATCTCGTCAACTACCTCATTCGCCTTTTGGCGCATGCGGCGCGAACGCTCAACGCGAATGGAGATACGGCGAAGGTTTTCGATCAGGACAAAGCGGGTGATGGAGGGCAAAGCCCATATTTCACCGATCTGGAGTGTCTTGGATGTCTGGAAACCCTCGACCAATGCCGTCAGGCTTTCGCGTGACACGGTGCTGTGCGTGTGGGCGACATAAAGCCAGGCAAGCGCCATTACGCGCGGGATTTCGACATTGCCGATCTTCATCGTCGGAAGCTGGCGGTAGAATTTACGCGGGAAGTCGCGGCGGACCTCCTGGATCGCTTCTTCGATAACGTAGTGGTTGTCCAGCAACCATTCGGCAGCGGGCGTAATCGTCGCGCCGTTTTCGGCATCGACCGCGGTTGTGCGGTAAACCCTTAGAATTTCTTTTTCGTTTTCGCGGTGGCGCGCGAAGAAATCGAACTCCATAAAGCCCGGCAAGGTGTCTGCACCGGATTTGGAAAGCTCTGCTCCGCAAGCTCTCAGCTCGTCCATATTGAAATAGACGGAACGGATCGAATCGTTGTGATCGATCTGCTTGGCTTCTGAATCACGGGCGGCGGCGGTCGGGGTAATATGAAATGACATCGGCTCGTATTCTGGACCTTGAATGGAGATGCTTTTGCGTGTCTTAACCGGTACTTGTTTCGAATTGCTTGTCGCAATCCAAATAACTTGGCAGCTTTATTTTGCTGATCCTGAACCTTGGCTGAACCACCGCGAACCAGCATACGGAAGTTCTATCTAAACCTGATTGACGGACATCATGGCATTTTTGGGCGCCAGCGACGTCACGCCATAATAATCAATAGTTTATGGGTAACGATGTGAAGCGCGTAGGCGGCTTCTCTGAATGGCTTCGATATTTCGCACACTCCCCCAGCGAAAATCTGCACGCCCTTCCCTCTCATTCCCCTGATCGATCTTCAAGCATCCGTTTGCATTAAACAACGGCACCCGAAGACTGGGAATGTTTCAAGGCGTTTTCAGTTCCATGCCATCTGTTTTGCCCCTGCGCAAGCGCGTAAATACTGGCCCGTCAGGCGCGCCCTTACCAGCAACCGTCAATGCTGCTATTTCTCTCTACTCATAGAGCATGCTCGGACGCTGCGCGCCGAAGAAAAACCCGGAATTACAACGATGACAATACAGACCAGAACCCTTGCCGCCTCGACCAACATCATCCCAGAGGTAGTGGAAATCCGTCATCACCTGCACCGCTTTCCGGAAATCGGCCTTTCAGAGTTCAACACATCCGACTTCATCGCTTCGCGGCTGGAAGCGATGGGATACGAGGTGACACGCGGGCTGGCGGGCACGGGCGTGGTTGCAACGCTGCGCAATGGCACAGGCGACCGAAGCATTGGAATTCGCGCGGACATCGATGCCTTGCCGATCCATGAGGAAACAGGCGCAGAATACGCCAGCTTAAACCCCGGCGTCATGCATGCCTGCGGTCATGACGGACACACGGCCATGCTTTTGGGCGCAGCAAAGATCATTGCGGAGCGCCGCAATTTCGACGGCACGGTAAATCTCATCTTCCAACCCGCCGAAGAAAATTTCGGCGGCGCACGGATGATGATCGAAGACGGCTTGTTCGAGCGCTTCCCTTGCGATGCGGTTTTTGCGCTTCATAACGATCCGGGTCTTCCTTTCGGCCAGTTCGCGTTGCGCGAGGGACCGATCATGGCAGCCGTCGACGAATGCAAGATCACGGTCAACGGTTATGGCGGTCATGGTGCGGAACCGCAGAGCGCACTTGATCCGATCGTCGCCGGAGCGAGCATCATTATGGCGCTCCAGACCATCGTTTCGCGCAACATCCATCCATTGACGCCAACGGTCGTTACGGTCGGCGCATTTCATGCTGGCATTGCCAGTAACGTGATTCCCGAAACGGCAGAGATGTTGCTGACGATCCGCTCATTCGACCCGGATGCCCGCAATGAGCTTGAAAAGCGTATCCGATTGATCGCGGAAGGGCAGGCAGAAAGCTATGGCATGAGCGTAACTCTGGACTATGAGCGGGGTTACAGCCCGACGATCAATCACAAGACTGAGACGGATTACATCTTCGGTCTGGCAAGGCGCTTTGCCGGTGCAGATAATGTTGCCGAGATGCCGCGCGCCTCGATGGGAGCGGAGGACTTCGCCTACATGCTGGAAAAGCGTCCGGGTGCTTACTTTTTCCTAGGCACGCAGCGGACGAAAAATGATCGGCCACTACACCATCCGAAATTCGACTTCAACGACGACATTCTTCCCGTCGGTACGGCTTTCTGGGTTGAGCTGACAGAAGATTACCTGAAGGCGTAAAGGCGTTTGGTACGAAAAAGGCCACCGCTTGGGTGGCCATTTGAAAATTCGAGAGTGGAGAGATCAGGGCACCAGGCCGAATATTACCGCAGCGACGAAAGCAAAGCAGATACCGACGAGTGCCGTGTGAAGTGTCGATTGCCAGCCACCGCGATGCGGTGCGGATGACGGCGTAAAATCTTTAGCTTTTCCAACCTTGGAATAAGACATTGCACCCTCCCTTGTTGACGATGATCGGCAACCGATCTTTTAACCACTGTGAGCTGAAGAATATCGCTATTCCCCAGTGTTTCAGTAGAGATAAAATTCCATTTGATGCCGCCTTCGGGGAAAATCCTGATCGTGTACTGCCTCCCAACAGACATCGATCTACCCGAAGAATGTGAATCAACGCCGGAGACCCGTTTGAGTTCACAGTGACTATTCTCGGGTATAAACTTCCCCAGAGTGCCTCCTTGTTAATTTGGAAAAAGCTCTGTTGGTTCAAACGGGATCGACTGATGCGCGGGCAGCGGGCCGTAGCCAAAGCATCCAGCCATGGCGCAACGTTTCATTTAACAAGAAAGCGCTCTCAGGGTGCCGGTTAGGCGAAGCGCGATAGCGCGGAGACCATGATGTCCGTATCAACATTACCACCTGATGCCACGACGATGACAGTCTCCGACTGAAGCTTCGCGCCGTGTAAAAGCGCGGCTGCCAATGCGACGGCTCCGCCGGGCTCCACGACAATCTTGAGCAACTGAAAAGCTAGGACCATTGCCTTCAAAGCTTCGTCTTCTGTCACGACGACGCCCTCGCCGCATAGGTTCGCCATGATAGGGAAGGTAATGTCGCCAGGCTGCGGCGTGATGATTGCGTCGCACAGAGACCCAGAAAGAAGGACGTTGCGCTCTATCTTGCCTGAGATCAACGAACGGGCCACATCATCGAATTTTTCCGGCTCGCAGGTGCGAACCTTCAGTCCCGGCGCTTTGGCTTCCAGCGCCAGAGCGATGTCAGACGTTAAGCCGCCCCCGCCGCAAGGAACGAGAACCTCGGCTTCCGCTATGTCTAGCTCTTTGGCTTGTTCGGCAATTTCAAGCCCGACCGTGCCTTGGCCGGCAATGACCAGTGGCTCATCGAAGGGGCGGATCAAGGTGAGGCTACGCTCGGCAGAGAGCTTTTCACCGATAGCATCACGGTCTTCTTTTGCACGGTCGAACAGCACGACTTCCGCGCCATAGGCTCGTGTGTTTTCAATTTTGATCTTCGGCGCGTCATTCGGCATGATGATGACGGCGGGGACCCCGTGCAATTTTGCGGCAAGCGCCACCCCTTGCGCATGATTACCTGACGAGAACGCAATCACGCCCTTGTTGCGCACCTCCCGATTCAAGCCCGAAACCGCCGACCAGCCTCCGCGAAACTTGAACGAGCCAGTCCGTTGCAGGCACTCGGCCTTTACGAAAACCTTGCGTCCTGCGATGGCGTCGAGAAATGGCGACGATAATAACGGGGTTCGCACGGCCTCGTTTCCAATACGCTGACGTGCGGCTTCGATCATTGCAATGCTGGTCATACTGTTCCCGGCTCGTGAATCAGGTTGTCACGATACCATAAGGCGAATTTGTCTCAGGAACAGCCGTTACGGAAAATCTCTTCGAATTCATCGCGCACGTTACAGGCGTTCGGTAAAACGATGGAAACCACTGGGCATGGTCAACCTCAATCCCAGCAACCTCCAAACGCCCAGTCGAAACAACGGATAGGATGCAGGCAAAAATCCCTAGATGAGAAGGATCAGTCGCCCTTGCCCGGTTCCGCAGAGAAGTAAAGCTCCAGCTTTCCTTCTACGCCATCCATCTCTTTGGCTTCTGGCATTGCATCGCGCTTGATGGTGATGTTCGGCCAGACCGCCGCGTATTCAGCATTGAGGGTCAGCCACTTGTCAAGACCTGGTTCCGTATCTGGCTTGATAGCCTCGGCGGGACATTCCGGCTCGCATACACCACAGTCAATGCACTCATCGGGATTGATGGCGAGAAAGTTTTCGCCCTCATAGAAGCAGTCTACCGGGCAGACTTCGACACAGTCAGTATATTTGCAGCGAATGCAATTATCGGTCACGACATACGTCATGAAGGACTCCAGAATATGCAGGCCGGGTTTGCTGGGCTTTAAGGTGCAAAGCCGTCGCCCGGAATTCAGACAGGGCATTTTCGCAAGTGACGTAATGCCTTTGAACCAATATAGCAAGGATAAACAATCCTGAAAAATCGGCCCAATTTAGTCGATTATTCTAATCGTTACCGACTTCACTATCCGAGATGAATCTGTCGAGCGCACGGCGCTCTTTCTTGGTCGGACGTCCAGTGCCGGGTATGCGTACGGCCTGCTCCAGAAGCGTCAGCCTCTCACGCGGTTCGCGCGGCGGCGTCTGGTCGTCATAGAGAAGCTTGGCTTCCTCGAAAGGCCCGCGGCGCTCCCCAGGTGCTTTTACCAGCAGAACCCGGTCCATCCGCTCAAAACTCAGTTCGAGCTTGTCTCCCGCCTTGACCAAATGGCTGGACTGGCGGATCGCCAATCCATTCACCCTGACGTTGCCCGACTGGATGTAGTTCTGGGCAATGGAACGGGACTTTGCCATACGGGCAAAGAACAGCCACTTGTCGAGGCGCTGACGCCCTGCTTCCTGTGGCTGTTCCTTGTTGCCCATAAGCTTATTTCTTCAACTGCTCCTTGAGAGCGGCGAGCTTCGCAAAAGGCGAATCCGGATCCATCGGCTTTTCCTTGCGCGGTGGCTTGGATTCGAAACGCTGCTGACCCTGTGGCTTTCCACCACGGTCATTGCGTTCTGGCCGATCCTTGCGCTCGCCACG
>JAAIGE0100004253.1_pt1 | contig 13291 bp, 5 predicted proteins | sample 6487951 | NCBI WGS metagenome assembly JAAIGE01 (sample SAMN13974128, study PRJNA590717) | phyllosphere metagenome | biome: tomato field; feature: multiple bacterial spot infested tomato fields; material: tomato leaves; isolation source: leaves from tomato fields | host: Solanum lycopersicum ... | reverse complement strand
GTTGATGACCGAAGGAAGCTGTTTGCCTAGTTCATCTTTGCCCGCCAGCGGGTAATACGAACCAGCCTGATCTTCGTAGGCGAGAATTTGTTCTGCCTGCCCATTGGAATCAATGTCTTTGACCCACATTTTCAGGTGGTTGGATCCTTTTCGACGAAAACGACTGTTCAGGCCCAGGTTACCGAGTACGGCATCCTCTCGCCCGTCTTTATTCAGATCGCCCCAGGCCATACGGCTCCAAAATCCCTTCATTCGCGTGGATTCCGTACCGTCGGCTTCTTCCAGACGCATGGGTTTTCGGGTGAATTTTCCGCCTTTTTGTACGAAGAGTTGTGGCTCCATCCAATCGCCGATTACCAGTAGATCGGGTTTCTGATCTCCGTCAAAGTCGTTCCAATGGGCATCTGTTAGCAGGCCCGCCAAGCGTAGTTCGGGAGCCAGTCGATCCGTTTGATCGCTGAAATTTCCTTTCCCATCATTCACGAGCAGGAAAGACCGGGGTGGTTTACCGTAGGCATAGGCCGTTACTCTACCCGAAACAAACAAATCAAGATCACCATCTTTATCAAAGTCCGCCGGATATACACCCGATTTGTTTTCCAGCATTTTCGGTAAAGCTGTACTTCGTTTGGTAAAGGATCCTTTTCCATCGTTAAAGTACAAGAGGTCCTGCAACTGATCCATTTCACCGTAATATTCGTTGCCACCCGCGACGACGTACAGATCGAGATTGCCATCTCCGTCGGCATCAAAAAACGTAGCGGCTACGTGTTCGGCCGTTGAATCAGCGTCAAATGCGGGCTGCGGACTACGAACCAACTGACCGTCGGTTTTTTGCAAAAACAACTGCCCTACCTTAAACTTGGCTCCAGGGATATAGACATCCTCCAGACCATCTCCGTTCACGTCACCTTTAGCTATTCGTGGTCCTTCCGTTGATAGCTGGAATGGCATCAATGGTTCACGGCTGAAGTCAAAATAATCCTTATTCTCCCGATGAGTATAAGTAATCGGATTAGGCTGTACCTCTTCCAGGACCGGCGTTTGGCTGGTACTCCACCAGGAAGTAACCGACTGCTCTTTCGCAGCAGTGTACTGAACGGTCAGGGTCTGATCGGCTTTTACGTTGCGAAGGGTTTGTGATTTCCCGTCGGGCCAGATTACCAGTATGCTGTCAATAGATGTTTGTTTTCCAATGCCAAAAGTCAATAAAGGCTCCACGGATGATTCAAAGCCCCGCACCGGACTATTTTGCTGGTAGAAGAGTTGCGTACTGTCTTTCAGTAATACCTTCGCTCCCACGCCTAACACGTTAGCTTTATCACCTTTAAAATTTACTTTCAGGTAATGGTTACCCAGCGTTTCACGTGCGGTATTTCGATACACGCCCGCCGCCTCATTAATGGCATTACTTACTAAATCCAGATCACCGTCGTTATCAAGATCGGCGTAGATGGCTCCATTATTAATATTTTCTTTTTCAAATCCCCAGTCTTTCGAGCGATCCCTGAACGTAAAATCAAACGGTCCTTTTGCAATACCCTGGTAGAGGTAATTGTGCGTTTTTCCCTCGGGCATATGCTTAATAGACTTTTGAACTACCTCTTTCACTCGTTTATCTAAAGCTGCATATACCGAATCCTGAAAGACGTATTTGATGTAATCCATGTTGTTGGGTCGCCGGACGATGCCGTTAGTGATGAAGACATCCTTTACCCCATCGCCGTCGTAGTCGGCCCAGAGCGGTGCCCAGCTCCAGTCCGTAGCGGCCATGCCGAGTTGGGCGGCAATGTCCACAAACCGTTTACCCTGTAAGTTCAGTTGCAGGCAATTGCGGGCGTACTGATAATGATACCCGTAGCTGAGTTTAAATGAAAAGACATCGAAGGGATCTTCGCCCGCCGATGATTTTTCGACGGTTTCATCTTCAGGATACATGTCCAGCGTCATGACATCCAGCCAGCCGTCATTGTTGATATCAGCCATGTCATTACCCATCGAAAAGCGACTGGTATGGGCAAAAACTTCCTTTAGTTTTTCAGTAAAAGTGCCATTTCCGTTATTATGGTAATAGTAATCGTCTTCGTGAAAATCATTGGAAACATAAATATCCTCCCAGCCGTCGTTATCCAGATCGCCCACGGAAATCCCTAAGCCGTAGCCCATGGGTGCTCCGTAGATACCCGCTTTTTCGGATACATTTTCAAACGGGGCTTTCGTCCGAACACCTTTATCAATGAGTTTATTTTCGAACAGATAATCTCCGGCTTCATTATCCCGTAAAAACCGGGCATTCACATTGTTATACGAAATAGCCTTATGAATGGCGTGATTGAGCAAATAACAATCCAGGTCGCCATCGTGATCGTAGTCGAAAAAAGCCGCCTGCGTTGAAAAGCCCGTAAAATCCAGCCCATACTCCGCTGCTTTTTCCGTAAAGGTTCCATCTTGATTATTGATGTAAAGTTCATTCGAGCCTTCCAGCCCCCGATAGTTTCCTACGGCACATACGTACATGTCCAGCCAGCCGTCACCGTTGACATCGGCCATACTCACGCCCGTCTGCCAGTCGGCAAAACCGCCGACGCCCGCCTGCTCGGTAATGTCTTCAAATTTCCAGTTTCCTTTATTGAGGTATAGTTTATTCTTGCCGCGATTGCTGACGAAGTATAAATCGGTCAGACCGTCTTTATTAATATCACCCGCCGCGACCCCGCCTCCGTTATAGAAATACAGATACTCTACGATGTTCAGGCTGTCGTCATCCAGAATGGTATTCTGAAAAGCAATGCCTGTCTGGGTCGAGTCTAACGTTTCAAACAGGGGCTTTTCCTTGGAAGATGTGCAGGCCATAAGGCTCAGTAAACATCCAATTACTACAGTGGTTGCTTTCAGGAATATGCAAAACGAATGATGCATTGACTTCTGTTTTACTTGGGCTAGTATCAACACAGGCCCCTTCCCAAATATCTGGAAAGGAGCCTGTTGTACTGGAAAAAATCGACTATTAATTATAACCAGGATTTTGTTTCAAGTTAGGGTTACTTGAAATCTGTACCGATGGAATGGGCATCAGATTATACTTGGAATCCGTCACGGGTTTGAACTGCCATGCCTTCTGGGTGAACGATTTGAAACGAACCAAATCAGTCCGGCGACGGCCTTCGAAGGCAAATTCCCGTCCGTACTCTTTCAGCAGGTTATCCAATGTCATATCCGACGTGGTGAAATCTGCTACTCCTGCCCGCTTGCGTATCTGATTGATATAAGGCAATGCTTCAGCTGCCCGTCCCAGACGTACCAGTGCTTCCGCTTTAGCCATCAACACCGATGAATAGCGGAAGATCGGGAAATCGTTATCCTGGCTAGTAACCAGGTTTCCGGTTTGAATTTCAAACTTTTGGAAACGCACCCCCTGATAAGCCAGTGCTCGTTCAAGGGCACTGATTTCCGGCGTAAAGTTTACATCATGCCGTAAGCCATCCACGCGGTCATCATACTGAATCACTTTCCCATCCGAACCCGTCTGCGGACCAGCCAGCCACATCTTCTTCCGGCCATCCTGATCACTGAACGTAGAATAGAAATCCGCGTAGGTACAGTATCCGTTCCAGGGGCTGTTCGCCAATCCATACTTCTGTTGCAGGGCGTAGTGCAGCGTACGTAACTGGAAAGTATTACCGGTAGCAAACGTTTTATCAAAAGGAATTACGAAGATGTTCTCCCTCATGGATCCATTCTTATCATTGTTGACGGCAAAATTTTCAAGGAAATTAGACGTCAGGGAATACAACTTTGAGTTGATTATTGAATCGCATTCGGCCGATGCTTCCGTCCAACGGGGCGTCCCCGTAAATACCTCTGCGTTCAGATACACGTGAGCCAGCAAGGCATGTCCGGCACCTCGGGACATCCGTCCGTACATGGCAATACTATTCTCGTTCCGCATCTGAGGAATCGCTTCCCTGAGTTCCTTCACGATGAAATTGTACACATCCACTCGTGGACTCTGGGCTGGATTACCAGCGGGAGAGTCCTCCGTCAGAATGGGTACATTCCCGAAAAGATCCACCAAGTAGTAGTAGTTCAACGCCCGAATAGCCCGTAATTCAGCAATGGTCGTTTCCTTGCTTGCCAGTGAAGAAGCTTTTAAGGTAGCAACATTGATGTTTACATTGGCAATACTGCGGTAGAAAGCCTCCCAGGCTCCATTGATGTTCGTTGGAATTAGAGGCGTAAACTGATGTTTAGCCAATTGCTGCCACCGCCCATCGTCATACCAGTCTGGCCCCCGTGTTGGTACTACGACTTCGTCCGTAGTAGTTTCCTGTAAAACGAAAGGATCATCGACGAACGATCGTAAGGTTCCATACGAAGAACCAATCACCGAATTTAGATCTGACTCAGTAGACGGGAATGACCCTGCATCAGCCCGGTCATATACGGTTGAATCCAGATTCGTACAGGACTGATTGAATACCATCAATCCCGTCAGCCCGAGTCCGTATAAAATTTTAAGCGTTTTCATAAGAAAGTGTAGTATTCTAAATAAGCCTAAAGCTTATGACTGATTGCGTATATAATACAAGGTACTTTGTCGACTAGAACGTCAGTGAGATACCTGCCACTAACGTACGTGCCCGTGGGTAGTAAGAAATAGGATCTACGCCCGGCGACAGGTTAACGGCCCGGTTATCATCGCTGATGGATCCGTATTGGCTCCGCGAATCACCCGTACGCACTTCAGGATCAGCACCACGATATTTTGTCAGTATGAAGATGTTTTGACCTGAAACATATACCTGAGCGTTCTGCAGAACTTTTTTCATTCCTGGAATGCGGTATCCCAGGCGGAAGTTATCCAGCCGAACGAACGAAGCATTTTCTAACCACAAATCAGACCAGGCCGAAGAAACTCCTTTACCAATGCCCGTTGAGAAGGCGTCTTTCAGCAAGTTTTCGCCGGGGAATCGGTTGGGGTTTGCAAAGTAGATGTACATCCCGTTCGCAACTTTCTGACCTAAACTTCCACGGAAGAAGAAAGACAGATCCCAGTTTTTGTAGGTAAAGTTGTTTTGCCAGCCAAAAGTTAACTTCGGTTGGGCATTACCCAGATACGTACGGTCTGCACCGGCAGGTTGCGTACCTCCACCTCCAAAGTCCTGATAGATGTATTCGCCTTTATCGTTGAAGCCCGTCACACGGGGACCGTAGAAGGTACCAATGGCATATCCTTCCTGCAGTACGATGGGAGAGGCAATTCCTCCCTGCCCACTACCGAATCCTCCATATAAAATGGGGTTATTGGTATTGTATTGGAACAGGCCATTGCTCAACGAAATGATTTTGTTGGTATTATGAGCCAGGTTCAATGAGGTCCGCCATTCAAAGTCTTTCGTACTGATAGCCTGATAGTCCAGCGATAGTTCGATTCCTTTGTTAGACACCCGGCCTACGTTTGCCAGTACGTTGTTCGTTACGGCTGTTAGTTGCTGTGAACCGTATTTGGAGCCAATCGCAACCGGATAATTGAACAACAGGTCACGCGTATCTTTGGAGTATACCTCCACAGATCCCGTCAGTCGGCCCTTCATTAATCCAAAGTCCACCCCAATGTTCGTCATGGCAGAGGTTTCCCATTTCAGATCCGGGTTTGCATTTTGTGAATAGAAATATGCCGTCTGAAATCCACCATTGGTATAGTAAGAACCCTGTGAACCGTATAACATTCGAGCGGCGTAATCAGCAATACCATCCTGGTTACCTGTCACTCCATAACCAGCCCGTAATTTCAGATCACTGAACACGTTACTGGTTTTAATAAAGTCCTCCTCGATCAAACGCCATCCGGCGGATACCGAGGGGAACCATCCCCAGCGATTATTGGCCCCGAACCGGGAAGAACCATCCCGACGAATGTTCGCCGTCAGAAGGTATTTCTCGTTATAGGAATAGTTAAGACGACCAATCAAACCTACCAGAATGGCCTCTGACTTATAGGAGTTCACCTGACGGTTAGTCGAACCATCGGCGTTACTATTTCCAGCTCCCAGGTTATTGTATCCGAAGGCATCGGGGAAGTTTGAGTTTTCTGAACCAAATCCTTCATTGCTAACTTTCTGGTACGTATGACCCAACAGAACACTAAAATTGTGTTTCTCAATAGTGTTGGTATAATTAATAGTACTCTCAATCAGGCGATCCAGTACTTCCTGTGTTTCACGACGACCTCTGGAGATACTGTTTCCACTGCCCCGGAAATAACTGGGGATAAAAAAGCCGTAGAGGTAGTCAAACGTACTTTGCGAAGCATTTACGCCCACCTTTAGTCCCTTCACGATTTCGTAGCTGGCTTTGGCGTTCAGCAAGGTCTGACGTTCTTTTCCTTCGTTCGTCAGCTGTGAAAGACGAGCCAGTGGGTTTTCTACTTCAAACTGCCCCTGTGGTTGGTTAAACGTGCCGTCAGCGTTATAAATCGGCTGAGTTGGGTTGAAGCGTACCGCTGAACGCAAGGCTCCATAATCTACAAATTTTTTGTTGTTAGTCTGATGCGAAAGCAGAAGTTGCAGTTCCAGACGATCGTCCAGTGCTTTCTGTACCATGTTCAAACGGGCATTGATCCGGTTGAAGCCCGAATTTTTCACGATACCGGGCTGATCCAGGTACACGAGTGACCCCCGGTAATTAAACTTATCAGCACCTCCACTAACGGCAACGGAGTGGTTTTGCGTCCATGAGGTCTGCGTTACCTGATCAATCCAGTTCGTAGAAGATCCGTAGTCCTGATTAGTAACGTTTTGTTCAGCCAATTTGGCCCGGAACTCATCTGGTGTCAGGAACCCGGGACGGCGAACTTCTTTGCCCATTGAGATGTAACCACTGTATTCAACGGAGGTACGGCCCGCTGAGCCCTTTTTGGTGGTAACAATGATGACACCGTTGGCTCCGCGTGAACCGTAAATAGCTGCTGCTGAAGCATCTTTTAGTACGTCAACCGACTGGATATCTTCGGGAGCCACGCTATTCAGAGGAGCTCCTGCCACGCCATCGATTACAATCAAAGGCTCTGAGTTAGCCGATAGAGAAGACGTTCCGCGTAAACGAATGGTGGGACGGTTATTCGTCGGATCACTGTTCGGAGCACTGATGACCAGACCGGATACTTTGCCCTGTACCGCCTGTAAAGGGTTGTTGAGTACCCCTGCGTTAAAATCTTTGGATGTTACTGTGGCCGTGGCACCGGTTACGTCCGCTTTCCGTTGGGTCCCATACCCTACGACTACTACTTCCGAAAGGGCCTGTGAATTGGACTGTAAGGTTACGTTAAGCGTGGTTTGATTCGTAATGTCAATCTCCTGAGAAACCATACCTACGGAAGTAAACCGCACTTTGGAACCAGAGGTAACGCTGATTTTATACGTCCCATCTGCCGCCGTTTGCGTACCCGTGGAAGTACCCACTACTAAAACGCTTACCCCAGGTAAATCACTTCCATCTTCCGCTGAAGTAACTTTTCCTGAAAGGATACGTTGCTGAGCCCAGGTAGTCATGCTGAGAAGAATCATTAAAAAACTCAGGCATCCGGCGAACCCATGTCTAAGCTTACTTTTTTGACCCAACGAGCTACGTTGCAAGTAAGTCTGTTTCATCATCTGTAAGGGTTATGTATTGGATCAAGAACATAAAAAGAAAAAGTACATTCCACTAAAAATAGGGGTGAATTCAAAGTAAATTCGTCTACTATTATATTAGATAAATGCACATTTGATCTCTTCAGGCGTGCAAAATACAATAATTAGCTTACATAATACAATTTATCGCAGAAGATTTTCAAAAATTTAAATTAAGTATATAAACCTATAAATAAACATAATAAGTACTCATCTAATTTGCCCTGTTATTAGGCTCTTTACTATAAGTAGTATTCTAGTTTTTTGTTTTGATATGGTTTAGTATCCAGTCTCCTACTGACTCGCCCTGATTAAAGCCATCTTCGATTCCAGACTTGAAATGGATTCCCCCGTAAAGTCGGCTAACGGCAGCTTCCGTCGCAGCTGCTTTAAAAGAAGAAAATTGACGCACGGGTAGTCCATAAGCCACTTCTGAGGAATCAGCAAAGGCCAAACGATCTCCCATAAGGGCTGTCAGAACTACCGCAGAGGAAGCTGAAACGACGCTGTGACCCGAAGGATATTCAGGAAAAGGAGGCGTTTGTAACAAGGGCTGCCACTGATCATCTATTTCATTATTGATATACGTTTCGGGACGAATGCGAACAGAATGGTATTTTTCATCCCAGCAGGCAATGAAACCGTCAAACAAGGCAATGGACGTAAGCAGATAAGCTTCGGCAGTCTGCATAAAATCCTTGTGAGCCTGCCGAGTGGTTAATCCAACAATACTCATCCAGTGGCCGCCCGGTGACATTTTTTTAGTAGCAAAAGCCGCATGTCCCTGAATATTGAGTTTAAAAGGGTTACAATCCCAGAAGTTTGCAATTTCTTTCTGCTCTTCTGTGCTGAATTTAACCGCATCATACACTTCTTTCGCCTCTTTAAAGCAATCACTTTTGGAATCTATACTATACACTGGAAAACCTTCAATTCGAAATTGGGCAGCTGAATCCAGTACCATTGGTCGGATTTTAGCCCAAAAAGGTTCCAAAGCATCCATGTACGCGGGTGGCGTGGGTACCCAGCTCCCCTTCTGATTGGTTACGGTGTACCGAAATCCCCGGGTTTCTTTGTAATGGTCTTTTAAAGAATAAGCGATGACGTGCTTAGCAACGGCTTCCCCATACTGCATGGAGCGTTCGTACACGTCCGAAGGCAGGACTTTTTCGAACGATTCGTAAAAATCTTTTTCGAAATCATCAATCATATTGCCTGAAAACGTCCAGTGCCGTCCTACCATCAGAAAAGCCCGGGTACTAGCCAGGGGATAACAATACTCCTGATTAACTTCCGGCTTAGGCGTAGCCGTGTATTCATTCAGCTGCCCCGCCATGCTCCGGTACTGAGGATACTGTGGCAATAAAGCTTCGTACGCTGCCAAACTGGAATAGGCATAAATACGGGCAGCCACCGGGGGGCCAAATACGTCGTGTATGATGACTTGAGTAAGCTTAAGTTCTGCTTTTCTTAAAAAGTCAGGGCTACTGGTTAGCAGGGTGTACTCGCTCTTATTTTTCTGACAACTGCTGAAAATCAGAATATGTACAAGTAGTGTAAGGAAAATTCTCTTCATCTCAATCTTACTATAGTATAATTTTATTTCAATAAATTACTACAAAAATAGCAGAATGCGTAGCATCCTGTATCGGTTTCTATCATTTAGCCATTACTTATTTTATTCCTATTAACGACTAGCCGCCCAGCGAATCCTGAAGTGGTACGCATGGAGGTAACTATCTTTGCCAATACTAAGCCTGGGTATTATTTCTTTTATAGTTTTGAGCAGGCGTATATTCTCATCTATCGAAATTCCGGAGTATAGGAGTTATGAAAAGTAAAGTGCTCCACCTGAGTACCCTCCATCGGGGCGACGATTCCCGAATGATTCTGAAGATGGCGTTCAGCACCGCCCTTCAGTATCAAACAATGGCTTTTGTTACCCTGCATTCATGTTCCCATCCATCCATCGACTATCATTTACTCCCCTATCAACCCTCGCTCCTGAAACGCCTGTTATTCGTTCATCCCCTTGCTTTCTGGAAAAGTCTTCGTTTAAAACCGAACCTCGTTCATGTCCACGCACCCGAGGCTTTACCCATTGCGTTGGTGCATTACTGGCGGGGAGCTACCGTCATTTTTGACGTGTATGAGGATATGGGTAAGCAGCTGAAAGGAAAGCAGGTGAACAACAATGCCTGGTTCCGGGGGTTTTTCAGGCTTTTCGACCGCATCGCCCGCAGGAAGTTCCACTTCATTTTTGCGGAAGATTCGTATCAGCAATCGTATCCGGATCTGAAAAAATCAGGCGTGGTGATCCATAACTTTCCTGATTTAACTTCGATTCCCAACGCTCATATCAACTCTGAAAAAACTGATTTCTTTTATTTAGGACAGCTGAGTAAAGCCCGATGCCTGGATGTGATGATAGAAGCCGCCGTTCTGCTGCGAAAGGATTACCCGAATTTTCGCTGGCATATTTTCGGTAAAATTGGTTTCGACCTGACGTCGATGGAAGAAGTAGAACAAATGCGGGGTTACGAAGAAGTAAAAGAAAATCTGATTTTTTACGGATACGTACCCGCTACGGAGGCCTACCTGAAAGGGGCTGAATGCCTGGCCGGAATTGCCTTGTTGAAACCCATCGGTGATTTTGAAGGGTCTTATCCTACTAAAATCTTTGAATATATGGCCCTGGGATTGCCCGTTATTACCTCTGATTTTCCTTTGTATCGCTCCGTTGTAGAAAAAAATAATTGCGGATTTTGCATCGACCCGACCCATGCATTCCTTCTCTATGAACGCATGAAGCAGATCATTGAAAGCCCTACCCTCCGGCGTCAGATGGGCCAGAACGGGAAAGCGGCCGTACAGAAGGACTATAACTGGGCTAACGAACAGCAGAAGCTATTCAACTTTTACGAAGAAGTCATCAGAGAAGGTCAGAAGGAATCCTGATTTCTAACCTTCTCTAAGACAGGCCACCTATTTTCCAGAGACCCAAACGGCCATTTTACCCACCCCGCGATGGCTCCATAAGTGGTAAGGAATAGCCGTAAATTTCTTACCGCCTGCATTTTCTCCTTTAATCAGCACACTGGTGGTAATGAAATCAGGAGCATTAACGGACGTTAGCCTGGTCTGATCATTGACGACCACCTGATCAACGTCACCATTATTATCTACTCCCTCCACGCAATACACCAGCGGCCCACGTTCCAGAGCCACCTTTCCCCGGTCCGCTTCAACCTGGTCATTAGCCAACACTTTTCGAATCGGCATGGGCAATTCCATCTCTACTTTATCCCCTTTTTTCCAGTTGCGGCTGATGGCGGCGAACCCTTTGGATACTTCGTAGGAAACTTTTTTACCATTCACCTTAATCACTACGGGCTGAACCTCAGCGTTCTGATAGCGATACAGATCTCCCGGCACGGGTTTTCCCTGAGACCAGCCCGGAAGGCGAACCTGTAGGGTAAAGTCAGTATTTTTTTCCGGGTTTACCATCAGTTTCATAAATCCATTCCAGGGATAGTTGGTCTCCTGAATCAGTGCTATGGGTGTATTATTAACCGAGACCTTAGCCGTTCCTCCCATCAATAAGTTCAGATACAGGTCTTTCCCTTTAGTCGCGTATGCGTAACCCGGCAGTGAAGGCATCACCCGCGTCACGTTAGTTGGGCAACAGGAAGTAGCGAACCATTCCACCCGGGTGGCTTCTCCGTTGAATTTAGTCACTCCATCTGCGGCCAGAGGATTAGGATAAAAGAAATGGGTTCCGTCCAACGATACACCCGAGAGAAATCCATTATACATGATTCGCTCAAAAATGTCGAGATACGCTCCATCCCCGGAATCCAGAAAAAGCCGGTAATTCCATAACATCTGAGCTACAGACGCACAGGTTTCAGCATAGGCTTCCTGATTAGGCAGATGATAATTCTCACCAAACCCCTCATTGGAGCGGTCGGAACCCACGCCCCCGGTCAGGTACATCCGTTGGTCAGCGGCATTATGCCACAGTTTCTGCAAGGCTTTTCCGTAGGTTTTAGAGCCCATCATGGCATCTACGTCGGTCATCCCTGCGTACAGGTAACCCGCCCGAACGGAATGACCTACCACCTCGGTTTGCTGGGTAACGGGCAAATGATCCTGAAAATACATACTGTCCGCATGCGTGGCACTGCCATCGGGTTTCTGCACAATCAGAATGCGGCGTAAGTCTTTCCGCCCCCTCATGTCAATGAAAAACTTCGCCAGATCCAGGTATTCTTTCTTTTTGGTGGCCCGATACAGTTTGACTAACCCAATCTCAATTTCTTCATGCCCAGGCACTTCCACTAACTTATCAGGACCGAAGACAGTGAGCAGATAATCGGCGTTCTTAGTCGCTACATTCAGTAAGTTTTTCTTACCAGTAGCCTGATAATGAGCAACCGCGGCTTCGTACATGTGTCCGACATTGTATAGCTCATGCGAACCGTTCAGGAAGTTGAATCGGGTATATCCGGCCCGCCAGTCCTTGTCCATGACCCGGTCACCCAGGATGGTACGGATGGTATACAGATACCCATCGGGTTCCTGAGCGGCTGCGATTTTGGTAATGAGGGTATCCAGGTAAGCCTCCAGTTTCGGATCGGGATGACTGGCTAACGAGTAGGAAGCTCCTTCAATCACTTTAAAAACGTCCGAGTCGTCAAATCGCTGGCCCCGGAACTCCCCCTTCCTGAGCTTTCCTGCAATGGCAAAGTTGTCGATTCGACCCGTTTCTTCGCATTTCCCGAATGCAAAGGGAATCGTTCGGGTACGATTCGTCTCAATGCGAGGCTGCCAGAAGGGGGAAGTAATCTTTACGTCAGTGAAAGGAACGGGCTGAATGGGGTAGTCCTGGGCCTGAGACACGCCCGTTACCGCCATTCCGAGTAAAGTCAGAAAGGTACTTTTTTTCATAAGATCAGATGTTGGGAATCTCAACGCGGGAATCATCAAAAAAATAATACCTCGATGATGTTGAAGATTAGAGACTGACCGGAAGATTGATCTATTAAACTTCTCGAAAGTTTAAAACTATCGAGAAGTTCGGGTCGACTTTAGTTTTATACCCTCTCGACCACTTTTCCCTGATTCAACCGAATGGTACGATTGACGCAGCTGGGAATTTCTTCGGTATAATGAGAAACGTACACTAACGTTCGGTCCGGGTGCTCTCCAATGGCATTCACGGTATCCCGGAAACGAAGCATTTGCTCGGCATCCAGCCCCTGACAGGGTTCGTCGAGAATCAGTAAAGGAGGATTATTAACCAGAGCTCTGGCTAATAATACCAGCCGTTGCTGCCCGGTTGAAAGCTGAGCCAGTCTTTTTTCTTTGATTTCTTCTAATTCAAAAGCCCTGATATATTCTTCCAGATACGCGATATGTTCGGGTTTTAACACTTTGAATAGACCCATGGTATCAAACAATCCCGAAGCGATTACCTTCCAGACGTTCTGATCCCTTGGGAAATATAGATGCAGCTCGGGTGAGACGAAACCAATTTTCTTCTTGATATCCCAGATGCTTTCGCCCGTGCCGCGTTTGCGGTCAAACAAATCAAAATCGTTCGCGTAAGCCTGGGGGTT
>JAAIGE0100145625.1_pt1 | contig 13293 bp, 14 predicted proteins | sample 6487951 | NCBI WGS metagenome assembly JAAIGE01 (sample SAMN13974128, study PRJNA590717) | phyllosphere metagenome | biome: tomato field; feature: multiple bacterial spot infested tomato fields; material: tomato leaves; isolation source: leaves from tomato fields | host: Solanum lycopersicum ... | reverse complement strand
TCGACTCTGGTCCGAAGCCCAGCATGACCAGCTCGCAGCCTATGGCTCGGCGGAAATCCTCCAGGCGGACCTGGCCGGGCTGGCACTGCAACTGGCGCGCTGGGGCGTGTTGCCGGGCCAACTGGTGTGGCTCGATGTCCCACCGGCAGCGGCTTATGCACAGGCACAGGACCTGCTGGTGCGGCTGGGGGCCTTGAGCAGCCCACAAGGCCAGGAACGCAAACTGACCACTCACGGTCAGGCTATGGCGCAAGTCCCTGCGCATCCGCGCATCGCTCACCTGTTATTGCGCGGTCATGAACTGGGGCTGGGGAATCTGGCCTGTGATGTCGCAGCCTTGCTGGGCGAGCGGGATATTCTGCGGGGCGGGGGAGCCGACTTGCACAGTCGCCTGACCTTGCTGGCCGGCAGCGAACGTGCCGCCCGCGGCACTCAAGGCGCTGTGCAACGGGCCAGACAACTGGCACGTCAATATCGCGGTTACCTGAAAGGCTCCGCCACAACACCGGTCAGCGATCCCGACCATTCGCGCTGGCTGGGTTGTCTGCTGGCGCTGGCCTACCCGGATCGTGTCGCGCAGCAACGCCGGGCGGGCGGTGCCGAATACCGACTGGCCAACGGTCGTGCTGCCCTGTTCGCTGAAGTCGATGCGCTGATGAAACAGCCCTGGTTGGTGATTGCCGATCTGGGCAGTCGTCAGGGCCAGCGCGAAGAGCGGATCTATCTGGCAGCCGAGTTCGATCCTGAGCTGTTCGACTCGGTATTGTCCGAGCAAGTGACGCAGGTCGATCAACTGGACTGGGACGAACGCGAAGGCGTGCTGCGTGCCGAGCGTCAGCGCAAGGTTGGTGAACTGATCCTCAGTCGCGAACCGCTGACCGGTCTCGATGAGTCCGCCCGAGGCCATGCCTTGCTGGGACTGGTCCGACGCAAAGGACTGGAACTGCTGCCCTGGACACCTGAGCTTCGCCAGTGGCAGGCCCGCGTGACCCTGCTGCGTCAGCTTGACCTGGAGGCGCAGGACAGCAGCGAATGGCCGGACGTTCGCGATGCCGCCTTGCTCGACAGTCTGGAGTCCTGGCTGCTGCCGTATCTGGGCAAGGTCACCCGGCTGAGCCATTTCGGGAACCTGGATCTGTCTTCGATCCTGCACAACCTGCTGCCCTGGCCGCTGCCGCAGCGCCTGGACGAACAGGCACCGCATCATCTGAGCGTACCGTCCGGCTCATTGGTGCGTCTGGACTACAGCGAATATCCCCCGATCCTAGCCGTTCGCCTGCAGGAGCTGTTCGGCCTGTCCGACACCCCACGCATCGCCACTGGCCGACAGATCGTCAAACTGCACCTGCTGTCCCCGGCGCGCCGTCCGGTGCAGGTGACACAGGATCTGGCCAACTTCTGGCGCAGTACCTATGCCGAGGTTAAGAAGCATTTGAAGGGACGGTATCCGAAGCATTACTGGCCTGATGATCCGTTGGTGGCGGAGGCGACTGCGCGGGTTAAGCCGAGGAAGGGTTAGGCGTGCCAGGAGATAAACCACTACGCTGCCGCGCAGCAAACGGTATGGTAGGAGCGACTGGGTGGCGATCCGTTTCATTCGCGAGAGGCCATTGAAGTCGATACATTTCCTCGAATGTATGGGCCTCCCACTGCCCCCTAAATACTCAACAACTCCGTCACCGGCAACCGATTGGTCGTCTTCAACTCGCGCAATGAAAGATTCGAGCGAATGCTCGATACGCCCGGCAGCTTCCTCAGGACTTTTTCAACGAACCTGCTGTAGCTATCCAGGTCTTTGGCAACCACCTGTAACAGAAAGTCTGCTTCACCGGTGGTGTTGTGACAGCTGAGTACCTGCGGTGCCGATTCGATGATTTTTTCAAACCTGGCGGTGGCTTCTTCGCTGTGGTCGGTGCAGGAAATCTGCACGAAGGCCATGACGCCGAGCCCCAGTTTCTTGCGGTTCAGAATGGCTTGATAGCCCTCGATTACACCGCATTCTTCAAGACGCTTCTGTTTTCGCCAGCACGAGGCTTCGCTGAGTGAAAGCTGTTCTGCAAGTTTGACATTCGACAGTCTCCCGTCCCGCTGCAATCGATCTGAGATTGCAATATCTACCTTGTCCATTGCCTCGATCATGAGGGAATCCTTCATATACGGGTTTTAAATGAAGGTTAATTTCAGAACTTGCGTCCGGTCAATTGCAAGCTGAAAGGTAATTTCAGGGTGTTCATTCATAATGAATGCACAAACTTTCGTTGTCGTGTCTGTCCCAACAGAGGTGTTTTTCATGAAAGCTGTTGTCTACGAAGCCTTCTCCAGTCCGCCGCGTCTCATGAACATCGAAGACCCGACTCCAGAGCGTCACGGTGTTGTGATTCAGGTACAGGGTACGGGTGTCTGCCGCAGCGACTGGCACGGCTGGAAGGGACATGATCCGGACATTCAACTGCCGCATGTTCCAGGGCATGAACTGGCCGGCATCGTCGCCGAGGTGGGCAAGGACGTCACCAAGTGGAAGATCGGTGACCGCGTAACCGTGCCGTTCGTAGGTGGCTGCGGGACTTGCCCTGAGTGCAACAGTGGTAACCAGCAGGTCTGCCACACTCAGTTTCAGCCGGGTTTCACTCATTGGGGGTCATTTGCCGAATACGTCGGTATCCACAAGGCAGACCTGAATCTGGTCGCGCTTCCCGAAAGCATGGATTTCGCGACTGCGGCCAGCCTGGGTTGCCGCTTCGTCACATCGTTCAGGGCGGTCGTTGATCAGGGCCGGGTCACGGCGGGCCATTGGGTCGCCGTTCATGGCTGTGGAGGTGTGGGGCTGTCGGCCATCATGATTGCTCAAGCTCTCGGTGCCAATGTCATTGCCATCGATATTTCGGAGGAAAAACTCGAACTGGCCCGCTCGCTCGGTGCTGTCGCTACGGTCAATGCCAGTCGTGTTGCGGACGTTACCGAGGCCGTTCTGGAAATTACCAGAGGCGGGGCTCATGTCTCGCTCGATGCTCTGGGCCATCCGACCACCTGCTTCAATTCCATCAACAACCTGCGTCGTCGTGGCAGGCACGTTCAGGTCGGGCTGATGCTTGCCGATCACGCCAGACCGGCCATTCCGATGAGCAAGGTCATTGCCTATGAACTGGAGATCTACGGTAGCCACGGCATGCAGGCGCATCGTTATGACGCGATGCTGGAAATGATCGGCTCCGGCAAACTGGCCCCGGAGAAGCTCGTCGGCAAAACCATCAGCCTGGAGCAGTCCATCGATGCACTGGTGAACATGGATCGGTTCGAGACGGCAGGTGTCACCGTTGTAACGGAGTTCTGATCATGACTCTTGAGCGCTTCGGCTAGCGCTCGGGCAAAGCATCTGAGGCTTTGGGTTTTTCTTCCGTTACCGGCAACAGGAACCGCCCGATAACCGGCAAATGATCCGAGATCAGCAGCGTGTCGTCCCGGCGGACCCTGGCCCCGATACGCTTCAGTTTCGGGCTGTGGAGCAGGTAGTCGACGGTTCTGTCCGGCCCGTCGACTCGCGTGTCGTTGGGGAAAAAGGTCAGCCACTGGCTACGGTCGATACCGCTGGCTTCGCTGTTACTGGGGATCATCGGGTATTTGTCCCAGAGCACATGCAATTCGCTGTCGGGGTTATAGGGGGCCTGCTGTTCGGCGGGCAGGCGCCGGTACTGGCCCAGCGGCAGCAGGTTGAAATCACCGCCGATCAGCCAGGGCGTGCCGCTGCTTTCAAGGGTGTCCAGCAATTTGCCGGTGACCTGGATCTGGCGTTGCAGCGTGTCGTCGTCACGGGCTGACTTGCTCAGGTGGGTGTTGATGACTGCAAGCTGTTCGCCATCGCGCAGGGGCAGGTAGCTCACCAGCAGAGCGGGGCGCGGCTTGAACTGTCGGCTGATTATATTGGTTTCAGGCAGTGGCAGTTGCAGCCGCTCGGCGTGATCGATGCGATAGCGGCTCAGGGTCGCCAGTTTCATGCCGACGCTGCCGCGGATGTGCAGGTCCGGGATAAAGTCGGCCTTCCAGTAGAACGCTTCGGTGCTGCAGGGATACAGATCCGTGACTCGCTCCTGAAGCAGGGCCAGCTGGTTCTGATAATCGGCATTCTTGGCACCGTCGCTGACTTCCTGCAGCAATACGATATCCGGCTGTTCGTCGCGGATGACACGTGCCACTTCATCGAGGTCGTAGGCGATATCTTCGTGGGTCGGACGCTCGTCCTTGCCGCTGCCATCGGCCATGTCGTACCAGAAGACGTAACGCTTGCCCGCCAGATACTGGATGTTCCAGGTCATGACTTTGAGTGCCTGGCCCGGCATCAGCGGTGGTGCCTGGGAGGTGCAGATGGCCGTGACCGGCTCCCGGTCTTCCGGACGCCAGGTCAGGCTATGGATCATTGCCAGCACAAGGCCGGTCAGGGTCAGGGCAATGAGTGTCAGACGCAAGAGTAAACGGGGCATCGGCTCGGCTTGGAGCGCATGGCGCTCGGTGGCGGTTTCGCGAACGAGCATAGCCGAGCTGCCAGTCCCTGGCAGCCGTTTCGTGGCTCAGGCCTTGTTCGCAGGTTCGCTGATCAGCATGAACAGACGGAATATCACGATGGTGATGAACAGTTGCAGGAAACTGCCGATACTGTCGAGTACCAGAGATACCGCAGGGCTCTGGGGTTCGGGGAACAGGTAAAGCCCCAGGCCTTCGAGCAGTGACAGGGGAATGTAGACACCCAGCACACAGGCCAGAATGCGCATGAAATGGCCGGTGGTCATCAGCATGCTTTCGCGCATCGCCATGAAGGGCGTCAGTTTGCGCATCACCAGCAGGTACTCGCAGAAGGCCAGCTTGACCATCACCCACAGGCCGGGAATGACGAACAGCGACAGCCCGAACAGAATCAGCAGGGTGCTGATGGCCGACAACACAGCGAAGGTCGGCCAAAGGCGCAGGGCCGCCGCCAGCAGGTTTTGTATGGCAGGAGCCTCGCCCCGAGTGCGGGCATCGAGAAACAGGATCAGTGCGCCGGTATAGAGCGGATAGAACAGCAGGCCGATCAACAGCTCGTAAGCGAAAGGGGCTTCATTGCCCAGGGCCTGCTTGGCCAGGGCTTCGAGTACCACCAGCGGCAGACACAGCATCAGGATGCTTGCCAGGTTACGCCGGAAGAAGTACAGCGAGTCCTGGATAACGTTCAGCGGGTTCATGTGGATAAGTCGCAGGCAAAAAAGCAGGCGACACTTTAGCCCATGCCTTTTGTCGAACCAAGGGTGGCAATGACCGGGATGGGGCTTTCTTAACTTTTTGTTCATCCGGTTGAAGCGCGCTTGTCCAGCCCCATTGCCAGAGTGAAGTCCACTCATTCGACTGGACGAAGATTTCCAACGGCAATCCAGCGAGGTCGCCATGAACAGCGAAGAGCAAACCCTGATCGACGAACTTTTCTCCAAACTGAAAAGTGCCGAAACAGCCTCGGCTCCCCGTGACGCCGGGGCCGAAGCGCGGATCAAGGAGCATCTTGCCCGCCAGCCCGGTGCCCCTTACTACATGGCGCAGGCGATTCTGGTTCAGGAAGCGGCAGTCAACCAGTTGAATCAGCAGCTCAGACAGCGTGACGAGCAGATCCAGCAGCTTCAGGCCGAACTCCAGCAGGCCAGGGGCCAGGCTTCATCTGACCCGGCCAGTGGTGGTTTTCTGTCGAGCATTTTCGGTGGCAGCACCTCACGTACTTCGCAGCCTCAGCCTGCACCGGCCTCCGGCGGCGGTGGCTGGCGTGATGGTGCCGGTTTCAATCCACCACCCGCGCAGCAAGGCGGCTATGCACCACCACCTGCGGCCCCCCGAGGCACGGGGTTTCTGGGCGGTGCTCTGCAAACCGCAGCCGGTGTGGCGGGCGGTGTGATGCTGGCACAAGGTATCAGCAGCCTGTTCGGCCACCACAGCCAGCCCGAGGAAATTGTCGAGGTCATTCACGATCAGCCGCTGCAGAACAATGACAGCGGTGGTTGGGGGCAGCAGGACTCGCAATATATGGCCGATGACAATTACGGGGATGGCGGCGATATGTTTTCGGACGATGACTCTTTCGTCTGAGTCGGTATCGTGTCGCGGACAGCCTGACTCCACAGCCTGTGGAGGTGGTTTGTCCGCGGCTGCTTGAGCCGCGGTCTTTTTCATCTCATGGCATACTGCTGCACCGGCTGACGAATTTGTCCGCGTCATGAGGAATTGCGGTGAAAAAGATCGCGGTGTTTGCTGATGTACAGAACCTCTATTACACCGTGCGCCAGGCGCATGGTTGTCACTTCAATTACGCCGCGTTGTGGGCGGACATCAGCTCGCGTGGGCAGATAGTCCAGGCGTTTGCCTATGCCATAGACCGCGGTGACAGCAAGCAGCAGCAATTCCAGCAGATCCTTCGCAATCTGGGATTCACCGTCAAGCTCAAGCCGTATATCCAGCGTAGCGATGGCTCGGCCAAAGGCGACTGGGATGTGGGGATCACCATCGATATCATGGACATCGCGCCGCAGGTGGATGAGGTGGTGCTGGCGTCCGGTGACGGAGATTTCGATCTGTTGCTCGAGCGCATCATCGACAAGCACGGCGTCGAGGCTGTGGCCTACGGCGTTCCGGGATTGACGGCCAACTCGCTGATTCGTGCTGCCAGCCGCTACATTCCCATCGAAGGCGCATTGCTGCTCAAGTGATGATCATTTTTCAAGGAATTGCACCCAGTGTTGGAACGTATCGCTGTCATTGACTTTGAAACCACCGGTATCTCTCCCGGCCATAACTGTCGGGCCACCGAGATTGCCGTGGTGATCATGGAGCAGGGGCGTATCGTTGACCGTTATCAGAGCCTGATGAACGCCGGGGTGCGGATTCCGGCCTTTATCGAAGGCCTCACCGGTATCAGCAACAGCATGATCCGCACCGCGCCCTCTGCCGAGCGGGTGATGAACGATGTCTGTGATTTTGTCGGTGCAACGCCGCTGGTGGCGCACAACGCCTCATTCGACCAGAAGTTCTGGGATTATGAACTCTCGCGCATCCAGCGTTCCCGCGAGCAGAGTTTCGCCTGTTCGATGCTGCTGGCGCGCCGCCTGATGCCGGGGGCACCCAACCACAAGCTCGGCACCCTCACCCGTTATGCCCGCTTGCCCAACACCGGCAAGGCTCACCGGGCCATGGCCGATGCCGAAATGGCCGCCAACCTGACGGCTTACCTGACCAACGAACTGCGCCAGACCCACGGCATCGCCGGGGTTTCCCATCAGTTGCTGTGCTCGCTGCAGAAAGTCCCCGCTGCAAAAATCAGTGAGGCGCTCAAGCGTCAGCGTGGTTTTTAACTTTCTCTGGCTTGCTGCCGTTCTCTAGGTGTTTGAAGGGTAAGCGCCGCTCCACGGCTGTGGAGAGAATGATCGAGGTTTTGCTGAAGCCGAACTGCGCTATGCGGTTGATCAGGTCTTCAAGATGAGGCATCGAATCGACGGCTGCGCGAATGATGACACACGGATCGCCGGTTACCCGGTGACACTGGATCAGTTCGGGAAGCTTCCATAATTCGTCATAAGCCTGCTGGTTGCCGTGGCTGGCCATGCGCAGTTCGATGATGCACTGAATCGGCAGGCCCACCTTGGCCAGGTCGACCTTGGCCTCGTAACCGGTAATGACGCCGCTGGCCTCCAGCTTGGCCACTCGTTCGGCGACAGCGGGCGCAGAGAGATTGACTTGCCTTGCCAGTTGCGCAAAGGAAGCACGGCCATTTTCCATCAGTGCAGCGAGCAGAATCCGGTCATATTTATCCAGGGTCATGGCGTACCTCCAGGCTTGCCTTGTCGGGTTTTTCAAATGAAAGGAAAAAACCCTAAACAAGCATCGAATAAAAAGTTTTATGCCGCTTTAAACAGGTTTTGCTGCTTATGGGCCTGAATTTGCTTTCATACAATAAGCGACCATAACAAATCTTCATCGAGCCTGACATGCCTGCTTCCCGCCGCTTTCCCTTGTTGCTGATTGGCGCCTTCATGGCGCTTTACCTGATCTGGGGGTCTACGTATCTGGTGATCCGAATCGGTGTGCAGTCCTGGCCTCCGTTGATGCTGGCGGGTGTACGTTTCATGGTGGCAGGCAGCCTTATGTACGGCTATCTGCGCTATCGCGCAGTGCCTGCGCCGACCTGGGCGCAATGGAAGGCGTCCGCGGCCATCGGCTTTCTGCTGCTGGCGTGCGGCAACGGCGGTGTGACACTGGCCGAGCATGCGGGTGTGGCTTCAGGTATCGCCGCGCTGGCGGTGGCAACGGTGCCGCTGTTTACCTTGCTGTTCGGGCTGCTATGGGGCAATCGCACCACGAGTCTTGAGTGGGCCGGGATATTTCTCGGCCTCACCGGTATCGCCTTGCTCAATCTTGGCTCCAACCTGCAAGCCAGCCCTTACGGCGCGGCACTTATTGTCTTCGCGGCAGCGGCATGGGCTTTCGGTTCGGTCTGGAGCAAGCATTTATCTTTGCCGGAAGGGCCAATGGCCAGTGGTACGCAGATGATCGTCGCAGGTGTCATCTTGCTGCTGGGCAGTGCCCTGAGTGGCGAGCGTATGGAGCATATGCCGAGCGCTGCCGGCTGGGGCGCGCTGGTTTATCTGGTGGTGTTCGGTTCGATCATCGCCTTCAGTGCTTATATCTACCTGCTCAAGAATGTGCGTCCGGCAGCGGCGACCAGCTATGCCTACGTCAACCCGGCGGTGGCGGTGATGTTGGGCGTGGTGTTTGCGGGCGAGACGATCGGTTCCGAAGAGTGCCTGGCGATGCTGGTCATCATCGGTGCAGTGGTGCTGATTGGCCTGCCGCAGTGGCGCAAGCCGAAGCAACAAGAGGCCGGATCGGCACCCGCGAGCTAACCTGCGAGGGCCGGACAGGGTAAACTGCGCGCCTTGCAGTGAATTTCCCTACGGTACTCCCATGACATTCGCCTCTCTCGGCCTGATCGAACCCTTGCTGCGTGCCCTCGATGCACTTGGCTACCAGACCCCGACGCCTGTTCAGGCACAGGCGATTCCTCCGGTGCTGGCTGGCCGCGACCTGATGGCCGCCGCCCAGACCGGCACTGGCAAGACTGCCGGTTTTGCCTTGTCGCTGTTGCAACGCCTGACCATGGAAGGCCCGAAAGTCGCCCCCAACTCGGTGCGTGCGCTGGTACTGGCGCCGACCCGCGAACTGGCCGAGCAAGTGCATGAAAGCATCCGCCAATATGCCGAGCATCTGCCGTTGAGCACCTATGCGGTGTATGGCGGCGTCAGCATCAACCCGCAAATGATGAAGCTGCGCAGAGGCGTGGATGTTCTGGTCGCTACGCCTGGCCGTCTGCTGGATCTGCATCGTCAGAACGCGGTCAAGTTTTCGCAGCTGCAGACCCTGATTCTCGATGAAGCCGATCGCATGCTGGACCTGGGCTTTGCCGAAGAGCTGCGCGGGATTTATGCCGCATTGCCCAAGCGTCGCCAGACCTTGCTGTTCTCTGCGACCTTCTCGGACGACATCCGTTTGCTGGCTTCGCAGATGCTCAACGATCCGCTGAGCATCGAAGTCAGCCCGCGCAATGTGGCGGCGTCTTCGGTCAAGCAGTGGGTAGTACCGGTAGACAAGAAGCGCAAGAGTGAGCTGTTCATCCATCTGCTGAAAAAACAGCGCTGGGGCCAGGTGCTGGTCTTTGCCAAGACCCGCGTCGGTGTCGATCAATTGGTCGAACGCCTGCAAGGGCTGGGCATCAATGCCGATGGCATCCATGGCGACAAGCCTCAGGCGACCCGTCAGCGTGCTCTGGATCGCTTCAAGGCCAGCGAAGTACAGATTCTGGTGGCTACCGACGTGGCAGCCCGTGGTCTGGATATCGATGATCTGCCGACCGTGGTCAACCTGGACCTGCCTATCGTTGCCGAGGATTACGTTCACCGCATCGGGCGTACCGGGCGTGCCGGTCTTACCGGGGAAGCGATTTCGCTGGTCTGCGCCGATGAAGTCGAGCTGCTGTCGGCGATTGAAGTGCTGACCCGCCAGACGCTGGTGCGCAAGGAAGAGCAGGATTTCGAGCCCGAGCATCGTGTGCCGGTCACCGATGCCAGTGGACAAATCCTCAAGAAACCCAAGAAACCCAAGAAACCGAAAAAGCCCAAGGTTTCAGGCGGCAAGCGCAATCTGGGCAAGTGGGTGGACAGCGGCGATAGCGAGCCTGCGCCAGCGGTCAAGGCCGTGCGCAAGGTGCCTGTATTCAACACCGGACCGCGCAAGAAAAAGCCCTGATCTTTCAGCGCTCACTGTGGGAGTGACCTTGAAGGCACAGTCTCTCTTTAGTCTTGACTGGCCCTGTCGCGAGCAAGCTCCTTCCCACGGGCGCACCAATCAACGATTCCGAGCCCCGCAGCCCGGCCGCTGGCAAAGCAGGCGGTCAGCAGGTAGCCGCCGGTCGGCGCTTCCCAGTCAAGCATCTCGCCGGCGCAGAATACGCCCGGCAGTCGCTTGAGCATCAAGTTTTCGTCCAGCCCCTCGAAGGTCACGCCGCCTGCGGTGCTGATCGCTTCATCGATGGGCCGCGGCCTGATCAGGGTCAAGGGCAGGGCCTTGATGGCCTGGCTCAGTAAGGCTGGATCGGCAAATGCTTCGCGACTTGCCAGTTCGCGCAGTAATGCCGCCTTGACGCCATCGATTCCCAACTGGCTTTGCAGATGCTTGGACATCGAGCGCGAACCACGAGGCTTGCTCAGGGCTTTTTGCACATCATTGAGTGTCTTGCCGGGCAACAGATCGATCTGCACAGTCGCCGAGCCTGTACGGTTGATCTGCTCGCGAATCCGCGCCGACAGTGCATAAACCAGACTGCCTTCCACACCGGTTTCAGTCAGCACGCATTCGCCAAGCCGAGGCGTGTCGTCTGGCAGGCCGATGGCGATATTCTTCAGCGGCGCACCCGCGAACTTGCTGCGCAGCAACTCGCTCCAGGCTGCAACCTCAAAGCCGCAGTTGGCGGCCTGCAGCGGCGCAACTTCAATGTCGCGTTCTTGCAACCACGGCAGCCAGGCGCCATCGGAACCCAGACGTGCCCAACTGGCGCCGCCCAGAGCGAGCAATGTTGCATCGGGCTTGATGGCCAGCTCGCCGTCCGCAGAGGCAATATGCAGGCTGCCGTCGGCATTCCAGCCCAGCCAGCGATGGCGGTTATGAATGGTCACGCCGGCTTCGCGCAAGCGCTTGAGCCAGGCGCGCAGCAGCGGGGCGGCTTTCATGTCGGTGGGGAATACGCGGCCTGAACTGCCCACGAAGGTCTGGATGCCCAGCTCATGAATCCACGTGCACAGCGCATCGGCGTCGAAGCCGCGCAGCAACGGAGCAATGAAGGGCGCGCGTTCGGCATAGCGCGACAGAAACGCCGGGTAAGGCTCCGAGTGCGTGATATTCATTCCGCCCACGCCCGCCAGCAGAAATTTGCGTCCCACCGATGGCATGGCGTCGTACAGATCCACCTTGATCCCGGCCTGACTCAACACTTCGGCAGCCATCAATCCCGCAGGCCCGCCTCCGATGATGGCGACGGACAGGGGCTTTGGGGAGTGAGAGTCGGTCATGGCGAGCGTGGTGTCGGTGATGGGAGGTTGGGCATTCTACCCGAGATTCAAATGCTGACCTGATTTCGCAACGGGCCGTGGATGTAGTACGTTGTATGACAATGTATGGTTATGTACTGCATGTTCTTTTTGGAGGTCATCATGTCCACTATGTCTATCCGTATACCTGATGAAATGGCGGCCACCCTTGCCAGCCTTGCAAAAGCTACCGGGCGCACCAAGTCGTTCCTGGCGATCGATGCCTTGCGTGAATATCTTGATCGTGAGGCCTGGCAGATTGCAGAGATTCAGCGCTCGATCCAGGAGGCAGATGCTGGCGACTTTGCAAGCGATGAAGAGGTCGGTGCCGTGATGGACAAGTGGACAGGCAATGCGCGTTGAGTGGCTAAGAACAGCGCTGAAGAATCTCGATGATGAGGCCGCTTACATCGCCGTGGATAATCCGCAGGCTGCCGCCGAGTTCGTTCTGTCCGTAAAGGCTGGTGTCGAACAACTGGCTCTTTTCCCCGCGATGGGGCGAGAAGGGCGACTCAGTGGTACTCGTGAATGGGTGCTGCCTGACCGGCCCTGCATCATTCCTTATCGTGTTCGCGGCGGATGTTTGCAGGTATTGCGAATTTTCCACACCCGCCGTTTGCCCCCATCAAGCTGGTAAACCCAACCCCATTTCCACCCAGACCCGCTGCGCACTGTGATGCAGTATGCCGTGTCGGCGAGCCAGTGCTTCGCGGTCCTTGCTGTAGCCGCCGCCGATCACGCCCATTACTGGAATGTCACGGCCCAGACAGTGGCGCATGACAGCTTCGTCCCGACTGGCCAGACCTTGGTCGGTCAGTTGCAGGTAGCCGAGGGCATCGTCCTTGTGGACATCCACGCCTGCGTCATAAAGCACCAGATCCGGCTGGTAGATCGGCAGCAGGTAGTTGAGCAGGTCGTCGACGACTTTCAGATAGTCCGCATCGCCCATGCCCATGGGCAACGGGATGTCCCAGTCGCTTTGGGCCTTGCGGGCCGGGAAGTTCTTTTCGCAGTGCAGCGACACGGTAATGGCGTCTTCGGTGTCGGCGAGAATGCGCGCCGTGCCGTCGCCCTGATGCACGTCGCAGTCGAAGATCAGCACCTTGCCCACGCGCCCGCTGGCCAGCAGGTAATGGCTGATGATCGCCAGGTCGTTGAAGATGCAGAATCCGGCGGGGTAATCGTAGTGTGCGTGATGGGTGCCGCCTGCCAGATGACAGGCCAGGCCATGCTGGAGTGCCTTTTCTGCCGTCAGCAATGAACCGCCCACGGCGCGAATGGTGCGTCGCGCCAGGTCTTCGCTCCAGGGCAGGCCCAGTCGGCGCTGATCCTCGCGTGACAATTCTCCGCTCAGGTAGCGCTGAATATAGGAAGGGTCATGGGCCAGTGCCAGAATGTCGGCAGGGCACAGTTCCGGGCGCAGAAGCTGGGTGTCCAGGACCAGGCCGCTGTCGACCAGGTGGTCGCGCAGCAGGCGGAACTTGTCCATGGGAAAACGATGGTCAGCCGGGAAGTTCGGGCTGTAGTCATCATGATAGATAAGCGGCAGGGACATTTTTCGTCCGGTCTGGGGTCGAAGCCGGATAGTGCCAGTAATGCAGGCCGCCGCACAGCAACCTTGGGCGTTGACAGGCTACACTGGCGCAATCAT
>JAAIGE0100711410.1_pt1 | contig 13297 bp, 9 predicted proteins | sample 6487951 | NCBI WGS metagenome assembly JAAIGE01 (sample SAMN13974128, study PRJNA590717) | phyllosphere metagenome | biome: tomato field; feature: multiple bacterial spot infested tomato fields; material: tomato leaves; isolation source: leaves from tomato fields | host: Solanum lycopersicum ... | reverse complement strand
GGGTTGCCCGCGTGACATCCGGCGCCTTCGGCGGTCACGCGCAGCAGCATCGGAGAGATGGCCGAGCGGTTTAAGGCACCGGTCTTGAAAACCGGCGAAGGGTCAAACCTTCCGTGGGTTCGAATCCCACTCTCTCCGCCAGTCACGTCTAAGTTATTGATTTTAATCACTAATTTTTTAGGCAAATTGATTGGAGGCAGGAAGCATGCAGAGGAAAAACTCGCATGCGCATCCCTCATCATTTGAGCCGGTCATCCACCGGCCGCTGGTCGTTCGTCCAGCGCGTCCCTGTTGCTCTTCAAGCCGTGCTCGATTGCCGGCTCATCAAGCGGACTCTCAAGACCAAAGACCTTGCCCAGGCACACGTGCGTGCAGTCGTGCTTGGGGCAGGCTATGCTCGGCTCTTCGCACAGTTGACGGATCAACGCGTGGACAAGCTGAGCAAGACGGACGCTGACCTCCTTATTGCGCGTCTGACGAGCGCAGAAAATCTTCAGGACCTGACGCTCAACCGCACCCGCCAGCCGGATGGCACGGTGACGGAGCAGTGGCAGATCGACAGCCCGAAGGACTTGAAGCTGTATCGGCAGCTCATGGAGTTGGAAGCGATGGCCGGCGCGGCTTTGCAGGCTCGGGCCCACCCGGTTGCCGTGCCAACCATGTTTGGCTCAACGCATGCTGGCCCAAGAAGGCAGTCATCTGCGCCGGCCATCGAAACGATGACGCTGGGCAAGGCACGTGACGCGTTCCTGGCGACCCTCAAGGGCTCGACGCTGCCCAAGACCTACACGATCAAGAAGTCCGCTATTGAGGCTCTGGTGAGCTTCCTCGGCGAGAAGGCCAAGGTCCATGCCATTACGCGCTCGGACCTGGCTCGCTGGTATCAGGACATGCGCGAGAAAGGGGCATCTACGCCCACGCTCACCAACAAGCAGAGCTATATCGGCGGGCGAGGAGGCTTTTTCGAATGGGCCATGGCGTCGGGCCATTACCCGAAGGGCGATAACCCGGCGAGCGGCCACGTGAGCTACTCCCAGCGCGAGAAGCGGGCCCGGAAGAAGCTGGGATTTAAATCGTATGACCGTGCCCAGCTACAGGCGCTGTTCGCGCCTGAGGCGCTGGCCAAGTTGTCCGAATCGGCCCGTTGGGCCTCGCTCATTGGACTCTATACCGGCGCCAGAGCGTCGGAGGTCGGCCAACTGCTTATCAAGGACGTGTTTGAGGAGGACGGTATCCCTTGCATTCGCATCTCAGATGAAGGCGAGCACCAAAAAGTCAAAACCGAGGTCAGCCTTCGCACGGTCCCGCTCCATCCGGAGCTAATCAAGATGGGGTTTCTGGGATGGGTGGACGGGAAGCGAAAAGCAGGTGAGACGAGGCTGTTCCCGGCCGCCAAGGCCACGGCGGTCAATGGACAAGGCAACTGGATCACCAAAGCATTCAGTCGGCACCTAGCTGACGTTGGAAAGGATTGGGAGCCTGCTAAGCGCGGCTTCCACTCCCTCCGAAAAACGTTTATACAAGAGTTGCAGGGGGCTGGAGTCGTATCGGAGCTACGGGCGCAAATCGTGGGGCATGAGCTCGATGATGAGCATCACTCGACCTACAGCCGGGAGTTTACTTCAAGAGAAAAACTTGATGGTCTGAGCCGAACATCCCCCGGTTTGGCAGTCCTGACATTCATCATCTGACGCTGCATGATGTAGCCGCATATTTACTGTTATGAACTGTAACCATTGACGTTTTAATGACCATCACAACTCGTGAGGATTTGACATGGCTGTTAACAAGCACGGTCAGGATGATGCAGCGATCCCGGCACTGGTAGGAATAAAGCCTGTTCTAGGGCAGCTCGACAAGTACGGCATGGAGGGTGTCGACTGGGAGGCTCTTGTGGCTGCTCTCGAAGCTGCCCAAGAGCTTGGGTGCGCCAGTGCGGACGAGGTCACAAGGGCTAAAGACAAGACGCTGGACAGAGATTCTTTGCTCAGAATATCAAAATGCGTTGATGGAAAGTGGTCAGGAGGGGCGGGCACGCCCTATAAAACCCCGGCGAGAACGGGGGGGCGAGCCATGACGAATCCTTCATGGTGGGATCGCGCAAAAGAAAAGGCAAAGTCAGTTCTGAACAGCGAGATTGAAGCCCACCCGGGGCGCGATCTTGTGCTCTTGGTTCTTGCGGTGATTTCCGCTTTTTCATGCGCAATTTCTGTCTGTTTCGTTTACCACGCGAAAACACTGGGATCTTCAGCCTCGATATATCTTGCGATCCTATCTTTTGGTCTGATTGGCACCCAAGCATTTATTGGAGCCTGTCGAAGCCTAAAACTTCACTACTTGTGGGTAATGATCGCGGCTGTTGCCTCTATCCTCCTCACAGTGATGGGGCTTTGGGCAGACGGCACGCTATTTAATTAAATCAATCAGCCCTGCAGCACCTATCGCCACGAAGAAAATTATTCCTAACAATGCCCCGCCCAAGAAGAAGTAGTAGCTTTTAGTCTCTTCTGCATGTTTTTTGTCTTTCACGTGAGATGTCCTCATGGGCGGGGACGCCTTTTAGCACAGCTATTTAGGAAGTCAAATGGATCGACACGGAGGCGAATCGCCTGACCTGGTTCGCGACCAGATCTGTTTTTCCTAAGCTCTGTCGCTGAGAAGTGACGCGGGCGAATACTCCTGGGTCAAGAGTTTTGCGTGCGGCTTACACATAACCGAGCACTTTTCTAAGCAAAGTCCGAGCAATGGGGGGTTGTATGGCTTCGGCGTCCCGGAAGATTTTTCCAAGCCTTCCTTTAGCCCTAGTCGAGAACGCGTCGAAACGATTTATCTAAAAGCAGGCGAGTTAGGGAAGCTCTGAACAACGCACCACAGATACGCGACACTACCCGCCTCATCATGTAGAGGATCATCTATGCAGCTGACGTTCGGTGACGCTGAGGGCCTTGGCAAGCGCAAGCAGACCCGGTGCGAGATCTTCCTGGCCGAGATGGAGCAGGTGGTTCCGTGGCAGCAACTGCTCGGGCTGATCGCGCCGCGCTATCCGGTGTCGGGGCGGCCAGGGCGGCAGCCGTACGCCCTGGCGACGATGTTGCGGATTCATCTGCTGCAGCAGTGGTATGCGTTGAGCGATCCGGCGATGGAAGAAGCGTTGCACGAGATTCCGACCTTACGGCGATTTACCCAGCTCGGCGGGTTGGACGACATTCCCGACGAGACCACGATTCTCAACTTTCGGCGCCTGCTGGAGACCCATGGCCTTGCCGCGCGGATGCTGGAAGCGGTCAACGCGCATCTGGCGCGCAAGGGCCAGAGCCTGCGGTCGGGCACGATCGTCGATGCGACGCTGATCGCTGCACCCAGTTCGACCAAGAACGCCGATCACGCACGCGACCCTGAGATGCATCAGACCAAGAAGGGCAATCAGTGGTATTTCGGGATGAAGGCGCACATCGGCGTGGATGAGTTTTCCGGGCTGGTGCACCATGTGCATTGCACAGCGGCCAATGTTGCCGATGTCACGGTAACCCACACGTTGCTACACGGCAAAGAAGACAGCGTGTTCGGCGACAGCGGCTATACCGGCGCAGAAAAACGCGATGAACTCCAAGACTACAAAGCTGCATTCTTTATTGCCACCAGGCCTTCGAGAATTCAGGCCATCGGCAACAAGCGCGAGCGTGCTCGGGAACAGCGTTGGGAACACTTCAAGGCCAGCGTGCGCGCGAAGGTGGAGCATCCGTTCCGGGTGATCAAGCGCCAGTTCGGCTACACCAAGGTCCGCTATCGCGGCCTGGCCAAAAACACCGCACACGTGCTGACCTTGTTTGCGCTCTCCAATCTGTGGATGAAGCGAAAGCAGTTGCTGCCGGCTATGGGGAGCGTGCGCCTGTAAACCAGGAAGTTCCCACGGAAAGCGCCAGAAATGGCGAAATTCCAAAGATTCAAACGCCACTCTTCGGAACGACGCAACATCCCGCACTCTCAGGACTCGTTATTCAGACCTTCCCTAGCTCGTTGATGCTGACGATGTAGCTGTCAAGCGAGCCGAGCGTGGCGCTATTGGGGATCAGCCAGCTGATGGCCCGCGAGACACCGCTGGGTTGGCCGTAATGACTATCTTCTGAAAGAAGTCCTGCGTCCGATGCCGCGGCTGGAAAGTGAAGTAGTTGGTGGTGGTGTAGCTATAGATGACGCCCCTGTAGACTTGGCGCTGGCGATGTCCCGGTAGCACTCGGCGACGTTTTTCCTGACGTTTGGCGCCTTGGTTGAAGTTAGCGACCTGCGGAACAATGCGGACCGCCGAAGGCGGCCCAACTGGGCGAGTGATGGAGTGACGCAGGGTCCGTGTCAGATAACCGCTGATGACAGTGTCAGAGTTTTCTGAATCCAGCATAGGGGGCGGCCCTTAGTTTCGCCTTTCGTGAGCATTCCTCATAAAGTCAAGAACTTGTCGTCCTGCTTTTAGCTGCCTCAACGGTGGGTAGCCGATAGCAGGCAGTTGACATCAAACTGGCGCCGAGCAACTCTAATGCGCGTGGGGGTATTGGGGAATGACCTCGCGGTCGCGCTTCGCGCACCCTCCGGATTCTTGAACACGAACACCTGCCAAACGGCTTGGCGGGGCATGCGTTGCCATGCCATGCCTTGCCTTCGCATGAGCGCGAGTTCGTGGGAGCGATGAGGTCTATCGGGATCTCGATCAGTCATCAATTTGGAAAATTGCTATGGAATCGGGCACAAAGCCGCGCCAGATGCGCGCGTTTGGATTGGCACTGGCTGCTCTTGCAGGATTATCCCCTGCATTGGGCGTCGCCGAAGATGTCTACGACGACTATGGCAAGTTGATCCAATCGGGCGCAGTGGTGAAGAGCCCCGGCGACCAGCTCTTCGGGGAGAACATCAACCTCTACACCGGGTCGATGGAGATCGTCCAAACCGACGTGGATCTGAAGGGCAACAACGCCCTCCAGGTGCGCATCGGTCGTCGCTTCTCAGTCGGAAGTCCTACAAAAGGGCACTTCAAGCTTTGGGACTTGGACATTCCTTACATGCACGGGGTCTTTTCTGGCAGCGGGTGGACTGTTGAAGCCGCGCGTGATCTCGTCAACAACCGTTGCAGCCTCTACGGTCGGCCTCCAGTCATCGAGGTCCAGGGCGGTTTCTTCGATGCCCCGGAGTATTGGCGGGGAAGCTTTGCATACCGCCCAGGTGCTGGCGACCAAGAGCTTCTTCAAGCGTCTGCTGGAGCCCTGAGGCCAGCAGATGGAAGGACGTATCCCATTGTCCTAAAAGATGGGTCTGCAATCCGATGCTTAGCCTCACTGGATGGTGCAAGTGAAGCCGGTGCTCGCGGTGAAGGGTTTGAGTTAGTGGACACCCAAGGCTCGATGTATTCGTTCAATCACTTGGTGTCACGCAGCTACCCAGCACTGCACAAGTCGTCACCAGCTCCTCAGTCGATTTCCGCGGGAAGTGCGATGCAAACTGCCGCCGTTGGCGGAATTGTCCCCATGGTTGGCCTCAACTACAACTTGGTGAGGGAGGAGGTCCTGATCTATCCGACTCGGGTGACGGATCGCTTTGGCAACACGGTGACCTATAACTGGAATCCCAGTGCTCCGTGGCAGCTTCTAAGCATTGTTGCCAGCGATGGGCGTCGCATTGACCTGTCGTATGCTGGAGGGGATGGCAAAACCATCACCTCCGTGACCACAGGCGGGCGAACCTGGTCTTACGGCTACAGCGACACCCTGGATACAGTGACGCTGCCTGACGGCAGCGGCTGGACATTCGATTTGCTTGCCTTGTCTCGTGCACGCGTGACTTATAGCCAGCCGCCAGACTGCGACAACATTCGTCCTTGGTCTCGCAACAATGTTATGGGAAGCATCACTGCCCCCACCGGTGCTCGCAGCGACTACACGCTCAATTCCATGCTAATGGGTCGGTCCTGGGTGCCTCGAGTCTGCCATATCCAGGAAGCCTACTCAGACATCCCTTACCAGTTCTATGTCATGGCAGTGACCAGTCGGCGTATCTCCGGCCCGGGATTGCCATCCCAAGGCCTGACGTGGTCTTACAACTATGGAACACCAAACAATTGCTGGCAGCCAAGTCCCAACCCGAAGCCACTCGACCCTTCCAGATACGTCGAGTGCAATGCCGGTTCGCCCATCACCCGAGACATCACGGTCAAGGATCCTGCGGGCCAAACCACCCGCTACCGGTTTGGTAATCGCTATCGGGCTAACGAGGGATTGCTGCTTCAGCAAGACTTTGGATGGAACGGCTCGGGTGCAACGCGAAGCAAACTGACGGACTATGCAGCGGCGTCCACCTCGCCTTATGCAGCCCGCACTATGTATCCAGCGGGCGATTGGGGTGATAACACTGTAGCAGCAGAGCATCGGCCAGCCCGTCAAGTGACGACCATAGACAATGGCGATCAGTTCGTTTGGCGTGTGGCCGATTGCAGTGGCCAGCCGTGTTTCGATGAGTTCGCCCGTCCGTTGCGGATCGAACGCTTCAGTCCCTGGCACAGCCGCACTGACGAGACCACGTATTACGACGAACGCGGCGCTTGGGTCTTGGGGCAAACTGCCATTGCTCGCAACATCAACACAGGCATCGCGACCTCTCAGATTGACTATGGCGCCAATGCATTACCCCAGACGGAACGGCGCAACGGAAAGGTGGTTGCAACCTATACCTACAATCCCGATGGGACCCTGGCCCAGGTCAAGGATGGCCTGGGAAATGCAACGACCCTGTCCGGTTGGAAGCGTGGCATTCCCCAAACGGTTGCAAATGCCGATGGCACGGCCAAGTCCGCCTCGGTGGACGACAACGGGTGGATTCGTCAGACCACCGACGAGAATGGATTTGCGACCACGTATGGTTATGACGCGATGGGGCGGCTGAATGCCACGAACTACCCATCGGGCGACAGCACAGCGTGGAACTCGACTGCACAGACGTTCGAGCGGGTGGGGAGCGACGAATATGGCATCGGCGCTGGCCACTGGCGCCAGACCGTGACTACCGGGAACGCGCAGAAGATCACTTACTTTGATGCGCTGTGGCAGCCGCTGTTGACGCGGGAATACGACGCGGCAAACTTGGCGGGAACGCTGCGGACCAAGCGCTTCGCCTACGACCATGAGGGACGAGCCGTCTTTGCGTCTTACCCGAGCAGCACCGAAGCGGCGAGCACTGGGATCTGGACCGAATTCGACGTGGTGGGCAGGCCCACTGCGGTATCGCAGGACAGCGAGCAGGGATTGCTGACCACGATCACGCAGTATCTGCCTGGCGCACAAACCCTAGTCACGAACCCGCGAGGTGCTCAGACGCGCACGGGTTACCAGGTGTTCGATCAACCGGTCTATGACGCGCCCGTGTGGGTGCAGCTTCCCGAATCTGCACGAACATCGATTGCTCGGGACGTCTTTGGTAAGGCAATCAGGATAGAGCGAGGCGCGCAATGATCGGTCGAAAGGAATCTTCGATGAGAGCGTCGGAAATAAATGTTTTTAGACGACAGAGCGGTAGGCTAAAGGTGCGCTGGACCATTGCCGCTCTGCTAGTGCTCAGCGTCTTGGCTGGGCCGTCCGAAGCTGCACGGAAATGTCCTGATGGCTCGACCGCAGGATCGGCCAATGAGTGCCCTTCACCTGTGGAGCTCAAGGAGAACGACTCAAAATACATCGGCGGGTCAGTCCCAACGACAATGGTGGTTGGTCAATCGTATACGGCGAGCATCACTTTTCAGAACACCGGATGGAAGACGTGGACGCCGCAAGAAGGATATCGGTTGGGTAGTCTAGGGCCGACAGATAACACGACGTGGGGAACCTCGCGTGTTGAACTGGCCTCAAGTGTGGCCTATCCATCAAGCACTACTTTTAACTTCACGGTCCGTGCGCCTCTCACGGCGGGATCCACCCTTTTCCAATGGCGGATGGTGAGGGATGGGGTTGCCTGGTTTGGTGGAGTAGGTTCTCCAACTTACGTGAACGTTCTCCCATCCCTTATCAAAGGCAACATCGACAGCGTCACTTACGGTTCCATTTCAGGCTGGGCGTGCTCGACGAATCTGAATCGTTCTGTCGACGTGCACATGTATTTAGGCGGGCCTGCTGGCTCAGGCACCTTTGCCGCGGCTACCGCAGCTACGTTACCAAGTGATGCCGGCATTGCTAGCGCTTGTAGTGCTTCGGGCAGCAACTACCGATTCTCGTTCCCCATCGATGAGAACTTCATCATCCAGAACGGCGGTAAGGCCATTTATATCCATGGCCTGTCTCCGGTAGGTGCCTCAAACGACACTATTTCCGGGTCGGGCGCAGTGGCCGTGCCTGCATCGGTGATCAAAGGGCGGATCGAGGGTATCCAGGACAACAAGGCGATTGTGGGCTGGGCGTGTTCTGCAGGACTACGCCGATCGATCGACGTCCATATGTATGCGGGCGGGCCCGCCGGCAGCGGCACGATTGCGGCCATCGCCAGTGCGAACCTTGCCAGCGAACCGGGCGTTGCCAGCGCTTGCTCATCGTCAGGAAGCAACTACCGCTTCTCAATTCCAGTTACCGAAGACCTGATTCGAAGCCAAGGCGGCAAGCCGTTCTATATCCATGGCATTTCTCCGGTCGGTCGGGACAACTCCCTCATTGATGGGTCGGGTGCACTCTCGATTCCTGCTATGCAGCGTAATGCTGCTTTCGTGTCTCAGAACATGCCCGCGCAGCTCCCAACCGGACGTTCTGTCACCGGGTCGGTGCGGTTCACGAACACGGGAAATGTCACTTGGCGCCAGGGGCAGGGCTATCGGGCTGTGTTGGTTGGCGATACGCGAGGATGGTCGCCAGGCGAAGTGGGCCTGCCATCCGATGTTCCGCCTGGCGGAAGTGTGGACTTCAACTTCAGCCTCCGCGCCCCCCTTGGTGCGGGCGGCTACAACCTGCGTTGGCGAATGCGCGATGGTGCCGGTGATTTCGGTAATGAATCCAGCAATCAGGTGGTGCAGGTGGTAGCACCGCCACCGGTGGAGCATGGCGTTGGCCTGGCGGCCCGTAGCTACGTCTACGATGCGAACCAGCAGCTGTGCAAAGTGATTGAGCCCGAGAGCGGGTCGACCGTCATGGCCTACGACGCAGCTGGCAATCTGGCTTGGTCGGCCAGTGGCCTTGATCTTCCCAGCACGACCAGCTGCGACCTGGAAGCCGCTGCTGCCAGTGGCCGCCAGGTGGTGCGCACCTACGACACTCGCAATCGCCTCAAGACCCTGCGGTTCCCTGACAAGAATGGCAACCAGGACTGGTCCTACACGCCGGACGGCCTGCCTGCACAGGTCACGACATGGAACGATGCCGGTAGCTCATCTGTCGTCAATGCTTACAGCTACAACAAACGTCGGATGCCGACATCCGAATCGTCTGGTCAAACCGGTTGGTATACCTGGTCCATCGGCTACGGCTATGACGCGAACGGAGCGTTGGCGAATCAGACGTATCCGACCGGCTTGGTCATCAGCTACACACCGAATGCATTAGGACAGCCGACTGCTGTCCGTGACCAGGCGGGGGGCAATTACGCTACGGGGATTGGCTACTACCCCAATGGAGCCGCGCGGCAGTTCACCTATGGCAATGGCGTGAGCCACTCACTCGTGCTCAACGGGCGTCAGATGCCCCAGCAGGCGCGGGACAACAACGTCGCTTCGTTCGAGTATCAATACGACGCCAATGGAAACGTCGGCGCCATCATCGATCAGCAGCGGGGGACGGGCTACAACCGCTACATGGGGTATGACGGGCTGGATCGCCTGATGGAGGCGGGCTCGGAGCGGTTCGGCGGCGATAACTGGAACCGCTACACCTATGACGTGTTGGACAACATCCTCACGGCCAAGCTTCCAGGTGTGCGAGAGAACAATTACTGGTATGACGCCAAGAACCGCTTGACCAATGTCCAGAACAATGCGGGCGCCACCACCGTTGGGCTGAGCTACGACCCGCAGGGCAACCTCAAGAACAAGAACGGTCAAGCCTATACCTTTGACTATGGAAATCGTCTGCGAGATGTCACCGGCAAGGAAAGCTATGCCTACGATGCCTACGGGCGTCGCACGATAGCTGGGCGCCCCACGACACGAACCGTTCAGGTCTATACCCAGGCTGGCCAGTTGTTCTACACGGAGGCGTCGGGCAAGGGCAACATGGAATACATCTATCTCAATGGGAGCTTGCTTGCCACCCGTAACTCAGGAACCATCAAATTCCAGCACACCGATGCGCTAGGCAGCCCTATCGCTGTGACGGACACGGCGGGGCAGGTCGTGGAGCGAACCGACTATCAGCCCTACGGCACCCCCATCGGCAAGACGGTCGATGGCATCGGCTACACCGGCCACGCCATGGACGGGGCGACAGGGCTGACCTACATGCAGCAGCGCTACTACGACCAGGACCTGGGCCGGTTCCTGAGCGTGGATCCGGTGGCTGCGGACTCGGTGTTTTCGGCGAACTTCAATCGCTACTGGTATGCGAACAACAATCCGTATCGGTTCACTGACCCGGATGGCAGGGATAGCGTTGGGCAAATGATTGATGCTGGTGCCGACGGTTGCGGTCCGGTGTCATGTGCTGCTTGGGCAGGCCTCAAAGCAACCTGGACAGTGTTTGGGGCCGAAAGTATTAGCCAAATGGCTGACAAGGGCTGGTCGTCCACGGGCGGCGGAGCTATGGTTGGAGCCGGCTTAGAGATTGCTGCAGTCTTACCGCCGGTTAAAATCGCTCGTGCTGGAGCGGCGATGGTGCGTGTTGGACAGGCAGGCGAGAGCGCTGTGCGTGCCGTGGTCGACATTGGCTCGAAGATGGCATTCGAAGTGAGGGGAACAACCAGAATTCCCGACGGGGTGACCGATTCGGTCATTAGCGAAGTCAAGAATGTCAAATACCAAGGCTATACCTCTCAGATCCGTGACTACGCGGAAATTGCGAAGCAAACTGGTCGCGACTTTAATCTGTATGTGCGATCCGATACAAAGATATCTGGACCGCTAAGGGAAGCAGCCAAACGAGGGGATGTTAAGATCTGTGTTATTGGAGAAGTTTGCCGATGAAACAGCAACAAACTGCGTCAGAGTTGATCGCCGAGTTAGCCGCCGACCAAGATTACTTGGCTATGCGCAAAGCTCGAGACGAGGAAATCGCCAAGCAGCGTGCTGCTTGGGCGAAAGCAGAAGAGCCGCTGGTGCAGGCTTTAGAGTCTGCTGGATGCCCTGTGAAGTCTGTTTGGGACTTGGTCAATACCACTAAGCCCTACCCGGAGGCCATTCCCGTTCTGGTTGACCATCTGCGCGCGGATTATCCAAGCCGCATCAAGGAAGGCATTATCCGGGCGTTGGCGGTGCCTGACTCGCGTCCCTATTGGTCCGTTTTAGTCGACTTGCTCGACACCGCCCCACGCTCGCCTGACAACCTCCGTTGGGCAGCCGCTTGCGCCTTGAGTGGGGCTGCTGATGAGAGTGTCATTGATGATGTAATCAGGATCATCAAGGATGACAACCTAGGGTTCGACCGTGCCCCACTCTTGACTGCTGTTGCTAGATCAAAGGATGCCAAGGCTCAGATGCTCCTGCATGAGCTTAGAGACCATCCGGTGCTCGGCAAAGAAGTCAAAAAGATGCGCAGGGTGGGACGACTAAAGACTTCAGCCGGTAAGACTAAAGAGTAGTTTCATGACTATTTTTACGAGGCAAGTAGGCAGCCTAGGCTCGCAGCAGGCCATTGATCTTCAGGTGGTCAACTGAAGCCAAAGCACCAGCAGCACCATGGGAAGTCCGCTGAGCACCGAGCTGACCCAGAAAGCCCCCATGACGGTCAGCGGGGTCATGACCCACCACTGCCACCAGCTGAAGCCACGATCACGCTGACGTGCCATATGAGCCTCGAAAGCGTAAAGGCGCTCCACCCTCCGCAGGCCCCGGCGAGCCATCAGGGGGCCAATGATGAAGCCGAAGGGTCCAAGCAACAGCAGGCTGAGTGAAAACCACCAGAAGAAGCGGTTGTGGGGCGTCATGACTTTCTTGGGGGCAGCGCGTGGCGCGCCGTCCCCGCCAGCCCCCAGGGCGTCGACGGACGTCCCTGCCATCGAATCGGTCTTCATGCTCATTTGGCGTAGGCCCTCCAGGCGCCGTCGGCTTTGGCATAGCGCAAGTTCTTGTTGACGGGCATGGGGACCTGCCGACCGGCAATCTCTAGGACCACCTGGCCGCGCGTGTCGCAGCGATAGCCATCAGCGCCTTCCGCTTCCACGCAGCCGGTCAGTTCGAAGTTTTGGACGTTGGTGACTTGGCCAGCGCCGCTGTCTTTCAGCAGCCGGACAAGGGCGTCCTTGGCGCTGTCAGACGAGGGCTTGCCGCTGCAGGCGGTCAGGCCCAGGGCCATGGTCAAAGCGACCAGGCCGATCCGTGCGTTTTTCATGTCGTTCCTTTGCTGAGGGATGCTGATGGGGAAAGCGGGGGCCTAGCTGGGACCTGCTACTTGTCGCGGTTCCCGTCGGGCCTGAAGGCAGCAATCCAGAGCCTGGTGTCTTTGAAGGGCGTCAGCATTCCCGTCGGTCCCGGGTGCAGATCAGCGGTCTGGATGAACCCGGTTACCCAAGCAATGCGCAGCGACACGTCCACCGCGCGGTCGGCCACGCCGGGGCGGCTCACGTTGACGACAAAGGGCTGGGCCGGAGGGTTGGGACCGCTGGAGCGCTGCGCGCCAGTGTTCGGCTTGCTAGGCGGCACCCGAATGCCGCTGAGCGAGTCCCGGCCTTTCCACAGCGCTGCGTTGTTGAGCTCGGCCACTTCGCCCAGGTCGTCGGTCTCGGTCAGGGCGGCATCGAAGCAGGTGCGGAAGGTCTCGACACTCGAGGCGGTCGGGCTGGTCCAGATGCGGGCTTCTGCGGTCCAACAGGGAAGGGAAGCGCCCCACTCGGTGAAGGTCAATGCAACTCGGGGCCAGTCCAACTTCCCGAGCTGGGCCTGCTGATGGTTGTCGCCCCTGAAGAGGTTCGGCAGCTTCCCGGCGCCATTGAGAGGCTCGTAGATCAAGCCAGCTCCCTGACTCCCGGCCTTGCTGCCGGAATTCGGCTTGATGCCGATCATCTGCTTGCCGGTGTCTGCCAAGCCTTTGCCGAGCTGGCGGAAGAAGCCGGGCTTCTGCGCCGGCACGTCCTGGGCGTGGGTGGTGAACGGCGAGACGAGTGTCAACGCCAGGAGCGCTGCGAACGCTCCTTGTCCTGT
>JAAIGE0101014273.1_pt1 | contig 13301 bp, 17 predicted proteins | sample 6487951 | NCBI WGS metagenome assembly JAAIGE01 (sample SAMN13974128, study PRJNA590717) | phyllosphere metagenome | biome: tomato field; feature: multiple bacterial spot infested tomato fields; material: tomato leaves; isolation source: leaves from tomato fields | host: Solanum lycopersicum ... | reverse complement strand
TGTGGGTGGCTGGCAGGTTCAGCGCCGGCAAGGTGATGGCGATGCCGTCCAGGCCGTCGTGCATGTTTTCCCAGCCGTAGGACCAGCTGCGCACCGTCGCGGCGCTGACTAACGCCGGCAAGGCGAGCCAGGCGCTGCGCGTGCTCGGCGACAAGGTCATCGAGGACAGCAACCCGGCCGAGAAGGCGGCCGACCTCTGGCTGGCGCTGCCGGCGGAGGAGCGCGCGATCACCGCGATCTTCGCCTCCGGCAAGGAAGCACGCGAGACGATCAACAAGGCCGTGCAGGAGAGATTGCTGAAGGAGGGTACGCTGAAGGGTGATGGCCTGTTCGTCACTGTCCATAAGCCTCTCGGCCTGACCAACGAGGAGCTGCGCTACGCGCAATTCTACAAACCCGGTCAGACGCTTCATGTCACGGGTAGCGTTCGAGAACTCAACCTTCGCCACGGGGCGGCCGAGGTGAAGCGCGTGTTCGCCAACGGCAAGGTCGAGATCCGGACCGAGCGTGACGGCCAGCGCATCACCTTCAAGCCACAGCGTATCGATCCGCTGAACGAAAACAATCGTATAGCGCTGACCACGCTTGAGACGGTCAAGATCCATGAAGGTGATCGCATCCGCTGGACAGCGACGGATAAGGAGCGCGGCATCGACAATGCGGCGATAGCGACCATCACCGCGATCGAGGGCGGCCGGGTCACCGTGGAGCTGGCATCGAAGGAGACGCTGACGCTTGAGAAAGGCGACCCGATGTTGTCGCGGCTCGACCTCGCCTATTCGCTCAACGCGCACATGGCGCAGGGTGTTACCTCCGAGAAGGCGATCGGGGTGATGCAGAGCTTCGAGAGCAACCTGTCCAACCAGCTTTTGACCAACGTCGTCGTAACTCGCGTCCGCGACGACCTCATCATGGTCGTCGACAACCAGGAGAAGCTGGAACGCCAGCTCGACCGCAACCCCGGCAACAAGACCTCATCGATGGAAAGCCTCGGCCTTCTCGATATCGACGGATCTGCCTCCAAGACCAAGGACGCCGACGAGGCGCTTAGCAAGGCGATGGAGAGTCTTGACAGGGCCGACAACGAGCCGATCCTGATCGATCCCGCCAGCCTCGACATGACGGACCTCCCACAGATGGGAGAGTCGACCACGGACTATTCTGACGTCTGGAACCTCGATGGCGCCATGCCGTCGCTTGAGCACACGGACGATGCCGATCGGCGCGACCTTCGCGGCGATCGCAAGGACGACGGGATCGGTCTGCCGCCACCAGAACACGACGACCTGAGCGCCCTCCCCGCGATGCCCGGCCACGTCGAACAGATCCGGGGCCTCCCCGAAAAGAACCTCAGTCTGGACATGTGACGATGACCCACGACCGCAGCACCGACCTTCGAGCTTTCGGGAACACAGGCGCGCGGGCGCGCACATGGCCCGGAAAGCCGCAATCTCGACCATCAACCACCAACGGGGAACAGCAATGACCGACACGTTTGTCCTGATCGGTAGCGCCGACAGCATTCCCGCGCGTGAAATCGACTGCGCGCTTAGCACCGGCCAACGCGACGAGCTCGTCGTTATCGTCGACGAAGGCGACCGTCTTTCGGCCGCTCATGCCAGACCAGGCGTCGACAGGATCATCGACCTGCGACGCGGGAACTGGGACTTCTTCGCCGATCATAAGACCGGCTTCGGCTTTACCCACGCTGTCGACATGCTGTTGCCGCGAGAGCCCGAAAAGCCATGGAAGGGCGAAGGCCGGCGGATGATCCTAACCGAACTTCTCGCGCGGGAAGCACGGTTGCGGCGCCCCACGCTCCGCCATCTCGGAAAGATGCTAGGGGACCTCAAGGCGGTGGATGCATGCCGGCTAGCGGAGATCGACACGGACGATCTCAACAATGACGAACTGGATGAGATCGCCAACTCGTTGACCTCAAGCTACTATTATAACTTCGACGCCGCCGAGTGGGACCGGCGAATAAAGCTGGTCTCTATCGCCGACTGGCTCGCGGGCGGTCCGGGGACGATCCTGTTCGTCAACGGTTACACCCGGGGCCACCGGCCAGATGCAATCGGCAACGCGCTTCTCGCCGCCATCCGCGATCATACGGCATTGGCCGGGGGTGAGATCGACTCCGTCGCTTATGCTGATGTCGCCGAGCCGCTGAAGGTTGCGGCGTGATGGCCGCCTTTCAATTCGCAGTTCGATCAACCTATTTCCCGGCCGATAGCCACGCCGCGAGGCTGGACGCGATCGGCAAGGAGATCGACCAAGTTCGCGCTGCGATGAGGTTGTTGTGCGGCACCTCACCCGACGACCCCATCCGGCGCGCCGGCAATATGCTGGCTTCGATCTCCGCAGCTCACTTCGATGAAGCGGCACGACTACGGCATAAAGAGCCGACGCCGGTAGCAGTGAATGCGTCAGTCAAACGCCAGCAGCGCCTTCTTTTGGGGGCAGTTGCCCTGGTGCTAGTTGTCCTCTCGCTCACCTGGCTGTCTTCGGGCGACGACGGATATCGAGATCGCCGCCCTTCCCCCGTCGGTGAGCGCGAATTTGTGCGCCGACCGCACTCAGAGCAGGAATGGGTCGCGCAAACCGAGAGACGGTTTGAGGTTCGCGAGCAATGATCGTCAAGCCATCCACAAAGGCTGATGAGTGTGCCGCCATGTCGGCTTTCATCGATACCGCTGGCTTCGATCAGCTGCACGAGCGGGCGCGGAAGAACGCGATGGTTCGCCGGCGCGGATTGGAGGGTGAGCGCTCGACCGCGCACATTCTTGACCGCCACTTCCACGACGCGCCCAACCACGCGCTGCTGCACGATCTGCGGCTGCCCGACGGTATCGGCGGTTACGCGCAGTTCGACCACGTCATCCTCTCGCGCCTTTCGCGTACCGCGGCGGTCATCGAGGTGAAGAACTATCGCGGCCGCTTGTCGAAGAACGAACATGACGAATGGCTCGTTTGGTACGAGGGCCGGCGTCGCCCGATCGATATCCCGAACCCGCTTGCTCAGGCCCGACGTCAGAAGGAGGTGCTGCGCGCGTGGCTGAGAGCCAGAAGCCACGACATCGCGTTCGAAACCATCGGCGCCTTCGTCATCATCCCGCCGGATTGCTCGATCGACCGGTCGAAAATCGGTGCCGACGTCGCAATCTACAAGGCGGACAACTTCATTGCCGCCTGGACGACCTTCGGGGGGATAACGCCGCTCGGCCGGCTCTTCTCGACCGGCGTGTCCGCGAAGACGCTGCTGTCGATCGGAGCCCAGCTGGCCGGCGATCACCAGCCCGATCCGCGCAGCATCGAGGAGATGATCGGCGTGCGGTCGTCTCGCCCTGCCGGCGAGCAGGTATCGACGATGGTCCGCTCGAGCATTGCTCCGGACACTACAATCGGGACAGTGGACGACGATCCTGCGGATGATGACATCGGTGAAGACGTACAGGAAGCCTCGCCGCCCCAGCTTGAGCCTGAGGCTGCACCGATGGCACCGGAGCGACCTCTGGAGCCAGAGCCAGCGCCATCGTCCATTCCGCCGTCAGGGAAGGCGTCAGCCAAAAGCGAGGTCATACCTGGTATCTACGAACGGACGCTGCCCGATGGGCGTGTAGCCTTCCTCGCCGACCACGATGACGCCTCGCGCGATCGCCTGCGCCGGGCATGCGAGGGAGTGGCGCGCTGGAACCCGGTCTTTCGTAACTGGCTGAGCGATACCGCGGGCGCCTTGGCAATCCGCAATGCCTTGCAGTCAACGACTCTGCCGCCGGCCACCGGCGACACGGCGGACGTGTCTTCCATACCGAACTGTCAGGGTCGCGTGGAGGGCGGAAGCCATGTCGCAGGATAGAGCGATGCCATCGACCGCGACACAAGTCGGATCGGACGCCCCCGCCGACGTCGATCTGGCCGACAGCTTCCGTACACAGTCATTCCACCTGATGGAGGCACACCCGATCGCCGCTGCCCACCTGGTGCTTGCCGCAGCCTCGATCGCACCAACGTGCGCGGCTGAGCAGGATGTCGCGGACGAGTTCGCCTACGCGATCGCCGACTTTGCCCAGCAGCTCGGGATCCTTCACCGCCGCGCCGTCAGCCGTCGGGAGCAGGAAGCGGCGGGAGGTGCTCATGGGCCTCGATGATCGCGACTATATGCGCGACCGCTATCGCCAGCGTCAGGGAGCAGCGCCGGGTAAGACGCAGTGGAACGACAAGAAGGCCAGGCGCGAGGGGCTTCGTGACGGACATCGCAAGGCGGTGCCCCTTGGAAGCGCGAGCTGGATCGGAGGGGGCGGCAACGGAAGCGGCAGCGGTGGCGGAGGCGCATGGTTCGATAGCGCCAATCGCGGCTTCGACTATCAGAAGAACCGCTACCGCCCCACGCCCCGGCCGCGAGCGCATCGGGCAGGAAAATGGATTCTTCTGCTATCCTCGCTGACGATCCTGATCCCGGCCTACCGGGAGGCAAAGCGCTCTGGCTGGATCCCCGACCGCGAGGTGGAGCTACCCTTCCCCGCTTCAGGCACCGTCACGGTCACCGACAGCGTCGACCCGAAGACGGCGATATCCAGAATCGAGGTGACAGCGGCACAGGCAAATGCTGTCGTGCAGCTATTCGATCGCAAAACCGATGCGCATGTTATCTCGGTCTATGTGAACCGGAACGAGGACGTATCCGTGCCGGTCCCGCCAGGAACCTACCGGATGAGGATTGTCGAGGGGGACAAGTGGCACGGCCTGACGACCTGGTTTGGCGCATCGACCACCTATGAGACCGTCGTGCGGCCGATGGTCTTCACTCGCCGGCGATTTCACATGATCGACCTGCACCGCTCGCCGGCCGGCAATCTCCGCACAAGCATGAACATCACCAACCCGAAACCACTCAACTGAACAGGGGGACTACATGTACCGGACACTCGCAATCATTGGTATGCTCGCGGTCGCCGCGACCCCGGCAACCGCCCAGAAGCTCGGTAAGGGCGGCATGGGCGTCGACGAGACAACAGAGGTGCCGCGCTGCGATCGGCCGCTCGGCACGATCGCGCTGGTCGAGGAGCGCAGCGCCGCCAGCCCGACCGATGGGCTGCCCGCCGGTATGGCGGCGCTGATCCGGATGGCGGAGGCACAGAATGGCGGTAGCCAGCGTGTGGACCCCCTGCCCCTGCTCAAATTGCTCGTCGCGCAGAGCGGCTGCTTCCAGATTGTCGACCGAGGCGAAGGCTTCGATGCCCTCCAGCGCGAACGCCAGCTGGCGGCCGGCGGCTCGGTGGCAGGCGCGAACAATCAGGCGACCTTGAAGGCAGCGGACTATCTGCTTCAGGCAAAGGTTCTGTATTCCGACAACGACTCTGGCGGCAGCGGTGGTGGTCTCGGCTCGATGTTCCCCGGCGGCCTTGGCTTCAAGCAGAAGGTCAAGGCGAGCCAGACCATGCTGACGCTGGTCGAGGTCAAGACGGGCATTCAGCAGGCCGTGGCGACCGGCTCTGCACGCAAAAAGGATCTTTCGATCATTGGCGGCGGCATCCTGACGAACGCCGGCGTCGGCGCGCTGGGTGGAAACTACACCTCCACCGACATGGGCAAGATCACGTCGCTTGCCATGCTCGATGCCCTGAGGAAGCTCATGACGCAGGCTCAAAGCCGTCTGATGCCAGCAGCCGCCCAGACGGCGCCCGGACCCGCACCCGCACCGTCGGCAACCCCTGTGGCAGGAACGGCGGGTACTACGAAGCAATAGAGAAGAGGGAGAAAGGAAGAGGGAGGGCGTCAGGAACCCCTCCCCCTCCAACTAACAGGCCGCTGTGATGTTGACCCAAACCGATCTATTTGAGTCCGCAGAAACCGCCGACGATGGCGCTGCATCGGTAGTCGCGCATCAGCTGGGGGCGCCGATCGCGGTGCCATGCGGTTTCCGCGACCGGCATAACAATCCATGCCAACGACTGGGGAATTGGCCGATTATGGATGGGGCGCAGCAGATGCTCTGTCGCGGCCGGCCGATGATCCACTGCGACGCCGCCTGCTTCAGGGGCGATCCGCCTGCCCTCGATAACGATCTAGGCGGGAACGACGTTGCTTGGGATAACCACGAAGGTGAGTATGGCGACAACGATTGACGTCGCTGCAGTGTACGGCGCGAGCTTGGATCGGACGCTTGGCCTCATACCAAATCCAGATGTCAGGTGCCCGTGCTGCGGCGACATCGTCCAGCGTCTTCCAGCGCTAAGGACAATTGAGCCGTGTCAAAGGTGCAGGCGTCCGCTGATGCTTGTGAGATTTATAAGACGTCCCAAGCACTACCGCCTCTGCAATGTGATCGATTTAGTGAGCTCGGCCTACGGGCTTGTAACAATGCTTATCGTCCTGTACTTCGTGCTTTCAGAAATGAACCCTCGCACCTTTGCGAAAGCAGTGACGATCTTACTCTTCGCGATTGGCTCGCTGCTGCTGGTCGACGGGGCGCTAAGCGTGAGAACAGCTATCGATCGCACATGGCAAACTACTAGCAGCGGCTTGGTGGCTAGAGCTTTGGGTATCGTCAAAACGATGAGCGGCGTCATTGGGATAGCCCTCGTCATGGTCGGTCTGCGTATATGATCGTCGAGCTAGCGCATGCTATCTTACGCTATCCCAGACTAGCGCAATGTAGGAACCGGTAGCGTAGCGATGCCTACAATACGCTACCGTATGCTAGCATACCGTAGGATATTGTAGGGTATTGATTGGGATGATGCGATACGCTACGGTAGCTGCCGCTAGCATGTGCTAGGTGGCGCAATCAGGAGTTTGCCAATGGCCGTTGTGACGTTTGCGAACTCGAAGGGCGGATCAGGCAAAACCACATCAGCCTTGATCCTTGCGTGCGAGTTGGCGGAGCATGCAACTGTGTGCCTGATAGACGCTGACCCTCGGCGCCCGTTGACGACTTGGGCTACGCTTCCTGGAAAGCCAGCGCGCCTGACAGTAGTTACCAACTCGTCGGAGAAGACGATCTTAGACGAGATCGACGCAGCGAGTGCAAAGAACCAGTTTGTGATAGTCGACCTCGAGGGTACGGCGTCGCGCCTGACAAGCTACGCCATAAGTCAATCTGACCTCGTGGTTATACCGATGAAAGAACAGCAACAGGACGCGCTCGCCGCAATCGATGTAATTCAGGAACTTAAACGAGATATGAAGGCGGTGCGTCGAACGATCCCGTTCGCTGTGCTATTCACGCAAACACGAGTTGTAGCTAAGTCGCGTACAGCCCGATTTGTCTCCGGGCAGTTCAAGGCCAACGACAAAACGCCGGTCTTCGAAACTGAAATCCACGATCGAGATGCGTATTCTGCGATGTTCTCGGTAGGCGGTGGTCCGCGTGGCTTGTCGGCACGAGACGTCAACAATGTCGAAGCTGCTATCCGAAACGCATCCGATTTCGCGGCCGAGGTAGTAGCGATGCTCCGCACGCACGGGGCCAATCAGAAGAGGGTTGCATGACAGACTCCGCACGCAAGGCGCTTGATTTTGGCGGGCTGGATGACTTCCAACCGATCCAGCCCGCTGAACGGCAAGACGCTGGGACCGACGAACACCGCCGCGTAGTCGATCGCGCGTCGGCATTTCCGAGCCGGGAGGCGGACGCGGAGGGTCAATTGAACATCCGGGCCTCCAGCGAGATGCTTGCGCGCTTCAAGGCAGCCGCCAAGAAGGACCGCTACACGTACGGTGCCTTTCTGGAGATCCTTTTGGATAACTACGAAGGGCGGTGAGGCTGAGAACGCTGTCGCATTATGACCCTGCGTAATACTCCTGGATCAGGTTGATCTGCTGATCGTGGTAGTCGGCGTTGGTTTCCGCCTCCTGATAGGATGGGTCCAGCTCATCCGCGAGATCATAAAAGGCAGGTGAGGGGCGGGACGTGCCGTTGCGGACGACCATGGCCGTCAAAAGGAAGCCATGCGTCTCGAAGCTGGTGCGGGAGATCGCGCCCAGAATATGCCCGATGATCTTACGATCGTTCGGCACGTCCGTCCTGCGGCCGACCGCACCCATAACCGGATTGTAGGAGAGCGTCGCGGTCCCGCGCCGGGCCTCTGTCTCCAGCAAGCGAGTGATCGTCTCGATTTCGTTGTTCCACTCGCCGATCTGCTGATGGACAGATTGTACCGTGACATACCGCGTGCGGCCGATCGCGATCGCGACCAGCTTGCCGGCGCGCACCCGCGCCTCGATCGCGCTGCGGCCGACGTCGAGCGCATCGGCCGCAACCTGGAAGGGGATGCACGCGAGGGACGGATCGGCAGCGGCGGCAATGACATAATCGCGTGCGGTAGCGAATTGCTTCATAAGCGATTCCCCTATGTGGCGAATCGCTTATGAGGTCAATCCGTCACGTAGGCAATACTGCATTTTTTGGAGCGCCCGGATTGCTGCACCTGCGTGGTAGCGATAAGGTTTATTCATGCTACTACGAAACCGCTCGCTCGGCACGCTTGTAACGGAGGCGGAACGGTGATTGTTGATGTGCCGACCCAAGGTCAATTTTACAGTGCCGGGGTCAATCAGCTCTATCTCGCGTGGAAGATCGCCATCGGCACGCAACAGGCGCTGACGCGGATCGGTGCGGCGGCCGAAGATCGCGAAGCGGCCGACGAATATTGGCATAGCGTCCAGCCTGAACTGGCCAACGCCTACAGCCTGATCCAGCAGGCGATGGAAATGGCGCTGAAGGGCCGGATCGCCGCGGTGTCGCCGTTCCTACTCCTGTCCCGCGATCCGCGCGAGTGCGCGGAGGGCGTCGGTACGAAGGACATCTCGTTCGGCGAGTTTCATACCATCAACGCGTCCGATTTGCTCAAAGTCCATAACAGCGTCGTTCGCCCCGCTCTTGGGGAGGGGTTTGGGGCGTTCTGGGATGACGTCCGCCGCGATCGCAACCGGATCATGCATTCGACGTCGCGCGCAACCTTCACAGCGGGGCAGGTTGTTCTGGCTATCCTTCGCGCAGCACACACGCTCTTTGCCGATAAGGCGTGGCCGGCTCAACTGCTCGATCAGGAAGCAGGGCAGATGTATGCGATCTTCAGCATGGACGATCATGTCTACAGTTCGATTGTCGGCGAGATCGGCTGCGCACTGGATCTGCTCGCACCAGCTGACGCGCGCGCAATTTTCGGCTTCGACAAGGGCCGGCGCGCCTATGTCTGTCCGCAGTGTTACGTGAGCGCCGAGCGCGATTTCGCTTTCGACCTGCCCAAGCTGGCGCAATTTGCGTCCAGAAACCCGAGCGAGACGACGCTGCACTGCGTGTTTTGTCACGCCGATAGCCAGGTCGCGCGACAGGACTGCGAATATCCCGACTGTCGTGGCAATGTCGTCGACCACAATCTCTGCCTGACCTGCCTGCGCGATCAAGACGAGCAATTTGCGGTCGGCATCGACTTCATCGACGCCGCGCTCGACCGCCAGCATGAATACGAGTTTGTCGTCGGGCGGCCAGGGAAGGGGAACCGCGCCGACTTCCGTGGGCACCGTGCGAGAGTAGCGGACGATGAGGCCGCGATCGCCTACGGTGGCAGTATGCTCGACGCCGCCCATTTGCGAAGCTGGGAGACCGTGTCGATCTTTCAACGCCTCGGACGGGCGATCCTGTTCGAGCCCGACGATCACCGTGCGATCGGGCATTGGGTGCGAGGGGAAGACGCGTTGCTCTGGCATGCCGGTGAGCTCGCCTACCAGCCTTCCGTGGATGCGCCGGTATGACGGCGGTGGGATCGCGGCTGACCAGCTACTCCGTTCCTACTCTACGAAGGGTGTGGTCAGGTAATTCCAGCAGGGTAACGTCGACATGAGCGACTATAGAAACGAAGCCCGCCGGCAGCTGCAGCGTGCGAAAGGCGAACTGGAATCGACCGATGTCCACCGCCTCAAATACGCGGCGCTGGAGCTGCGCGAAGCGATGGAGTCGCTCACCTACGATCGGGCACTTGCCTACAAAGACGACTTCCCGCCGTCGGAATACGAGACCTGGCAACCCAAGAAGGTCATGCAGGTCCTGCTCGAGATTGATCCGAACGCCGACAAGGACAGGTCGATTGCCTTCGGCATCGAGCCCAGCTTGGGTCAGAGGCCTGACGTGATGCAGTCGCTCGGCACCGAAAAGGTCCTGAACATGAAGACGCTGAAGAAGCATTATGATGCGCTCGGCAGCTACCTTCATGTTCAATCGATCAAGCAGCGCCGTACCGGCGCGAAGGTCGATTTTGACGGCATGCGGAAGCGCTGTGAGGACATCGCCGCGTTCGTTGAAGATGTGCTGAAATCACCGGTCTTCAATTCGACGCTCGGCATCTATGCGATGATGGATTGCCTTCGGTGCGAAAAGCCTATGCGCAAGAAATGGCCGGACGGTAAGACGAAGGTCAAGGCTCAATGTTTTGAATGCGGCGCGGGTTACATCGTTGAGGATATGGGCGACGGTCAATGCCGATGGCAAGCCGACCGGGTGGACCTTGCGTGCGCCAAACCGGAATGCGGTGCGATCATTCGACCATTTCGCGGTGAGATAGAGCAGGGCAAGGGCTGGGATTGTGCCGACTGCGGAGGGCACAACGTGCTTAAGCTCGCAATCTTCTACGAGGGTACGAAAGACGATGCCGCGTCCCCCGAAATAGCGGCGGAGTCGAAGACAACCGCAGCAGACGCAGACACCGGAAGCGAAGAATGACCAACGGCGAAGGGGACGATTGCGACAGGGACGGGGATTCGGCGGTGGCGCTACTCCCGGCCGCGCCCGGCGCTGAGCATCCGCTACTCACCGGTATCACGCCAGGGGACGAGGCGCGCGTGAAGGCCTATGTTGCGCGCGCCTCGGCCGCATCGACCGTACGTGCCTACCGATCGGACTGGCAGCTGTTTACCGCCTGGTGCGCGGCACGCGGCTACCGAGCGCTGTCGGCGACGCCGGAGGTAACAGCCGCCCATCTCGCGGAACTAGCTGAGATCGGCACCACCTTCTCCGCAGGGCGTCCGCTGTCGAAAGCGTCAATCGAACGTCGCCTTGCCGCGATCGTGTTCGTCCACCGAGCGGCCGGCGTTGAGCCACCCACCACGCAACCCGGTGCCGCTACCCTCACCACGATGATGCGCGGGATCCGCAACGCCAAGCGTTCGGACAAGCCCGGCAACAAGCGGCCTGCCGATGCCGACGTGTTGCGCGATATCCTCCGCGGGATCACCGGCGATACCATGCTCGACCTGCGCGACCGGGCGCTGCTCACCATGGGCATGATGGGCGCCTTCCGCCGCTCCGAGCTGGTCGGGATCCGGATCGGGGACGTTGCCCCGCACCCGCGAGGGCTGTCGGTGACGATTCCATACTCGAAGACCGACCAGGACGGCAAAGGCCAGTCGGTTGCGATCCTCGACGGCCGCCGGATCGAGCCGGTGCGCCACTACCGAGCTTGGATCGAGGCGGCCGGGATTACCGAGGGCAGAGTGTTTCGCCGGCTCACCCCGCACGGTCGGGTCACCGACACCGCGCTGAGTGAGCAGTCCGTCGCCTTGGTCGTCAAGAAGCGCGCCGCAGCGGTCGGCTATGACCCAGCCCAATTTGCGGGCCACAGCCTACGCGCCGGCTTCCTGACCGAGGCAGGTCGCACCGGCGCTACGCTATTCAAGATGAAAGAGCATAGCCGGCATAAGACAATCGAGATGCTCAGCGCGTACGTCCGTGACGAAGAGGCGTTCCGCAATCACGCTGCGGAAGGCTTCGCGTGAATCGGTAGAGTGCGCGCGATGCAGCCCCAGCCTTTCGCCGGGCACATGCGCCACCTACTTTGCCGTGCTATGACCAACCCAACGATACCTTCAATGGCCCCCAAAAATTTCATCGAGAATGTGGCGCTGGCAGCAAGCGCTGCGCCAGTTCGCAGTGAAGGACAGTTCAAAGCCGCAGGGCTGACGTTTGATCTGAAAATCGTCGGGTATTTTGATGTCGCCGACCAGCTAAACGCTGGCAAGCCTGATGGCCAACACGTCCGAGCTCTTCAGGAGGGCTACCCCTACTGCTATCGCTTGCTAGCCGTTGGACCTGATGGGACTGTCTTCGCGGTATGGGAAGTCTATTCATCTCGTGTAGGTACCCTCGCGCACTCTAAATCACGCACGGTCGAAGTAGATGCGGGCTGGACCGGAAGGGGCATCGGTCGCGCTTTCGTAAAGGCGGTTCGAGCGCGTCACCCGGTCCAATGGAGCGGCGAGTACACTCCTGCCGGTGCGAGGCTGAAAGATCGCGTTGAGGCAGATCTAGGCAGTAGTCCATCCTTGCCGGGCGCCAATCCGAAGCCGGGCGCGTGAGCTCCGGCGACGCCTCAAGCACTGGCTATCCGGGATCTGCCGCGAGCGCGTGGCAGATCCTTTCCTTAGCCCACGAATATAATACCAGCTGCATCCATCTGATGATCCGCGCGGAGGGAGGCGAGCCGTATCAATTCGCCCCCGCACGCCTCCTCGCGATCCAGGCGATTGAGCTCTACCTCAATGCGTTGTTGCTCGATGCCGGGGAAACCGCACAGGATATCCGCGGCCTTCAGCACGATCTCGCCGGCCGCGCCCGACGTGCGGTCGAATGCGGTCTCCAGCTCCGCGCGAAAACAGCCGAGCACCTGGTGCAACTGACCAGCAGACGCGAGTATCTGACGGCACGTTATGGGCCGGAACTGGCTGGTACGCAGTCACAGCTCAATCGTCTCACAGCCACGCTCACGGAAGTCGCCGAGAAAGTTACGTTGATCGTCAACCGCAGCATAGAACAACGGTTCTCCAATCCGAGTTCCTAGGTGTAGGCGCTTGCAATCATAACGGCGTCTGCTCGCAAACAGAGGGATTTTCTGCTCACGCTATCTGCCACTGACGGGTAGCCTCCTACTCGAATTATCTGCCAGTGTGCTCGCCATCATCCGGCGCTGCTTGCAAACGGGGCGTTGTGCTCACGCTCCCTGCCAATGGGTTCTCCAAACCCGTCGTCGATAGGCGCTTTTGCGAAGCGAGTTTTCAGAACAGTTCTGACAAGCGGCGGGCCGCTGAAACGCATTGCGCTCATGGCCCGCTGGCGAAGTCGTCAAAAAGGAAGGTTTTTGCGAACAGCGGCCGGCGTACAGAAGGGGCACCGATATACGCTTACGACTGAATGACCCGAACCGCGCTGGCCGCGATCGTCCCGATTGGGATGGAGACCGTCCGAAAACTCCCCGGCGACGGACAGGCGTGGAGCGCTTTGCGGTAAGATAGCGCGGGAGCTGGTA
>JAAIGE0100763710.1_pt1 | contig 13305 bp, 7 predicted proteins | sample 6487951 | NCBI WGS metagenome assembly JAAIGE01 (sample SAMN13974128, study PRJNA590717) | phyllosphere metagenome | biome: tomato field; feature: multiple bacterial spot infested tomato fields; material: tomato leaves; isolation source: leaves from tomato fields | host: Solanum lycopersicum ... | reverse complement strand
TTGGTCTAAGAGCGCCTCCAACATCCGATGACGTGCGATTCCCATCGTTTACGGTGAAGGTAGGCACCCCGTGTCCATGCCGAGACGCATGCGGATACGGTCCTGGCCCTTTACGAGCCCGGCGCTGCATCTGTCGGACGAGTGGCGTGGGGTCAGGCTAGGTGGCCAGGCCGTGCTGCGTCGCCTCCTTGTCCGCCGATCGTGGTCGATGCGTTCACGCCTGAGGCGGTGGCGATCGACTTCGATCAAGTGATCAGGGGCGAGCAGTCGGTCGAAGTTACGGCGCGAGTCTCATTGATCCGCGGTATGCGCAGGTCATCCGGGTGGTCGAGATTCCATGTCGCGTGGCAGCGGCGGATCTCGGTCACAGAATATCAGTGCGCCGCCGATCACCGGTGCGGCCTTCGATCTGATCCGGATGGCTCAGACCGCCAGCGGAGTCGCTCCGTGCCACGGTAGGCACAGGATTCAGCGGCACCGGGGCGGGCTGCGCCACTCACCCTCCGCAGAACGAGATACATGCTCGGGTAGCAGGCCCGAACATCATCGACGGGGTCGCGTGACGAACGCTTTCGAGGCACCTGCCGAGTGGAGTCCTTCCACTCTGCTTCCGATCGTTCGAGGAACGACCGGTACTCTGTTCCCCCCTCGACGACGGCGTGAACTCTGCGCCGCATCGTGGCGGTGAGCGTCATTGTCTCCTCGGGCCGCTGGTCAGCAACGTCGGTGCGCCCCGGGATGTACCGTTCGAGCTTTTCGGGGAGGCTGTTGTTACGCCGACGAGCAGCGACCCGAGCAGCCTGTGGACGTTGCTGCGCAGGCGCGTGTCGCCATACCCGAGCAGCTTGGTGCGGCGGGGGCCGTGCTGGATTGGCAAAAGGCGAGATCCTGACCGCGGTACTTCGATTCCGGCGGTGAAGACCAGAGCGGCGCAGTCAACCGGCTTAGGTCAGGAAGGTCGGCTCGTTGACCGGGCCGATGCTCGGATGTTGCGCAACGATTGATAGTCGACGCTGCCGGCGAGCGGTGCACGGGCCGCCCACTCTATGTCGTCGTGCTGAATTGAGGCTACGACCCTGTGCGCTCGCGCTGCGGAACATGGCTATGAAAGCCGGGTCATCCGGCACCGGCAGTGCCGTCGCGGCGGAGGCTGTCCCCTAGTCGTCGGCGACGAGGCGTGTCTTGGAGACTTCGGTGTCGATGCGGGAACCCCAGCGGTCGAGAACACCTCGCGGTTCAGCGTTCTGATCGTCGCCGGTGTTCGAAACTACTCGATGCGCGTGAAAACGGTCGGACCGGTCGTCGCTCGCGGACCGCATCTTTCGCTCCGTCAACGGCGAAACAGGAGGATGGGGTTTGCGAAGGGGAAAGACCCGCACGTCATGGCGTCCGCGTCGAACGCCAAAGGAGCAGCGAACGTGGTGGAATGCAGTCAGCGACGGTATCGATCCCTCGGCTTCAGGCCATGGATCGCAGGACGGTGGCCCAGTCTGCGAGCGACTCGCCCTCCAGAATGCCTATCTCGGCGGGCGATCCGTCCCTCAGGACGTCGCGCCAGCCGTCGAGCCAGTCGGCGAGGTGGTGGAGGGCCTCAGGCAGCTTGAGATGGTACTCGTCGCCGTGGACCATTCCATCGTCGCCGACGCGCAGGCCCGGCAATGCTTCGGGAGGTATGCGGACCTCCTCGTGGAATTCGAAGCCGGCCCGCGCGATGATGCGGCGAGGCATCTCGTTGCCCTCGAGCGCGTGCGCCACGATCGTCGGAGGACGTTCCCAGCGGAGGGGCCGTTCGGTGACGAGGAAATGGACGAGCGGTAGACGCATCATGAGGTCGCCGATGCCGCGACCACGGGTCTTCGCGGACACCATCAGGCCCCCGATCTCGACCTCCTTCGCGTCGTCGCTAACGTTGGCGTAGGACATTCCCACGATTTCGTCATCGTCGGTGATCGCGCACCAGACGTTTCGATCGAGCGTCAGATTGAAGAAGACCTTTTCCGTGCGCGGAAAGATGGCGTCGTTGGCGGCCGCGAAACCGGAATGCCATGCATGCGCACGTCCGACCTCGGACGTGTCCACGATGCGGAACGTAGTTTTCAATTCGGCCCCCCGTCGGTCCGGCATGTTTGCCGGGCCGGCGGAGGTAACTCAATGAAATGACATGCGCAATCCGTGCGAACGTCAGCCCTGCATCAGCTTGATCTTGCCGCGGGCCTTCTTCACCAGCGTGCTGCAGATCGCGCGTCGGGTCAACGGATGCGGCGAGGAGACGCCCCGGATCCAACGGCCGATGGTGGGACGCGAGACGTTCAGGGTGCGCGCCATGTCGGTGTCGTCCAGCTCGAGCAGCTGCTGGGCTGCCTTCACGAGGCCGCCGAAGTCGAGTTCGTCCTCACTAGCGGCCGCGGTCTCGAGCTTGGAGACGAGCTCCTCCAGCGCGGGTACCATCTGCGCCCTGACGCGCTCCACTAGAACCAGCAGGTCCGCAATGTCGAACACCGTCTGAGCGGCAGATCGATAGGTGGGGGCTACGGTCTTCATCTTGGCTCCTTCGCTGCCGTCATAGCGGCAACTGGTAAATAATATGCACGGAAAAGCCGATTTTCAATCAAAAGTTGAACATCAAAAAATTCAACAATCTTAGAAGGCTAACTCCCCACTGCCCGGCTTGGTTGCGTGCGAGTTGCACGAATCGGGGTCGCCGTTCGGGAACGCCGATACGCTCTCGAACGAACTTCGCAAGCCCCAAAGCGACATCCATCCCACAACGAACTCGCGCGCAGTCGTTCCACCTTCCCCTTCCGGGGAGCCGAACTCCCGCCTTCCGCCGAGGTGATGTGGCTGCCGAGCCTCGGCGATCGGAAGCCGGTCGTTCTTCGGCTTCGGAGCGGGCGAGACCTTCGTCGAGGCGGCGACGAGGTCCCGCCACGAAGCGGGTGGAGACGCCCATCGTGGTCCCGGAAGGCCATTGAGGCGCCGCCAGCTTCCTTAGGTACGTCCCAAGCCGTCAGGGACTGGTGCGGATCAACCTTCCGGAGGAGGAGGAGGAGTAGCTCCATGCGAGGTCCTCGGGCTGACTGGCTTCAAGGCGACTGCGCTTCAAGTTGATCGACCTTCGAGGCGACCACGTTCTGCCGCAACCCAAAAAACAAACAGGCTTGCTCGGTTATCTGATATGCTGGCAATGATGGTCCGAGCGCGACCTTCAGCCCAAGCGGGCGGGACGGGCTGCGGCGCAGGCCGGCAGGAGAGACGAATGCAACCGTGGTCGAAGTACGCCAGGATCCGCAGAGGCACCACGCTCGTCTGGATGTGCCCAGTGGTCGCGGCACTGCTGCACTGCGGCGGCGTGAACGGTGTCGGCACGGTCGCGGCGGCTCAGGAGCGTGACGCAGGCCGAACTCCGGAATCTGACGGCGAGGCATCTCTCGAGGCTGCGTTCCGGAATCCACCGGCGGCGGCACGACCGCGCGTCTGGTGGCACTGGATGAACGGCAACATCACCAAGGACGGCATCCGCAAGGATCTGGAGTGGATGAAGCGGATCGGCATCGCCGGCGTTCAGAACTTCGACGCGGACATATCCACTCCTCAGATCGTGGACGAGCGTCTGCCGTTCATGTCCGCCGGATGGAAGGACGCCTTCCGCTTCGCCGCCAGCGAAGCGGATCGATTGGACCTTGAGATGGCGATCGCTTCCTCGCCCGGCTTCTCGGTGACCGGAGGGCCATGGGTTCCGCCGGAGGACGCGATGAAGAAGATCGCATGGAGCGAGACGGTGGTGGAAGGGGGGCGTGCGTTCCGCGGCAGGCTACTCCGTCCTCCCGAGACGACCGGTCCGTTCCAGGACGCCCCCCCCTTCGACCTGCTCGGACGATTGGGTGGTGGGAAGGTGACTTCGACCCTGTATCGGGATAGTTCGGTGTTCGCCTACCGCATGCCGGCCATCCCTCGGCCGATGCCCATGCGCGTCAGCATCGAGGGCAGACCCCTCGATGCTGCCGTGCTGTCGGACGGATCCTACGCCGTGGGCCTTCTGGTGCCCAAGAAAACACGTGAGAAGCCGACGATCGTCGACTTGACGCTGGACGAGGAGCGTACCGTCCGATCGGTCACCGTCGCTACGCGTCGCGGCTTCCAGCTGTTCCGGCCCGGCATCACTCTTCCTCGCCTCGAGGTGAGCACCGACGGGCGCAGCTGGCGCCGGATCGCCGATCTGCCCCCTGGCGGAGTGCCGGTGACGCTAGGTTTCGCGCCGATCAACGCCAGGCATTTCCGGCTGGTGTTGAACTCAATCGGCGGTGTCGGCGGGTACGGCCTCTCCGGAGTCGCCCCTGGCTTCGATACGTCCGTCTATGACGAGTACAAGTCGTCGCCGGACCTGGAACTGCTGGAACTTCGGCTCTCCGGAGACGCCCGGATCGATCATTGGGAGGCGAAGGCGGGCTTCGCCGCCGGCGCCGCACGGGACGGCGACGGGCTCGATGCGAAGGAGGCGGGCGTCTCCGCCCGCGACGTGATCGACCTGACCGGGCGCATGTCCTCGGACGGGACGCTGGATTGGACCCCGCCGGACGGCGTCTGGCGGGTGGTGCGGCTGGGCTGGTCGCTTCTGGGCAAGACGAACCATCCCGCCGCTTCCGAGGCGACCGGTCTGGAAGTAGACAAGATCGACGCCGCAGCGGTTCGTCGGTACCTCCGGACCTATCTGGCCATGTATCGCGACGCCGCCGGTCCGAACCTGATCGGAAGACGCGGCGTGCAGGCGCTTCTGACCGACAGCACCGAGGCCGGAAGCTTCAACTGGACCCCCCGGCTGCTGGAGCACTTCCGACGACTGCGCGGCTACGATCCGCGACCGTGGCTGCCGACGCTCACGGGAGCCATCGTCGAATCGCGCGAAAGGAGCGACGGTTTCCTCCACGACTTCCGGCGCACACTGGGCGATCTGTATGCCACCGAGCACTACGCGACCGTGGCGTCGGTCGCGCACGAGAACGGTCTGAAGGTCTACGGCGAGTCGCTCGAAGGGGTGGGCAGCGGCCCCGGCGACGATCTGGACATGCGGCGATACGCGGACATCCCGATGGCGGCTCAATGGACGGTCGCACCGGATGCGCGATCTCAGCCCGCGACGGAGGCCGACATGCGCGGTGCGGCATCGGTCGGCCATTTCTACGGAAAGGGGGTCGTGGCGGCCGAATCGCTCACCTCGATCGGGACGCCCTGGGCGGACGCACCCGCCGACCTCCGCCGCACCATCGACCTCATATTCGCGAGCGGCGTCAATCGGCCCGTCATCCATACGTCCGTCCATGTCCCGCGGGACGACAGGGTTCCGGGCCTCTCGTTGTGGATCCACGGCCAGTACTTCAACCGGATGGACACGTGGGCGGAAATGGCGCGTCCCTGGATCGACTACATCGCTCGGAGCAGCGCGATGCTGCAGGCGGGCCGTCCGGTCGTCGACGTCGCCTACTTCTACGGCGAGGAAGCGCCCATCGGGGCCATGTCGAGCGGCGGCCTTCCAGCCGATCTGCCCCGTCATCACCCCTACGACTTCGTCAGCGCGAAATCAGTGACCGAGGACCTTCGGGTGGAGAGCGGCGATCTGGTCGCGCCCAGCGGACTGCGCTATCGCGCCCTGCAGCTCGGCGGGTCGAGCGATCGCATGTCGCTGCCGACCTTGCGACGGATCGCGGCGCTGGTCGAACAGGGTGCGACGATCGTCGGCGACGCGCCGAAGCGCTCCCCCGGACTGGAGACGGACGCGGCGGAACATGACCGGCTCGTTCGACTGTTGTGGCCCGGCGGCGGAGTGGCGCAGGTCGGCCTCGGCCGGGTGGTAGCCGGTCGCGACGTGGAGAAGGCTATGGCCCGGCTCGGGGTCCGGCAGGACTTCCAGGCTACCGGGCCGACGGACTCGGACGTCAAGTTCGTCCACCGCAGGGTCGGTGACGACGACGTGTACTTCGTCGCGCACCACGGCGGGCGTTCTGAAAGGCTGGAGGCGCGCTTTCGCGTGACCGGCAAGGCGCCCGAGATCTGGCGCGCCGACGACGCGACGATCAGACCGGCTTCATATCGGATCGAGGACGACCACACGGTCGTGCCGTTGGACGTGCGCGCGGACGATTCCCTGTTCGTCGTCTTCCGACGGACAGCAGCGGAGCGGAGCCGGTCGATGCCTGCGGAGGTTGTGACCGCGGTCGCGGACCTTCAAGGACCGTGGACGGTCGCCTTCCAGCCGGAGCGGGGCGCGCCGGCATCGACGACGATGAGGACGCTCGCTTCGCTCAGCGAACATGCCGATCCGGGGATACGATACTTCTCCGGCACGGCGACTTACACCAGGTCGATGGAAGCTCCGCGGACGTGGTCGCCGGGCAAGCCGCTGGCGATCGATCTCGGCGGGATCGGCGATGTCGCGGAGGTCCGCGTGAACGGCAGGGTCGCGGGCATCGCCTGGCAGGCGCCGTACCGCGTCGACATCGGTCGTTACATGAAGCGGGGACGCAATCGGCTCGACATCCGGGTCGCGAACCTCTGGGTCAACCGCCTGATCGGCGACCAGCAACCCGGCGCGACGCGCATCACGCATACGGTGGTGCCTACCTATACGCGCGATGCTCCCCTCCGCCCTTCCGGTCTGATCGGTCCGGTGCGGCTGCTCGTCACCAGTCTACCCGAGTGAGAATGGACAAGATGAACCCTGTATACATTATGAAAGTCGCGCCCGTCGCGATCGCAGGCCTCGTCGCGGCCGGTGCGGCCATCGCCCTCGCGCCTGCCGCACCCGGGCAGTCCAAGCTCGGACGGTCCGTGCCCGGACCGTTCGACGTCGGCGCCCCGCGCTGCGCGGCGCTGACCGGCAAGACCTTGGGCGGCGCGACGATCGAGAAGGCCGAGTACATCTCGAAGGGAAGCCCGACGATCGCACCGATCGTCAAGGCCGAGAACGACGTCTGCCGCGTCACCGCCCGTGCAACCCCCGTTCCCGGTTCGGTCATCAAGATGCGGATCTGGCTGCCGACGAACTGGAACGGCAAGATGCTCGGCATCGGCGGAGCGGGACTGAACGGTGGCGTCGCGGCGGAGTGGTTCATGGCCGTACCTCCGATGAACGAGGGCTATGCGATCTTCGTGACCGATGCCGGACACGAGTTCATCGAGGACGATGCCAAATGGGCCCTGGGGCAGCCGGAGAAGGTCAAGGACTACGCCTACCGCGCCAACCATCAGGGAACCCTCGCGACGAAGGCGGTCATCGGCAGCTATTACCGACAATCGCCCAAGCGGTCCTACTTCCACGGCTGCTCGAACGGCGGCCGTGACGCGCTCATCCAGGCACAGCGGTATCCCGAGGACTGGGACGGCATCGTCGCGGGTGCGCCTGCCAGCGACTATACGGGCATCATGACGAATTTCGCGCACATCGCGCAGATCGCGGAACCGCATCGTCGCGCCGGGGTGCTCGGACCCAAGATGAAGATGGTGGCGGACGCCGTCCTGAAGCAGTGCGACGCTGCCGACGGTCTCAAGGACGGACTGATCAGCAATCCGACCCAATGCCGATTCGATCCCGCAGTCTTACAGTGCAAGGCCGGTAACGGTTCCGACTGCCTGTCGAGCTCCGAAGTCGGCACCTTGCGCACGCTCTATGAGGGCTCGCGAACGAGTGCGGGCAAGCTGGTGATGCCCGGCTTCTCTCCCGGTAGCGAAGCCGACTGGGCCAGCTGGTTCACCCGCCCCGAGAAGAACGTGGCTGGCGGAATGCAGGAGGTGTTCCGTTACATGGTCTACGCGGATCCCACCTGGTCCTGGAGGAACTTCGACATCGATCGCGACTATGCGGCGATCAAGCGCAGGCTCGGTCCGATCGTCGACGCGACCGACACGGACCTGCGGCGGTTCGCCGGTCGTGGCGGCAAGCTTCTGATGTACCACGGTTGGGAGGACACTCTGATCCCCGCCGGCAACTCGATCCGTTACTTCGAGGCTGCGCGTGCCAGGCTCGGAGACAAGGCCGACCAAGTGCGGTTGTTCATGGTTCCCGGTCAGGCACATTGTTTCGGCGGTAGCGGTCCGAACGTGGTCGACTTCGTCGGTGCGCTGGACCGGTGGGTCGATGGAGGCAAGGCACCGGAGCGGCTCACGGCCGGCAGGCACGACAATCTGATCGCAGCCGTGATGGGACAGCCGACGAAGCTGCTGCAGACCCGTCCGGTCTGCGCTTGGCCGAAGACTCCGTACCACGATGGTCGTGGGGCAGGGGATGACGAGGCGAGCTTCACCTGCCGCTGACCTGCGTCGGACGGTCGAACCCGTTCGCCCGACTGCGCGGTCAATGGACGCCTCGGCCGTTCGAAGCGCTCGTCGTCCGGCGGACGGACCGACGCGACGTTCGATCGTGCGTTCGTTGCAGGAGAGGAAACCGCGGCTAGCCGACGTCCGTGGCGGCCGCTGGTCTCGAGAGATCGCCACGCAGGGCGTTCGGACCCTCGTCCCGATCGCCGCGCCGGTTCTCGGGCGGGAGCACCGCTCATCATTCCGGCATCGCGTCTCGCGGTGCGACGACCATGTTGCAAGCAGACGATCCTGTTTGTTGACACTTCGGCTGCCTCGTGCTTGAACGATCCGGTAAGAAGACGGCGCATCGTCGCACGCGCCGTACGTGAATGGAGGGGAATGACCATGAAGGGGTCGATGAATACTGCCGTGGGTGCAAGGCGTCTGCTAGTCACCGTCGCGATCGGTGCGCTGATCGGTTCTGCCCAGGCGCACGCACAGGCGTCCGCGCAGACCGGAAGTCCGCAGACGGGCGAACAGCTCGCGGATCCGGCTCAGCAGCAGTTGCCCGAGAACGCGCCAGCCTCGTCCGACGTGCCGGCCGAGGAGATCGTCGTCACCGGCACGCTGTTGCGCGGCATCGCGCCGGTCGGAACGAACGTCGTCGGTGTCGACCGCACCCAGATCCAGGCGACCGGCGCGACGAGCACGAACGACGTGCTCGCGCGGATCCCGCAGATCAGCAGCAGCTTCAACCGTGCCGTCGTCTCGACGGGCACCGATGCCGGAACGACCATCTCGCGTCCCAACATCCGTAATCTCGGTGCCAGCGGGGCGAACACCACGCTCGTCCTGGTCGATGGCCACCGCATCGTCGGTGCGGGCGTCCTTCAGACGACGCCGGACCCCGACGTCGTGGCGCCGGGCCTGATAGAGCGGATCGAGATCGTTCCGGACGGCGGTTCCTCCATCTACGGATCGGACGCGATCGGCGGCGTGATCAACTTCATCACCCGCAAGCGCTTCGACGGGTTCGAAGTGAACGGTCGTTACGGCTTCGCCGACGACTACTACCAGTACGACGTGAACGCGACCGCCGGTCGTGATTGGGGGACGGGATCGCTCTACGCGTCCTACGTCTTCACTAAGCACGATGCGATCTTCGGTCGGGACCGCGACTACGTCCGGCAGATCTCTCCGTCCACGTCGTGCGGTCCGGGCACGGTGACGGTCGGCACGGTGGGTACCGCCAGCGCGGTCAGCTACGCCCTTCCCGGGCTCGCCGCGAACACGAGCAATCTCTGCGACATCAGCGACAACGCGTCGATCGTTCCCGACGAGCAGCGCCATACCGCGTTCGCGGGATTGAGCCAGGATCTCAGCAGCGGGCTGAGCGTCGACATCAAGGCGTTCTACACGCACCGCGAGACGAACCCGTACATCGACCAGTTCCGAGCGACCGGTACGATCACCTCGGCTAACCCGTTCTTCCGACCGATCGGAGCAGCGACGACCCAGACGGTCGCGTTCTCCTATGCTCCCGTCTTCGGACCGAGCAACAGGCAGACCACGCTTCTGGACGAGTGGGGCGTAACCCCGTCGTTCACGGCGAAGCTGGGCGGCGGCTGGCAACTCCGTGCTCTCGGCAACTACGGCCGAAGCGCCACGTCCATCCAGCAACGGAACCTGAACACGAGCGCTCAGAGTGCCGCGCTCGCGGCGACGGGCACCGGTTCGGCGCTGAACCCGTACGATCTGAGCGCGACCAACCCGACCGTTCTGGCGAACATCGGCAATTTCGAGCTCTACGGAAGATCGGTGCAGGAGCTCGGCAACGGCCGGGTCATCCTCGACGGCTCGCCCATCTCCCTGCCCGGCGGCGACGTCCGCCTGGCGGTCGGTGCCGAGGTCATCTGGGAGTCGTACCGTGTACGCCAGGGCAACCGCGTGATCGGCGATCCGAACCTGCTGCCGGGCGGACAGTCCGATCGGACGGCCCGTTCGGTCTTCGGCGAGGTCGCCATTCCGATCTTCGGGGCCGAGAACGGCTTCACCGGGATGCGCGCGCTGACACTTTCGGCATCCGCGCGCTACGACGACTATTCGGATTTCGGGGATACGTTCAATCCGAAGGTCGGGTTGACCTGGAAGGTCGTCGACGGCGTCTCGCTTCGCGGGAACTGGGGGCGCTCCTTCAACGCGCCCAGCCTCGCGGATACGGGGGCTGCCACGTCCCAGGTGACGGTGGCGCCGCTCCTGGTGCTGCCCACGCTGCTGGGCGTCAGCGTCCGCAACCCCGCGGTTCCTGCGGCTTCGCCGCTGCAGTCGATCATTCTGGTCGCCGGCGGAAATAGGGATCTGCAACCCCAGACGGCGGAGACCTACTCGTTCGGTGCCGACATACAGCCGACCTTCATTCCGGGGTTGAAGCTCAGCGGCACGTACTGGAACGTGCGGTTCAAGAACCAGATCGCGGTCGCGTTCGGATCCAATCTCTATGCGCCCGGACTCGAGTCGTTCTACATCAACAATCCCACGCTCGCGCAGGTCACGGGACGTGCGGGCGATGCCCAGGTGACCGGGGCGTTCTTCAATGGCGCGGGCATCGCACCGGCGACGAGCGTCGCCGCCGTCTTCGCTTCGCCCGTACGGCCGTACCTCCTCGCGGACCTTCGGCGGAACAACCTGGGTTCGGTGAACACGGACGGTCTCGACTTCAATGCGGCCTACTTCCTCGAGACGGGCTTCGGTTCGATCAACGCCAGCGCGACCGGAAGCTACATCCTGAACCGCGACGTCCGTGCCACGGCGACGTCGCCCGAGGTCGACCAGGTCGCTACGGACTTCAGCCGTCTGAACCTCAGCGGGAGCCTGGGAGCCGTCGTCGGCGGGTTCTCGGCGCAGGCCACCGTCTACCGCAACTCCGGCTTCCGGCTGGCCATTCCTCTGGGGGCGCAGACCAAGGTGAGCGGTTTCAACACGGTCGATCTGGCGTTCACGTACGATCCGCGGCTGGAGGGTCTTGCTAAGGACCTGATGCTGACGTTGAACGTGAACAACGTCTTCGATCAGGACCCGCCGTTCATCAACAACGGGTTCGGATACGGCAACGGCTCGACGCTGGGCAGGCTGGTGCAGTTCGGCGTCCGCAAGCGCTTCTGATCCGTCTTCCGGATGGGCACTGGATCCGCTCGCGTCCTCGAGCGGGCGGATCGACCACGGTTCCGCGTTCCGGGCCGCCGAGGCGAACTTCGACGTACGACGTCGTCAATGTGCCACGACCCGGGCGCGTCGCGCCCGGGTCGTGCAGGTGGAAGGTGCGAACATGAACTGGAACCGTCGAACGCTTCTGGGGGCCGGAGCGGCGATAGCCGCGTCCTCCGTCGCGAGTGCGAGCGCTCTTCGCGACCCCCGCCGGGGGGGAGCCGCGTTCCCCAAGGGGTTCCTGTGGGGCGCGGCGACGTCCGGTCATCAGACCGAGGGCAACAACGTCAACAGCGACATATGGCTGGTGGAGAACGTGAAGCCGACGTTCTTTCCGGAACCCTCCGGCGATGCCGTCAACAGCTTCGAGCTCTGGCCACGCGATCTGGATCTGGTGAAGGCGCTGGGATTCAACTGCTATCGCTTCGGAATAGAGTGGGCTCGGATCGAGCCGGAACCGAACTTGTTCTCGGTGGCGATGCTCGACCACTACAAGCGAATGATCGAAGGGTGCGTCGAACGGGGGCTGACGCCCATGGTGACTTTCAGCCACTGGACGACGCCGCGCTGGTTCGCGGCCCGGGGCGGATGGGCGCAGCCTGACGCGCCTGCGCTCTTCGCAAGGTTCTGCGACCGTGCCGCGCGCCACCTCGCGGCGAGCATCGGATATGCCGTCACCTTCAACGAGCCCAATCTGCTCGTCGCGAGTTTCGAGCCGCCACGCCCGGAACGCGTCCGCAAGCTCATCGACGGCATGATGGCCGCGGCGGCGAAGGCATCGGGCAGCGATCGATTCGCCATGGGGCAGACCGGCATCAGCGACATGGCGCAATACACCCGGCATCTTCTCGCCGCTCACAGGCTCGGCAAGGCCGCCATCAAGGCGGCGCGGAGCACCCTGCCGGTCGGCGTGACGATGGCCATACCCGACGACCAGGAGGCGGAGCCGAACAGTCTTCGGGACCGCTACCGGCAGGAGGTGTACATGCCTTGGTTCGAGGTCGCTCGCGGCGACGATTTCCTCGGCGTCCAGAACTACGATCGTCAACTATGGGATGCCAAAGGCAAGGTCTCCCCGCCCAAGGGCGATACCCGCGGCACCGACGACGCGCTGGTCTACAATGCCAGCGGCGGCGTCGTGTACCCGGACTCACTGGCGAATTCGGTGCGGTATGCCTACGCGAACGCCAGAGTGCCGATAATCGTTACCGAACATGGTGTCAGTTCGGCCGATGATCGGATCAGGGCCAACCTCATCCCCGCGGCGCTGACCGAACTGAAGAAGGCGATGGACGACGGCATCCCGGTCAAGGGGTACCTCCACTGGTCACTGCTCGACAACTTCGAATGGGTGTACGGCTACAAGCACCAGTATGGTCTGATCGCGGTGGACCGCACGACGTTCCGCCGCACCCCGAAGCCGAGCGCGGAGGTGCTGGGAGCGATCGCACGCGCCAATGCCCTGCCGCGTAGGTGACGTCGCGGCAGATGCGTGGGGCGTCCAGCTACTACCGACCGGCCCTCTCTCGTCCCGGACCTTGGCCTATGCGCTCGGCGGTCGTGAGCGCCGGGTCGATCGTGGATTGCGGACTTGGGCGTCCAGGTGCGTCTACCCCGCTGGGCACCGATGCGCCGACGAACGCGGCAGGACGCTCGAAGGACGTTCGAGGCCCGGGATATTCGCTTCGATGTGCGTCAGTGGCCGGGACCGGGAAACGCGGTAGCAGGCGGATAGGCCAGCCGATGCGGAAGGCGGGACGACCTGTGCGGTATGTCGGATGTTCCTGCGTCTGCGCGGGCGTGACCTCTCCG
>JAAIGE0101140421.1_pt1 | contig 13314 bp, 11 predicted proteins | sample 6487951 | NCBI WGS metagenome assembly JAAIGE01 (sample SAMN13974128, study PRJNA590717) | phyllosphere metagenome | biome: tomato field; feature: multiple bacterial spot infested tomato fields; material: tomato leaves; isolation source: leaves from tomato fields | host: Solanum lycopersicum ... | reverse complement strand
GAGATGGCGCAGACGGACAAGCAGATCAAGAAGCTGCTATTTGGCCACATTTATCGCCACCCGGAAATCATGCGTATTCGAGCAGGTGCTACGCAGATCGTCACGGATCTTTTTCACCGTTACATGGAAGCGCCTGCCGAGATGCAGAGCCACTATTGGGTGGATAGCATTCCAGGCATGAGCGAAGGGGCGAGGGCGCGTCACGTGGGGGATTATCTCGCGGGGATGACCGACAGTTATGCACTGAAGGCGCACCAGCGGCTGTTTGACCATACACCGGATTTGAGATAGGCAGCGGGCAATTACGGAGCCCAATGCATATCTCCAAGAAACTGGTTGCCGGTTTCGAGAGACATGCAAATACAAAGCCCGGTTACGAACCAAAGCCCTTCGCGCAGGTAGATGATTATGAACCTTTTCGCCGATTTCGACGCACGAATCAAAAACGCTCTCGAGACAATCGATCTCGTAAGAGCCAATCGCGATGCCGTTGATTTTGGCCGGATAACTGTAGAAGCACCGCGTGACCCAAGCCACGGCGACGTCGCCACCAATGCCGCGATGGTGCTGGCAAAGCCGCTAGGCACAAATCCTCGCGCGCTGGCCGAACTCATCGTTCCGGCACTGGAGCAGGACGCGGATGTGGACAGCGTCAACGTCGCCGGTCCGGGCTTCATAAATATCCGCGTATCTGTCGCCTACTGGCAGCGCCTGCTGGCCGGCATGATTGAGCAGGGAGCTGATTTCGGTCGCTCCACGCTTGGTTCCGGCAAGACCATCAACGTGGAATACGTTTCCGCCAATCCTACGGGCCCGATGCATGTCGGCCATTGCCGTGGTGCGGTTGTCGGCGATACGCTGGCGAACCTCTTGGCATTTGCAGGCTATGGCGTCACCAAGGAATACTACATCAATGATGCGGGTTCGCAGATCGACGTTCTCGCGAAGTCGGTTTTCTTGCGTTACCGTGAAGCGCTTGGCGAGGAAGTCGGTACCATTCCGCCCGGCCTCTATCCTGGCGACTACCTCGTTCCCGTCGGCAAGGCGCTGGCCAATGAATTCGGCATAAAGCTGCGCACCATGCCTGAAGAGCAATGGCTACCCATCGTTAAAGAGAAGGCCATCGATGCGATGATGGCGATGATCCGTGAGGATCTTGCGGCACTCAACGTCCGCCACGATGTATTCTATTCCGAGCGCACGCTCCACGCGGGCAACGCCGGGCCGATCCTTTCGGCCATCAACGACCTGACCTTCAAGGGCCATGTCTACAAGGGAACGCTGCCGCCGCCAAAAGGCGAAGTGTCCGAGGATTGGGAAGATCGCGAACAGACGCTGTTCCGTTCGACTGAAGTGGGCGACGACATGGACCGTCCGCTGATGAAGTCGGATGGAACCTATACCTATTTTGCGGCGGATGTGGCCTATTTCAAGGACAAGTACGACCGCGGCTTCAACGAGATGATCTATGTCCTGGGCGCCGACCATGGCGGCTATGTCAAGCGTCTGGAAGCAGTTGCACGTGCTGTTTCCGAGGGTAAATCTAAACTAACGGTTTTGCTCTGCCAATTGGTCAAGTTGTTCCGGGATGGTGAACCAGTCAAGATGTCCAAGCGCTCCGGCGATTTCGTTACGTTGCGAGACGTGGTAGACGAAGTCGGACGTGATCCGGTGCGATTCATGATGCTCTATCGGAAGAATTCGGAGCCGCTGGACTTCGATTTTGCCAAAGTGACGGAGCAATCGAAAGACAATCCGGTATTTTATGTGCAATATGCGCATGCACGTTGCAAGTCGGTCTTCCGGCAGGCAAACGAGGCGTTTCCGGGCTTGGAACTCTCCGTGTCCGACCTCGCTTCAGGGGCAGGTTTGATAAGCGATGTCAATGAGTTGCAGTTGATTGCTAAACTGGCAGAATATCCGCGCCTGATCGAGTCTGCGGCACAGAATCACGAGCCGCATCGCTTGGCATTTTATCTCTATGATCTGGCCAGTTCTTTCCATGGACACTGGAACAAAGGTAAAGATCAGCCGGAATTACGTTTTGTTAACGATAAAAACCGAGAATTGAGCGTTGCCAGACTAGGGCTGGTGAGTGCTGTCGCTAATGTACTGAAGTCTGGACTGACGCTTTTGGGAGCGGATGCACCTGACGAGATGCGATGACATACTCACCATTATTTGCTCACAATACGCTGGCAGTAGCTTTGATGCGTAGATGGTGGAACACGTAATGGTCGAAAAAAATGTCGCGTATAACCGGGACAACCGGTCTGAGGAATTCGCTGACAACGATCCCTTGGCGCAATTGGCGCGTCTCGTCGCGCAGGAGGATCGTCCCGCCCATGTTGCTCCACCGGTCGGTACGTCACCGGATGGACGGCGGGAGCCCGAGTTCAATCTGGAAGACGAGCTGCTTCGAGAGTTCGCCATCTATGATGCACCCCGGCATGAGCCGGTAGCGCTCGATCCGGCTAACGATGTTCGCGCTTCTGTGCCTGCAAACGAGTTTCTTCAGCGGGTCGAATCCGTATTTGCCCGCAAGGAGCCGGAGCTCGGACAAACACCTGCCGAGCAAACTGTGTATCAGCCAGTTGAGCAGTACGCGCCCGCTGACAACGAGGAATATTTGATTCCCGCTCACGCTGCGCCGTCTAATGCCTATTCCGATCTGCGCGATGATTTCAGCGATGATCCTGCATCGGTTGCGGCGCTGTTCGACGTTAATCATCGTGGCACCCACCAGCGGGTTGATACCCCGGTTTATCATGAGCCTGCCGCTGAGCCGGTTTACGAAGAGCCGGTCGCACAGCGTGCCGTCGAGCAAGAGCCTGTTCCTCACTACGTAGAGCCTGTTGCGGAAGCCCCTCAGGCCCAAATGCAGGCTGCATCCGCAGCGCCGCTACATCAACCCGACTGGGAGCAGATGGCGGAAACTTCCGGTGAAGCTGCGGTCGATCTGGCCAGCGAGTTGGAAATGTCCGTGGCAGATGTTGCTTCGCCCGTTCTGCCAACTGCGCCTCCCGTTCGCCGCTCGTCTCTGGAGTTTTCCAGCCTGCGCCTGCCTCTTGCGAATTTTGGAGCGACGCGTCCGATCCCGACCGCGCCAAGGTCTGCCGCAACTGTTGTCGACGCGCCCGCGCCGGTAGAGCCTGCGCCTGCTATTGCTGCTGCGCCGCAAATGGAAGCACCGATCAGTCACATAGAGCCGTCTATCCCGGCAGGGCAGAAACTTTCAGCTATGGATGAGCTGATCTACGATGTTGCGAAATACGAAATCAGCAACAAGAGCGTGAGCGCGGCAGCGCCCGTTGCGCATCTTGAGCCTGTGGCGACTGCCGCTCCTACTGCGGCTGTTGCCCCCGCCATCGAGGCAGCGGTAAGGCCAGTGCCGCAACAGCCTGTTCGGGCCGAGCCATCTTTTCAGGTTCAGCCTGCCGCGCCCGCGCCCGCCGCGGACGACTTCGATGCATTCAAGGATGAAGATTTCGAGTTGGCTCTCGATGATATCGATTTCGATATCGACCTGTCGGAGATCGCCAACATCGATGTGCCCGAGCCAGTCGTGAACAAGTCTGCCGCGGAACCAGCGCCTGCCGCTCCGATTCTCGCGAGACCTGCTACTCTCGTTGCGCCGGTGGCTGCTGCACCAGCGCCGAAGCCTGCACCCGTTGCTCCACGTCCACAGCCAGTCGCTGCACCCGTTGCCCGGCAGGAAGTGCCGCGTCCTGCGGCCCCTGTCGTGCCGGTTTCGGAAGTGAGCCTCGAAAACCTGCCATTCGATCCAACGCAGATCGGTGAAACGGAAGACGCTCCGGAAACAATCACCGAGATGGAAGTTCCGGAACTGCCTGTCGGCGTCTTTGAACCTAAGCCAGCACCGCGCCGGCAGGAGGAAGACCTCGATCTTGATACGGAACTGGCCGCGCTTTTTGCACCCGCAGCGTCCGGTGGTCTTGATCGTCACAAAAACGCTGAAGCCAAGCAGGTAGCTGAGCGCCAGCCTCAGCCCACCCAGCATGAAGTCGATGAATTTGAGCGCGCGCTTGAGGAAGACTTCCGCCGAAGCATGCAGGAGGCGGCGGAGACGCGCGCCAGTGCAGCAAACTCTCATCCTGAAAACATCGGGCAACATGTTCGTTACGAAGATGAAGGCCGCAGCGGCGGTCGGCGTTGGTTCATGCCGATGGCTGCTGCAGTCGGTCTCATTCTTGTCGGCGGCGGCACCTACGCGCTGTTGTCTGGCGGTGGCTCTAGCGCCGGTTCCAATGGCGCTCCAGTCATCATCTCGGCCGATAATGAGCCAACAAAGGTCGTACCGGATAATCCGGGTGGCCGCGTGGTGCCTAATCAGGACAAGGCGGTTTACGACCGTGTTGCCGGTGGCGCGCCTTCGGCTCCAGTCCAGCCAGCCCTGATTTCGACGAATGAAGAGCCGGTTGATGTCGTTCAGCGCACGCTGATCCCGGAGCAGTTGCCGCTTGAAGACGAGGGCGATCAGATCGGAGGGGCGTCCACGCCGGTTGGAGAAACCGAGGACCCGCGTCTTCTGTCTCCCGAAGAGCAGCACGCCCAGAACAACAACGGTGGTTCCGGCGTAGGCGTTTCGCCGCGCAAGGTCCGTACAATGATCGTCAAGCCGGATGGTACGCTGGTAGCACAGGAAGTTCCTGAGCCGACGCCAGCAGCACCGCAACCGCAGGCCGACCGCGTTGAGCAACTTGCTGCGCCGCAGCCTCAGTCCGGCGAAGGCGCGCCAGCCGTGATCGCAACCTCGCGCGTTCCGGTAGCGCCGCAGCCGCCTGCACAGGCTCAGCCGCAGCAAGCTGCCCCGGCGCAGGCGGCCACGCAGACTGCCGCACCTATGCCAGCTTCGCGTCCGGCACCGGCTGCACAGCCAACGACGACGGCTGCGAACCAGCCCAACGTCCGTCCTGCTCCGCCTTCACAGCCTGCGCAGGAAACGGCAGCAGCTCCGACACCTGCAACCAACGCTTCCTCCTCCGGCGGATACTATATCCAGATCGCATCTCTGCCGAGCCAGGCGGATGCGCAGAAGTCCTACCAGAACCTCTCGACCAAATTCGCCTCGGTCATCGGTGGTCGCGGTGTGGACATCAAGGCAGCGGAAATTGCTGGCAAGGGCACCTTCTATCGCGTTCGCATTCCCGCTGGCGATAAGAACGAAGCAGCAGCGCTTTGCGAGCGCTTCCGTTCTGCTGGTGGCAGCTGCCTGATTGCACGCTGATTGTTGCGAATGAATCTGGGAGCCGGGGTGGTATAGTTGCCCCGGCTTTTGTTTAAGCGGCGCTTCTCCCTACACTCGACGTCATCCTCGGGCTTGAGCCGAGGATTTGACCACGTTGATGTTGTGTTCGCTGATTCTTGGACCAAGCCCGAGGATGGCGGAGAGGCTCGAGGCCCGTATATCCTTGTATGCCCTCCAAATAGCATCCTTTTTTAGCAGGACCACCATCATGACCGAATCGAAAGCTGTCATCCTTGGCTGTAGCGGGCTGACCCTGACGCCGGAAGAAATTGCGCTTTACAAGGCGGAGCGCCCTTGGGGCTTCATCCTTTTCGGTCGTAACATTGGGGATGCCCAGCAGATCACCGATCTTGTGGCTTCCATGCGCGATGCGGTCGGTCGTCCCGACGCACCGGTGCTGATCGATCAGGAGGGAGGGCGCGTCCAGCGTATTCGCCCACCATTGTTGCAAGCCTACCCCAATGCACAGGCTCTCGGTGAAATCTACCTGCGCGACAAGGAGCAAGGTCTGCGCGCAGCTTGGCTGATGTCGCGCCTCCACGCCTTCGACCTGATGAAGTTTGGCATCAATGTAGATTGCCTGCCAGTGCTGGACGTGCCGGTGGAAGGGGCTAGCAATGTCATCGGCAACCGCGCATACGGCTTCGATCCGCATCTGGTCGCGCAGATGGGGCAGGCAGCGGCGGATGGCCTCAAGGCGGGCGGCATGTTACCCATAATGAAGCATATGCCGGGCCATGGTCGAGGCATGGTCGATTCGCATCATGAGCTGCCAGTGGTCGACGTCCCGCTCGCCGATCTGGAACGCCACGACTTTATTCCGTTCAAGGCCCTGAACGGAGAACTGATGGCCATGAGTGCGCATCTCGTCTTCAACGCAGTCGATGCCGAACGGCCCGCGACGACCTCTCCCAAAGTGATCGAAGAGATCATTCGCGGCACAATCGGCTTTGATGGTCTGCTCGTTTCCGACGATAGCTCCATGAACGCGCTGAAAGGTACCCTCGGCCAACGCGCTGCCAATATTGTTGCGGGTGGCTGTGATATTGTCTTGCATTGCAACGGCGTCATGAGTGAAATGCTGGAAGTCGTAAAGGAAGCTCCTGTTCTTTCCGGCAAAGCTCTTGAGCGTGCGCGGGCCGTGGAAGCGGGCTTTACAATTCCCGATGGTTCGGACGAGGCGACGCTTAGAGAAGAATTCAACGCCATGCTCGCAATCGCCTGATACTTTATCCGGCAGGCTGGTGAAGCATGGTCTGGCGGATGACAAGATGGCGGCAGAAAAATCGCGTGGCAGCGCGCCGATGGAAAAGCTTTGGCAGGATGTGACGCCTGAGCGCGCCACCGGCGAAGCTGCATTGATGATAGACGTGGCAGGCTTCGAAGGTCCGCTCGATCTTTTGCTCCATTTGGCCCGCGTCCAGAAAGTCGACCTTTCCCGTATTTCAGTTCTCGCGCTGGCTGAGCAATATCTGCTGTTCGTGGAAACCGCGCGCCGGGTGCGCATAGAGCTTGCCGCCGACTATCTGGTTATGGCGGCGTGGTTAGCATTCCTGAAATCGAAGCTGCTTATTCCGCAGCAAGCCAAGGATGACGGCCCAAGCGGCGAAGAGATGGCTGCAACACTGGCTTTCCGACTAAAACGTCTTGAAGCCATGCGGGACGCTGCAGAAAGGCTGACAGGCCGAGGTCAGCTCGGGCGCGATATATTTGCTCGTGGAGCGCCGGAACATATTCCGCACACCAACCGATCAGCTTTCGATGCATCGCTTTACGATCTGCTCAGCGCTTATGCGACCATGCGCCAGAAGCAGGCGATCACGCAGGTTACGATCGAAAAACGTCAGGTCTGGTCACTGGTGGAAGCGCGCGAATTGTTGACGTCGATGCTGGGTGACATCGGTGAATGGACTGTGCTGGATCGTTATCTTTTGCAATATGTGCCAGACCCGTCCATGCGGGCAACCGCCATTGCCAGCGCCTTTGCCGCATCGCTGGAACTTGTGAGGGAAGGGGCGCTCGAAATCCGTCAGGATGGCGCATTCGAGCCGATTTACATGCGTAAGGGCTGCCGTGAAGAGGAGCAGTCCATTGAAAGGAATAACGGTGGAGAGTGATCTGGATGCGAAAGATGACATCTTGCCGGAAGGTCAGGAGCGCACCTTGCCTTCGCTGGCTGAGCGCCAATTGAGGGAGGCTGAGCGGATGGCGGAGGCGTTGGTCTTTGCATCCGCTCAACCTGTTTCCGAGGCCTTTCTTGCCGAGCGTTTGCCGAAAGGTATCGATGTTTCGGCGCTGATGTGGAAGCTCAAGGCGACCTACATCATGCGCGGCGTCAATCTCGTGCAGGTGGGCGGCAACTGGGCTTTCAGAACGGCTGGCGATCTCTCCTTTATCATTCGTACGGATGACAAGGAGCCGAAGAAGCTCTCGCGGGCGGCACTGGAGGTTTTGGCCATCATTGCATATCATCAACCGGTGACGCGTGCGGAAATCGAGGATATCCGCGGGGTGCAGACATCGCGTGGCACGCTCGATGTATTGATGGAGGCGGGATGGGTCCGTTTTCGAGGACGCCGCCGCACGCCGGGGCGCCCGGTGACGCTCGGAACGACGGTTGATTTTCTGGATCATTTCGGGCTGGAAGATTTGCGCGATCTCCCAGGTCTGGATGAGCTGAAGGGGGCTGGACTTCTGTCCGGCCGTATTCCAGCGAATTTCGGTATTCCCATTCCGTTGGCGAGCGATGATTTGACAGAAGACGAAGACCCGATCACCCAACTCGATCTGGAAGAGCTTGGTCTTCTTACTCCAAGGGACGGCGATCCGGACAGCTGACTTGGCTGCTTGACACAGCACTCATCACGAAAATTTGCTACGGCGCTGATATCTCTTGCGCTCCGTACTCCGCTTCCTTTGTTGAATAGCCATTTTGTTGTTTGAAAAAGCCCGGCAAACGGCTTACATCGGTTCAAAGCAAAATTCAGGGAGTTTGCGTTATGGGTTCTTTTAGTGTGTGGCACTGGCTGATCGTTCTGGTGATCGTGCTCGTCCTCTTCGGTCGTGGCAAAATTCCGGAATTGATGGGCGACGTCGCAAAGGGCATCAAGAGCTTCAAGAAGGGTATGGCTGACGAAGACAACACGCCGCCTCAGACAGACGCCAACAGCAAGACGGTCGACCACAAGGCTGACGAGATCAAGTAATCGGTCTTTGTGCGCGGGCTGAACGACAGGCCGCGCCGTTGGGCGTGTCAGGAGCGTTGTAATGTTAGATATCGGCTGGAGCGAGTTGCTGGTGATCGCGATCGTATTGATCGTCGTCGTTGGCCCGAAAGACTTGCCGCCAATGATCCGTGCTTTCGGAAAGACGATGGCGGGATTGCGAAAGATGGCGGGCGATTTTCGCTCTCAGTTCGATGAGGCCTTGAAAGAGGCTGACATGGACGATGTACGCCAGACGATTTCGGATGTGCGCAACCTCAATCCGACGAATTCCTTGCGCGATGCGATGAATCCGTTGCGCCAGCTTGGCAACGACATCCGTACCGATCTACAGAAAGCGGCAACGCCTCCATCCGGTCCCGCCACAAGCGCGCCGGTCGATGCGCCTGCGGTCAGCCTGTCCGATCCGGAAATGAAGCTGCCTGACACGCCGCCACTTGGCGTCGCGCCAGCCGCCGCTACCGCTGCTCCGGCGGCGCCGGTCGTTGCCGAGGCTGCGCCTGTCGCCGAAAAGCCGAAGCGAGTACGCAAAGCCGTGAAATCCGCCCAGGAGGTGGAAGCCGAAACGGTTGCCGCCAAACCTAAGCGCACGTCTCGCACCATCGCGGCAAAGCCGGATGCTCAGAAGCCGAAGCCAGCAAGGCTTGAGGATATGGCGGCTGAACCAGCCATTACGCCAGCATTGACGGAAGTAGCGGCGAAGGCTGCTCGTTCGCGCACTGCAAAGCCCGCCGCTTCCGATAAGGTGGCTACGACGGCCAAGGCCCCCGCCAAGAAGACGGTAAGCATGAAGACAGATGTTTCTTCCGCCGCGCCGGTTAGAAAAGCAAAGACGGCCAAGGCCAAGAAGGATGAAGCATGAGTGAGGATATCGAGGATAAGCCGCAGCCGCTTATCGAACACCTCATGGAACTGCGCACGCGGCTGATCTGGTCGCTAGGTGCATTTTTTGTGGCTTTCTTGGGATGCTTTGCCGTTGCGAAGCATCTTTTTAACCTGCTCGTAATTCCTTATAAGTGGGCGGTGATGTGGGCCGGACTCGACGTTGCCAAGTCGTCGTTGATCTATACCGCCCCACAGGAGTTCTTTTTCACGCAGATCAAGGTCGCTATGTTCGGCGCGATGGTCATCTCCTTTCCGGTGGTGGCCTCGCAGCTTTACAAATTCGTGGCTCCCGGTCTCTATAAAAACGAGCGTGCGGCCTTTCTGCCGTTCCTGATCGCGTCACCTCTACTGTTTTTGCTCGGTGGTGCGCTGGTTTACTTCTTCTTCACGCCCATGGTCATGTGGTTCTTCCTCGCGATGCAGCAGCTACCGGAAGATGGCGAAGTTGCCATTTCCCTGATGCCGAAGGTGTCCGAATATCTCAGCCTTATCATGACGTTGGTGCTGTCTTTCGGTCTGGTTTTCCAGCTGCCGGTCATCACCACGCTTTTGGCACGGGTCGGAATTCTGACGAGCGACTGGCTGCGCGAGAAGCGCAAGTTCGCCATCGTCGCTGCCTTCGTTGTTGCCGCCGTGCTGACGCCGCCAGATCCCATGTCCCAGATCGGTCTTGCGTTGCCCGCAATCCTTCTCTACGAGGTTTCCATATATATGGCTCGACTCGTGGAGAAGAAGCGCGCTGCGGAAAACGCAGGCCGGGAGCTTGATGGTCCCGAAGAGGTCTGACGGTTTGACGTCAGCATTTTTCTCCAGACGCCGGGCCATTCGTCCCGGCGTTTTGTTTTTGAACTTGATGCCAAATAACGGTCTGGAAGCACCATGCACGATATTAAATGGATACGCGAAAACCCTGAAGCTTTTGATGCGGCGCTGGCAAAGCGCAGCGCGGAGCCGCAGTCCGCAGCACTCATCGCTTTGGATGAAAAGCGCCGCTCCGTCATCCAGACCTTGCAGGACATGCAGTCCCGTCGTAACGCCGCCTCAAAGGAAATCGGTGCGGCATTGTCGCAGAAGAACGCCGAGCTTGCCGAAAAGCTGAAGGCCGAAGTCGCCGATATCAAGGACACCATGCCGAAGCTCGAGGAAGAGGATCGTCAGGTCACCGGCGAACTCAACGACGCTCTGTCGCGCATCCCCAACATTCCGCTGGACGACGTACCGGTCGGCAAGGACGAGCATGACAATGTCGTCACTCGCGTGGTCGGCCAAAAGCCCGGCTGGAACCATCCTGCGAAAGAGCATTTCGAAATCGGTGAAGCGCTCGGCTACATGGATTTCGACCGTGCAGCCAAGCTGTCGGGTTCGCGTTTCACCGTGCTGACCAGCCAGATTGCCCGGCTGGAACGCGCGCTCGGACAGTTCATGATCGATCTGCACACCAGCCAGCATGGTTATACCGAAGTGTCGTCGCCGCTGATGGTGCGTGATGAGGCCATGTTCGGTACGGGCCAGTTGCCGAAATTCGCTGATGATTTGTTCAAGACCACGGATGGCCGCTGGCTCATCCCGACTGCAGAAGTGACGCTGACCAATCTTGTTTCGGGTGAAATCCTTGATCAGGAAAAACTGCCGCTTCGCTTTACTGCGCTGACGCCATCCTTCCGTTCGGAAGCAGGCTCCGCCGGTCGCGATACGCGCGGTATGCTGCGCCAGCACCAGTTCTGGAAGTGCGAACTTGTTTCGATTACGGATGCGGAAAGCTCGATCGAAGAGCATGAGCGCATGACGGCTTGCGCGGAAGAGGTGCTGAAACGTCTCGGCCTGCATTTCCGCACCCTGACTCTCTGCACGGGAGATATGGGTTTCGGCGCTCGCAAGACCTACGATCTGGAGGTGTGGCTTCCCGGTCAGGATACCTACCGTGAAATCTCGTCCTGCTCCGTATGCGGTGATTTTCAAGCGAGACGCATGGATGCGCGCTATCGCGGCAAGGGTGAGAAGGCGACGAAATTCGTTCATACGCTCAACGGCTCCGGTACGGCAGTCGGTCGCTGCCTGATTGCGGTTCTGGAGAATTATCTGAACGAAGACGGCTCCGTCACGATACCTGACGTTCTGCTGCCATACATGGGTGGTCTGACGCGGATCGAAAAGTCGGCTTGACCACTACAATGCGTCCCGGCCTTAAGCCGGGGCCTAGCGACGCGCGTCATGGATTGTCTTTAAGCACAAAAAACGCAGATTGGATGATTCTGCTCACGGACGGAATGACGAGTGCTAGATGGCCGGTACGCTAAGAACTGAAGCCGGGAGGGCACCATGCGGATTTTGCTGACCAACGACGATGGCATTCATGCCGAAGGCCTCGCTGCACTTGAGCGGATCGCTCGGCAGCTTTCGGATGATGTCTGGATCGTCGCGCCGGAGACCGACCAGAGCGGTCTCGCGCATTCGCTGACCCTGTCCGAACCGCTCCGTCTTCGCAAAATTTCCGACAAGCACTTTGCGCTGCGTGGCACGCCGACGGATTGCGTCATCATGGGTATCCGTGAAGTTCTGCCGGGCAAGCCAGACCTCGTGCTTTCCGGTGTCAATGCCGGTGCCAACATGGCCGATGACGTGACCTATTCCGGAACCATCGCTGGTGCCATCGAAGGGACACTTCAAGGCGTGCGTTCTTTTGCGCTGAGCCAGGCTTTTGCGTATACCGGCCACGCCGAGCGGGTGGTGCCGTGGGAAGTGGCTGAGGCCTACGCGCCCGATCTCGTCCGCAAGCTTAGCGATGTGGATCTGCGGGACGGTACGTTCCTTAATCTCAATTTCCCGAACTGCGCACCGAAAGAGGTGCAGGGCGTCAGCGTCACAGGGCAGGGGAAACTGGACTTCGGCTTAACGGTGGAGCAGCGACAGGATGGCCGAGGGCTTCCTTATTATTGGCTGCGCTTCGGCGAACGCCTCGGAACCTTCATGGAGGGGACGGACATCCACGCCGTCAAACACAACAGGATTTCTGTGACGCCGCTCAAGCTTGACCTAACGGACTACTCGGTGAAGGATCGCATCGCGAAGGCGATTGGATTCGGAGTGAACGATTGAAATCTGCGATGGTTGAGAAAGAGGGCTTTGCTGCACTGGTTCTGAGGCTGCGTGCCGAAGGCATCTCCGACATCGACCTTTTGACGGCTGTCGAGCAGACGCCACGTTCCCAGTTCGTGCCGAGTGAATTTACTGCGGAGGCTTACTCCAGCCGCACCATCCCCATTGATTGCGGTGCCTTTATGGAAGGTGCGGATATGGCGGTGAAGATTGTCCACCGTCTTCAAGTCAAGCCTGGTCAGCGTATTTTGGAAATCGGTACTGGCAGCGGCTTCATGGCTGCTGTCATGGGGCGTCGCGCCGAGCGGGTGCTTTCCATTGATCGTTACAAGACGCTGGTCCAGGCGGCGCAGAACCGAATGGATGATCTCGGCATTCGCAATGTCGTTATCCGGCAGGCAGATGGCACGAACGGACTGGTGGGCGAGGGCACCTTCGACCGGATCATTTCGACCGCCGCCTTTAGCACCATGCCGCGCTTCTTTGCCGAACAGATCGTGTCAGGCGGCATGATGATCGCACCGATCATTCTGGAAGACGGTCGTTGCATCATGACCCGCTTCTCCAAGACAGGCAGCCGCTTTGATCGGGAGGAACTGTTTGAGACGCCTTATCTCGCGCTTGAACCTCACATCGCCCGCTACCTGTAACAAAATGAAACTGGTTTCCTAAACGCGATGACAGCGGTTTTCGCGTAAGCTGCTGGGTCGAGACGCGTTTATGCTACGGCTGGTAGCATCTGACATGACTACACCCCACGTCATGGTTATCGAATTATCAAAAAATATGCGAAGAGCTTAACGTTTTAACGGCGTGGTAACACTAACGCGCTTTAATCAT
>JAAIGE0101126467.1_pt1 | contig 13328 bp, 10 predicted proteins | sample 6487951 | NCBI WGS metagenome assembly JAAIGE01 (sample SAMN13974128, study PRJNA590717) | phyllosphere metagenome | biome: tomato field; feature: multiple bacterial spot infested tomato fields; material: tomato leaves; isolation source: leaves from tomato fields | host: Solanum lycopersicum ... | reverse complement strand
CAGGAAGGCATGTGGGACGATCTCAAGAAAACCGGTGTAGCGCTACGCTCTACAGCTTTCTCTGCGCTCAACCTGCTGCCGGTTGTAAGTGAGAGTACGCTGACCGGCTCCGGCTCGCCGCTACCTTCGTATCGCGGTCAGGTTGCCTTCCTTGATGTGTTCGATCAGAAAAGCGAAGCTACAAACTTTAACGTAGCGGTAACGGGCACGTCAGGTGCAGGTAAGTCATTTCTTGTACAGGACATGCTGCGTCAGGTGCTGAACAGCGGCGGCTTTGGCTACGTAATTGACATGGGCGAAAGTTATAAAAACTTTTGTCTGCAAGCAGGTGGCTCTTACCTAGAGGGCGCTGCGCTGAGGTTTAATCCGTGGGCTGAAGTAGTAGATATTAATGAGGCCAGCGAGGGTATTGGTCGGCTAATGGCAGTTCTTGCTAGTCCATCGGGAGAATTAGATGATGTTAGCCAGGAAATTCTGAATAAAGCAGTGGTTTATGCTTATGAACGCGGCGGGAATAAGGCTAAAGTAGATTTCGTTGTTGAGTATCTTTCATCTGCCAAGATCATCGAAGAATATAAAGACAAGCCCACGATATTATCCCGCATGGCTGAACTTTGTGAGCTGCTGGCCCGTTATTGCACAACGGGAACCGATGGGGAGTTTTTTAATTCCGATAATCCGACGTTAAATCAAGATACACGCTTTGCAGTGCTGGAATTGATTAGTCTGGAAAACAGACCTAAATTGTTGGCGGCTGTGCTGTTTTCTATCATTCTGGCAGTGCAGCAGAAAATGTATCGTTCCTCAAGAAAGCTGAAAAAGATTTGTATTATCGATGAAGCCTGGAAATTACTTGCCGGTGATAATAAAGCTGCCGCTAAGTTTATTGAACAGGGCTACCGTACAGTTCGCCGTCACAACGGATGCTTTGTTACTATTACGCAGGGTATCAGTGACTTTGTAGGGATTAAGGATAAGTCACCCTCGGCTGAGGCCAATGCTGCCTGGATGAACTCAGGAACAAAAATAACGCTTTTGCAGGAAAAGTCCTCGTTTAACGACTTTCTTAAATATAACCCTGACTTTTACAATGAGCAGGAAAAAACGGTCATTCAGGGTTTCAGAAAAGCAAAGACTCGCGGATTTAGCTCTCTGCTTATTCAGGCAGGAGGACACTCCAGCTTTCATCGTCTTTTTGTTGATCCTGTGACGAGGGCTATGTTTTCTTCGGCTGCGGAAGATTTTGCCTTTATGTCAGAGAAACAGGAGGAAGGCGCGAATTCTGAAGAAGCCGCTTTAATGCTTGCGGAGCACAATTTTGGGAAAGAACTAAAGGAGCTAGAAATATGGGCGAACATCAACAACGCATAACCGGTCAGGGCCATAATGATAAAAGTATTTTTTCCTACGTGAAACAATACTGGATTCTTATTGTAGCTGCTGTGCTGTTTTTTATTTTCGCAAGTTATCTCACCACTGCGCTAACTATGAGGCTGACACAGCCTCATTTTGTCAGCTTTGATATTAAGGGGCTGACTGATGATTTCAATTCCAGGACTGCAATGCTGGGGCCAAAAGCAACAGCAAAAGACGTTCAGGACATGGCAGCAATCTTTAATCAGACGGTGCAGGCAACGCTCAGTCAGTATGAAAACAAGGGCTTCATCATTCTGGTAAAGCCTGCCGTGGTATCCGGTATGCCTGATATCACTGAAGAAGTGCGGGCCAATGTTTACCGTAATATCAGAGGCAATCAGTGAAACTAAAAATCTTTTTTCTGGCTGCGTCCGTTTCATGCTGCGCGATGGCTAAAGATATCGGTACGTTCGGGCAGCTGTTTCCAATTGCTGAGCCGGACATGATGGATTTAATTAACGGTCGTCTGAAGCAAATGGACGATAGCGGGGAAATGGCCCGCATCCGGGAAAAAGCAGAGAAGGATATTAAGGCTCATGCCGTGCGCCCCCCGGCTGTAGCCGGTATGTCTGAAGCTCGCCGGGATAAAACCTGGCTCTTTGATCCGACTTTCGTGGTGGACAGCGATATCACGGACGGGCGCGGCAACTATGTAGCGCACAAAGGCGACAGCCGTAATCCTCTCGACTTCATCCCATTTAAATCAACGCTGTATTTCATTGACGGTGACAATCCGGCGCAGGTTAGCTGGGTTAAAGAAAAGATCAGATACAGCGTTAATTTCAAGGTTGTCCTGGTCAATGGAAACGTACCGGAAACGAGCGAAAAGCTCGATGCGCCGGTTTTCTTTGACCAGTACGGTGTGATGGTTACACGCTTTGGCATCGCGCATACCCCCGCAGAGGCTTTTCAGGAAGGCAATAAGCTGCGGATCAAGGAAGTCAGACTATGATGCGTTTTCTTCGTATTACGGGCCTCATGCTGGCCCTGTGCTTATCCTCAACCGTTGCCACTCCTGTAAAGGCAGCGTCTGTCAGTAAAGCCGGTGCGGAAGGGCGCTGGGTTAACCCGATAACCGATACCTGCTGGCGCTGCCTGTTTCCAATTACCATAGGCAATATTCCGGTCGCGAAGGGGAGTTTCGGCCTAAGAGACACGCCGAACCCCTCGTCACCGCTTCAGCTTTGCCCGGTAGGAATCCTTTACCGGCTGGGCCTGGCCATCGGCTACTGGGAGCCATTTGCGGTAACGGACGTGACACGCGTGCCGGGCAACATGGTGAACATGGGCGGCATTCAGATCAACCTGGGTAAAGTGGGTATGGGCACAGGGGGGCAGTCCGATCATGGCCCGGAAGGCGCTGGCGCGTTCTATCACGTTCACTGGTACAAATACCCGTTGATAGCATGGCTAAACATCATGACTTCGCTGGGCTGCTTACAGGCCGGGGATATGGACATTGCCTATATGTCTGAAGTCGATCCTATGTGGGCTGACAGCAGCCTGTCTCTGCTAATCAATCCTGAAGCCGCGCTGTTTGGCAATATGATTGCACAGTCTGCCTGCGCTCTCGATGCCGTATCCAGCAGCGTCGCAGGTTATCCGCTGGCCCCGCTATTCTGGTGTGCAGGTGCGCAGGGAAGTCTCTACCCATTTACCGGGTTTGTCAGCAATGAGTTTTCACCGCTTGAGGCAAGCGTGCTCCTGTCAGAGAGGATGGGCGCAAAACTGCACAGGGAAGGGATTGTATGGGACAGCATCGGCGTTGATTCTGCCGTCTGCTTTGAATACCCATCCCCGATCATCCCAAAAGACCGATACCGCTACCAGATGGTAAACATGGTGCCTGACCCCGCCTCCTGCCATGCCTTCGGTTCGACAACACAGCTCTGGGGCAGCTATCACAATCTGCCTAATAGCAGGAAAAACTACGGTTATCTTATCTGGAGAAAAAGAAATTGCGCCTATTTATGATGGTTTTGTCTTTATTTATATCAGCTAATTCATTTGCTGCCGATGTGACAATAGATGATATGAACTTCATGAAGCAAAAGCAGGAAGAACTGAAAGTCTTCAAAGAACAGTTTAAGGGAATGACCGTTTCCCTTCCGCCAAATCAACAGGATTTACTGGATAAGCACACGGCAGACATTGCAGCTGAGCAGCAGAAAGCTGCAAAAGAAAACCAGGAGCCAAAGTATATTTATTTTGTCAGCTACTCTGTGCCGGATGAAGGGCTAATTAGCATGGTTAATGATGCCAAGCGTTATGGGATTACGCCTACCATGCGCGGCCTTGTTAAAAATGATTTCCGTGAAACAGCGAAAAAGACTTTTTCGCTGAGTAAGCAGGATAAAAACTTTGGCGTAGCTGTCGATCCTTTTTTATTTCGTGATTACAACATAAAGGCAGTCCCTGCACTGGTAATCAGCTGCGGTGCAAAACATGACTTAGTTTACGGTAGCCTTCCGGTAAAGGAAGCGCTGGAAAAAATTGTACATGAAGGTGATTGCAGTAATGAAGCTAAAAATATCCTTGCCAACGCTCACTCATAAGTTATTTCCTGCTGTATTTGCATTTTCCTTTTCCGTTCTTGCAGGGCAGGTATATGCAGATGGCATGAGTGATGCTTTCAATTCAGCCAGTAGTCTTTCGGGGCAGTCAAAAAACCAGGGTAGCAATACCCTGAATCAGAGTAACGTAACCAATGCGCTACCTTCAGCTACGTCTAGCCCGCCACAGGCAGGTTATTATGGCGGCGTGCAGGGTAACAGTAACGCTCTGGATTCCGCTAAGCAGTCTGTACCTGCAAATAATGATGCATATAAAGCAATCTCTGATGCCGATACGAAAAACCCGCCAGTAAAAATAGATTCAGGCGCGGATTTTATTACCAATGGTGCAAATATAGAGGCCAACAGTACCAGCACCTTTGACGGTGGAAACAGTTATTGCTCGACGAACGTGGTTTCAAAATCAGTTTTTCAGAACTACAGCTGCGACCGGGATTTGGCAGTAGAGCAGACCTGCGCACGAAATGCGACTATTAAAGTAACTGGTTCAAAAGAGACATACACAAAGTCGTTTGTACTCGACTTGCGCAATTCGTCTCCTAAAGAATTATCCGGCAATAAGCTTCAGTACGATTTTACCGTGCCTGATGATGGCTCAATTACAAGCGGAACCTGGGTAGAACGCTATCCTGCTGATCCCTCCTGGTCGCTCAATATCACTGAATACATAACCGTACTTCAGACAAAAACAACAGTTGCTGTTAACAAAAGTGGAAAAGTAAACCTGCCTGGCAATACCGTAAAAAAGGGGCAGGTCATTTCGGTTGTTTACTGGGAAGAAAACCCCTATGGCGGACAGTGGGACAATCAAAATAAAACATACATCAAAGGCGCGTTTGCCAGCGGTGCGTATACGCTGCGTCTGACCCTGAATATGACAGCAGTTCGCGACAGCACTAAGTCAGAGCTGGTCTGGTCAGAGTCATGCGGCTTTAACAAATCCGCAGCAAAAACCAAGACAGGCTCTGTCTGTACACAGCCGGGAGGAACCCGATCTATCACGCAGGGCGGCAAGACCTACTCGCAGACCTCATCCTGCTGGCAGTACTCAGATTCCTACATTGTGCCTGTTACCTCATCCGGTAACTGTACAAAACTCGCGGGCGATAAAAACTGTACCGTGACGGCTAAGGGCTGCACGGAAACACAGAATGGCACCTGTATGCATGAGCAGGATACGTACCAGTGCCAGGTAACATATCAGTCACAGGGGCTGGTATGCGGCGGTAATTACTTCTGCCAGTCTGGCGACTGCGCCAATACACAGCCAGATGGTGCAAATGAATTCGGGCAGCTTGTAGCGGAACTGGCGGCGGTTGCCGCAGCGGGTGACGACACTAAAAAAACCCGTCCTGATATCAGTATCTTCACTGGTAAACCTGTGTCATGCCGTAAGGCTATGGCTGGATTTTCAAATTGCTGTGTGGATAAAGGCTGGGGAGCCGATGCTCAGCTTGCGCATTGCAACTCTGAGGAAAAAGCAATAGGCGAAGCAAAACAGAAAAAGGTCATAATTAAGGTTGGAACTTACTGCGGTACAAAACAGCTGGGCGTCTGCGTACAGAAAAAAGATGCATATTGTCAGTTTGAAGGAAAGCTTGCGAAAATAATTCAGGAGCAGGGAAGGAAAAACCAACTTCATATATCATTCGGCAATGCAGAAAAGCCAGATTGCCGGGGGCTTACAGTTAATGAACTACAGTCTGTTAATTTCGATATTATAGATTACGCAGATTTTTATTCTGAGGTGCAGGGCAATGCGAAACTTCCTAAAAATCAGGAGACTTTGGATCGCATAAAAGCTAAAATAAATACTCAAGTCGGTAATATGAATGGTGGTCATTAATGGCTAAGGGAAGCCTTGCGGCCTATTTATTAATGCTGTCTTCTTTATCAGCGTCAGCGTTCGCAGAAGATGTGGTTGATCCAGTAAAACCCTTTACGGGTTGGCACTGGTATAATGAGCCTGTCCATAAAGAAGAAGCGGTAAAACCTAAAAAGCCAAAAAGTGATATACCTGATATCAGCAAGATGCCAATTCAGGAGCAGGTGAAGGTTTTACAAGGGTACACAAAGGATGCGCTGGCAACAGCAATCCTTTACCCCCACGACATTGAAGCAAATGCAGCATTCCAGCGATGGCAGAAATTCTGGACTGATCATGCAAGTTATTTCTCTCAGGCATTTTCTGTAGCACAGCTCAAATACCCTGACTTGGATTACAACTTGCAGCACAGCCATTACAATTCGATTGCCAGCCTGGAATCTGCAAAAAAACAGACAAGTGAAGATAAAGCTATTGCGAAAATTGCTGAGCAATACGGTTTGTTTCTTTTTTATCGGGGGAGCGATCCTATTGATACGCAAATGGCAGGTGTTGTTTCAGCCTTTGCAAAGGCTAAAAATATTTCCATTGTACCGATAAGTGTAGACGGCGTGGTTGCCAGCACGTTACCGGAAACGCGTCCGGATACGGGACAGTCTAAAGCAATGCATATTACTCACTATCCGGCTCTTTATCTGGTTGACCCGAAAAGCAGGAAGTATGAGCCGGTCGCTTATGGCTTTATGACGCAGGATGATCTTGCTACCCGTTTCCTGTATGTCGCTACAGGTTTTAAACCGAATTTCTGAGGGAACTATGAAACGCAAAATAATTATTGCGGCGGCAATAGCATCGTTATTTAACGTAAGCGCGTTTGCCGGGAATCCGGCGCTGGAGCAGTTGCAGGCGCTTGAGAAAAACAAGCAAAAGACGCATGAAGAATTCATGCAGGATTTGTTTACTGAGAAAGCTGCCGCATCGGTAAAGCCTGCCCGCGAGCATAACTATTATTCCATGCCGGACGGCACACAGGTTGACCTGAATGATTACGCTTTCGTGGTTTTCATGCAGCAGCACTGTCCGTATAGCGCCAAGTTTGATCCCATTATCAAGGCGCTGTCTGAAGAAACCGGTATCTATGCCTACGCATACACGCTGGATGGCGGGGGTGACAGCTCGTTTCCGCACCCGATGATCCCGACGAAAGCAGACCCCCGCGAAGCGCTGGCAGGCGAGATTATGACTTTCTTTGGCAACGGCCTGCCGATTGCTACGCCTACCACCTTTATGGTGAACGTAAATACGCTAAAAGCTTATCCCGTTTATCAGGGGCAGACGGACGCCAGTGAACTTATGAACCGCGCCCGCGACATTATCATGGTGGATATCGGGCATATGAATGCCGAGCAGCTGGGTGCCGTACCCACTGGCAACGTAACCAAAGGCTGACTCTGATGAAAAAAATACTTTCTCTTATTATCGGTCTGACCGTGGCGGGTGTTTCCCTTCCGGCATCATCCGATGTTAACGGCGATCTGAATAAGTTTTATGGCTCGCTGAACTTTGACAGCAACGTATCAAAGGCCCAGGCATGGCAGGGACAGGCCGCAAACTACATGACAGGCGGCAGCGTTTACCTTCGCAATAAGGTAAAAACCGTGCAGCTTATCTCGCTTCAGGTGCCTTCGCTTAACGCAGGCTGCGGTGGTATTGATGCTTACCTGGGGGCGTTCTCATTCATCAATGGGGCGCAGATTCAGACGTTTGCCAAGCAGATCATGTCGAATGCAATGGGTTATGCCTTTGACCTGGCTCTGCAAACGATGGTGCCGGAGCTGAAGCAGGCAAAAGATTATCTGGAAAAGCTCGCAAGCGATATCAACTCCTCGAACATGAGCAGCTGCCAGGCTGCACAGGGCATTGTAGGCGGACTGTGGCCCCGCACGCAGGTATCTCAGCAGCTTATCTGTCAGGATATCGGTACAAGCAGCAATATGTTCTCAGACTGGGCCAAAAGCCGCCAGGAATGCGGCTCAGGAGGGCAGGAAGAATCAGTTAACAAGAAAGCGCCGGACGAGAAAAAAGACCAGGTAATTACTGACAAAAACCTGATATGGGACGCGCTGGGTAAAAACCGCATGTTTGACGGTAACGCCGAGCTAAAACAATTTGTTATGTCCCTGGTCGGCACCATCATTTTTGATGCAAAAGGTAAAGTCACCGTGCTGCCGCCAATGGTCGCTGATCGCACCATCCTGAACGCGCTGATGCAGGGCGGCAGCGCTGATATCTACGTCTGCGGAAGTCGTGACAGTTCGACGTGCCTTAGCCCTACTATCGGCGCAGTGAACATATCCAGCTCGAACGGTCTGGTCAGGCAGGTGATTGCAATGATCGACTCCATTGATGCCAAAGTAAAAGACGGCAGTTCTGGCCTGACCAACAAAGAAAAAGGCTTTATCAATACCACGGGCGTGCCGGTACTTCAGTTTCTGATGCAGTCAAACATGCTGGGCGGACAGGCCAGCTCATATCTGCTGACCGTCTCTGACTATATCGCCAAAGATATTATGTTTCAGTACCTCAGTGAATTGGTGCAGCAGGCGCAGACAGCGCTGCTGGGTTCCAACTATCCCGAAGAAGCCGCACAGCAGCTGCGTGAAAACATTGTCACGGCGCAGCACCTGGTTCAGCAGCTCAAGATTGAGTCTAACGCCGATATAACAGCGCTTCAGGCGGTTAACTCTCACCTTACTTATCTCCAGTCGCAGACCTCCACCAAAGTGGGAAATATGTACTCTGCCAACTACAGCTTCGGGGAATAACGCATGTTTACAGTTTACGTCACGGCAGGCGGGGATATGTGGCGCGAAGCCCTGAACGGCACCGTTGCCATACTGGGATCAAACACATTTGACCGGCTTATCCGCATCGCGGGTTTTTTCTCCGTGATAAGCACGCTGATGTTCTGGCTCAAAGGGCGCGACTTCACCGTTTTCCTGAAATGGCTGGTCGTGTTTTTTATCATTACCAATATCTGTCTTGTACCTAAGCGGGGCGTGCAGATCATCGACGTGTCTAACCAGGCTGCCGTTTATCAGGTTGATAACGTGCCCGTGGTGATGGGCTTCCTCTCATCTTTTGCTACGACGATAGGGTACTCAACCGCATCATTATTTGATCAGGATATCAGCCTGCCGGACTCACTTGCCTATAGCAAAACCGGTATGTCGTTCGGCGCTGATCTTGCCGTGTCGGAACGTGATGCCCCGAATTACAGCTTCCCGCTGTCTGACAACCTGGTTGCGTACATGAACAAATGCGCCGTGCCGGCCATCCTGATCAACAATCAGTATCACGTCCACGATATCCTTGAGGCACAGGATATTTCGCAGGTAATCTTCCAGAATCCCAGTCAGATAGCCTCAATGCCGTATACGGACAACAACGGCAACATAACGCTTGTGACCTGCTTTGCCGGTGCAGCAGCGCTTCAGAAAGCGCTGAACTCTCCGGCGCTCACCTTCCAGAAAGAAGTGCAGAAGTGGACGCAGCGCGTCTTTGGTTCCCGCTCGACGGCCTCAGCGGAGATGGAAAACTACATCCAGGATTCCACGCAGTTCTTTTACGGCGTTGGCAAGTCGCAAACGGACATACTCAAAAAACGCATTATGCAGTCGGCTGTCAGCCGCTCTATCGGCACTCTGGCGGCAGAAGACCGCAATACGGCTATGGCTCAGATCATTGCCGAACAGCAGACCGCAATGAAAACGAATATGCAGGGTAAAGTTGAGCAGCACATAGGCGCACGGTATATGCCTCTGCTGCACTCTGTACTGGAGCTTATTCTGGTATGTATTTTTCCGCTGGTTATTGCTGTTGCCCTTATCAGCCATGAAACGTTTGGCCTTAAAACCCTGCTGACCTATGCGGGCGGCTGGTTCTATCTTCAGCTGTGGCCCGTAATGTTTGCCCTGGTTAACTTTATTTCGGTCTACTCACTGAAGGCGCATACCCTGGGAATGGGTGGCGGAGACGCATTATCTGCAAGATACGAAATTGCAGGTTATTACACTGATATGACAGCAGTTGCCGGGTATTTGTGCCTGGGCGCAATACCAGTCCTGTCATACATTATTACCAGAGGGGCTGCTGCTGTTGGCTCACAGGTGGCAGGTGCTATATCCGGCAGCGCCGGAATGGCATCCGGCGCAAGTGCAAGTCTGGCAACGGACGGAAACTGGTCTTTCAATAATCTGTCGCAGGATAACGTCAGCGCGAACAAGTGGAATACCAACGTTGACCATCGCGAAGGCATGACCACTACGCAGATGGGTAACGGTGCGCTGACTTCAACCACGGCAGACGGCTCTCACGTTCTGGACAGCAGCGGTGCGGTGTCGAAGCTGGCAACAAATATCAACTTTGCCAGCAACATGAGCGATTCCCTGACGCAAAGCGCACGACAGGCCAGCACGGACGCCAGTTCACATCTGCAAGGCTTTAACCACGCTACGGATACTGCGTACAGCCAGATGAACGATCTGAGCCACAGCAACAGTCGCAGCAATACAGCCACGCACGGAACTGAGGGATCGGAAAGCCTTTCACAAAGCCAGACGGCCTCGCATGTGATGGATATGGCCCACAGTTACGCACAGCGCTGGGGTGTATCGGATAAGGAAGCATTTAACCGCCTGTACAGTGCAGCCAGCAGCGATAACTATCATGCAAACGCGGGCGTACAGGCATCGGCAGGTGTAATGGCGCTGGGTAACGGTGCAACAATCAGCGCAGGCGCAGGAGTTTCAACCGGTCAGGGGTATTCAGATACCGGCACGACGGCAAAAGGCAGCGACCGCTCGACTGACCGCACTTCGGACGTGTCCGCAGCAGACAGGAAAGACTTCCGCGAGAGCATGGATACACTCAAACAGTCACGCAACTACAACGGTGATAACACGGCGCAGGCTCAGACGGACGGGCAGACTAACCGGCTTGAAAGCACTCTGCGTACCGCGGACAGCGAGTACAGCCAGTACACAACCAGTCAGACGCAGGCGAATGAACTTAGTCAGCAGGCGCAGCGCGCGCAAACTGACAGTGCAGGTTTTAATGCCAACATGAATCAGGAGTTTGTGAACTGGGCGCGGGAGCGCGGTGCTACTGATGAACAGCTGACTAATGTGAATCAGCAGACGCCGCTGGCAGCAGAATTTGTCAGAGAGCGCTTTGGTCAGAACATGAGCGCAGGCCATGAACAAAACGTTCAGCAGGCAATGGGAACACCGCAGGGCCAGGCTTTCCAGACAGGCAGTGGGAACCTGGGTAGCAATTTCGGTGACAACAGCGGTATTACCATGCCGCAGAGCCACAATAACGATCACGCAGCAGTAAACCGTCATAGCGCTCAGGGAAATGAGGGTGAGCCGCTATTGGCAGATGCAGCACCGGTGCGGCGGCAGGCAAGTGAACCCGCATCGCACAGCGGATACCCATCAGGCGGGAGCCGCCAGAATGAGCCAGTGACCGGCAGCCAGCCGCAGCCGCTGTCTCAAAACACTGGTGAGACGCAGGGCGCGAGCGCAACGCCGGGACAGCATCAGGCTCATGAGCCGTCAGGTCAGAGCCGCTTCCCGTCAGAGGGCAGTCGTCAGGCTCAGAACTTCGACGAAAATAACGCCCGACTGCAAAGCGCCGCGCAGGGCAGGAATATCCCGGCAGCTGTACCGGAATCAACGCCGCTGAATGTGTCACGTCCTGAAGGCATGAGCCAGCAGCAGCAGGAAATTCTGAAGCAGCAGGAAATGCTCAAAAACGGCGCGGAAATACGTCAGAGCGGATTTGGTGAGCAGTACGAGAATAATAAACGGGCCAATGCAGAGCCAACACTGAAACTGCCCTCTATGAACGATGTGAAGGAGAAAATGGAACATGCGAAACATCAAACCGAAGGCGGGGAGCGATATGCAGGCTACAGGCGCTGAAAAATTTATCCGTAAAGGAGGCGCGGTCGTCGTCATGGTGCTGTTTATGCTGAATGAGTTTATTGCCTGGGGGCCGGGACTGACTATCCTGGTGGAGGCAGCAGGGGTGATAGCCGTGCTGGCATTTTATATCAAGGTTCGTACCTTCAGTCGGGCAGAAGCGGTGGCTGGCCTGCTAATTCTTGCAGCAGGTGGCATCAGTAAAGTGGTTTTCCACGCAGGTGATGGCTCAATTGAAGCGCTGATCCCCTGGTTCATCATTATGACCCTTTGGCATACCATCAAAGCCGCCCGGTCGCAGAACATTCAGCAGGCTGCACAGCCGCAGCCTTCAGCATTCAATGAGCCGATGAAAGAAGGTTTTGAGTATCGTCCTGGGCCTGGGGGTATCGGTGGTTACTATCAGGATGGCAAGCCAGTGATGTTTGATTGATACCTGACCGGTCGCAGCCGGGTGCGTTAGTGCCCGGCTCGGCAAAAGTGATATTTCGCTTCCTCGCTCGTTCGCTCACGGTGTTCGGTCACGAGTCTGCGGCGAGCGTTATTTGAAATGATTGGGATAGTTAACTCTATCGCCGGTACAAAAAATATTTTTATCCGGGCAATGGATTGTCTGGAATTCAGGAGACACAGCATGTCGTTCAGACCGTCAGATGTCACGAAGGGCGGTCAAATCACCGCCTATCGTGTAAAAATGTTCAACCAGGTTAATAACTGGTTTTCATTCTGGACTTTAGCCCTTCTTATGGGCGCAAGCCTTATTGCCTTTTTCCTTTTCACTCCGCCGGAAATTATCAGTAACGGCCTCTCATACTGGATAGCACGCAGCAGCGAATCTTTCCTGGGTATTGCCAGCAATAACTCCGCAAAAACCTTTTCTTACGCAATCTACCGTGGCGACGCCAAAATAGCCGAAGTGCCGCTGACACTCAGCGACGTGCTCCGCTCAGAGATTATGCAGGACGTAGGAAACGCGTTTGTACAGCGGCTGGAAATGTTTGCCGGTGCGGGCGCGACCGTATCAATGGTGGTCTATTGTGTGCTCATGTTTGGTGTGGCGCGGATTGGTAAAAAGGAAACTGAGGATCAGTACATATCGGGTATGACTCTGACGGACAAACCGAAAGAAGTTAATAAACTCCTGGCGAAAAACAATGCGCTTTCACCGCTAAAAATCGGGCCGCTGCACCTTGTGAAGAACTCTGAAATTCAGAATTTCCTTTTTCACGGCACCATTGGTACGGGCAAATCAACTCTTATCCGCTATATGCTGGACTATATCCGCAAGCGCGGTGACAGGTTCATCATCTTTGATCCAGGCAATACGTTTATCAAGACTCATTTTGACGCGAGCAGAGACTTTATTCTTGATCCACATGATGCCCGCTGCGCCAACTGGGATTTATGGCATGAGTGTCGAACGGTTGTTGACTATGAAAATTTTGCGTCCTCTCTGATACCCATCGAAGGCAGTTCCGATCCTTTTTGGGTATCGTCGAGCCGCACTATCTGTGCCGATACGGCTAT
>JAAIGE0101446140.1_pt1 | contig 13329 bp, 22 predicted proteins | sample 6487951 | NCBI WGS metagenome assembly JAAIGE01 (sample SAMN13974128, study PRJNA590717) | phyllosphere metagenome | biome: tomato field; feature: multiple bacterial spot infested tomato fields; material: tomato leaves; isolation source: leaves from tomato fields | host: Solanum lycopersicum ... | reverse complement strand
TGCTCGGACAGTACCGACATGTCGGGCGAGCCGTAGCTGTCGGAGTCGTACTTGTAGGCCATGGCCCGCAGCTTTCGATTGGCCCGCTGCATAAAGTACAGCTCGTTGCCGATGCGAACCGGGCGAACCTTGCTGCAACCGTAGACCGACGGGTTCTTTGTCTGGATGTTGGTCGGTGTGATGGCCTTCTCGACACCGCCGGTCATGGTGAACTCGCCACCGTAGGTCAGCGGGATCAGGGCGTTGATTTGCGCCATGTGCCTGATCGGGTTGATCTGGTCGGAAGAGATGTTGAAGCTGAGCGCATCGTCGTCCTTCGTACCCAGCTCGAAGTTCAGATACTCGCCGGTGCGTGATTCCCACACAGTCTGCGGATAGTTCGGAGAGCCGCCCACAGCCAGGCGTTGCTGATACAGCGTGCCAGCGCAAGGGTAACCGTCGATATCATTCCAGACGGAGGCCTCAAGCGACCACGCGTTGGCTGGCGCAGCAGTGGCCGACGTGGGCGCAGATCGGATGATGCCCGACGCTACGGTGGTGCTGGTCACGGTTGTGACCTCAAGCAACCCGGAGTTGATCTTGACGAACTTGCCGATATCGGACGTGCGCCACCCTGCTGCGCCCAACGTCATGCTGACCGACGCGCCGACAGGCGAGAACGCACTGAGTGTGTTGGTGGTCTGCGGGCTGCCCTTCACAGAGAAATTCGGTAGCGCAGTACTGCCGAAGGCGTTCAGCACCTCAACGACCGCAACCGTGTCGCTGGTAACGCCGGTGATCCTGGCCACGCCCTGCCCTGACCATATCTCGCGTCCGACGTCCGCTGCCATAAACGCCGGCACGGTAGCCGTCACAGTCCGGCCGGTACCCACCGCCACATTGCTGATCGTGAGGGGCGTCAGATAATCAATGCCCTTCTCGTCGAAAGGCCTGGTCACAAACGGCGCCGGGGCAATGCTCCATTGTGTGTTGGTGGTCCGGCGAAGGCGCGAGATAGGGACGTTCTTGTGAAAGATGAACATGGTGTCCGCGCCCTGCACGTACTCCATGTCAGCCAGCATTGTCTGGTCGTAGCTGGTGGTCAGCTCGACGCCAGAGTACGTCCCATCAGGCAGATAGACGCGCATGTAGAGGTGCCCGACCTCGATCATGAACGCCTGCTCGGTGCTGAAAATATAGGGCACAAGGCGGGTGGCGCCGTTCGGGTACTTTGCAGGTCCGCAGAAAAGAGTCCCGTTACGACGCATTGCGCCGCCATGAATCAGCGGCCACGCGTTCTCAATGGTCTTGGCCCCGTTCTGGTACCGGGCAATATCGGTGCGCCCGTACATGCGCGGAGAGAGTTCGCCAGCGGTGAAGTTGGTTTGAATGAGGGTCAGGCGCGCCATGGCTGACCACCCTGAAACCGTGCAGCGTAGAGGCGTTCATCGCCCAATGTCTGCGGTGGATCCTCTTGGCCGTCAATGGCTCTGGCCCGGCGCTTGGCAATCTCCAGCTCTTGCTTCATGGACTGCTGAACGGCGGACGACTGGGTGATTGCATAAGCCATCTTGGCCGCCATAGCGATGGTCATCAGCTCAACCAGTGATGAATCCCAGGTGCTCTCATTCTCGTTGCGGAACACATACTTGAGCTGCAGCACGGTGGTGTTTGCCTGGATGCGCGTCCCTTCCACGAGGTAATCGATCTGCGCGTTGTTGGCACCGACCTCCAGCACGCGCAGGCAGTCGGATGGAAGTTCGAACTGCTGGTCGTAGCCGAACGCTGGAGGGGTCGCGTCAGGTGCCAGAACCACGCGCTTGATGCAGCAGTTCCAGGGGTGGTTGCGCAACAGGTCATCACGCGTGCCCTTGTAAAGGTTCGACGCCAGCTTGGCCCGGTCCACTGGATCGTTAAAGTCGTTGATAGTCTGAGCGCCCAGCATCAGCAAGGCGTCAGAGCTGATTGATACAGCGGTCGTCATTTCCATCCTCACAACCTCCAGATAAAAGAACCGGGGCACAGGGCCCCGGTTAAATGTTTCCATCCATGGTTACGCCGGGGATCAGTTCTGACCGGCGTACTGCGCCACCAGCGTGATGACCTGCCCGGCTTGCAGGGGGGCTCCAGCGACGACGGAGCGCAGTTCGCTGGTGTCGGTGTTGTCATTCGGCTTGGTTACGGTCACTTCGAACAGCGCGCCGTTGGCGAATTGAGCCTCGGCGACCAACTTGCCAGCGGCAGCGACCGAAGACGAAGCCATGTAGCGAGTCTGAGAGGCCGGATCGCCCAAGTTGAGGGTCGAAGACGCCGCACCAGCGGAACAGTAGATGGCGCTGCCAGGCATCAGGCGGGCGCCAAAGGGCAGAAAGCCCCAGGAAATAACGTCGTTGATGCCGATGCCACCAGCCGGGACGGTGTAAGAGCTGATCATCACTTGGACGTCAGCACCTTGAAGGTTCGCCTTCACCAGCGTTTGCGGGAGCGCTTCTCGTGCGGCGGAAAGTGTTGCGAGAAATCGTGCCATTGGGTTGACTCCTGAATCTGGATTGAGGGAAAAGCCAAAGCCGCTTACGCGGCCTCGACTACGGAAATTTCAACAACCTTTTCTTCCTCGGTACGCACGGCACCAATGGATTGTTTGGCGTAGATCCGTGTGTTGAAGCCCTTGCTCGGGTCTGGACCGACATTGGTTTGGATGTCAGCGCCCTTGCCCAGCGTTACGCCCGACTTGGCCCACGCGTACAGGCGGCGGGTGGCACCGTCATACGGGGTGCGCTCGGACGGGATCCAGGTGAAACCCATCCACTTGCCCTCAACGTCACCTTCTTGCAGGAACTTGCCCGCCAGATAGTCCGCGCTAGTCAGAGTCGGGTCAGCCAGAACATCAGCCGCCGCTTGAGCTGAGTATGCGAAGAACAGTTCTTCACCGTTGTGGTTGTCCGCCTCGTTACGACGGAACATCTTGCGGGTTTGCAGAATCTTCGCCTTGGTCAGGCCCGTTCCGCCCACAGCGATCTTCTGCACTGGTGGAAGGATGATGTTGCCAGTAGTCGAGCGCGAGCTACCGCCCATGGCGGCGATGATCACGTCGTCTTTTGCTCGGTTGAGCGCGGCAACCATGGCTTTGACATAGTCAGACGTCGGGTCAACCAACATGCGAATTTTGTCTTGGTCGTCGAGCATATCGCCGTCGTCCCAATCAAAAAGATCCACATAGCGCGTGCTGTGTGGTTGATCGTTGATCGGGGTATCAGCATGGCGCTGAGTGCGACGTTGAGCAGTTCGCTGGCCCAGACGGTTGACCGACTTGGACATGCCGACGATGTTCGGTTCGATAGTGACCCGTGTCTCGAAACGCGAGGTCATTTGCTGCGCGAGGTGGCGGAAGTTGTCAGCGAACTGCTGAATAAACGCTTCAGTGATTTGTTGAGACATGAGATGCACTCCAAAACAGATAAGGGGTTCGCCTTCCGGGTATCCACACGTGGGCCGGGGTTCCTGGCGTGCATCGGCTGTGCTGCGCCTCGGGGCATTCCGGGTATCTGCGTGCCACCGCAGGCCGTTTCCATTTCTGGATGCCTGCGATGGTTATGCATCGCGACTGTCGGTTTCCCGACTATTTCATGGCTTGGTCATGAGGCGAGGTGCGGGCTTGTTGTAGCGGGAGTTGTACATATCGGTTAGCTGTTGCTGAACGCCTGCCCGCTTCGGATCGTGAGCGGGCATATCCTGCAGCTGCTTGCGCAGATCGGCCGCCCTTACGTCGAAATCACCTTCGCTGACAGTGTTACCGCCGTTGATCTGGCTGTCTTCGCGCAGCTCTTTGCCGATGTTGGCCGTGAACGCGATGAAGTCCGGGTCGTTGCCGTATTTGCTCATGAGCGCTTCGAAGTTGCCCGGCTTGCCAGCCTCACCCGCGAACGCTTGGGCTGCGCGATAGGACGATTGCAGGTTCCCGGTCATTGCCTGCTGGTCTGGCCACAGGCTTTTGAGCGCAGCGGTGCAGTCCTGAGTAGTGAGCTGGGCAGCACCGCCTACCAGTTCAGGCGCTACACGCATGTATTCACCGATCACAAACGAGACCTGGTCATTGGTCAGGCCCTTGGCGTGTGCGCCCTTCAGGAATGACTGGGTGCTTTCGTCGGCTTTGAATTCTTCCCAGTTGAACCCCTCGACCTCTACCTTGGGCGCGTACTCTTCGGCGGTCTTGGGCGGCGCATCACCTGAGCCGAGGCGCGTTTCAAGGTGCTTGTAGGCTTCAGCAACCTTGCGCGCCGATGCCTCCATATCAAGGCTGCCGTCCTCTCTGTTGGTTCGGTACTTCTCCGGAATGAAGTCAGTCGGCTGGCCTTGATTCAAGACGCTGCCCGCTGGCTGTGGCGCCGGAGCAGGGCCGCCATTGCCACCACCTTGGCTTCCTTCCTGACCGGCCTCAGCCATCAGTACCAACGCCATGAAGCCCATGAAGCTGTTTCGGATGAGCATTGATTATTCCTCTTGATCGCTGGTTTCTTGAACGCCATTGGCGCGATTAATACGAAGCATGATGTGGTCGAGCACTTCACGATGCCCAGCCTGCATGTAGGTGGTGAGAATTGCGTCAATCCCACCAGTGGTGACAGCGTTGCGGGCGAAGCGCTGGATCAGTAGCTCAAGAGCTACGCGCCCTTCGTGATGATCCTCAAATACTCGCTTGAACAACGCGTCAATCTCTTCAAGCGATAGTTTTCCTACGTTCACTGCTTACCTCCTTGGGCTTTTGCCTTTGCGTCGACGGCCATCTGCTCAACCTCATCAAGAGGCACCCCCTCTCCGCGAGTCAGGACACGACTCAACCACGAAAGCGCGCGCAACCCGTTGTAGGTTCCGTCCTCGTTGCGCGCTGCTTCGTCCAGGTCCTTGGCATTCCGTGGGTCAGTACTCACGCCGCCGCTCCTGGAGTCTGCTTCAGCGCGGCCTGGCCTGCCGCCTGCTGCATGGCCTGTTCCTGCGCGGCCTGCTGAGCAGCCTGCTGAGCCTCGGCGCGGTCTTGCCTCAACTTGTCGCGATCAGCGACGCTACGGATAACCGCCGACGGAACGCCCAGCGCGTCGCCCTTGTAGCGCTGCGCCTCGTCCATATCGATGTTGTCGAGCACGCTCATGTCCTGCATTTGCGTAGCCACGGTCACAGCGCCAGCGACGAACCGGTCAATCGCACTGACTTCCTCGAGCTTCTGAGCCCTTGCCAGCGGCGACAGGTAGCGCACAGTGAAGTCACGCCCAGCCAGGGACTGGGGCGCCTGGCCAAGCACGCCAGCGCGGTACGCAATCCCAAAGCACCGCTCGATCATTGGCTGCAGGTACTCAGTCTGCAGACGGCCGTAGACCGGGCCCAGCAACTGACGGATCAGGTTCACCCGCACATGCACTTCGGTCGCGGTCATCGCCGGGCCGTCCTGCGCCTGGAGCTGATCGGCCATCAGGATCTTGCGGATAGAGCCCTGCAAGCGCGCAATTTTCGTCTCTGCATACTGGAAGTTCGACCCGGTTTGCAGGGGCTTCATGCTGTCGACAGAGTTTGCAATGATGATCTTTCGCGGGCCGACCTTGACGGTACGCGGGTTCAGAACGCCGTCATCCTCGGCAATCCACATTCCGGCAATTGCCAGGTCTCCGGCTGCCAGGTCCATCCGGCATAACTCGTTCAGGGTGCGGGCATCCGGCAGAGCATCAAACACGGGGCCGACGGCGTACACGCTGTCCGGGATCATCATCCAGCGCGGCACAACGACAGGCATCTCGTGATAACCGGACTCGCTGACCATCTTTTTGGCCTTGACCTCAACCTTGCAGGATGCGACTGGCATGTTCTTCGCCAGCCGCGCCCCAACCATGTGTGTGGTGCGCGGGAATATCGCGTGAATGAAGTCGACCTTTTCCTGGGGCTTATCCTTCGCCAGCTTGCGCGTCTCTTCACTGAGGTTTTCTTCGCCGAACTCATTAACCGCCTGCTCTGCTGTGAGCTTGTATGAGCGATAAACGGTGTCGATCCTTCCTCCAGCCTTGGATGCAGAGCAATAAACGCTGGAGATTGGCCACAGGTCGAATGTGAACCCGCCTCGATCCATATCCTGATCGATGTACAGGGCAAACCATCCTGCGCACACAACGTCGATAAGCCCCTCAAAGGCGGCCGCGTCGAAATTGGATGCGTGAATGTTCTGCCAGAGGATGTCGGCCGAGTCGTCAAGCCAGCGGCGCTCCTCATCACTTTCTTGGCCGACGTCCATGCCGAACCATTGAGAGTTCGCAGGGGTGAGGCCCGACATGATGCCGGACGACAAGATGCGGGCAGCATCTGTAGTGGTCCCGTCGATCATCCTGGCCTTGCGCATCTGCGCCTCCATGGCCGATAACTGTTCGCCGGAGAACCCGCCACCGCGGATCGGGTAGCTGTGGTCATAGCAATCGCGCCAGACGGACTCATGCGGCGAGCGCAGCGACTGGAGCGTGCTCAACGTTTGGCATATCTGGGCGGCTGTCATCATGATCCGAGGGTGCCTTTGCCTTGACTGAGTACGGAGCCTTGAGCACCGGCGCTCGACAACAGGCTGCTGTCCGCCTTGCGCTTCTTGCGCACAGCGGTTTCTTCGTTGGCCTTCTGCGCTGCGGCGTCCGCTGCCTTTTGCGCGGTGACGGCCGGATCTTCGGTGGCCACGACCTTAGGTTTGCTGGGCTTGCTCCCCATGCGCCTTACTCCTTCGCTGCTGGGGGCTCAGGGCACAGCCAGCCTTCGCTGGTCATCACTGCGGCCTTGAGCTTGGTGGGGTCTACAACGTCGGGCTTGCCGGTGTTCAGCGTCTGGCTCGCGGCCTGGCTGGCTGAATCGTCCGGCTTGACGTAGGGCGCGCCACCATCAATCAGGCGCTGCGCCTCGGCTTCGGCTTCGGGCTTGTCGTTGGTCATGAACTCGCTGAACCGCTCGCCCTGGGCGTCAACGATGATCCAGCGGCCACCGCCGTTGTGCTTGGCGACAAACGTCGGGGCCTGAGCACTGGCGGTCAGAGTCTCGTTGGCGTTGGGGTTGCCGGTGGTTGCGTCACTGATGGCGCCTGCGAGCGGCGTAATGGTGGCCAGTGGTGTGCCTGGGGTCTGGGTGGTGAGGTCGTCTGGTGCTGGCATGGTTGTGTCTCCAGTGCTGCTGCGGATAGTTGGAGGGGGTCAGGCGAATGGGTTGTCCGAACGGGCAACGCCTTTGGTCAGCCACATGCAGGCTTGCTGCAAGTTGGTGACGGCAAGGGCAACGGCACGCTGATCAACATCGGGGATGGCTTTCAACTGCTTGACCAGATCAGCCGCGTCAGCCTCAAGCGCCTTGATGGAGTTGATACCGTCGATCTCGGACTGGTTAAGTTCGCGGTAGCCGGTGATCTTCTTGTGCTGGTTGTCCATGCGTACTGCCCTCGATGATGGGTGGGATCAACGAGGGCTAGGATCAGGGTGATTGACTGTCGGGTTCCCGACTATTTGCGAGGGGTGCAAGCGGTGGTGATGTAGTCCTGCAGCCCATTCAGGGCGCGGATGGCGTCGTCTCCGTCGTTGGCGATGGTGACAATTCGTTCAGCAGCCGCTGGGTCAATATCGGCTCGCGCTTGATCATCATCCACGCCGGTGGGGCTGGCGGTGGCTCGCACAGCGGGACAGGTGGCGATGACTGACAGCCTGCGCTTGCCAGTAGCGACAGCAGCACGCAACTGAGCATTGGTGTTCTGGGCATTGGTGAGTTCCTGTGTGTGCATGGTGTCGAGGTCGAGCAGCAGCCGTTGGGTGTTGCGGCGGGACTCGGCAGCGGCGTTGAGCGTGGCAATGGTGTCGGTTGCGGTGGTCAGGCTGGTGCTGACGTGGTCGAGACGCCAGAGGGCCAAGACGAGCGCCATGGCCAGCCCCACAATGAGATAGCGAGCCATGGCACCCATGATCAAGGCGCGAGCTCGTAGGTGGCGGCGAAGATTTCCGGCTTACATGCGTATAACTCGCCTTGCACACCCTTGATTATCCAATCCCCGACAGCTGCGCTCATTTTCCCTTCAAGAGTGCAAATCTTGAACCCATCAGTAGCGACCAGCCGCTCGTAGTCTTCCCATTTTTCACCAGCGTGCATGCTCCTGACCTCTGGCGGCCCATCGGTAAAGGTGATGACCTCGCGCAGGTTGTCGCCAGTCCACTGGACTGCATCGATAACTACGGGGAGTTTGCGAAATTTCATGGGCGTTTCCTCAGGATTAAGTGGCTCAGCGTGGATACCAAGTCAGCGTGAAACACCGCGCATCTGTCGGAACATCAGCGATTGGCCAGCGCAGACACTGCATGTGCTTGCGCTCTGGCCTTGTGCGACTCAACCGAATCGTCTGGACCAGATAGGCGGAGCCGCCCGACGTAGTGATGTAGTCGCCAACTTCGATTCCGTCAGCACCATCGACGTACAGTTTGCATGGCGTGTAGGGCGGCTTTGGCATGCTCTTACTGCGCCTCCATGCACTGTGCGTTGCGCTCGAGCTGGCGTGTCCAGACGCCGAGACAGCGCTTGTTGCCCGGTGTCGAGCAGTCATAGCCAGCGGCGTAGCGCCACTTGAGCAGGGATTCGCAGGCCTGAGCGTACCGGCCGGCAAGAAGGTTTGAACGCATGGACGACTGACGCCAGTTGCCGAGGCCGTACTGCCCGACGAAGTCCATGTACAGATCGAACTCAGCCTGATGCAGGCGCACGCCAGGGAGTGAGGCGGCGAACTGTTTCTCGTCCTGGGTGATCAGGTTGCGGGCCAGCAGGTCGGCGCGCTGGGAAGTGATGCGGTCGCCCAGCTTGACGGGGCGGCCGTCCTCGTACCGGGTCGAGCCGTGGCCAATGGTCGGCACGTCGCCCTCGGTGGGGATGATGGCGTGGTCGGTGTAGCCTTCGCTCGCCTTCCAGGCACCCACACCGGCAAGGCTCATGGTCAGCAGTGTGACCGCGATGCGGTTACGGGCGCTCATCGGCGGAACTGCTCGCGCAGGGCTTCGATGCGTGCGGCGCTCTCGGCACCCTCACGTCGATCCTTGCGCACTTGGAAGTACAGATTGATCAGCAGACCCAGCACGGCCACAACCACGCCAGCGATGCCGATCCAGTTCACTTGTGACAGCCAGCCGACAAGGCCTGTGGCCCCACCGACCATCATGCCCTTGCTGGCCACTGACGCGCCGACGACCTCAACGATGCTTTCCGGTGCCGGACTCGCCATGTTTCTCTCCTGCTGGGGCTTCATGGTGTTGCCTCCAGGTCAAAAAAAAGCCCAGCACGGTGGCTGGGCATCGATGACGGCAGGATCGTCGGGAGGTGCTGTCGGTTTCCCGACTATTTCAATTGGCCATCAACTCAGAGCAGGACCACCAGCAGCCTGCCAGCACTCGTACAGCTCCTGGGTTTGCTTGCTGATGAACTCACCATTGTGTCGTTCGATGTTGCGGTTACGCATGGCTGCGAACTCTGTAAAGCTTGGCTTTGGACCTTCCAGTAGCGCGCTCGCTGCGCCCTTGAATTTATCCGCCAGGTCATGATGCCCGGCATCCGACGCCCTTGCAGCGGCGTCGGACAGGTTGATTGCGCGTTGTTCGGCTTCGGGTGAAATCTTCATCGGTGTTACCTCAAGATTTAGTTGGGACTTCTACTGCGAAGTAGCTTTGGCTGGCGACCCGAACAATTGGCAGGCCGCACAGGTTTTCCTTGCCTTGGACCTGATCGAAGAAAAACTGCGATGTGGCTTCGTTTGCCATCTGGGCTTCCTGTTCGGCACCCAGAACAACCGCCAAGCCTTTCGGAGGAGTTCCTTGTTTTTTGATTTGGTAAAGTTGCTCGATAACTTGCTGCTGTATCGTCATTCGCTTGCTGGACATCGGTGTTACCTCATGCTTTGGAGTGATAAGCCCAGCAATCTTCCAGCGTCACCACTGGAAGTCTGGACCGGTCGTTTGCGGTTATCTGGCACCAGAACGCGACGAGGCGCTCTCCCTCGGTGTAGCGCGGCTCTGCTCCCTGCTTCCATCCCAACAACGTGGTACGGGCAACCCTGATCACGTCAGCAATCGTCTGCGGGGTGTATCCAGCACGGGTGAGCATGTTGATGACCGTGAACCAGTCAACCCGCTGCTCTAGCGGCCGCATTTGCGCAAAGCTCGAACACGGCGCGAAGCGGGTGAATCAAAAGTCCCGACGTCTCTCAAGGGTTCCGCTCCGTACAGTGGAATCGAACTGATCAAGCAGGTATAGGTTTTCAGCAGATAATATCTATTTGCCATACACAAAACCATACAAACAATGAGATGACTCGGGCGATTTCGCGCCTCCCTGCACAGAGAGATGTGAGACCTCCCCACCTCGGCTAGGTATTGTGAAATCTTGCGCGCCACGAAACGCGAACCTGTCATTTCGTGGCGCGGATTTTTGTTGATCAGTTGAGGTTCCGGTTTCTGCGACAAGCCCATTGCTCCGCAGGTATTCACCAACGGTCTGCTTCCACATTGCATCAATTTCTTCCAGGCTGCGCTGGACGTCCTCAGGGTATGAGGTCATGTAAGCCCAGCCATCGTCCGTGCGAGTCTCGGTGATGATCGGAGACGCCCACGAAAGAATCTCGAACTTGCGCGCAGCGAAAGGCGCAATCAGCTCATGTAAGTCACGCCGCATCTGGGTGTATTCAGCAGGTGTCATGGTCAGGTGCTCCCAACGACAAGCCCTGAATCCGTCTGCACATGATCGGATTGGGGCTGAGAGTCTGCGGCCACAAACGCGCGCGCACGCGAGGCAGATATCAATTGAGCGGCATCGCCCCCCATCAATCCGCTGTTAATCGTATGCGTCATTTCGGTTATAACCCGACCAAACTCTATAACCGGTTCGATATTTACTTTCATTTGCAGGCCCATCGGATGCACTGCTCGACGGTAACCGAGCAGCGCCTCAGGCTCGCCTTCACGCTCAAGGCTCACATCCACGCCGATCAGAACCCAACCGCCTTCCAGCTGAGAGGCGGACCACTTCAGGACGCGTTTCATGCTGCCCTCCGCGGATCTGGCGCACCGATGCCGAACAACTCCTTCAGAAGCTTCGTGGCAATGGTGCTCTTTGCGTTGCCCTCGGATATCCACGCTTTAGCGAATTCCTCAAATCCTGCACGTGACCTGGACGCATGCCAGTCGGCGACGATGTCCATCAGGGCGGCTGATGCCATGCGGCCGTTCGGCACTTCCAATAACTGGCGGTTGCCGATCTTGAGGAACTTGCATTCGATGTCTGTCAGGTTCTTTCGCGGCAACGCCGCTGCGATATTGTTCATGCTTGGCTACCCCGATTGAAACGACTGGCGAACGACGAGCGGCCCATCTCGACCTCTTCGTCTGTTGCGTATGGATTCCCGGCAAAGTCCACGAAGCGGACAAACTGCCCCTGCTGCTGAACGAGACAACTGCCGGTCTTGGCGTGGCGGCACTTGCCCACGATCAACTCAGTGACGCCGTTCTGGCCTTCCTCGCTCTCTGCGTCCCGGTGAACGAGGATCACCACGTCGGCGTCGGCCTCGATCTGACCCGAGTCGCGCAAGTCGCTTGGGCGTGGCTTCTTGTCCGTGCGGTTGGTTGATCCACGGTTGAGCTGCGCCAGCACGATCACGGGCACGTCCAGTTCCTTGGCCATGTTCTTGAGCGCCGTCGATATCTTGCCCAGCTCAAGCGTTCGGTTCTGTCCGGCACCCTCGGCCGTGATCAGGCCGATGTAGTCCACCACTACGATGCTCAGCCCTTCCTTGCGCTGCACCTGCCTGGCCGTGGAGCGAATGCGGGCGGCGGTCATGCCTTCCTCATCGCAGACGAACAGCTCGGACTTGTTCAGCACGTTCACGGCACTGGTGATCTTCGGCCAGTCCTCATCCTGGAGCGTATGCCCCTCATCAAGACGCGTCAGACTTACGCCACCGACGGAAGCGATGCCGCGCGTTACCAGCTCTTCTTTGGTCATTTCCATCGAGACAATGAGCCCGACACCGTTGTCAGTGCATGCAATTTTCTGCGCGATCTGGACGCCGAGCGTTGTTTTCCCTGACCCCGGCAGGCCGGCGATCACGATCATGTTTTTGTTGCGAAGGCCCCGGATCAGCTCGTCCAGATCCTTCAGGCCGCTTGAGTGCCCGAGCTGCTTGGCACCATTGAATCGACTGTCGATGCCATCGATTACGGGGGTCAGAACCTCGCTGTACTTGTAGTAATCCTTCCGGTCTGGCGCGCCCAGGTCACGCAAGTCCGCCGTTGCCTGCTGAGCCAGCGCGATGATGTCAGCGACCGGCAAATTTTCACTGGCCGAATCCTTGATCACCTCCGCTGCCTCAACCACTCGCCGCAGCGCGGAACGCTCCAGCACGACGCGCTGATAACCGGCCCAATTGGCAGTACTCGGCGTGTTCTTGGCGACTTCCGACGCATAGGCCAGGGTTCGCTCCCCGCTGGGCAGGTGCGGGTACTGGATTCCCACCGTTACCACGTCAATGGGCTGGCCAGCGGCGTGCGTGTTGAGGATTGCCTGATACAGCGCGGCGTTGTCGTCGAAAGCGAAGTCCGCCGTCGTCACCCGGGCGTTGACGCTGTCGAACAGCGAAGCATCCAGCAGCAGTGCGCCCAGCAAGCCGTGTTCAGCCTCAAGACTGTAAAGATCCCTCATGCTGCACCCCGCGCCGATGGCCAGCGGAACAGGCACACGATTCCGCCCCGGTCGCGCAGCCGGTCCACGGCACGGTCGCCCATGCTCAGCTTCAGATCGGTGATGCTCAGGTTGCTGACAACGATCGTTGGTTTCAGCTGCTCGTATCTGCCGTTGACCACCTCGAACAGCACTTGGCGTTCGAAGTCGGTGCCGTTCTGCAGGCCAACCTCATCAATCACCAGCAGGTGCGGACTGATCAGGTCGGCGTACACCTGGGATTCAGTTTTGGTCTGCGACCCAAATGTCTCCTTCACGCCGCGAATGATCCCGCCGGCGGTCACGTACAGTCCCGTCACGCCCTGATCGCCGAAGTACCGGATAACCTGCTGAAGCATGGCGGTGGCAAGGTGAGTTTTGCCGGTACCCACCTGCCCCAGCAACATCACACAGCGGCCGGTCTGATAGTTCTCGGCGAAGGCCTCCACGAAGCCCGTGGCGACGCTCCAGGCTCGAGCCTTGGCGTCGTCATCCCCGGCCTTCCAGTTTTCGAGGGTGGCCTGCTGGAAGCGGACAGGGATGCATGCATCCAGCAGCCGTGTGTTCAGCAACCGCTCCGTGTGAACCAGCACACCACCAGCGCGG
>JAAIGE0101456921.1_pt1 | contig 13335 bp, 11 predicted proteins | sample 6487951 | NCBI WGS metagenome assembly JAAIGE01 (sample SAMN13974128, study PRJNA590717) | phyllosphere metagenome | biome: tomato field; feature: multiple bacterial spot infested tomato fields; material: tomato leaves; isolation source: leaves from tomato fields | host: Solanum lycopersicum ... | reverse complement strand
GCCGTTTCGGTCAAAGCCGTTTCGGTCAAAGCCGTTTCGGTCAAAGCCGTTTCGGTCAAAGCCGTTTCGGTCAAAGCCGTTTCGGTCAAAGCCGTTTCGGTCAAAGCCGTTTCGGTCAACGATACCATCACAGGCATTTCTTCCAAAACGCTTGACGACATATTCAATATAAGATGCTGAGACGGACGAGACTCAAGAAAAATCATAGAGCTTTCAAAAAAGACGTTTCCCCAGATATCGTGTATCTCTGTAGATGGATTTTCCCAAGGAAACTTGGCACGAGCAAAAACCAAAGACGAGAACATGATACCATCCTATTTTTGTATATATAGAAAAAATATCAAAAATTTTATATATATCAAGGACAGTTTTTAAAGAAATACCAAGATTTTTACCGTTTTTTCGTAAAAACCTGCCTATAAAAAAAGCGGGTCTATACCCGCTTTTTCTACATTTTAAAGAGCCCAATCCGCGTGGGCATCGCGGCCCTCATAGACACCAAATTGCAAATAATGCAAAAATGGATTCACCCCAGAAGCCGCAACATCGGCGTTTTGTTCCAAATACGCCCTTGCATTAAAATCCCCAGCCCCTGTACGACCTTCAACGATGCCGAACTGGATATAATGTGCAAGAGGATCCATGTTGGCCGTTTTTACATCCGGATTTGCCGCCAAATAGTCATTGGCATGGAAATATCCATTCCCATCGCGACCTTCTTTCCATCCAAAATTTTGATAATGCTGTGTCGCATCTTGTCCAGATCGCGCAACATCTGCATTATTCAATAAATAAAATCCAGCATCGAATCCTTTAGAATCTACGGACACGATCGCATCAGCCGTTTTGCGACCTTCTTGTAGACCAAAATTATTGTAATGCTCTAAGGGATTCATACCCGAAGCGGCCACATCTTTGTTCATGGTCAGATAATATTTCGTATCAAAATGGGCATGAGGATCGCGTCCTTCTTTCCACCCAAAAGATGCATAATGATCAGCAGGATTTAAAGACGCGGCGCGCACATCTGCATTCAACGCTAAGTATCCAGCATTTTCCACAGAAAGCGGCACAGGAGGTCGTTCAAATCCTGTAGAAGGGGAAACAGGATCTGGCCCAGGAAGATCTGGAGGGGTATTGGGCGTTGTAGGATTTACAGGCTTACCATAGAGGGCTTGAATACCATTTATATCGTCTGCTGAAAAAACACGATTTTGCAGACTCACAAGCTCATACATAATATCATCAGGAGTATCAGAATGTTGCAGTCCTAAAGCATGTCCAATCTCATGCGTCAAAATCTGTTGTGCAGACACGGACGTCCCCTTATATGTCGCATTGCCTGTGCTGTCCGTATTCCATGCCCAAAAGGTAGGATCTTGTAACACAACCATCGCCCCCGGCTTGAAATATATCCCACTCCAAGAAGAATATGCTGTTCCCAACATTTGGCCTGAGGACCCTGCATATTTTCCGCCATCGGTGAAATCTGCAAAGCCAATCCGAATATCGGCCACAGCCCCGCTTGAAACGTCCGCCACTTGCTCAAATTTCAAGCCAGAAACAGACGACCATGCAGAAAAAGCATTCGTTACTTGAAGTTGTTCAAAAGGCGTATCGATGGCCGACGTAATAGCAGGCCTTGAAAAAGTCGCAGCCTGAGGCCCTACCAAAGACCAGGTAATGGTCGTATCCGACCACTTAGGGCCTAATAAAGTGTACATAAAAACTCTCCGTAAAACATGCCCTTTGGATATGGCCCTTTTTGTCTAAAAAACGAAGATTTTCCCAAAAAATCAAAGGGTTTAAGGGAAAAATCATCGCTTTTCTCCCTAAATCTTTTGGCGTCAAAAAAGGTGTAGGATGTTTTGTCTTTTCGATAAAGTCCATTCCTATGACAAAGAAACCTTTAACAGCTCACCAGGAAGCTTCTTTTGCAAACGCTCCATAAGATCGGCTTGATCATAAGGTTTTGGTAAAAGATCAAAGCCTGTTGCTTCTTCCCCCAAAGCAAGACCCGTATATCCACTTGCCAATAAAATCCCAAGGGAAGGGCGCAACATTTTGGCCTGCTTGGCCAAATCGACCCCATTGATGCCATTGGGCATGACCACATCGCTGAACAAAACATCAATCGTTTGATCGCTTTGTAAAATCTCCAAAGCTTTAACACCATCTTCGGCCGTTAAAACCGTCCAGCCTGCATCTTTCAACATTTCTTGGGTAGATTCTCGCACCTCCGCTTCATCTTCCACCACCAACACCGTAGCCTTCACCGACGCAGGCAAACCTTCCACGGTGGGTTTACCCAAAAGCGACACAGTAGGGAGGTGCTGATCCACCGCTTGGGGCAAAAAGAGTGTAATCGTCGTGCCATGACCGATGATGCTTTGCAAGCGAAGGTGTCCTCCTAATTGACGGACAGAACCATACACTTGACTTAATCCAAGACCTGTTCCTTTGCCCACTTGTTTGGTGGTAAAGAACGGCTCAAAGGCTCTTTGAAGAACGTCAGGTGTCATACCGTGTCCCGTGTCTTTGACTTGAATTTCAATATAAGCGCCGGGTTTGGCGTCTTTATTGTCAGCAAGATCACGTTCTGAAAGAACAGCCATCTGGGTTTTAATCGACAAAACCCCTCCTTCTGGCATTGCATCGCGCGCGTTCACCGCAAGATTTAAAATCGCGGTTTGCAACTGTGTGGCATCAGCTCGGCATAAAGGAAGATTAGGATGGGTTTGCACGTCGAGTTTTACGGTCTCTCCAAGACTTCGACGAATCAACGTTGAAAACTCTTTCAACAAGGCATTGGCGTCAAGCGTTTCAGCTTTCAAAGGCTGACGACGGGCAAAAGCCAGCAAGCTTTGACTGAGGCGACTGCCTCGACGCACCGCCTGACGGGCCGCATCTAAGAGTTTTTTAGGACGGGGAGCATCTCCAACAAAAGGCTCTAATAAGCTTAGGCTGCTTAAAACCACGGTCAACAAATTGTTAAAATCATGCGCAACACCGCCTGTAAGTTGACCTAAAGCTTCCATCTTTTGAGACTGCCGCAGCAATTCCTCCGCCTTGCGTCGAGCGGTGATGTCTACAATGCCCCCCAACGTGGTAGGAGGTGATCCATCGGGATCCATTGGAGCATGAGCAGACAACAAAACGTATAAGATATCCCCAGACTTAGACAAAAAGCGACACTCAACATCTTTGAGATCCACCCCAAAGGGGGGCAAAGCTTCTTCTGGGTCATCCATCATAAAATCAGACAAAGGCCTTCCAATCACTTCTTCGCGTTGGTATCCTAAAAGATCTACCCACGCATCGCTAACTTGTTCTAAACGACCAAAGCTATCTAGAGAATGCAAGGGCAAGGGCGTGCTACGATACAGATCTCGAAAGCGCCGCTCACTTTCGCGTAAAGCTTCTGCTTCTCGCTCCGCAAGGCCTGCAAAACGCCGATCAAACAAAGACGACATCAATGCCAGAAAAAAGATCAAAAATGCTGTAAAACCAATAGCAAACGCCAGGCCAACTTGATCAAAATCGATCGCATCGGCCCCATAAACGCGCTGATAACTGACAAAACTGGCAGCTTCCAAAGCCGTGTAATGCATGCCCACCACAGCGGAGCCCATAACGGCTGCCGCCAACAGGCGAATACGCAACGTACTCGCACGAGACGTCAAATACAACGCCAGCAAGGATGCGCAAACGGCAATCAAAACTGACAAAACGACTTTGTAGGGATTATAAGAAATTTGGGCAGGAATCCGTAACGCTTGCATGCCCATATAGTGCATCGCCGCAATCCCAAATCCCATCACCGTTCCGCTTAAAACCAAATGCGCCAAATGAATACGCCGGCGGCTGACAATGGCAAATCCAAGTCCTGTAACCAAAATCGGCAATAATAAAGACAGCAACGTTAAATTAACATCATACGAAACAGGAACGCCCAATCGATATCCTAAAATAGCCACAAAATGCATAGCCCACGTACCGCCGCCCATCGCAATAGCGGCTGTACTCAACCACGCAAGCCTTGCGCGACCGGTGGAGGCACGAATACGACCTGCTAGATCTAACGCTGTATAAGACGCCATAACAGCCAACGCCACCGACAACATCACAAGCCATGGATCATAGGTGCCAACCAAAAGAATGCCTTGCATAAAACGCCCTACCAAAAAAGTCCCGTATCCGTAAGATGGGAACATTTCCTTCAAAATCAGGCGCTTTCTTATAGAAAGGCCATACTTCTTGAAAAAAATACCATATTCCTTCCATGTCGTCTTCAAAAAAAGATCGTCAAGCCGCACACGCATCCGCCAAAGCCGCACGTCATGAAAGGCTATCAAAAGGCGTTTATGGAGACGTGCAAAAACCTAGCCTTTTGCAAGGTCCTTGCAAAGCGTATGATTTGCCCTCTATTACGGCTTCTTCTAGAACCTGCAAAATGCTGAAAGCACAGCAACAAGATGGAATTGACCGAAAGTTGGATTGGCGATGCTTTTATACAGGCACCAACGTTTATCCTGCCTCATCCGACCTTCTCATTTTCGATCCCAGACAAGTGCCTTGGATGGGCAGCAAAGATCATCTGATCCCCGCCCGTAGAGGAGCAGGAGACACCTTCGCGCATGGAAAAAAGCCTATTCTTGTTTGGTCAAGTTTTGGCGTAAATTCCACTTTGGGACTTGCACCTGCTCCAGTTCGACTCACCATTCGAAGATGGCTATCCTGTGATCAAAGAGATCCTGAGGACACAAGCCTTGAAGCAGGCCTTCGAATTCGTTGGAAAGTCATTGAGTATTTAGATTTTTTTCGCATCAATGGACGCTATCCTTGGTCTCGTAAAGCGGACGGCCACTATTGGGATCCAAAGACATCAGAACCTTTTATGCATCATATGCAGATCTTGGAACAACGCCTTCTGCTCGCCAAAGACCAAGAGCTAGAAAGAATGGTCTCACATTTTTCATGGAGATTTTAAAGAACATTAAATTTTAGTCATAAGGAGACGAAAAATTTTTCAAAAAATCTATTCTTTTCAATGGGATAAAGTTCTAGTCCAGGTGAAATACTCGAAGAAGTGTCAAAAATAAAAATATTAAACAAATTTTTGATAAATTTACCACAAATTGCAAATGGTTTTCCCTTACGTGTGAGATATCGATCTTAAAGGAGATACCGATGCATCGACGACTTGCTTTAGCGCTGGCAGCGTCCTTATGGTGTATGCCAACACACGCCCAGTCTATACCGCCTATTTCTTATGGCGCAGAATCCAGCTTGCGAATGATTGTGGTGCACTGGAAAATTAAGCCTGGGCAAGAACGCGCCTTTTTAGACTATTGGTCTACAAAAGCGACCATCGAAGATCGCTCTGGATTGTTATCAGAATTTTTGAGCGCTCCAGAAGATCGTGCCAAGTATCCTTGGATCAATTGGGATACCAACGCGCACTACACCTCTTTTTACAATGTTGGTTTATGGCGCACAGGAGAAGATTTTCAGCAACAAATCGGACGCTTTGTTGATAACACCAAACCTCTCCTAGAGTTTGAAGCAGAGCGCAGACAGCGAATTTTCCTGTCGCCAGAACGATGGCGTGCAGGCCCTAACGGACTTCCCCAGCTGGATGCTCCAGGCGTTCGATAAGGGCCGCCAAGGCTCTTTTCTAAAGAGGTTCAACCGTTTTGCGATGTTTTAAAAGAATTTTTAAAATCTCATCATAAAATGCTAAAGTCTTGTAAACCTTTGTCTCTGTATTTTCTTATTATGAAAAGAAGAACAGAGACAAAATATGCTGACATCACCGTATTGTGCTTCTCTTTTGAAGTCTTTTAAAACAGAAGCACAAGACTTTCAAAAAGAGATGCCCCAAAAAGGAATTGCTGTTTTTTCTCCGCTGGATTACATCGCTTTTGAACAGATTTCATATCCGGTTTTTTATGCCTCTTTCCAAATATTGTGGCACCATTATGGCATTCCCTCACCAAAGTGGAAGCTAGACCCGCATTTAGCCTTCTTTGAAAATCAAGCTCTTCATGATCATCCGGGATTGCTGAGTATTCCCTTACCAGATACAACATTGTCTTTGATCGTGCCCCCCACAGGATGGCAAACCCTAGAACATACACTGCGAGATATCGTATCTTTACAAGACCCAACTGTGGGATTTTCTTCAAACATCTGTGCTAAACGCGTGCAAATGGGACAATGGCGTCAACACTTGGTCCAAGCCGTTTTAGGAAAATCCTCCTTATCAAACGAACATACCTGGGACCGATCAAAAGAGCAACAAGATCATCATCAGCAAGCCGTAGCAGATGCTTATGCCGTGTTATGTGATATCCGTGATCATGGGAATGATCAATACGCCGACCTTCTACACCACATCAACACGATTGCCAGCGTTTTGCAAGAAAATCCGACCATCTGGACAAAACATACCATTATCGCCGCTCAACAGCATGGCATGCGATTGTTTCATTTAGGCATTTTATCCTCTTTGCCATCCACTGTATTGCTGCAAGAAGCCAAACGCTTAGCTGATCACGCAGCTTTATCGTTAAAAGACATGCAAGACCTTTATGCCATCTTTCGAGGCAACTCACAATTCTCCGCCCGCCCCCTAGATCAGGTCTTGCACGTCATCGACGCTCTGCCCACGCCTTCTCTTGTTGCCAAACATTATGTAGAAGATAGCAAGATATCCTGTCAAACCATATTGGTCGATAGACGACATCTGCCTTCGTCTCAACATGTTGAACATCTGCTTGCGGCACAATGCCTAGAAAATCCTGACCCCCAACATAAAAGCATGATCTTTCAAAGGGCTCAGCATTTTTTGCGACGCATGAAAACAAACGGCGAAACCATGAGCGAAGACGCCATTTACGACCATGACAAAAAGCGTTTCATAGCCGCTGCTAAAGGCGCAGAACAGACTTTGAAAACGCTGATCACCAAAGAGTCCCGTCTATTGGAGCGCTAATATACGCTCCCTAATCCTTGATTCACCGATGGGGGAGGCACTTCTTCATCAGATTCTAGAGTTTCCTCTAAAGGTTTTGGAGATCTGGATCGAGGGCGCTCCGTTGTCGTCTCAGGCCGCACCGCTATGGCGCCTTGTGGAACCAAAAACGGTGTCGCAGGCCGTCCTTCTAACGCGCGTTTGATCACTTCTTGAAAAATAGGAGCGGCGTTACTACCACCGGTTTCTCCCTCTCCAAGGCTACGCGCATCATCATATCCAAGCCATACCGCCACCGCCAATTCTTGAGTAAATCCTACAAACCAGTTGTCTTTATAATCATTGGACGTACCCGTTTTTCCAGCAACTGGGCGATGAAGATCCTTGCCCGCTCGAGTGCCAGTGCCGCGTTGAACCACCCCTTCCAGCAAACTTACCATTTGATATGCAGAGATTGGGTCGGTGATAGAGCGACGAATATCTTGACGCGCAGGAACCTCCCCTTCCACCCCACAGTTTCCACAAGACTGCGCGCTAGGACGCCACAACGTACGTCCAAAGCGATCTTGGATACTATCTATCACACTAGGTTCAATGGCTTTTCCACCATTGACAAAACTTCCATACGCCGCAGCCATTCGTAAAACAGTGGTTTCACCTGCTCCCAAGGCCATAGAAGGATAGGGCAGCATACGAGGAATCACACCAAAGCGAGACGCCGTTTCAGACACCCGATGCATGCCCACGTCTTGAGCAAGACGGATCGTTGCAAGATTCAATGAACTCTCCATGGCCGACCGCATACTGACCCAGCCTCGGCCGCTGCCACTGTAATTTCCAGGTCGCCACACACCTTGGTCCGTTTGGATCTCCACCGGCGCATCTTGCAAACGCTGGGTTAAGGGCATGCCGGCTTCAATCGCCGGCATATACACAAACGGCTTAAACGAAGATCCTGGCTGACGCAACGCTTGGGTCGCTCGATTAAACACTGAAGCATCATACGAAAACCCTCCAGCCAAAGCCAAAACACGACTAGTATGAGGATCTAATACCGCAATCGCACCCGTAATCTCTGGAATCTGTCGTAGTCCTACGCGTAAAGGACGCACCAATGACCGATTAGAATGTACAATAGGATCTAGAACCTCCACCATAACCACTTGACCAGGCTTCAAGACATCTTGCATGCGTCTGGGCAAAGATCCTAATGCTTTGTTCGCCAATATAGGACGAGCCCAAGACGCTACGTCTTCGAAAAGTAAAGGCGCTTCTCTCGCTTCAGAAGACTCCATCCACATGACACGCGCCTCTGTTTGTTTTACCTCCGCCACCAGCGCCATTTTCCAAGACGGCAGCATACCTGGAACTTTGCTCATAGCGGCGAGCTCTTTTAACCATTGATCTGAAGACGACGTAAGCTCTATAACAGGACCACGCCATCCACCACGTCGCCGATCATAAGAAAACAACCCGTTGCGCAAGGCCTCTTCTGTGATGTTTTGCAAACGCGTGTTCATCGAAGACCGTACGACCAATCCCGCCATAGAAGTTATATCAGATCCATATCGCATGTTCAAATCGCGCTTCACTTCTTCGGTAAAATACTGCCCAACAGACGCCACTTCCACAGCGGCCCGAATTTGTTGAGGAATAGCTTCCGCTTTTGCCAAAGAGGCTTCTTGAGCAGATATCGCTCCATCGGCTTGCATGCGATCCACCACCCAATCTCTGCGTTGGCGAGCCGACTCAGGATGGCGCAACGGATGATAGTTGTTGGGGCCTTTGGGGAGCGCGGCTAGGTAGGCCATTTCTCCTAAGGACAATTCTGGTAAAGTTTTGCCAAAATAATTAAAGCTGGCCATCGCCACGCCGTAAGACTGGGCCCCTAAAAAGACCTCATTAAGATAGATCTCTAAAATTCTGTCTTTGGTCAGGTCTTGCTCCAAACGACCAGCCAAAATCGCTTCACGAATTTTACGCGTAATGGTGCGCTCATTACCCACCAACATATTTTTGGCCACTTGTTGCGTAATAGTAGAAGCTCCTACCGAACGTTGCCCTTGACGCTCAATATTCAATAAAACGGCACGGAGGATAGCAATAAAATCGACACCATCATGAAAATAAAAATTTTGATCTTCTGCCGATAAAAAGGCTTGTCGCAATAAAGGAGGAATATCGCCAATAGGCGTCATCACACGACGTTCGGCAAAAATTTCTGACAGCAAGACAGAGTCTTCCCCATAAATTCTCGTAATTTGCGGAGGCTGATAGGTTTTAAGCCATAGATGATCTGGCAAATGATAACTAGCTAGCAGCCATAATCCATAAGCGCCGACTCCACCGGCCATGATAGCAAGGGGAATCAACGCTAACACAACGCTCATCATACGCCAGCCAAGTCTACCCAGCGCCCAAAATGGCCACCATACCCATTGCATTATACTCACAAAAAAACCCTCACCACCTGCGCCCTATGATCCGAACATAGGGCCGAATTTCTGGTTTCTAAAAGGTTTTATAAATCAAAAGTAAAAACAAAAAGAGGATAGTTTTTTTGTTAAACCTTTTCTGGATCAATCCAGATGGATAAGGCAAGGGCATTTTCTTTCCAAACCACCTTCTTTTCTCCCCGTAAAGGAATAGGGATGTTGTTTTCAATACAGCATTGCGCCAAAATTTTTACCATATCCTGCGCAAAAACACGTTTTTGACTTAAAGAAAAATTTCCTGCTTGGACCGTAACCACACTGCTGACAACCACGCCATCTTTTTGCACATGCTCAATCCCTTTAAGATATCCTTTTAAAGACCCAGGAGCCTCGGTTCGACTATACACTCTCAAGGCTTGCAAGACTTCTCCCTCAGAAAATATAATGTATCGGCGTTCCACAGGCATCCTGAGCTCCTTTGAGATGATCAAAAGCATATGATGCTAAAGAGGAATTTTTTTTAAGAATCATCTCAAAAAAAAGACAACATCCTTTACCGTGTTCTAAGATTTTAGAAAGGTTGAGCAGGCTCTAACAAGATATCTCGAACTTCCACTAAACGCGCCCGCGTCGCTTGGAGGGCATCAAAAGCGGCATTCATGTTCCCGTCGGAAATCGCCCGTTGAGCAGCGCGCAAAGATTCTAAAGGAAGGCGGGACCGGCGGGTAATCATGCTTTGCAAACGATCGCTTGCTTGAGATAAAGCGGACAAGGCTTGTTCTCCTTGATATACTTCCAAAGCTTGACGCGCAGAATCTACGTATAAAGACGCCGATTCTAAAGCTTGGATGTCGCCTTGGCGAACATCCCTGTATTGGACCTGTTCCACCACGAAGGAGGAGGCCATAGAAGCTCCTGAGAACGCTCCCATAGCACATAAACTCGCCAACATCAATCGCATACACTTTCTCCTTAAAGCAGGCATAATGCATACCAATAAAAAAAGATGCCTCTTGACTCTCCTTTTTACAAAGGTCTCACCATCTTCTAAAAAATAAGGAACGCCACATGTCTACCACCCATTGGGTCTTACAAGACGTACTTTTTGACGACATAGAAACGGCAAAACAGGTCCTAACACGACGACAAGAGCCTTTTTTTGAAATCAAGGCCCCCAGAGATCCCCTTCAGGACCCATGGCCTGATCTCCTTTCAGATCCTGTTGTTAGCCTAGTATCTTTATCCGTTGCCCGACGCCTTCGCAAAAGCCGTTCTTGGATACCAGGCGTATGGGCCAATCCAGATGTCTATCGGCAAAGCCATTGGAGCGCCCATTACGGCCGCTTTATGCTCAATGACGAACAGGTTTTTTTGCCTTGGAAAGATGTCAAAAGGCGCTATTCTTTTTGGCGCCAACAAGGATGGACAGGAATTTTTGTAAGACCTGATAGCGGACAAAAGCCGTTCACTGGGCAGGTTCTGAGATTTGCTTCCTGGGAAGAAGACATCCAAGGCTTGGAAGGCACAACAACCATAGAAGATACGATGCTGGTTGCCGTTTCTGCTCCAAAATCTATCGATCCGTGGGAATGGAGATTTTGGTGTGCCCAAGGAGAAGTCTTTGCCCAATCGGCTTATAGTTGGGAAGATATACCTGAAATCCCCATGCCACAAACTGTGGCTTGTTTAGCACAAACCTTAGCCAAAGAGCCCTGGAAGGCAGAACCTGTTCAGGTATTTGATATTGGCATATGGCAAAACAAAGCCGCGCTGATTGAAATCAACGCTCCTTCATGCTCAGGATGCTATCAAGCCAATTTAGACGATCTTATGGAAGGAATGCATAAAGCGGCTCAAGAAGAATGGCAGCAATATGTATAAAACGCGCAACCTTTCTAAGGTCTTAAGATTTTCTGAAAAAGGAATATTTCATGAAAAAAACGGTGGTGATCACAGGCGCCAGTTCTGGAATAGGATTTGAATGTGCTAAGTTTTTTGCACAACAAGGCGCAGATCTTTGGATGCTTAGCAAAGACATAGAGCGAGGGGAAAAAGCCTTGCAAACATTGCGCACGCAATATCCCAACTCTACCATACACTTTTGCCCACTGGATTTGGCGGATATTTCGAGCATTCAAGATTCTATAAAAACCTTGCTACATCATCATCCTATAGATATTTTGATCAACAACGCCGCTCTCATGGCTATTCCCTCTTATCACACGACTTCGCATCACGTCGAACTTCAATGGCAAGTGAATGTTCTTGGACATGTCGCTTTAACGTGCGGACTGTATGAGGCCTTTCATGCCAGCACACGCCTTGTTTGGGTTGGAAGCCTTGCTCATCATCGGGGACACGGGAATTTTTCTCACAGGAATACCTCAAATTTTTATACCGCATGGGGGCAATACGCGCAAACAAAGCTCGCCAATATCATGCTAGCAGAAGCTTTTGACCGCAGACTCTGCCTTATAGGGGCTCGATCGTCCTGTGCCCATCCTGGATGGGCTTCCACCAATCTGCCGTTGAATGGACCTGGCATGGGAGGAGGATGGAAAGAAAAAACCTTGGCCAAAATCTGGCCATGGATTGCACAATCGGCATATCAAGGCGCGCAACCCTTGCTACAAGCGGCACAAACGCCTTCAAGGGATCTCATCCCCTATTATGGGCCCCAGGGTTTTAAGGAAATACGGGGCCCATCTGGACCTGCTAAACGATCAAAAGCGGCTCAAAACGTACAAGCTCAAGAGGACTTGTTTAAAGTTTGCATCCAAGACGCGGCTTTGCAAATACCTAATATGCCTTCTGTCTTTCTAAAGCACCTTACACCCAAAGACTAGGCGGGGGCGGACGTACAGGAAGGGGCTTATACTCTGCTTGTGTTCCTCCTGGAAGCCCAAATTGACTCCAAGCCGAAGATGGGTGCATAGGCAATGACATGCCCATCATCAACAACCCCCAAAAAACTGGCACAGAAAAATTGGCTGCAAGCAACCCATGCACCCGATGCAGTCCTTTTGGGTATTCTTCCAACATCCGCCAATGACTCCAGCTTGCCATTGCATGCCATACAAACCCCAAACTTAGCACGGCGATACAAACAAAGCCTTTCCAATCATCGCCCACCGCTACCAAGAAAAAAGGTAAAACTCCAACCCCTGCAATCATCAAAACACCACCTTTATAATGATAATGTTTCCACGCCTTAGATCCTGCTGATGGGTCAATGGCTTGGTGCATATGGCTTAAGAAATATCCCAAAATCCAGCCAATTCCCAAAAAGACAGGCACCCTTCCCATAATCCCCATAACGCTCAAAATCTTTACCGACGCCATCAACACCACCATCATACCCAACGTCAACCCTATACCAAACTTTGCGATGGTTTTCCAAGACCCTCCGCTTAGCACCAAAAAGGCCAAGACGTAGGGAATCGGAAAAGGCCACATTCCCCAAATCCAAAAGCCTTGTTGTGCAAGTGTTGCGGGCAGCATGGAGGCCAAGACAAAAAACAACGTCGCCCATCCAAACACTGTGCTACCCAACAATCCCAACCCATACCGAAACCCGAAAGAAAAAAGAGTTGGATGGGTGGGGGGGACGAAAATACTAGGATGGGTGTAGGACATCAAAATCTCCTTATATCCAAACATATAAGCCGCAACGAGGGAAACGCTGCAAAAAAAATATGTCAAGAAAAAAAGATCTTTTCCGTCTCCACAAATCTAGTGGCGTTTTTTCTTTTAAAACACGTCTTCGCGTGCAGAAAAGATATAGTCTTCAGCTTCTTCTCGAAGCATTTTTATCGCCTTTTTTGCCGTATCGTGAGAAAAACCTGAGCGAGCAAGCCCTGCCATTACTTTTTGGCGCTTGGCCATATCTTCTTCTAGTGTTGCAAAAGGCCCTTGGCGCTTTTT